>JAFEHB010000383.1_pt2 | contig 19150 bp, 17 predicted proteins | sample 9267121 | NCBI WGS metagenome assembly JAFEHB01 (sample SAMN17103336, study PRJNA684904) | human gut metagenome | isolation source: diarrhea sample from child under the age of five | host: Homo sapiens | place: South Africa: Mafikeng, Mafikeng Provincial Hospital | collected 2019-09 | reverse complement strand
ACCCGAAGGAGCGGATTTACAGTCCGCCGCGTTTAGCCTCTTCGCTATCTCTCCATATAAATCAACAGGATCTATTATACCATTGATTTACTATGATTGCAAGCCCTTATTTATTCAAATTATAATTTTCTATTAAAATTTCAACAGCTTTTTCAAGCTTTTTGTAAAGTGAATCCACATTTCCATTTTTGATAATGGCAAATTGACCTGCCATGTCTGCAATTTCACCAATCGTTTTCTTACCGATGGACAAAGTGAATCCATCAAAAGTGTCTTTTCCGACGATTACTTTACTATCAACGATTTGAATCTCAATTTTCTTATCTTTTTTACTCATTTCAACCCTCTTTTCACTTTTTCTATTTTACAAAAATTCTTTTGATGACGCAAGAGAAAAGGGAGTGAGACAGAAAGAATTTAAATAGAAATTCCTTCTTCATCCCACCCCCCGAAAAGGTCATTCGGCATTCTTTTGAGCCTGTAAACGAATAAGGAGAAACGGTAGCTGCTACGTCCTTCGTTAAGGCTACTTCTCATTGAATCCTGGACATTTTTGGTCTCAGACTCCTTCGTTTTAATCGACTTTAACAATCCATCCTTCTGGTGCTTCGATATCGCCAAATTGAATACCGGTCAACTCGTCGTAAAGTTTACGTGTGACAGGACCTACTCCTGTTTCAGAATAAAAGACATGGAAGTCATCCCCGTGTTGAACACCTCCAATTGGAGAGATCACAGCTGCGGTACCACAAGCTCCTGCTTCCACAAAGCGATCCAAGTCATTAATAAAGACATCCCCTTCAATTGGTGTCATACCAAGACGGTGTTCTGCTAGGTAAAGCAAAGAGTACTTAGTAATAGATGGCAAGATAGAAGGGCTCAATGGCGTCACAAATTCGTTATTAGCAGTGATACCAAAGAAGTTTGCAGAACCAACTTCTTCAATCTTGGTGTGAGTCGCTGGATCAAGGTAAATCACGTCTGAGAAGTTACGATCATGGGCAATCTTCCCTGGTAACATACTAGCTGCATAGTTTCCACCAACTTTAGCAGCCCCTGTACCATGTGGTGCAGCACGGTCATACTCATCTTGAATCAAGAAGTTAGTTGGAACCAGACCACCTTTAAAGTAGTTACCGACAGGCATGGCAAAGATGGTAAAGATATACTCATCTGCTGGATGCACGCCGATAATATCACCAACCCCAATCAAAAGTGGACGAAGATAAAGTGTTGCCCCTGTACCATATGGTGGAACGTACTCTTCATTGGCTTTTACCACTGCCTTACAAGCATCCACAAACATGTCAACAGGTACTTGAGGCATCAGCAAACGATCCGCCGTACGTTGCAAACGTTTGGCATTTTCATCTGGACGGAACAATTGGACGCTTCCATCTTTTGTACGGTAGGCTTTTAAGCCTTCAAAGGCTTGCTGACCGTAATGCAAACTTGGAGAAGATTCGGATATATGCAAGGTCGCATCTTCTGTCAATTCTCCCTTTTCCCAAGCTCCATTGCGATAATGCGCCAAATAACGATAGGGTAATTTCATATATGAAAAGCCAAGGTTTTCCCAATCAAGTGATACTGTCATGATCGTGCTCCTTAAATTTGTTCTTTTTGACCTGGTTCAGGTCCATTTAGTTTCTCAATCTATGTAGACTATTGTACACCATTTCATGAGAATTTCAAGTGATATTTTCAATTTTCAGAAAATTTATTTTTAAAGAAAGTCAGTCCTAGAATGGACCGACTCCTTCTTTTATTTGATAGTGGCTGAAAAAACTTCTTGATCCGAAATGGTATCATTGACAAAGGATCCATTGCTTGTTCTTTCAGAAATGCTTAATTGTGTCAAATCAACCTCGGTCACCTGTCCAGTGGTAGACGTAATGGCAAGAATTTGATCTTGCTCTCCTACTTCTTCCTGGCTCGTAAAGAGATCAAAATCTCCTTGGTCCGTAAAGACTGGACCTGCCTTAAATACACGGTGTGGTTTAGACTTCAATTCACGTAAGACTTGAAGTCCGCGTTTGGCCCGGCTGGTCACTGGAATATCGACCTGGGACATCCGTTTGAGACTGCCTCGCTGGGTCAGAATGTACATGCTTGGAGTCGTCGACTTAAAGGCAGCAGCGACTTGATCCCCGTCTTTCAGGTTAATAGCTTTGACCCCTGCTGCTTTGGCTCCTACGACAGGGACCTCTTCAATATTAAAGCGCAACCCATACCCATTTTTGGTGATGATCATGATGTCTTCAAGGACAACTGGCGCAACAGCTACAATACGATCGTCTTGGTCTTTTAGCTTAGCGTACTTAGTCGATTTAGAACGATAAGTCCGCCACGGGCTCAATTCCTTGCGTTCAAAGCGCTTGATTTGTCCTTGTTGGGTAGCTGCAAAGTAGGTCACGCCTTCAAACTGATCCACAATCTCCGCAAAGAGAATTTCTTCCTCTTGCTCGAAATTGGTCAAGGTTTGACTGAGGTGCTCTCCGATATCCTTCCACTTGGTATCTGTCAATTCATGAATTGGTCGATAAATGGCATTTCCCAAGTTGGTAAAGAGTAAAAGATGCTGGGTGGTCTTAGCAGGCTCTACGAAAATCAACTCGTCATCATCTCGTTTTCCAACTTCTTCCAGTGTTGAGGCATTGAACGAACGAGGAGAGGTCCGTTTGATATAACCAGCACGGGTCACGCTAACGAAGGTTTCTTCTTCGACAATGAGACTGGCTGTATCAATCTCGATCGTTTTAGCAGTATCTTGCAACTCACTACGACGCGGATTGCCAAAGAGCTTTTTGACTTCACGCAACTCCTTCTTCATGAGATTGAACATGGTCCGTTCATCCCCAATAATAGCTGCTAAAGTCGCGATTTGCTCCTTGAGACTGGCATGCTCTTCTTCCAAAGTCACGATATCCGTATTGGTCAAGCGGTACAATTGCAAGGTGACAATGGCTTCTGCTTGCTCTTCTGTAAAATCGTAGCTGACCTTGAGGTTTTCCTTGGCATCTGATTTGTTATCAGAAGCGCGAATCAGGGCAATCACTTCATCGAGGATGGAAATCACGCGGATCAGTCCCTCTACAATGTGGAGGCGTCGTTCGGCCTTTTCCTTGTCAAAGCGCGAGCGAGCGACAATGATATCCCGACGGTGAGCAATGTAGCTAGAGAGAATCGGCACAATCCCCACTTGACGAGGGGTATAGTTGTCAATTGCCACCATATTGAAGTTGTAGTTGACCTGCAAGTCTGTGTACTTGAACAAGTAGTTCAAGATCAGATCTGCATTGGCATCTTTTTTGAGCTCAATGGCAATGCGAAGACCATCTCGGTCAGACTCATCCCGAACTTCTGCAATACCGGCCACCTTATTGTTGACACGAACATCGTCAATTTTCTTGACCAAGACAGCCTTATTAATCTCATAAGGAATCTCCGTGACGACGATTTGTTGCTTGCCGCCTTTGAGTTGCTCGATCTCTGTCTTAGAGCGGACAACTACCCTTCCCTTACCAGTTTCATAGGCTTTCTTGATCTCATCACGACCTTGGATAATGGCACCGGTCGGAAAATCAGGTCCAGGTAAAAACTCCATGAGTTTGTCCACCTTGGCAGATGGATGGTCAATCATGTAGACCACAGCATCTATGACTTCAGCAAGGTTATGTGGCGGAATATCTGTCGCGTAACCAGCTGAAATCCCTGTAGCCCCATTGACCAAAAGGTTTGGAAAGGCTGCAGGCAAAACTGTTGGCTCTTTTTCTGTATCGTCAAAGTTCCAGGCAAATGGTACTGTGTTCTTTTCGATATCTTGAAGGAGATAACCAGCAATTTCAGATAGACGGGCTTCGGTATAACGCATGGCTGCCGGTGGATCACCATCCATGGAACCATTGTTTCCGTGCATTTCGACAAGAATCTCACGGTTCTTCCAGTCCTGAGACATGCGGACCATAGCGTCATAGATAGAACTATCCCCGTGAGGGTGGAAATTCCCCATGATATTTCCGACAGACTTGGCAGACTTGCGGTAGCCCTTGTCATGGGTATTGCCATCCTTATTCATAGAATAAAGAATCCGCCGTTGTACTGGTTTCAAGCCATCCCGAATGTCAGGCAGGGCCCGCTCTTGAATAATGTATTTGGAGTAGCGACCAAAGCGCTCTCCCATGATGTCCTCCAGGGACATGATTTGAATATTACTCATATAAGATACAAAGCCCTTAAAATGCAAAGCGAAAATAGGAAATTCTTGCAGTGAGCGATGCTCACATGAGAATTTATCTTTTTCCCACAGTATTTAGGGCGTGTTCAACTCCTTTCAAGATTATATGATAAAGTTAAAAAATGAATAATATATAAAAATATTCCATTTAACTATTAATCATGTATCTTTTTTATTTCTTTGATTAAAGATTTTTTTATTTCTTCCAGATAAGAATATTCTGAGTTTTTTTGGAATTTAATTCTTTCTGATTCATTAGAACTATATTCTTTCCAATTTTCCTCAGAAATTTCAACTTCAACTTGTAACCTAAACTTACGCCATGGAAGATAGGTTTCATCCTGAATAACTATAAATAGGATAGGGTTTAAATTTAAAAATTCTCTATACTGTTTATCCCTTGACGCAAAGCAAGTTGCAATTAAATCATTTTTAACTACAGAAGAAACGAATGAATCTTCTAAATTTCTAAAATGGAATATATCCCAAGCAGTATTGCAAATATCATTAACCAATTCATTCAAAGTTTTCTTTTTGGGTTTCATTTTTCTAAATGCACTTCTAGTTACTTGTTTATCTTGAAAATACCAATAAATTAATAACAATTCATAATCAGAAAATACTTTTAGCTCACATAATGAATAATTTATCAAATCATTAATTTTATCCTTTGGTTCTTTTGAAGAATTATAGTTTAAAATATAAGCTTTTAGAAATAAACATTGAACTACTAATAATCTTTTATATTCCGGAATCAATTTTTCTGAAAATAAATTAGATAGTTGATTGTCAATATCTATCTTATCATCTATATCAATATGCACATCGTTTAATTTACGAATTTGAGAAATATCAGCTTTACATAATTGTTTATAAGCTAATAATTCAGTCTTCACCTTAACTCTATGTTTAGAATTTTTAAAATCAATTATTTTTTGCGAATTCTCATGTAAAGCAGATGTAATATCAATTTCATATTCGCTCTTAATAAATTCTAAGAATTGAAAAAAATCTTCAGAGTTGCCACTATATGTATTATTCCATAATTTTCCTAAATCAATCAAAATATTTAAATCTAAAGAAATTAACTTTTTTGGTAAATTTATTTCTCTTCCTTCTGGATATTGAAAAGAGAACTCAATAAAATCATTAGATTCCCCTAAACATAATATATTAAAACCATGCTTTTCAAAATCACTTATTTTATCAGATTTCTTAATATAGATAACTTTATTGTTTTGTAAAAATAACCCCTCTAATTTTAGAGTAGTAACTAGTTTTGAAAGATCACTCAATGAGTCGTAAAAGCGTCCCGCAATTTCTTTTTTTCTGTCCTCTATTTGACCATTTAATAGTAATAATAATATATTTTCATTTTCCATATTTATAAAACCTATTTTAAATTAAGGTAAAATAATTTGTATTTTATAAAATCACATTGCATTTTCTGATACATAACTACTGTTTTATGATTTTATAACTAGAAGCACTCCTACAATCTAAACCTCTCCTCAGCATAAGCCATCATCTTCTCAGCTACTTCTTGATCATAGTCAAATCCCAACTTTTTAGCCAATTCTTGCGCTTCACAATCGAATAGCTTCATGGTGGCAAATAAAGACTGACTGATTTTCTCTATACAAGATAGATCTAGCAGAGCTGAGAAGTCTTTTTCCTTCTCAGCAGGCAAATAATGAAAGAGGTACTTGTAGTTTTTCCCGATGTCAACTATCCCCTTATCACTTGCTACCTGCCAAGCTAGTATCTTGAGGAGTTCTTGCTGGCAAATGCTATAGAGATGATCAGTAGCATAGATAAGCTGATTTCTTCGTATCCCTTTGACGACATAAGTCGATACCCACCAAAATTCATTGCAGGATGATGCAAATTCCTCTTCGGTAGGCGGACAAATCCAATAGCGTTTAGGATTAGGTAGATAAGCTTCAAACAAACCTTTGTCGTCTTTTATAACTTCAAAATTTGATTCACTATCCACCCACTCTTGCATGTGCTCCTTGGGACAGAGGGTCAAATCGATGCGATTCCCATCTTCAAAGAGCATGAGATAAAGATGACGGTGTCCTAGAGCAACTTCTTGCTCAATGATGCGTTTACCAAACTGGTCCAGCCAAGATAAATCAGAAAGCAAATATTTTAGATTATCGACTATATAGACTACATCATAATCTTGGAAGTCGTCCTTTGGAGCCTTTGGGTTTGTCCGCGAGCCGGACATGGCGACTGCATCGACCTGTAGAACTTTTGCGGTTTGCAAAATCACATCAAACATCTCAGTTTCAGTTCTCATGGGAATACCTGCCTTTTTAGTGGAAACTCTTGATTCTGTATAGGACATGTCTATAAAGCGGACTGTCAGCTGGAACTTTTTCATTATCAAATTCTTTGAAAAATTCCATGCTCAGTTTTTGCATGACTTTTTGCGAAAGTTGATTGAGTAAGGATGTAAAAGAGTAAACTTCTTACAAGCTAGCTTGCTGAAAAGCAAAGTCTAGACAGGCTTGGGCAGCCTCCGTCGCATAACCATCTTGGCTAGTTCAAGCGAATTTGTCAAAACCAGTTTGTTGTCAAGCGTCATTGGCTGTCTCCTTTCATTCAGATTTTCTAAATCCTGTACCAACAGGCTTAAAACTTATTGCCCGATAAAATCCATCTGCTTCAGATATTAAATCAATCCGTGTCAAAGGATATTTTTTGTGGATCTCCTCAATCAGCTGCTGTCCCAGTCCTTTTCTGCGGTGGGATTTATCAATAATTATTTCAGCTAAAAAGGTCGTCAGCACTTCATCCGTCAGATAACGGGCAAAGCCAAGGATTTTCTGGTCCTCTTCAAGCACCAAGTAATGAGACAGATTTGTTGAAAATAGAGATGTCACTTTTTCCTCTGTAAAAGAAAGCCATTTTTCACTTTGATAAAGGCTATAAATAGCTTGACAATCTTTTCTGATTGCAGGTCTGATAATCATCTTCTATTCCTCCAAATCTGTCAGACTTAATTAACACTCCCCACTGCTTCCGTTACCTTCATAGCAGGGTTGCGTTTTATAGCGACTACGGATAGCGTTGAGATGGTCCGTTGCATAAATGATTTGCTTGCGACAAATTCCTTTGACAACGTAGGCTGACACCCACCAAAATTCATTGTAGAATGCTATAAATTCCTCTTCGGAGGGCGGAGCAGTCCAATAGCGCTTAGGATTAGGCGGATACGCTTCAAACAAACCTTTTTCGTCTTGTAAGACTCTGAATCCTGCTTCACTATCCACCCACTCGTTGATGTCTTCTTTAGGGCAGAGACTCAAATCGATGCGATTGCCATCTTCAAAGAGCATGAGGTAAAGATGACGGTGTCCTAGAATAACATTTTGCTCAATGATGCGTTTACCAAACTGGTCCATCCATGATAAATCTGAAACCAGGTCTTATAGATTCTCAACAATATAGACCACATCATAATCTTGGAACTCGTCTTTTAGAGCTTTATTATCTGTTATTGACCCAGATTAAGCTACAGCATCGACTTGTAAGATTTTAACTGTCTTTAAAATTACATCGAATATTTCTTTTTTACTCATGTAACACCTTCTAGTTTATAGAATATTGTCATATGTTTTTTTCAAAACAAATCGGAACACCTGTAACACAATATATTTTTGATCTGACACATATTATTTTTCATGTATTATTTGCTTTTTAAGGGAAAAAAAACAGAGTACAAAAGAAGTTTTTAATCTAAAGGTTCAATAAAGTATTGCTTCATCTTGGATAGACTACTATAATCAATAGACTTATTCAAATCATAATCCAGGACTTTTTTAATTGAATTTTCTATTAATTCAATAATTTTACCATCTTCATCAGATAACGATTGAGCTCTGCTCGGAATTAAATTTCTTGTATTAGCCTGACCTGAAGTCGTAGATTCAAAAACAGTATAAATTTTATTACCTTTAAAAGTTCCTTCAATAACTAGAAGACTTTTCCCTTCATAGAAAAAATCATTCACCAATTGTGCTGGTCCGCCAACACAATCAAGGGTATAGAATTTTTTGAAACCTTTCATCATTTTATTAGAAAGTTTACTCCCAACTTTGATATCTCCTATTTTGGCTTTATTCGTCACAATCCATTTATCTGAAGTTCCATCGGAAAACAAATCTTCAAAAATAGCTTTACTTTGTAGATAGTGCTCTCTAAAATTTAAACGTTCAAAGCATGCTTTCATAGTCTGATAATTAGATTCTTGATACAAGGAATAATACTTATCTGAGACTTTTAGCATATCCATTTCAGATAATTCATCTATAATATTTATGTTATGTTCAATTAATTCAATCCATGTTAAAGCTCGGTTGATTTCGTATTCAAGCGCCTTTTTCCTTAACTTATTGACATACCAAAAATTGACATCCTTCAATACTAAATCTTTATACTGAGATTTCAATTCATAACAGTTAACAGAACGACCATCTAACTCGACAGTCTCAAAATACCAATCAAAATCTGAAATATCAGGAGTTGGCTCTAGTTTAATTGCTTCTAAAAGCTCCTGATATTGCTTACTGCTTTGTTCTGACAAACTAGCGATTTCATCCATAGTATTCTCATGCAATTTTTTATGTAGCGCAACATCAGATTTTGAGAGTGTTGAAAGACCAAATATCGTATCACACAAACATTTTTCAAATTCATCCATCAATTCAAAAAACAGAACAGGATTAAAGTCTTGGCTACCGATCATTGTTTTGAGGTGATTTTTAAATTCTTCATAATCTTTACATTTGCTATTCAATTTATATCGAATTTTTATAAGCTCTTCAGAAACTTGATTTTCCTTCCAGAACTTGGCTATACCCTCATAACTAGGATTTTCGCCATGTCTTTCCAATATATATTTTTCAAAATCGTTTACTGCATTTTGAATTTTTTGGGATTCAAGTTTTTCATCTATTCCAAGCCCCTCTAAAAGCTTGTCCAAATCCATCCCAGTAAGATCAAAGAAAAAAGAGAGTAATTTTTGTTTATCCATATATTTTTCTCCCTAAAATACCATCTCCCCACTCTCTTCCAGCGTAAACTTAACATTATCTTCAATCCATTGACGACGTGGTGCCGCCTTATCTCCCATGAGGACGGAAACACGACGTTCTGCACGCGCTAGATCATCAATGGTGACACGGATCAGGGTACGAGTTTCTGGATTCATGGTCGTTTCCCAAAGCTGATCCGCATTCATTTCCCCCAACCCTTTGTAACGTTGAAGGGTTGCTCCACGGCCAAAGGTCCGACGCAACTCTTCTAATTCGCTATCTGTCCAAGCATAGGCCACTTCTTCTTTCTTACCTTTGCCTTTCGACATCTTATAAAGAGGAGGAAGTGCGATGTAGACGTGTCCAGCTTCTACCAAAGGACGCATATAGCGATAAAAGAAAGTTAGGAGCAAGGTTTGAATGTGGGCACCATCCGTATCCGCATCGGTCATGATGATGATCTTATCATAGTTGGCATCTTCCACTGAGAAATCTGCCCCAACGCCAGCACCGATGGTATAGATCATGGTGTTGATTTCCTCGTTCTTGAGGATATCACTCATATTGGCCTTCTCAGTATTAAGAACCTTCCCACGAAGGGGAAGAATCGCTTGGAACTTCCGGTCTCGTCCTTGTTTAGCAGAACCGCCGGCTGAGTCTCCTTCGACCAGATAGAGTTCATTCTTCTTAGGATTTTTAGACTGGGCTGGTGTCAATTTACCAGATAAAAGTCCTTTGTCTTTTTTGCTCTTCTTGCCATTTCGACTTTCATCCCGCGCTTTTCGAGCAGCTTCACGCGCATCCCGGGCTTTAATAGCCTTACGAATGAGATTAGAAGCCAACTCCCCATTTTCCATGAGGAAGAAGGTCAATTTATCGGAAACAATGTTATCAACGACTGGACGAGCCAAGGGACTTCCTAATTTGTCTTTGGTTTGCCCTTCAAACTGCAAATGAGCTTCTGGAACCAAGATCGAAAGAACAGCAGACAAACCTTCGCGGTAGTCTGATCCCTCTAGGTTCTTGTCTTTTTCTTTGAGAAGACCCGTCTTTCTTGCATAGTCGTTCATGGCCTTGGTAATGGCTGTCTTAAGACCTGTCTCATGGGTTCCCCCATCTTTGGTACGGACATTATTAACGAAGGACAAGATATTATCTGAGTAACCATCATTGTATTGCATGGCCACTTCTACCTGAAAACCATCTGATTCGCCACTAAAGTAGAGAACAGGTGTCAAAGTTTCCTTATCTTCGTTCAAGTACTCTACAAAATCTTGGACACCATTTTCATAATGAAAGGCCACATGGTTGTCTTCTTCCTTGCGGAGGTCGGTCAGCGTCAGCGTTACGTCCTTAAGCAAGAAGGCTGATTCTTTGATCCGCTCAGCAATGGTATTAAATTTGAAATCCGTCGTTGAAAAGATGGTTGGATCCGGCATGAAGGTGACCTTGGTCCCTGTCTTAGACTTGGGAGCCGTTCCTATCTTCTCAAGAGTAGTGACAGGCTTCCCGCCATCTTCAAAGCGTTGCTTGTAGACCGCTCCATCACGGGTAATTTCTACCTCAAGCCAACTAGAGAGGGCGTTTACGACCGAAGATCCCACTCCGTGGAGACCTCCAGATGTCTTATAACCTCCTTGACCAAACTTCCCTCCGGCGTGGAGGACCGTAAAAATCACTTCAACGGTTGGTTTGCCCATAGCATGCATCCCTGTCGGCATTCCACGTCCCTGGTCTTCTACCGATAGAGAACCATCTTTATTAATCGTGACATCGATTTGTGATCCAAAGCCAGACAAGGCTTCATCGACCGCATTGTCAACGATCTCCCAGACCAGGTGATGCAAGCCGTTTCCATCGGTCGATCCGATATACATTCCTGGACGTTTACGGACTGCATCCAACCCTTCTAGTACCTGAATGGCATCGTCATTATAATTATTAATATTGATTTCCTTTTTTGCCACAAGGAACCTCCTGTTTGTTCATCTTTTCTATATTACAGTTTTTTAGGAAATTTTGCAAAATTTTTTCTCTTTATATGGAGATTTCTATATTTCAGTATAAAATGCTGGCTGAGCACTTTCTTCAGATGTCACACTTGAACTCAAAAAATTGCTTTTTCTATTGATGGCTTTTTGTTATAATGAAAGTATGATAAAAGAAATAAGTGTTTTAATTTTAGCCTATCTATTAGGCTCCATTCCTTCGGGATTATGGATTGGGAAAATCTTTTTCCATATTAATTTACGGGAACATGGCTCGGGCAATACAGGGACGACCAATACCTTTCGGATTTTAGGGAAGAAAGCTGGGATCATCGTCTTTGCGATTGATTTCTTAAAAGGGACTTTAGCCGTTCTCCTTCCGACTTTCTTCGGAATTCAGGGGATCTCACCGATGGTCTTTGGTCTCTTAGCTGTTTTAGGTCACACTTTTCCAATTTTTGCTGGATTCAAGGGGGGAAAAGCAGTGGCGACAAGTGCTGGTGTCTTACTTGGCTTCTCGCCTATCCTACTACTCATTTTAGCTGTGTATTTTGTAGCCAGCCTGTATTTAACCAGTATGATCTCGTTTTCGAGTGTTACCGTTGCGCTACTCGCCACTCTATCTGTCCTCCTTCTCCCTTTGACTGGATGGATCTTGCACGGTTATGATCCGCTTTTTACAGTCATTGTCTTGGCCTTAGCAACCTTGATCATTCTTCGTCACAAAGACAATATCCAACGGATCAAAGAGAAAAAAGAAAATCTTATCCCTTGGGGGAAAAACATCACCCACCAACAACCAAAAAACTAGAGCCTAAACTCTAGTTTTTTTATGATTTGAACGGAAGTCATTTTACAATTCTCAAGCTCTGAAATCTGTATCAACTATAAAGCATCGACTAAGTCCATCAATATTTCCATTGGAGTTTTTCTCCTACGACCATTAACAGTTTCGATCATGTGATAAACTTTTAAACGATTGTCATTGCTAAAAACAAACTCAAAGCGAAATTGGCGTCCATTCGGTGCCACTGTATCAAATTTTGTTTTATATTTATCATGAACAGGGCTAACTGGAAATTTATTGAAGAGCAAGCGTCGTTTCTCTCCTGCTTCTTTCAGACAATTTTCTAGTTCCTGACAATAGTTGTAAAATAGCTGATAGAGGTCTTCTTCTGAAATTCTTCTTCTCCGAACCAATGATTTAAAATCCGAAAAATTTCTGCGCGGAATTTCAATGCTAAATGAAAATCCCTCCCGATTCATTCTTTCTAAAAATTCATCTCTTGAAATCATAGAACCACTCTTTCTTTTGTCAATCTGTAGTGAACCCTTATTGTTTCTATACATCGTCAATCCATAATGTAATCAAGCAGATCCATCAGGGTGAGTTTCTTCCGACCATTGACTGTCTCAAATAGATTAAAAACTCTTAGTTGTTGATTCTTTTTGAATATAAACTCAAAGCGAAACTCGCGACTATTGCATGCAGCGACATAAAATCCAGTCTGATACTTCCTCTTATCCGCTACCGCTTGCATTCTCCGGTTTTCTATCTCCCTACAAAGTGAAAGAAATAGCTGATAGAGTTGCTCCTCAGAAAGCCTTTTTTTCCAAACCAATGCCTTGAAGTCTTTATACCACCACCATGGGATTTGAATGTTGAATGAAAAACCTTCCTGATTTACTTTATCGATAAATTCTTTTCTGGAGATCATACCAATTCACTTTCTATTGGAACATCGTTTGTCTCTATTATACCATCTTTTATCCTTTCACAAAAAAAGCATCCCAAAGTGGAATGCATTTTTCTGTTTCTTAATAGTATTCCCCTTGGCGGTAGTTCCAAGAGTTGAAATGATCGGATAAGTGCATCATGATCTTATCAATATCCAATCCCTTACGGATGACGACTGGACAAGTATTGACAGAACGGCTGCCTGCTCCTTGTTCTGGGATGAGTTTTCCTTCCGCATCAACCATAGAAACCATCACGCCTTGTTCATAGCGAGTTTCAATCGTCTTGTCTGGTTGGATAGAGGCTACATAATCATCGGCTTCGATGACCAAATCAACGGCGCCTTCGATTCGTTCACCGATTCCTTCGACTTTCCCGCGGTTTCCTTTCCCTGAAGGGTTAGCTGAAGAGGCGTAAACCATCTTACCTTCTTTTTCCCACATTTCTTTGGCGATTTGCTCACCAGCTTTACCAAATTTGATGACAAAACAGCTGGTTCCACGAACATCTGTCATGAGTTCTTCACGTCCATCTCCGAAAGCTTGCAATTTTGCATAAGCATCTTCGCGCCAAGGAAGGATACAACCAAGCAAGATATCTTCATCCCAATGTTTTTGGTAGAAGGCTTCGATTTCAGGATTCAATTGCGCAAGGGCACGAAGTTCATCCATACTTCCGCAAAGAACCACACCTGGTTTGTTGCGGTTGCGTTCTTTGGCTTCGAACTTCCGCTCCAATCCAGCCTTGTCGCTGGTCATGATGATGTAGCCAACTTTTGTAGGGCAGACGATACAGCCACCCTCTCCTTTAAGAATGTCAAATCCTTCTTGTGAAAGTTGTCCGTCCCATTGAATGTGTTTTGTCATAAGTCTCTTTCCTTTTCTAGTCTTTTTAGTATTGTATCAAAAACTAGTCTCAATTTCAATATATTTTCAGAAAATTCGTAATTCGATATACAATTTTATCATTGCCAGTAAGCTGGCCGGTTCTTTTCATAAGCTGCGATCAAGTCTTCATACTGAAGTGTAATCCCGATATCATCCAAACCATTGAGTAATTTATGCTTCCAATCTTGATCGATCTCAAAGCGAAATTCTCCAACAGGTGAAATAATCTTCTGATCTTCCAAATCCACCGTTACTGGATCTGTCGGCTTCAAGCTTGCCAATTTTTTACGAACTTCTAGCGGTTGCACAATCGGCAGCATGCCATTATTGAGCTCATTATTGTAATGAATATCTCCGAAGGATCCAGCGATAACGACCTTAAAGCCATAATCTGCCAAAGCCCAGGTAGCGTGCTCCCGAGAGGAGCCAGCCCCAAAATTATCACCAGTGATCAAAATAGTTGCCTGGCGGTATTCTGGCTTGTTAAAGATGAAATCTGGATCCTCAGTATACTGGTCATCCAAATAACGCCAAGCATACATGAGGTATTTACCAAAACCTTTTTTATCAATCAACTTCAAGAATTGCTTGGGGAGGATTTGGTCGGTATCAATATTATCGTTCATCAAGGGAACCGTTGTCCCCGTATAAATGGTAAATTTCTCCATGATTCCTCCTTTTACTCGACTTCTGGCAATTGGCGCACATCGACAAAGCGACCAGCAATTGCTGCTGCGGCGGCCATAGCAGGGCTACAGAGATGGGTCTTGGCCCCAAACCCTTGGCGATCTTCAAAGTTTCGATTGCTAGTAGAGGCACAGTGGACGCCATCCGGCACCTTGTCTGGGTTCATCCCGAGACACATGGAGCAACCTGGATCACGCCATTCAAAGCCTGCATCCATAAAGATTTGATCCAAGCCCAATTTTTCAGCGGCTTGTTTGACTGGACGAGAGCCAGGTACGACAATGGCTGTTAAGTTGGGCGCAATTTTTTTGCCTTTCACAAACTTGGCTGCCAGCTCTAAATCACTGAGACGCGCATTGGTACAGGAACCGATAAAGATATAGCCCAATTCAATGTCTGCTGGTTTTTGACCAGGTTCTAAATCCATATAATGATAAGCCCGTTCATCATTCATGTCCCGAATCTCTGGGAAGGGTGTCTCAAAGTCCACTCCCATAGAAGGATTGGTCCCCCAAGTCACCATTGGAGCTAGTTCGGATACATCCATACGGATGAACTTGTCATAGACGGCATCGTCATCACTGACTAGAGTCTTCCAGTCAGCTACTGCGGCCTCAAAATCATCTGGCACACATTCGCGTCCCCGTAAGTAGTCAAAAGTTGTCTCATCTGGATTCATGATCCCCATTTTGGATCCAAACTCGATCGACATATTGCAGATGGTCATGCGTTCTTCCATGGTCAAGCGATCAATTGCTTCCCCCCGATACTCTACGACATAGCCAACCCCACACGCAACACCATAGCGTGCTATCAAAGCCAAGATGTAATCTTTTGAATAGATCCCTTTTTGTGGGGTTCCGGTGAATTCGACCAACATCTTCTTTGGTTTGACTTGCCAGATGGTTTGGGTCGCAAAGACATGTTCCACTTCACTGGTTCCAATCCCAAAGGCAATGGCACCGAAGGCTCCGTGGGTTGCGGTGTGGCTGTCTCCACAGACAATAAATTTTCCTGGCTGGGTCCGACCAGTTTCAGGGCCTATCATATGCACGATTCCTTGCTTAGCAGAACCGTGACCTGCATGATCAATCCCAAATTCCACTACATTTTCAGCTAATTTATCAATCTGGGCTTTTGAAATGACATCTCGGATATCAAAAATATTGACCGTTGGAACATTATGATCAAAGGTTCCAAATGTTAAATCGGGTCGTCGAACCTTGCGTCCTGCATCCCGTAATCCTTGAAAGGCTTGGGGACTCGTCACTTCGTGGATATAGTGTTGGTCCACATACATGAGTTGGGGTTGCCCTTCTACTCCTGTAATCACGTGGCGGTCCCAAAGTTTATCAAAGATAGATTTTCCACTCATCGTCTTTCTCCATTTATCTTCTTGTTAGGAAATCCATTGAAGGATTAGAAAGAGGGCACCTGATAAGAGAAGGCTACTCATCCACCAGGTGGCTTGGAAATACCATTTCCGTACCTTGTGGTGAAAGAGATGCCCACCTAGAAGAGCTCCAAAGCCACCAAGTAGCCAGCTCTCGAGTAAGAGGACCTTTTCAGGGATCCGCCATCTGTTTTGGATGGCTTTTCGCTTATCTAAGCCATAGGTCAGAAAGACCATACCATTCCAAAGAGCAATGACCATTAAACAGCGATCACTCCAAGTCATCTTAGAGATTCCTTATGATAGCTGCTGTCATCTCTGCAGTCGAAGCCTGACCACCTAGATCTCGGGTTAAAATCCCCTGATTCAAGGTTTGATTGACCGCTTCTTCGATCATTTCTGCACCTGCTGTTTCTCCAAAACTGTCTCGGAGCATCATGGAAACGGAAAGGATCATGGAAATCGGATTGGCAATACCTTGACCAGCAATATCTGGTGCTGAACCATGAATCGGCTCGTACATACTTGGTCCTTGGTCAGAATGACTGGCAGACGGCATCACGCCTAGTGTTCCAGGAAGAACGCTCGATTCGTCCGATAAGATATCTCCAAATAGATTCTCTGTTACGACAACATCAAAGCGAGCCGGATTGGTAATCATGATCATAGCCGCACTATCGACAAGTTGGTGCTCTAAGGTCACATCTGGAAATTCTTTGGCAACTTCTTCTGCTACTTGGCGCCACAATTTAGACGTTGCAAGGACGTTTTGCTTATCGATACTGGTCACTTTCTTGCCACGTCCTTGCGCAATCTTGAAGGCTTGGCGCATAATCCGACGGATTTCTTCTGCGCTGTAATCATTGATATCGCGCGCTGTATCTTCTTTTAAAATATGCTCTCCAAAGTAAATCCCACCTGTCAATTCACGCACAACCACGAAGTCAACACCCTCGATACGCTCAGGTTTCAAAGGAGACAGGTGTTTCAAGGCGTCAAAAATCCGTACAGGTCGAATATTTGCAAAAAGATTTAATTCCTTGCGAATAGCGAGCAACCCTTGTTCTGGACGAACAGGAGCATGGTCATACTCTGGACTCCCGATGGCTGCGAGAAGAATAGCATCCGCTCCTTTAGCTGCTTCTAGAGTATCTTGGGGAAGTGGGTGGCCAGCGGCATCAATCCCAGCACCCCCAAAAGGTTTGTCTTCTAGGCTATAATCAAAGCCAATTTTTGGAGCAACGGCTGCGAGAACCTCTAGTCCAGCTGCTATAATCTCAGGGCCAATCCCATCTCCTGCAAGTGTTACAATTTTCTTTGTCATGTTCATTTCCTCTTAGGCTTGTGGAAGATCCCGGTAAGAGACAGTTCGTCCCATTTCACCCGCATTCTCTTTTTGAACCAGCGTATTGGCATTGATATAAGCAATGGCAGAGGCTTTTAATACATCGAAGTCCAAACCAGAGGCATTGAAGATCGTATCTGTATCGACATTTTCCACCGATACCAAGACACGGGCTTGGGCATCGATTCCATCAGTCACCGCATCGATATTGTAAGAGGTCAAGCGAACGGTTTGCTTGAAGAATTTATCAATCGCATTAAAGATGGCTTCAACCGACCCTTGACCATTGGCAAGGAAATCAAGCACTTCCCCTTCTTCATTGCTGAGGCTAACTGCTGCTGTAATGGTTTCGTCTGCATTGGTGCTCAAGCGGAGATCGTTAAATTGGAATCCTTCTCGATTTTCCACTGCAGTACCGGCAACAAGGGCACGGATATCGGCATCTGTGATTTCGTGTTTCTTGTCTGCCAAAGATTTGAACTTCGCAAACAATGGCTTGATGTCTTCTTCTGTGAATTCCAGTCCCAACTCATGCAATTTTTCGACAAAGGCATGGCGACCAGATAATTTTCCAAGAGGGAGACTATTGCTCTTAACCCCCACCAACTCAGGGGTGATGATTTCGTAGGTAAGAGGATTTTTAAGAACCCCATCTTGGTGAATCCCTGACTCGTGTGAGAAGGCATTACCACCAACAACCGCTTTGTTTCTAGGAATTGGAATCCCAGAGTAACGAGAAACTAACTCAGAAGTATTGATGGTTTCATTGAGCACAATCGGACTCTCCACTTGGTAATAGTCTTCGCGAATATTAAGAGCGACCGCTACTTCTTCAAGCGCTGCATTTCCAGCTCGTTCACCGATACCATTGATGGTCCCTTCAACACGACCAGCTCCATTTTTGACAGCGGCGAGGCTATTAGCGACTGCCATTCCCAGATCATCATGGCAATGAGGGGAATAGATAATCTCACGATCTGTCTTGACATGGTCGATCAAGTATTTGAAAATCGCGCCATACTCTGCTGGTGTCGTGAAACCAACTGTATCAGGAATATTGATGTAGCTAGCCCCTGCATCGACCGCAGTCTGAACGACTTGCAAGAGGAAATCCAACTCGGTCCGTGTCGCATCTTCTGGTGAAAACTCCACAATCTCAAACTTTGAACGCGCATATGAAACGTGCTCTTTAATGGCTTCAAGAATTTCTTCCTTGCTCTTGTTGAGTTTAAACTCCCGGTGAATGGGACTGGTTGCGATAAAGACGTGAACTTGCGGATACTTGGCATCCTTTAAGGCTTCATAACAAGCATCAATATCTGATTTGACAGAACGAGCTAGGCCAGTTACGGCTGTCTTGTTCAAGACCTTCGCAATCTCTTGAACAGCAGTGAAGGAATCCGGACTGGCTGCAGGAAAACCTGCTTCAATAGCAGAAATGCCCCATTTTTCCAATTGTTTGGCAATGGCAATCTTTTCTTTGATAGAAAAATTAACTCCCGGAGTCTGTTCACCATCCCGAAGGCTGGTATCTAAAAATTCAACTTTACGCATAGGGTCTCCTCATTTCTATGTAGTGGATATAAAGAAAAACATCTCACTCGGTCAACCAAGCGAGATGTTTTTGCCCGCTTGGTAAGCCAAACAGGACTAATGCTTCTGCACTAGCCCTTATACCTCAACAACAAAGCAAATTGAATAAACTTAGCTGTTTTCATGTTTGACTTTCTCCTTTGTTCAATGTCTTGTTTAGTATTTTAGCATAGGGAAAAAACAATGTCAAGAATTTTCTGTAATATTCTGAATTTTTTGAATAGAAACAAAATA
>JAFEHB010000557.1_pt3 | contig 19243 bp, 22 predicted proteins | sample 9267121 | NCBI WGS metagenome assembly JAFEHB01 (sample SAMN17103336, study PRJNA684904) | human gut metagenome | isolation source: diarrhea sample from child under the age of five | host: Homo sapiens | place: South Africa: Mafikeng, Mafikeng Provincial Hospital | collected 2019-09 | reverse complement strand
ACTACATAATCCATTACCCATCTATATTCAGCCGGTTGAACTTTTTTAAAGAACCCATAATGAATAGAAGGATAAAACTTCCCAGAAAATGCAAGATTAATGATACCTAAATCAATGAGTTTGGGATCTCTAGTTTTCCAGAAATAACGCAAAAGACATAATAGAATGATAGTAATCTCATCTTTTGCCGCGGCAGGGTTGAATGCAGAAATTGAAGCATAATAAGTTTCTTGCATTAAATTATGAATATCTTTAATATTAATCTTTAGAGTATTACATAAATCATCTGCATCTTTTTGAGTAAAGTAGATTCTTCTACATGGTGCAATATCATATAAGTCTTCAGATCTATCAGAAATGAATTTGCCAATGTATTTTTTATAAGCATTAAGATTCTTCTTAATTTGAGTTTCAATAATTGGATAGATTTTCTTTACAATAACGGTTGTATTTTTCATTATATACCACCTTTCTAAGTTATTAAATTGTTCAAGATGGCTATAAATACAAAAAAAAAGAAGAGCGGGATAAACTCGCTCTTCTTATATTAGATTATAGATCTAACTTACTCTTTTCAATATATTCAAATATTTGTCTATTATTTTCACTAAGATTAAAGAATAACATGAGTGAATCTTTTCTTGCATTAATAGACTTATTATACACTAAATTGAATTTGTATTCTTTTGGTAAATTATAGTTCTTATATAATAAATCTAGACTATTTAAATAACTAGAAATTTCATCTTCATTTAAAGCAGTTGCTGTCTTATTTGTAAGATATTTACCTTTGAATATTGTTGATATTATGTGAGAAGCGGCTTTGTATGTATTATTTAAATCATATAACGTGGTATTAACAACCCCAGCATTATGACGTTTCTTAATAACCCTAGCAATAGAATTGCGTGCATTTTTAAGTAAATCCTTTACTGGTAGATCTTCCTTAACAAAAGAAGTATCCTCAAATTTACAATATCTAACTGCAAAGTCTAAAAGATCAGATGCATATTCTGAAATACTGCTATAATTCTTATATTTATAAGATGAGAAATATACACCAGTGATTAGATCAAATAATACTCTATATTCAAATTCATAATCGCCTTCATTAATTTCAAATTCAGTATATGAGAAAATTGAAATACCTTTAAACATTGAGACACTTGTAGTAGTATAATAATAGTCCATTACCATTCTAATAGCTGTATCGTATGTTATATATGGATTTAGGTAAGGATATAACTCAATAGATAAAGATCCTTTTTTAATAATTTTTAAATCCTTATCCTCATATTCACATTCTAAATTAAACCCTAAACCTTCATTATTTATCATTTCTATAATAATATATGTAGGATCTCTATTTGGATCTTTTGTATAATCACCAATTAGATTCAATACCTCTTCTAATCGTAGAAGTTTTTCTTCTACTTTTTCACAATGATGTGATTCTGGAGTGTCATCAATATCTACATAATTTTTTAATTCAAGATCTTTAAATGCTTCCTTACTCCATAACTCTTTTAATGTAAGCATATACTTTCTCCTTATTTTGAAACATCAAAGCAAGCATCAATCCAATGGTTTACTGAATGCATTGCTTCAGATCTTAACTTAATGAAGTTTTCAGTTAAAGTAAGATTATTGTCATATTCAACTACTGTATCAAAAATACCATTTAAGAATTCAGATAGCTCATCAAATACTTCTAATATTCTACCATCATTAATGCGGTTATTATAGAAATATTCTTCGTATCTAGGAAAGATCAAACCATCTAATAAGTATTGGAATTTGAGTAATGTATCGCCGTATTCATACTCAGCTATACTATCGAAGCTTTCCCATAAGATTTTAGATCTATCATTTAGGAGTTGATTATTCAAATCATCAAGGCAAGGAACTGATATAAAATTATAGAATGCTCTTAGCGTCAATCTGATAGCATAATCAGTACTCATTACTGGATTTATACGTTTATTAAATGCAAAGTTCAATTTAACAATCTCTGGATTTAATGAATCATATTGGCGTATGATAGTAACACCATAGCCATATTCATTAAAAATATTAATAAAACTATTGATATATCCGCCTGGAATTTCTCCAGTTATGAGATAAATTAAATTAAAAGCGGCTTGTTCTTTTTCTGTATCAAATTCAGTTTTAATATCATCTATATCTATAGTGATAGGATCTCTTAAAGCCAAATTACCACTAAATAAATTTAATACTTCCTTTGAATCCATCATTTTACTTCTCCTCCCGTTTTTGTAAAGCCTTTTTAATATATCCAATGATATCACTACGTAGCATGCAGAAGTTCTTACGTAGACTTTCATTCGTATCATATCGATCTATAAAATCGCCCCCACTTAATTGAAAAGCGATAGTATCTAATTTATTATAAACGCTTAAGATTCGATCATAAGTAGGATGTAATATTTTATTGTCTAAATAAAAATCATAACAATAGGTGCCAAAAATAGTACCTAATAAGAGCCCCATTAACATCTCTTCTACATCTTCCTCTAATTGTAGCCCATTTATGAAATCTGCAAATCCTTCAGGTTTATTAAAAACATCCATATCAACTTTACTGACGTTTAGATATTGATATAAAAATGCTAGCCCAAGAATAATAGCAAGATCACTACAAATTAATGGATTAATTTCTTTATCATAATAGAACGTATAATTTTCTATACGGAATTCAAAATTATCATCATCCGTATCAGCTTGAGTATCATCCCAGATTACGCATCCTAATTTTTGGTCACTAAACGTATCAATAAAATCCCATACTTTAAAATCTTTAGATTTTTTATGTACGGTTTCTAAAACTTTAAGAAAATATTGTTCCTTTTCTACATTATTTTCAGTTTCTTCAGTAATATCTAGGAAATGTATTAATTCCAAATCTCCTTTAAATATATTACCTTTCTTAATATCATCTAATGTCATTTAACTAACTCCTTTGCGATAAAACAATAACAGTTACCGTTAATTCCAATTACTAAATTATTTTTAGATTTTTCAGAAATTAACATCCCCTCATCTCTAGAGGCCAGTGTACAATCTTTAAATATATCGCCCTTATATCCCATAAAGTTACTATAGTAAGCATTCATCAAATTAAGTAAGAAATTAGGCATACCTACTTCAGTATGCCAAGTAATTTCAAACCTTGTATTACGTTTCTTAATAAATCCAAACTGTCTTCGTTTTAGAAACTCAAAAGTTAGAGGATAATTAATATCCTCTAACTCCTTAAATGCATCTTCGATTAATTCAACATCAAGCTTATCACTTTCACCTAATAAGTCTAATATTAAATTTTCGATTATTTTAAAAGATTTATCATATCTTTCATCTACTATTTGTAGTTGCATGCGATTATACCACATTCATTATTAATTACATTACTAAATAAAGATCTTAATGATATGAACTTCTTAAGTGGATCAGTTTCATCTATAATATTATAAGGCATTTCTCTTTTGAAATTATTAGTCATGATAAAGTTCAAATCAAAGTATGCATCTATAATTTTCTTAGAAGTCATATTTATTGTAATTTCTTTTACTCTAAGTAAATTTAATTCATCAATTAATTCTCCATTAATTAATTTCATGATTAGATCTATATCTTCTTCTTCTAATCTTAGATTTCCATTACAATTCCAAAGTCTTTCTTCTACATCCCAATCAAATTCAGGGATCTCTTTTAGATATCCGGTGGATATCATATATTTATATAATTGCTTCACTACCATGATCATTACATAATTAAATGACCCAAGTAGATTATACTTAATAACAAAATTATCAGTGCGTAGATTAAATTTGTTAATAAATCCAGTATCATTGAATTCTAATAATGTCCCAAATGTAAATAGACTAGATCTAGAATCAAATCCTGGAATATTGTCTTTCATTAATTTAAGCATATGGTTTAATACATTTAGCTTATAAATTTTATTATGATCTTCTACAAAATCATATACAGTAAATGGGATTAAAGATATTTCTTTTTTATTAAAGATATTGCCTTTTAGAATATCATCCCAAGTAATATCCAGAGATGTCTTTGGCTCAACTGCCGATAAAGTAGATACATCAATTTTAGGAGTATCAGCTTTAGTCACATCTACAACTAATTCATTATCAAGATATTTAATCACAGCATCAAGGTTTTCGACATCTTCTTTATAATAAGTAAAATAGTCATCTTCAGTCTCAATACATAAGTCACCATCAGTTGCACTATAAGATTTGATTTCAGACAATCTAATTCTTTCTTCTCCTAATTTTACAAACTTTTCCATTTTCTTCTCCTTTATTTTAAATAACTTTAGTTAAGCATAAATAAAATATTAGACCCAAAATTACAAATGCTTCAGTAATAACTGCCCACATTAAATAATCAGCAATCTTATCTTGAGATTTTGTCTTATCTAGGAATGTGGATAATTGTACATATTCATTTTCTAATTTATTATTAATTAAAACAGACCATCTATTTAATCCATTAACGGTAGAATTTACTTCATGAATTCTTTCATTTAAATTATTCAATTCTCTTTCTGCAGATTCTTTTAACAGAGTAATATTAGACTCGTGTTTATTGATAGTATCTTTAAGATCTTTAATATCAATACCGATAGATTCTGATAAATCTTTTAATTCATTATTAATAGTATTTTGTAATTTTTCCATTTTAAATCCTCCTATTTTGTAGTAATTAAATATGCTCCTACAAACCCAATAATAGACATACCAATCATAGCCTCTAATACAAGCATATAATATGCATGCTTGAAATACTTTTCCATTTGCATCATTTCACATTCTTTATCCATTACTTGCTGTTTTAATCGCGCTACTTCGACATTTAGATCTTTAATTATTTCTTCTCTAACATCGATAAGTTCAATTGTTTCATTTTTTGAATCTTCTTTCATATTAACCTCCTAATAAAATTTAAATTACATATTTCATATCTATAATATATACCTAAAAAGAAAATCACTAAGAGAGTTAATCCCTTAGTAAAACCTATTTAAATTATTGTCTAAAACATGTTAGTAAATTAATGTATACTGCTGCAGGAGAAACTGATTATGTTTATTAAAGATATGACTCCTAAAGGACTAAATGAGGCGTACTTTGGGAAGTCTAAAGAATTAGAACTTATTGAAAAATCATTTGATAAAGCTATACAATCTAAAGATAAAATAGATGCATCATCGTTAGGTGTTGTAGCAAAACAACTACAAAAGAAATTTGGATTTGATAATGTATCAATTGGTATTGATAAAACTCCAGAACTAAATGCTTATACTTATATAGATATTGCTGATATAAGAAAGATGCGTATCAAAACCTCTGAAGGATATAAAGCAATGCCTGGTAATACTTGTAGTATTCTTATCGTATATTCTCCATCTATGCTAAGTGGAGTACTATCTGGTAAAGAATTGACTGCTATAACTTTACATGAAATCGGTCATCAATTTGCTGCTAAACGCATTGCAAATAGTAGCTCATTGAGACAAATGGCTAGTTATATTAAAGGCCTTTCTGAATTAGATAAGATTATTAGAATTGCATCTCAAGAAACAAATTCTATTGCAGATATGTTTATGATGATTCGTAGAGTAATCTCTAAACTCACAGAAGATGCAGTGTTTGCAATTAAGTATGTAATTAATACATTGATTCTACTTAAAGATATTTTTAAAACTCCAACTTTGAAAGATACTTATAATCTTATTGGGGATAGCTCTAAGTTTAGTAGAATATTGAATAATCTTAAGAACTTTGATATGCGTAAAGATACACCAGTTAAAGTTCATGATTTAGAAGAAGAAATGGCCGATAGCTTTGCTACAATCTATGGATATGGGCCAGAATTGGCTTCTGCTTTAACTAAGATTGAAGCTGCAGATATTGATGATAACTTTGATCCATATGATAACTCTTTCTACAATCTATATATTTATATTCCAATCTATACTTTACTTTCTTATATTTGCACATCTGATTCTGGTGTTGCAATTCAAACAAGTAAACGAGTATATGCTCAAATCTTGACTTTGAGAAAAGAAATTAATGATATCAATACTGATGCTAAAACTAAGAAACGTATTCTAGCAGATATCGATGAACTAGAAAAAGTATATGGTAAATATATTGATGAACGTATAGAAGCCGCAGAAAGAAATAAAGTTAAATCTGCTACTGATAGATATAATGAAGAATTCTGGAATAGAGTTCTAACTAATAAGAGAGATAATGAATTATTCTCTTATAATAAACTCGGTGAATTACTTAAATAAAATAAACCCCCAAGGTAGTTGAACTACCTTGGGGATCATTTTTTGTATAGCATCCGAATTGAGAGAACTGTAGAGTAATTAATATTTTCACAAAGGAGAATTTGTGTATAAAAATAGTTTGCTACTGCTATACAAAACTTCAAACTACCTATGTGTTAGTATTTTAATAATTTATTATTAAAAATTACATAAAATCTACTAATTCACCAAATCGTTTATATTTCTTTTTCAAGAAACCTATCTTTCTATACATATGATTATTACGTAGATAATACATCATTAATTCTAAATCGCTAGGTATATTAGTATCTACGTTAATATCATATATGATAGATTCAGTATTCTATTCTAATATAGATGAAAGTTTCATATTCCATCCACTATCATTCTTAAATATACTTATGCATTTTGTATTCTTATCTGATACTTTGCCAACGTATAGATAATTTATAAGTCTTTTAGCAATTTCATCTGGTAAAAATGATAGACGAAATTCGCCATTATCTTTTATTATTGAGTATTTAAGTCTATCTAATACCCATTTCTCTTCTTTTGTTGTAGGAATCAATTTTAGTATATCTTTAGAGCCTACTAATTCTTTCTTCAGTATCATAGTAAATCTCCAATAAACAAAAAAAATAAAACACCCCATAGGATAAATTCCTATGGGGTATTATTTATTAGTCTACATTTCTAATCAGTAAAGATTTTACAACTACATCTCTACCATCAATGCATTTTGTACCAGCCGAGATAGAACTTCCAACAGGAACTTCAGATACATTAACTTCCTTAACTCCTTTTTCAGTTACTAACTTGATGATATCATTACTATTCACGATATGAATATTAACAATATTATCAGTCTTAGCTAGTTTAACTACAGAACTGCCAGCTTTAGCTCTTTGACTTGTAGGTAATGCTGCAATACTGAATTTATTCAAATAACCATTTCTAGTTACTACAATAACATCAGTTACGTCTTTACCTGCCACTAAACACATGCCATCTACATATTCAACTGTCTTACTACCAATGGATCTTACGCCTCTAGCAGAACGTCGAACTAATGGAATATCTTTAGCAGAGAATCTTAAAGCTTTCTTATCAGAGAAGACAACTACATCTAAAGCATCTCCCCCGACAACTATATTCTTAACAAAGTCATTTGGATCTAACTTAGTATAGAATATACCGCTTGCAGTTAATGAAGTGAAATCATCCAATTCCATCTTCTTAATAAAGCCATTATGAGTTAATACCATAATATACATAGCTTGTTTAGAATCTGCAATTTGTTTGATTGCTTCTTCTTGATAGATAGCGATTACATTAGCTGTAATCTTTTTATTCAAGAATCTGATATCAGTACCAGCATTAGATTTATCTGACAAAGGAATCTTATGAACTGGATAAGAATAACACTTGCCACCAGCATCGAATAAGATGATATTATCAGTATTCTTAATCTTGATAACCAATTTAGGATTATCACCTTTAACCGCTTTGATAGGATCGTTCAATCCAACCTTTCTAACAAAGTTAGATTCGGTAATGATAACCTTAAATTCACCTTCTGGAATATCCGAAGCTTCAGCTTGACTAATTACTCGAGTATTACGTTTCTTACCATATTTAAGTTTGTAGTCTTTAAGCTCTTGCTTAATTTCTTCATTAAGCTCATGCTCATTACGAATCTTATTAATATATAAGTCGCGCATTTGTTCAAGATTCTTAGCTCGTTCAATATATCTAGCTAGATTATGTTTAGATAGATATTTCAATGGGGCATTGATAATAGTCTTAGCTTGAAGATCAGTAATCTTGAATTTCTTAACCATATCATTTATCAACTCTTCATCATTACCAGTTGATTTCTTGATGCGGTTAATGATTGTATCAATCTCACCACTAGACATGACTCTGATATATGCATCGTATTGATGATAATCAGTCATTGTCTTTTGTAAAAGATTGTAATACAATCTAAGCTTTGTTACTTTACGGAAATCAATGAATCGTAGTAAGTACTCTTTATATCCCATATGAACGATTCTTCGTTCACATACGACTTCAAAATTTACACGACAAGATCTTTCCATTGGGGTATATTTAAATAATGTATCTTTGACAAACTTAGGATCTGCCCCAGGTTTCAATACAATGATACATTCCAATTTATGATCACCATCTGAATTCTCATAAATATTATGGATTTGAGTGAGAATATTTTTCTCCATCAATTCTTCAATCTTCTCAGTTACAGTATTTAGATATACTAAATCTGGAAGACTATGAATAAACAAAGCTTGCTTTCCTTGGAATTCACCGATATCAATTCGACCACGAACTTTGTAGTTGCCAAATCCGGAATCGGAGATGGCTGCAAAGTCAGTATCAATAATATCGCATTCCATTGGAGAATCAGGGATCAATACTACTTTAGCATTTGGATTATCAATAAGCTTAATTGTAGCATCAATTACTTCATTGATATTATGCTTAGGAATTTCTACTTTGAATCCTACGCTAATACCAAATGAACCATTAATCAAAAGCATTGGTAAATTAGGAGCTAAATATTCTGGAACTTTAAGAGTCCCACTATAGTTATCTTCCCAATCTACTACTTGATTAGATTCTTTTAAATCGCCAATAACGGCATCAATTGTAAATTTAGCAAGTTTGGCTTCAGTGTAACGCATCGCAGATGGGTTATCACCTTGGAAGTTGCCAAAGTTACCTTGCTTATCAATCAAAGGAATATTATTTTCAAACCAGTTAGTCATAGGTTTCATAGAACCATAGATGGATGTATCACCATGTGGATGATATTTATCCATTACCGTACCTACAATTGAAGATGACTTAACGGTTTTAACACCTTTAATATCATTATACATTGCATAAATAATTTTGCGTTGAACAGATTTGAATCCATCTCGGAAGTCTGGTACAACACGATATAATGCAGAGTATACTGAGTATAATCTCATATCATCAGTATACTGCTCTAGCATATTTACGTCTATTTCTCTACCCACAGTGGTATCCTCCTTACTTATTTAGCTGTTGACGTATTAGTGAAATTTTAGTTCCCACTTATACCTGTATCAAGAGGAATAAAAGGCTATATAGCAGAACTATATAGCCTTGGGTAAATTAACGACTTTTTTCAATGATAATACGATTGATCTTAGTAATATTCATTTGAGTATTATAAGAAGTCAATACGTATGCAATCTTATCTTCAAGACCTTCAATTACATCTTTGAAAGTTTCATAGATATCAACAGCGATCGTATTAGTTTCTTTATTGTATTCAACAAAGTTACCTACGATTACATTGCCTTTAGATTCAGGATCGTTATTAACATCACTACGAAGAGCGAAGATATTAACATTGATAAGTTTTAGAACGTCACTTCCCAAAACATCAATCATTTTAGCTTTAGTAGCTTCATCCATTTTAGGATTGAATTTTACTGGCACTTCGATACGTACATTGTTGAATTTTGGTTTGTTTGTTCTGCGTTGGTTTCTCATGATTTACCTCTTTTAAATATTAAATAGTTGTTGAGCCGATTCCGCCATTACGAGTTTTCTTTGGATACTCAGCATCATTATCTGTTGTTAAGTATTTCAAGAAAATACCTTGAGCGAAATGTTTACCGGCTTCTATAGTTAATACCTTATCGGAGTTATTCTTAACACCGATAATGATATTACCATCATTATCTTCATTGTCTACATAGTCAGCATCAATAACTCCGATAGTAGATTTAATCTGCATATCGTAGTTATATCCGAAAGAGCTACGTGGTGCAATGAATAATACTTCATCTGGATTCATATATGCTTTAAAGTAAGTTGGAATGATTGCAGATCCACCAGGTTGTATTACATACGTCTTAGGTGCAAAGAAATCATATCCAGCAGAATGATCAGTGCTTCGATGAGGAAATACGAAAGTTAAATCTTCGCTAAAATCAATAAACTTATCTTTCACCATTTCAAACTTTCTCATTCTTTTTCCTTTCTTGGAGCAATAAGTGAAGACAACACAAAGGTTGCTCTATAATCAGTACCAAATGAATTATAAATTTTAGCAAATTCTAGACAATTAACTTTAGAATTTGCTTTATATAAGAAATATCTATACATATTCCCATCGAATTGCCAGAATAGAATTGGAATCTTTTGAGTATAAACCACATCAGGTAGAAATAATCGATGATCTGCATTTAATGCAATCACTTCTTCGCCATTTAGAATAGATTTATATCCAAAGTTTTCAATAGCAAATATATTTTGTTGCTTTAAGAAATCTATAGTAATCAATCCAGTATTAATTAAAGGATCTAAGTTATTACTTTCATAGATTTCATTCCATACAATATCTGATGGATCAGAATAAACTGATAATATATAGAGATAGAGGCAAATGCATGCCATACTTGGATTAGGATATGTTTGCTTTTCAGCTATCAAATCCACTCCAAGATTATAATCTCTTTTTAAGATCTTATAATGTAGAATGAATGATGTAGCTCTTCCCTTTTCATAGTACGTTTCTATTTCAGGAAACATCTGCATCAAATCTTCTGTATTTTCATGGCCATCAATCCAAATAACTTTCTTACTACGTTGAATAATAGTACGTACTCGTTCAATAGATTTGGGGTCATTAGCAAAGAATCCGATACCAAGAATTACTACTGTTTCTTTAGTATCTAGAATCTTTAGAATGTCAGTTCTAGAGTAGCGATATGGTACCAACTTTACATTGGTACCATCATCCCACGCTAGATGTTTACGATTATTATAAATAATATTGGCCGCAAACATGCAGTCATGATTATCTTGGTAATAAATAATCATTGTTCTTACCTACTTCTTCTCTCTCAAAAATAGTTAGAATACATATTGAGTTACATCTACATCCTTCATGAGTTGAAGTTTGTCATCCTCAATATCTTTCATCTTATCAAGTTCATATTTAATATCTTCTAAAGTATATCGAATTAAAACTCGATTACCTTTATCACTAGGATCAAGTGTAGAATTGAATAGTTGATCGCCATTCATTTCACCAAGACCTTTATAACGTGTTACAGATGGTGGACTAACTTTATTAAATTCTTCCATCAACCCATATAAAGATACTACATTACCATCTACTAGGAATTCATTAGGAGACTTAGCAATATATCCTAAGACATACTTACAAGCATCAATCAACGTTTTACTAAAGTAGATTGTTTGGTACTTAGAATCAACTAAACCTTCAATACCAGTCTTAGTTACTTTCAAGAATGGATATTGAGATTCAATTATCTTCTTAAATTCTTTTGAATCGAACGCAATCTTATTACTATAAAGAACTAAGATCTTTTCTAGCAATTTAACGTCGATTGCAAAGGAATTAGCAACAGCATCGATGTCTCTAATATAATTAGTATTACGATCAAGTAATTTAATTACATCAGATTCAGTCAATTTTGTTTTATTAGCTAGTTCTAACTTATGAATCTTGAAAAATTCTTTTTGGAGATATTTATTATACTCAGTTCTATCAGTAAAGTACTTGATCTTACCATTGATCTTAGCACCATATAATGGTGGAACTGTAGCATATAATCTACCAGCAGTAATTAATGGTTGCATATACAATAAGAAGAACTTTAATAGAAGACTTCTGATATGTGCACCATCTGGATCGGCATCTGTAGCGATTATGATCTTTTCCCATTTACATTTTTCAATGTTAAATGAACGACCAAAGCCAGCACCGATAATAGCAGTAATTGCCGCAACTTCTTCATTAGCTGCAACTTTCTCTCTTGTAGCTGCCATAGCATTAACAATCTTACCACGAATAGGGAATAGACCTTGACGAGTATTATCACGATTGTTTTTAGCTGGACCTACGGCGGAATCGCCTTCCATGATGAATAGTTCAAGATTCTTCTTACCAGTAGGCTTAATAAATTTCTTAGGTAAACCAGTGATAGTAGAAACTTGCTTTGCTTTTACTTTAACACGTTCATTTTCAGATCGTGTTCTGATTTCTGCAATTTCTTTAAAATACTTACAAATCTTTTGGAGATCATTATTATTACGCTTAGCCCAATCTTCTAGACTAGCAATAGTAAGATCTCTTACAAAAGGTACCAAGTCGGCATTCGAAATTATCTCTTTAGACTGACCAGTAAACTCTGGTGTCATATGAGAACAAGTAACGATTGCCTTAAGGCCAACTCGAACATCGCTGTTTGTAATATTTAACTTGCTCTTTTCAGACAAGTAGAATTTGTTCATATATTCTCTAAAGAATTTAGTCATACCAGAAAGGAATCCTTCTACATGAGTACCATCTCGTGTAGGGCAGAAGTTCCCGTATGACTTAATGATTTCATTATCATTATCAGAATCAAACGTAAAAGCAATTTCAGCTTTCATCATTTTATCATCACGTAATGCACCAAATCTAATCGGAGCAATGATTGGTTTTTTCATAATAGAAATTAGACCATCCATTAATCCATCTTTATTGATGATTACATCTTTGACTACTCCTCCATCACGTCGTTTACCGATGAAGTTAATCTTAGCCCCTTGTTTAAGTAATGGAGTTAATGCACTGATCAGATGTAACACATCTTCACAAGTTACAGTAGTTTCACCCATTACATCTACAATTGGACTGAAAGTTATCTGTGTTCCTTGGCGTCCCTTTTCATCAGGAAGCTTAGATACTTTAGCAGTTTTTGGGTCGCCCCAATGGAATTCAACTCGTTTACCTTTACCTAAGATATAGGAGTCAACGATAAAGAATTCTGCACAAGCATTTGTTACTTTAGCACCTACACCATGTCTACCAGACGAGAACTCGCCAGGTTTCTTATTATAGTTAGATGAAGTATGTTGTGAACTAAATACACGAATTAGAGAATCATGTGGAATACCACGGCCATTATCTTTAACCATGAATTCTTGATTCTCTTCACTAAATGCTGTCCATATTTCATCACATGGACTATCATCTTTCATAAGCTCATCAGCTGAGTTCTGAAAGATTTCTCGAATCATATTAATAAAGCCTTTATTACCAGTATACCCAAGATATTGGGTTACAGTTTTTCGTACAGCTTCAGCGAAGTCCTCAATAGTCGTAATTTGGGACTCATAGGATTTGATTTTTTCAATTTGTTCTTTAGATAGTGACATAAGGACCCTCCTACTTAGCTGTTATAATTTTCATTAAAAAATACAAAAGATAATGCCCATAGACTCTTAATAAGTCTATGGGCGAGAGTATCTTTTATATATTTAATCTTGCATTATTTGACTAAGATTAAAGGGTAACTGTTGTATCAGTTGTAGTAGTTTCAGCTTGAGCTACTGGTTGTGCTGGAGCTTGAGGAGCTGGAGCTACTGGTTGTTGAGCAACAGGTGGTTGTTGCATAGCCATTGGAGCAGTCATATTACCTGCAAAGCCAGCAGCGAATGGGTTAGCACCTTGAGGAGCTGGAGCTACTGGTTGAGTATAGCCTGCAAACATTTGTGGTTGTTGTACCACTGGTTGTTGAGGCATTGGAGCTGCTTGAACCATTTGTGCTTGTTGAGCTGCCATGTTAGGATCATAGAAACCTTGTGGAGCTACAGGCACAGTTTGATTATAAACACCATAACGAGCACCGTATTGACCGTTAAAGATGTCTTGGTAGGCATCAAAGCCATAACGGTTGAATGCCGGGTTAGGGTTTGGAGTTACGAATTGGCTGTTAGAAACTTGTTTAGTAACTTCTGTGAAGTTTTCTTTAGCCATTTCGTATAGATCTGGACATTTATCCAACAACGCTAGCATCATCATGTACTCGGAATAGAAATCCGGAGTGAAGTTGATAGCGTATGTTTTCATTTGATTCAAAACATTTTTGATCGCGTTAACTGCACTTTGAACTTCTTCTTTGCTAAGCATAGTCAAATCGAATTCAGTACCACATTGTTTACAACGAACAACATTTCCTGCTACTTTTTCAAGCAAGATTTGTGTCTTGTTTTTGTGCGGACATTTAGCACGTGCCATTTCTTCACCAGTCAAATTCATATTGAATTCGCGTTTTTCTGGTTTAAGAGCTTTTAAATCTTCCGCAGTCATTGGGTCTGTAACAGTCACATCACGGAACATGTTTTGCGCTGGTACTACAGGACCAACTGGCGCTCCGAATGGTTGCGCGAATTGACCGTAAACCGGTGCTCCGAATTGTGGTTGTTGCATAAATTGTTGATTGTACATGATATGTACCTCCTTAAAAAATGTCTTATAAGAGATTTTTTGTATATATTATGCGGCTATATACACACCAATAATATACAATTATAGAAATGTTTTGGGCATGATAATTTACTATCATGCCCAATTTATTTCTAGTAATTATTTGTTTCTAATTTGGTCAACTGTTACATGACCTTCAGCTTTTGCTCTGTCTTCTTGAAGTTGGTGAACACGAAGAGCTTCTGCAATTTGAGCTTCACGTTGACGTTTAATTTCTTCAAGTACATCTTTAGGTGTAGTATTTAAGAAGCTTTCAATATCAGGATCTGCAAATTTATTAATAATATCTGCAATTTGTGGAATAGTGTAATCAAACTTCTTAGCAATAGGAATAATACTTCTACCTGTAGAATAAGCAATGATGTATTGAATCATTTCATAATCTGCAATAATAGTTTTTAATTTAACACCAGGATGATTTACTTGATCTTCATTAGATTTGATTGCAATAACTACGTTATCATCATCATTCCATTTTACTGCCATCCCAATTTCATCAATAATAATACCATTATCACAATATAATCTTAGACCGATATTTTTTTCAGTCGCTTTTAAAAGATCACGATATTTTTTTACTTGTGTAGCATCCATCTATATGTCTCCTTTTGCAATAATTCTTTACGCATTTAATGAGATTATCATTTGCATTTAATACTGTTATTGCAATGTTGGATTCAGTAAATATTACCACATAGTTGCTAAAATATATAGAATAAGTTCCTTCTTGATCTTTACAATAGTTATATAAAAGCTTGTATAACTTCTCAGACTTAGGGATATCCTTTATAGATATCCCTCGTTCTTTAACTTTCTTTAAGAAAGCTTCTTGACTTTTCTGAGATTTACGCAGACCTACCCTTTCTTGTAATCTGTCTGCACAGTGAAAACTAATATCATAGTCGACGTTGGGCATATGGGTCTCGTGCACTCATATTCAACTTCTTACTATAAATATAAGATTCGGCAGCATGAATACTTTCAGGGTTAAAGATACCAGAGAGTAAGAAGCTTTTGAATTCGACTAATGCATTAGCTAGGGTAGTATAGATTTGTGCATTAGAAGAATGATATACGAAGAAACGCTGATGTTCACTAGTATAATTATCTGGAGTTAGACCTTGAGCGGACTGTTCTGCACAGATACCATAGAAGTGAATTGCATTTGCTACGAATGTATGATAGTTAGACTTAGCTGTTGCTACAGAAATTAGACTATCAAGCAACTGATTAGATTTGAAGTATTCTTCATAATCAGGTACATTGATATTTGCATTAGCTAAGTCACGCAAAATACGTTCAGAAAGATTCTTAATTTCTACATAGAATCTATCGCCATATTTAGATAAGAAGTCTGCACCTTTAGACTTGATTTCACGATCAAGTGCATTAGGACGAGCCTTACCATTTTTATGGACGTTAAGATTATAGTTCTTTTTAGATAACCGAGCTGCTTGATTAGTGCTAATCTTAGTCATCTCAGTGAATCGTTCTTCAAAGCCTTTTCTATAATAATGCTCTTCCTTAGTAGAAGGATGAGTTGGCCATCTAGGAACTTGAACTGGTTGATTAGTTTGAGATAAGTTAGCTAACCATTTTTCGCAATCTAATTTACCTTGCTCAAATGCATTAGAAACACTTGTAATATCATTAGACATCATAACTACCGTCTCCTTCTTCAATTCTATCAATATCTCTCAAAATAGAATTTTGCATTACTAGATGAATTGCGTTATTGTAATGATCACGTTCTTCATCAGAAATTGTATCGATTTCGATTTGAGATTCAAGATATTCCTGAATATCGAAATCATCTTCAAACCATTTATTACCATCTTCATCAGTAATGGTATCTAAATAGTGCATAAATTGAACCAATGTAATAAATCCATCAGGATCGCATGGTTTTGTTGTCCAGGACGAGATTAGAGATTTTTCGAAATCAATGATATCGGCATTCTCAATGATGTATTCTCGTACTGCAGTTTGTCCAATAGCAAACTTAAATGTTTTTTCTTGATCATATCCATCCACAAAGAAGATGAATAATGTATAAGGTCTTTCCTCTGGATCAACCTTAATCTTACCTGTTTCATCAGGAAACATCGCTAATTTTAGCGGTTGTTCAAAAATATTTCCGTTGTCGATTGTTTGGTTTATGTTTGTCATAACACAATACCTCCTTAAAAATAAAATAATCTTGTAGAGTCATATACCCTACAAGATTATAATATATCATTTAGAGGAATTTTGGCTTAGGCTTTACATATACAAGATAGTCTGAGAATCTAGTTATACCAGTGTATATAAGATTGCTCATTATATCTCTATGTAAAAACTCTTCCATAAAAATACCATGATGGTATTGTGAGCCTTGAGAAAGATGAGTAGTAATAGCATAGGCTAATTCAAACTTATCAGCTCTATTATATGGATTTCTCTTAAGAGCTTCTCTTGCCTCAAACGGGGCACGATAATACTCTAAGTCTATATCCAATTGAGGAAATAAGTTATTACCATCATCTAAAAAATCAATAGTCATTAGTTTCATATTATCCTTTATAGTAGTTATATCTGGATAATTTCTGACTACACCACGAAGACCATTAACTAAGTTAATACCGTTAGATTCAATGCTCCAATTATTCTTTCTACAGATTAATGGTTCATTGAAAGTAGGATATTGAGTCTTGATCTTCAAAATATCTTCTCTAATATATTTATTGATTATTTCTCTAGTCTTATTCTTACAGCATAGAATAATATCAGATTGAAGAGACAACTTATCAGTTAACTCATCTTCTGGTATTACCACTGCATTATTATAGAATCCATATTGGATTGGTAAACCTTTAATAGCCCTATCTGCAAGATATACAATACCAGATTCTTCTGCTTGACGCATTATCTGAGTAAGTCTATGAACTTTACCAGATACCAAATATCCAGGATCGTCTCCTACAGGTGGTAATTGATTCAAATCACCACATGCTATAATTTTTATACCAAAAGATTCTATATCTTTAACCATACTTCTTGGAGTCATTGATGCTTCATCAATGATGATTAGTTTCTTATCTGGAATGTATTCCCTTTTAACCCATTTCAATCTAGTCTTAGGTTTATTGAAATACTCATCCATTACAGGTTTTCCATTATCACCATACAAGATATCTTCAACTGGCTCATATATAGAAGAATGAATTGTCTTAGCATTAGTCATTCCTCTATTACGCATAACAATCGCCGCAGTACCAGTATAACTCATAGGCATTATATTTTCTAATGGAATATTAAGACGTCGTACTATCTCATTAAGTACAACTGTTTTTCCTGTACCAGCGGCACCAGTATATTGGAATACTAACTCAGAAGAATTATTAAACCAATCTACTGCCGCATCAACTACTGCTTGCTGACCAGGATTTAATTTGAATCTCATTTCTTAGCACGCCCTTTACGTTTAGGCATTTCTACTGGAGGTGGATAGTCTAAATATGAATAATCAATATTAGCTACCCCAAATAATAAGAAATCGATGATCTCCATATATTGAAGAGATGGATTATAATATTCACGAGTACTATAAGAAGTACCATCAGACAATAATGCAGTTAGTCTGCTCTTAGAATTCATTGTCTTACCAAATACTTTATAGTAGCTTGCTAAATATACACTGTCTTTAAAGTTATCAATGAATACATCAAAGATAAACTTCATGACATTCTTGTTATATAATGGATCAAACATGATCCAGTCATTGAATAGGCTATTATAGCAATCTAATGGGAATCTTAGAAATTTGCCTTTATAGTCTAATACTATGAGATCTCCATTATCATCTTCTAAACACATATTTCCAGTGTGAAGATCTTTTTGGAGACCTACTTTACTACAAAGGGATAATACGAAACCATTTACGTACTCATCCCAGTTACAAATCATTGCAGGTTGTAGCATATTCATATATTCTCCTTACCCAAAAACATTAAAGTACTATACTTTTATATTTTCGAGGTGACTTAATATGGATGATAAGTATAATTCCGATTCAGGATTAGGTTTCACTGAAGTCGGCATTCTAACTTCTGTATGTAATAAATATGAGCCAGGATATCAGACGTTTTATGTGCAAGCACTTAATCCGATGAATATGAAATCTCCTATTAAGACTACATCTAAAGTTAGAAATCCAAATATCATAAATAAAAACAAACTTACAACTGGCAGTGTACAAACAGGATCTAATATCCTAATTGAAATGCCAAAAGAAGTTGTTAGAAATTTTCCAACGAAATACATTCCTCCTGGAACTAGATTTACTATATCTTTCTTAGGTGGAGATATTAATAAACCAGTAGTGGTAGGGAGAGATTACGATGGCTATAATGAAAACAATAAATAGCATTCAGCAATTTATTAGTAATAAACCGACTATTGGGACTGATTATCAGAATATGTCTCTCGTTGAAGAACGAGGAAATATTCAATTCCCAGTGGTTAATCTTATCACTGATGACTATTTTGATGAATTCAAGAAAGCTTCAGTTAGAGTAGAA
>JAFEHB010000711.1_pt1 | contig 19247 bp, 15 predicted proteins | sample 9267121 | NCBI WGS metagenome assembly JAFEHB01 (sample SAMN17103336, study PRJNA684904) | human gut metagenome | isolation source: diarrhea sample from child under the age of five | host: Homo sapiens | place: South Africa: Mafikeng, Mafikeng Provincial Hospital | collected 2019-09 | reverse complement strand
TGCAGGATCCGTTCCGCAATTTGCCGGGTGGATGAATGAAAAGGCAGAAGAGATCGGATGCACTGAGGCACATTTTGTTACGCCAAACGGATTGGATGGAGAGGACGTGGGCGGTGTGCACAGCATTTCAGCTGCAGACCTGGCAAAAATCATGAGCTACTGTGTCCTGCGTTCTCCCAAAGCTGCAGAATTTCTTGCGATCACGCAAATGCCGGTATACAGCTTTTCTGATGCTGAGGGAAAAGGGAATTTTAGCTGCAGCAACCACAATGCATTTCTTCAGATGATGGATGGCGCGATTTCCGGGAAAACAGGGTTTACCGGAGATGCCGGATATTGCTATGTAGGGGCTTTGCAGAGTGAGGATCGTACATTTGTAGTGGCACTGCTTGCCTGTGGCTGGCCAAACAACAAGAATTATAAATGGACAGATACCAGAAAACTGATGGAGTACGGAATGGCACATTATCGTTATGATGAGGTGTGGAAAATACCGGAGCTTTCGAAAATACCCGTGGAAAACGGTGTTTCCCAAAATGGTTTGTTTGGAAAAGCAGCAGTGGAAGTGGAAATCAAAGGAAAAGAAAGTCCGGGTAAGATTCTGGTCGGAGATGATGATGTGGCAGAAGAAAAGACAGAAGTACCGGAAAAACTGGATGCGCCGGTGAAAAGCGGAACACCGGTCGGACAGATCACGTATCTTTTAAATGGGGAGAAATGGGGGAGCTGCCAGGCTGTTGTAAAAGAAACAGTCAGACGGAGAACATTTACCTGGATAGCCATGAAAATGTGTGAAATGTTTTACCAATTTAATTTTTAAAACACGAGAAGAATAAAATAGATCAAGAAAATTGCTTAAATTCATCAATGGACTTTCGCGATAAGATATGTTAGCATTAGCTAGACAACAAAATAAGACAAGAAAGTTGACGGATATTTGTGAAAAGTCAGGAATTAGGCAAATTGTGTGATTTTTATGAAAAATTTCTTGTATTTTCATATGAACAGAAGAAAAAGCAGATGCCGCCCTTTCCAATTAAATAAAAGGAGAGAAACAAAATGGAAAATTGTAAAAAATACGAGAGACAATATTTTATGCCTCCGAAATTTGAATATGATTGGGTGAAAAAAGATTATGTAGACGCACCGCCGATCTGGTGCAGCGTTGACCTGCGTGATGGAAACCAGGCACTGATCGAGCCGATGAGTCTGGATGAAAAGCTGGAATTCTTCCAGTTATTAGTCGATGTGGGATTCAAAGAGATCGAAGTCGGATTTCCGGCAGCATCTGAGACAGAATACCAGTTTATGCGTACCCTGATCGAGAAAGACATGATCCCTGATGATGTGACTGTACAGGTACTGACACAGGCGAGAGAGCACATCATCAAACGTACCTTCGAAGCCGTACAGGGAGCACCCCATGCTGTGATCCACGTGTACAACTCAACCTCTGTTGCACAGAGAGAACAGGTTTTCAAAAAAGACAAAGAACAGGTAAAACAAATCGCCATCGACGGAGCAAAGCTGTTGAAACAGCTTGCTGATCAGACAGAAGGAAACTTTACTTTCGAGTACAGTCCGGAAAGCTTTTCAGGAACAGAGGTGGACTATGCAGTGGATGTCTGCAATGCAGTACTGGATGTATGGCAGCCGACAAAAGATAAAAAAGTAATCATCAACATTCCGACAACCGTAGAAAACGCAATGCCGCATGTATTTGCAGGACAGGTAGAATATGTAGATAAGAACCTGAAATACCGTGATGGCGTGGTACTCAGCCTTCACCCACACAACGACCGTGGATGCGGCGTGGCAACTGCTGAAATGGGGATTCTTGCAGGTGCAGACCGTATCGAAGGAACCTTATTTGGAAATGGAGAACGTACCGGTAACGTGGATATCGTGACACTGGCACTCAATATGTTCTCGCAGGGTGTAGATCCGGGACTGGATTTCACTGACATTCCAAAGATCCGTGAAATCTACGAACGCCTGACCAGAATGCATGTCTATGAAAGACAGCCATATGCAGGAGATCTGGTATTTACCGCATTCTCCGGTTCCCATCAGGATGCCATCGCAAAAGGTATGGCATGGCGTGAAGCGGAAGAAAGAGATCACTGGACCGTGCCGTATCTGCCGATCGATCCGAAGGACATCGGAAGAACCTACGATAAAGATGTCATCCGTATCAACAGCCAGTCAGGAAAAGGCGGTGTAAGCTACATTCTGAAACAGAACTTTGGTATCAGCGTTCCAAAAGAAATGCGTGAAGAAGTCGGCTACATGGTGAAAGATGTATCCGATAAAGCACACAAGGAGCTGACTCCGGACTGGGTATACCACATTTTTGAAGATCATTATGTAAATTATAAAGGAATCTTCTCTATCGATGAATGCCACTTCAAACAGGAAGATGGTATTATGGCAGACGCAACCATTTCCCATGCAAATGGAAAACGTGTGGTAACAGCAGGTGGTAACGGACGTCTTGATGCAGTCAGCAATGCGATCAAACAGTACTTTGGTATCAGCTATGAACTGAGCTTCTACGAAGAACATTCCCTGACACGTGGTTCTTCTTCCAAGGCATGCGCTTATGTAGGTGTCATCTGCAATGGAAAGACCTACTGGGGAGTCGGAATTGATGCCGATATCATCAAAGCTTCTATTGAAGCATTGACAGTTGCTGTCAACAAGATCGATGAACTGAAGAACGTGAATGAATGTAAAGATGAAAGAATGGTAGAGATCATGAACTATATCCAGGCAAATTATCTGGATGTATCTCTGGATGACCTTGCAGAGAAATTCTTCCTGTCCAAACCATACCTTTCCAAATATATCAAAGAAAAATCCGGAATGACTTTCGGGGATATTGTCAAAAAAGTCAGAATGAAAAAGGCACGTGCCCTGTTAAAGAGCAGCAGCATGACCGTTGAAAATATTGCACTGACCGTTGGATATCAGAATGTAGAGCATTTCAACAGACTTTTCAAGAAGGCGTACAATATCACACCGGTACAGTTCCGCAACCAGAAATAAATAATACATAAAAATGACGAAAAAAGGGCGCAAAAAACGGAAAAAAGACGTTTTTTGCGTTCTTTTTTTGTCAATGTTTATGAATGTGAACAAAAATTCATATTTACAGACAAAAATATTGACAAAGTTAACAAAAAAAAGTAAGATACTTGTATGTTCATAATAAAAAACAAAAGTTAAAAATTATGAAAAAGGAGGAGTGAAGACATCTGAGGATGGGGAAATAATTAACGATTGTTTTTTGCTGAATGAATAGAATACAAAAGGTTATCTTGGAGGGAAAAATAATGAACGAACATGATGAGGCGTTAAGAAAACAAACCGCCTTTTTAGGACAGCCAAAGGGTGTGGGAACCCTGAGCTTCATGCAGCTTTGTAACTCTTTCGCAAACTATGCGATGAGTGCGGTACTGATTTACTACTTATACGCAAATGCACCGGAAGGACTTGGATTCAGCAAGGCAAATGCAGCACAGCTGATCTCTTTATATTCAACGGTTGTTGTACTGACAGGTATTGTCGGAAGCTTTGTCTGCGACCGTATCTTAGGATGCCGGAAGTCTTTATTTATAGCAAGATCACTTTCATTTATTGGATATGTATGCCTTGCATTACCACTTGGCGTTCCTGGCTATGGAATCGCTATGGGATGTCTGGCAATCGGACCGATGTTCGGTGGAAGATGTCTGGATGCTCTTCTTGGAAAATTCTATGATGAATCCGATGGAAGACGTGACAGCGCTTACACGATTTCTTACGTAATTTCCAACATTGGTGCAGCAGCTCCGGTACTTTCCGGTGCAATCGCAGCAGCACTCGGATACCATGTAGCATTCGCGGCATGTGCAGTCCTTGCATTCCTGGGTATCGTTGTATATGCAGTTACATACAAACCGTTCTTCGGTAACATCGGTATTGAACCGGATGATCCGCTTCCGGATGATAAGAAACGTTCTTTCATCACAAAGATGATCGTTGTACTTGTTATCTGCGCAGTTGTTCTTGCAACACTTTTTGCAACAGGAACATTAACAATTTCTGTATTCTCAAATGTAATCAGTACTGTATCGATCATTATCCCGATCGCATACCTGGTAGTTATTTACAGAAGTAAAAAGACAGAGCCACATGAGAAGAAGAAAATCCTCTGCCTGGTTCCGCCGTTCATCTGTAACGCAGTTACCCTGCTGATCTGGACACAGACAATTTCAATCCTTGCAATCTTCTATGAAGAAAAGGTTAACCGTGTACTGTTCGGAATTGAAGTGCCTGCAGCATCTATGCAGACAATCCCAGCAGTATTTGCAGTTATCATCGGAAGTATCCTGACAGCAGTATGGACAAAACTCGGAAAGAAACAGCCATACGGAACCACAAAGATGGGTATCGGAACAATCTTCTGGGGATTTGGAGCTTTAATCATTGCACTCCTCTATGTAATCTATCCTGGAGATGCAAAAGTCAGCGCATGGTGGATCGTATTATTCTATGCAATCCTGATGCTTGGTGAAGGATTTACCTGCCCGATCGGTTATTCAATCACGGCTGTTGCAGCACCGAAGGCATTCATGACACAGATGATGACAATCTGGTCAATGTCACAGTCTACAGGAGCTGCTCTTAACACGCTGCTCACAAACTTCTACAAAGAAGGAAGCGAAATTCCGTTCTTCGTAGCAATCGGTTTGGGTGTATGTGCAGTCGGTGCGGTTGTAGCAATCTTCAGTAAAAAGCTTGCAGTCGGAATGGGACTGGACAAGAACGCAGAAGCATAAAAGATCAGGAAATAAGTTTATGTTTCAGGAGGATGAAAAATAAATGTCAGAGAATTGTAATTATGCACCGGTCGAAAAAGTCATTCTGATCGATGACAGAAGAATTGAGATTTATTGGGGCGAACAGATGCGCCGTGCTGATAATGAAAACGATTATCTGGTAAAATACAAAGGGGAAGTACAGGAACTGGTACACTGGACCAGTGATATGACATGGGATTATGGTACGGTATACCAGAAAGAATCCATGCGTACCACACTTTCCCTGGTTCATCCGGTTGATCCGGAATGTGCAGGAGAGGTTACCGTACAGGTTGTCGGAAAGCTGACTGATGTAAAAGACAGACCGGCAGACAATGAAAAGGTCTACCAGACCGTGTATCAGCCATATTATGTAGTCCGCAAAAAAGGAACCTCCGGCATTGTAGTAAAAGCCGGAGAAAAAACAACACCGGCTGTAGTGGATAAAGCACTTGCAATTATTGATATGATGCTTGAAAAGATCCCGGAAGTAGCAGAAGAGCTCGTCCGCAGAGGCGCAGAGGTATCTGTGTTCGGACTGCTTGAGAATGCATATGATGTCCCGGAACACAGAATGGGATATCTGCTTGCAACCCGCCATGTGGCAGGTTACGGCGGCGAGATGACGAATCCGGCATCCTCTATTTCAGAGGCAAATGTAATCCGTCTCAGAACCGGAAGATATGCAACCAGTTATCCAAATGAGATGATCCTTGTGCATGAGTTCGGACATGCGATCCATCTGGTTGGAATGAATGGTCTGAAAGACCAGACGCTTGCAAACATGATTCGGAAAGCATATCAGCATGCCAGCGACAATGGTTTGTGGCCGGACACTTATGCGATCAGCAATTACGAAGAGTATTTTGCAACCTTAAGTACTGTCTGGTTCAATGTCATGCAGGAAGGTGTTGACGGACGATGGGATGGTATCCGCGGGCCGGTCAACACAAGAGAGGAACTGAAGGCCTATGATCCGGAAGGATATGAGCTGATGAAGCATATTTATCCGGAGAAGACACTTCCGGAACCTTGGCATTATAATGTAAATATCTATGATATTGATGGAAAACCATACAAATCATATGATGAAAAAATGAAATTCAACTGGGATTTCATTCAGTAGGAGATGGAACAATGAATACACGCATACAGAAAATTGTAGATGCTGTAAAGAAAAATGGTCATGACGGAATTGTGATCAGCAAAGGCAGCGACATCAAGTATCTGACCGGCTTTACCGGAGAATATGGAGTTGCAGTCCTGCTTTTGACAGAACAGAAAAATTATTTTGTAACCGACGGACGGTTTGAATTCCAGGCCGCACAGGAAACAGAAGGATTTGAAGTTGTTGTCTACGGTGAAGGACTGAATTACTTCAGCCAGACCGGTAAATTGGCGGCAGAAGCAGGGGTAAAACAGTGTGCAATCTGTGGAGCAGATCTTACGTTTGATGATTATCAGGACCTGGTAAGTCAGGCGCCTGATACCAAATTCGTTTCCGAAGGGTCTTATGTAGAACCTTTACGTGCGATCAAGACACCGGAAGAAATCGAGACGATCGAACAGGCATGCCGGATTTCAGAGAGATCTTTCTATGCACTGCTTGATGTGATCAAACCGGGCGTTACAGAGATCGATATTGCAAATGAACTGGAATATCAGTTCAGAAGCCGTGGCGGCTCCGGATTCTGCTTCGAGACGATCGTAGCATCTGGTCCGGATAACGGAGCAAACTGTCATGCGACAGCATCCGATAGAAAAATCCAGCTTGGTGATTTTGTGACGATTGATTTCGGGACTTATTATCACGGATACTGCTCGGATATTACCCGTACTGTTGCAGTAGGGAAAGCCAAAAATCCGGAGCTTTACAAGATGTTTGACGTAGTCAGAAAAGCAAAGGATGCTGGTCAGAACAGCCTGAAACCGGGAATGGTTATGGGCGAGCTCAGAGATATCATCGTGAAGGTAGTAGAAGATGCAGGCTATCATATTCCACATGGTCCGGGACACAACTTCGGACTGGATATTCATGAACAGCCGTATATCTGTACCGGCAGTAAAGTGACCCTTCAGCCGGGAATGGTTCATACGATCGAACCTGGAATTTACATTCCGGGAATCGGTGGCGTCCGTCAGGAAGATGATTTCCTGATCACAGAAGATGGATACCGCAGAATTACAAATATTACAGATGCTCTGATCACACTGTAATAAAAATATGTTGTCATCCTAAAAAAGTATAAAGAATTGAGGAAATCCTTATCTGGTGGTTTGCCGGATAAGGGTTTCCTTTTTTGTGGGGACGGTCTGCGAAAGGGAGGTAGTGAGGCAGATTTAGAAAAATATGGGGGTGAAGTCCATTGTGCAAAACATTGCGATGAGCCTCTGAAAGCGAAAATTGTGTCAGCAGAGGCTTCCACAATTTTTAAGTCTCATCTCCATTGCACAATAAGTGCCTTCATCCCTATATTTTTTTAAATCTGTCGCTGTAATCTTTGGACGCAGACCTGGGAATCGCAAAAATTTTAACAGATTTTGTTTGAAATGGTTGCGCCTTTTGGGAAAAACAAGTATAATACACTTCAAGATGGTTGCACTTTAAAATGTTAAAGAATGAATGCGACGGGAGAGAGGCAGCATGAAAGGGCTGCGTGTATTTGAAAAATAAAGGAATAAAAGAGGGACCAAGGGATGATTATCAGTACGAAATATCTGATTACAGGAGATGGAAAGACCGTTCTTACGGATAAGGCAGTCTATATTGGAGAGGACGGCAAGATCGGAAAAATCGCACCAAAAGAAGAGCTGCTGAAAGAATTTCCGCAGGAGGAAGTTAAGGAATATGGTGATGCGACACTTCTTCCGGGACTTATGGATATGCATGCGCATCTTGCATACGGCTATTCCCAGCCGGACAGCTTTAATTATGGGACACAGCTGATCATGTTATATGCGTTGCAGCATGCGCAGGCTGCATTTGAAAGAGGGATCACCACGGTGCGGGATATGTCTTCAGCACATGGTGTATGCAAGAATCTGAAACTGGCAGAAAAGAAGGGATTTATCGTGATCCCGAGAATCGTGCATACGGATACCGGAATCTGCATGACAGGCGGACATGCCTGGGAGGAAGTCGAGGAAGCGGACGGTCCTTGGGCAATCCGTAAAGAAATCCGTAAGCAGGTTCGCGACGGTGCGGAATGGGTGAAGATCCTGACCACCAACCGCGAACCGTATCCGGAGCTTACCCAGGAAGAACTGGATGCGGCGGTGGATGAGTGCCACAGAAGAGGAATCAAGTGTGGCGTGCATGCCGGAACCAATCCGGGGATCCAGATGTGCATTGATGCCGGATTTGACACGATCGAACATGGAACCTTTATGACGCTGGATCATGCAAAGCAGATGGCAGAAAAAGGTATTGCCTGGACACCGACTATCATGGCATATACTTATCTCTATGAACTGTGCAAGGAAAATATCGAGAAGAATGGCGATGCACCGGTCAGTGATCCGGTCATGCAAAAAGAAATGGCAAATTATGAATTCTTTGAACCGGCGTACAAAGCGTACCGGGATCATTTTAAAGAATTTTATGATACGGGTGTGACGGTTCTTGCCGGCACCGATATGGTGATGTATCATTCTCCGCTCTTACCGCTTCCGAGAGAACTGCAATATATGGTGGAATACGGAATTACACCGGTGCAGGCAGTACAGGTGGCAACTTCCAATCCGGCAAAGGTTCTGGGTGTGGAAAAAGAACGCGGACTTGTTGCCGAAGGACTGGATGCAGATCTTCTGGTAGTTGGCGGTGACTTAAGCAAGGATATCACCAGATTAAAAGATGTAAAATTTGTTACACTTGGCGGAAAAAGAGTCTTTGAAGACGGCATCCGTTATGTTGGAACAGGGAATATGTTTATGTAAGAAAAGGCTTCTGCGTTGCAGAGGCTTTTTTACACGTGAAAATTACTTGTCGAAAATTTAACAAAACAAGAGAAAACTTATCAAAAACAGTTGCGTATTGCATAAAAAGCAAGTATAATATACACGGCAGAAAATTTGATTTAATTATTAAATTTATAAAAATGGAGGGCTAGATTTATGAGCAACACAACATCATCAAACCCGGCGAGCTTAAGAATTGCCAATTTGCTCGATGAGGGAAGCTTTGTTGAAATCGGTGGACAGGTAACTGCAAGAGCAACAGATTTCAACATGCAGGAGAAAAAAGCTCCGACAGATGGCGTCATCACAGGTTACGGTGTGATCGATGGAAACTTGGTATATGTATACAGCCAGGACGCATCTGTACTGAACGGAACCATCGGCGAGATGCACGCAAAGAAGATTGCGAACATTTATGATATGGCAATGAAGATGGGCGCACCGGTGATCGGTCTGATCGACTGCGCAGGACTTCGTCTTCAGGAAGCAACTGACGCACTGAACGCATTCGGAAGCTTCTATTACAAACAGGCTATGGCTTCTGGCGTAATTCCACAGATCACAGCAGTATTCGGCAATTGCGGTGGTGGACTGGCAGCGGCAGCAGCACTTTCTGATTTTACATTCATGGCAGAGAACGGAAAATTATTCGTAAACTCTCCGAACACCATTCCGGGCAACACTGCGGACAAATGCGATACAGCAAGCGCAAAATTCCAGAGTGAAGAATCCGGAATCGTTGACGGCGTAGGAAGCGAAGAAGAAATTCTTGACGAGATCCGCTCACTCGTAGCAATTCTTCCGGCTAACAACGAAGACAACGATGCATATGATGAATGCACAGATGATCTGAACAGAGTATGTGCAGATCTTGAGAATGCAGCAGAAGATGCAGCACTTGCTCTTTCTATGATCTCTGATAATGGTGTATTCATTGAGACAAAGAAAGCTTATGCAAAAGATATGGTAACAGGATTCATCCGCCTGAACGGAATGACAGTAGGTGCTGTTGCCAACCGCTCAAAAGTATACGATGAAGAAGGCAACACAGCAGAAGAATTCGACGGCACACTCTCAGCAATGGGATGCAAGAAAGCAGCAGCTTTCGTTAAATTCTGTGATGCATTCGGAATTCCGGTACTCACGCTTACAAATGTAAAGGGACTCAAGGCAACTGCATGCTCAGAAAAGAACCTTGCAAGAGAGATGGCAGCTCTCACTTATGCATTTGCAGATGCAACTGTACCAAAAGTCAATGTGATCACAGGTAAAGCATTCGGAAGCGCATATGTGACAATGAACAGTAAAGCAATCGGAGCAGACATGGTATACGCATGGCCGGAAGCTGAGATCGGAATGATGGCAGCAGACATGGCAGCGAAGATCATGTACACAGATGCAGATGCAGATACATTAAAAGCAAAGACAGAAGAATACAAAGCACTTCAGTCAAGCCCGCTTTCCGCAGCTGGAAGAGGATATGTAGATACCATCATCGAACCGGCAGATACCAGAAAATATGTGATCGGTGCATTTGAGATGTTATTTACCAAAAGGGAAGAAAGACCATCCAAAAAACACGGAACAATTTAGCGAGGTGAAGCAAAGTGAAGAAAAAGATTAGTTTAGTAGTCGCAGTTCTGGTACTTGTGCTCGGCCTTGCAGGCTGCGGAAATGCCAAGACCGTCAGCTATGACAAAGATACACTGAGCCAGTCTTGTGATGCTGTTTTTGATATCATTGAGAGCGGATCCATCACAAGCGACCAGATCACAGAGATGTCAGACTGGAATCAGGGATATCTGATGGCACAGTTTGAAAGCCAAACCGGTGTGCAGATGGAAGCAGACGCTTTCGCAACTGCACTGGAAGGATGGAAAGCATCCCTGGAAGAATGCGGCGATTATGAAAGCCATAAAGACTATGAATTCGAGGCATCTTCTACAGGTGTTACGGTAACTGCACCGGCAACATTTTCTGACAGAAGTGCAGACCTGGAATTCGTATTCGATGAGAATATGACTCTGGAATCATTTACAGTCAATGCTCATTACGGCATGAGCGAAATCCTTGAAAAAGCGGGACTTAACACATTACTTGGTATGGGAACTGTATTCGTAATGCTTATTTTCATGAGCTTTATCATTTCCCTGATCAAATACGTTCCTGCATTACTTAACGGTACATCCAAGAAGAAAAAAGAAGAAGCTCCGAAGGCAGCACCGGCTCCGGCAGTGGCAGCAGCTGTAGAAGAAGCAGAAGAAATGGATGATACCGAACTTGTTGCAGTTATCGCAGCAGCGATCGCAGCAGCAGAAGGAACTACTACAGACGGATTTGTAGTACGTTCTATCAAGAGAAGAAAATCAAACAAATGGAATGCATAGTGCGAATAGAATCAGGAGGATTTAAAGATGAAAAACTATACAATCACAGTTAACGGCAACGTATATGATGTTACAGTAGAAGAAAACGGAAACGGAGCAGCTGCAGCACCAGTAGCAGCACCAAAGGCAGCTCCGAAAGCAGCACCGAAGGCAGCTCCAAAAGCAGCAGCCGGAGCTGGAAGCATCAAGGTAGAAGCAGGTGCAGCCGGAAAAGTATTTAAGATCGAAGCAAGCGTAGGACAGAAAGTATCCCGCGGTGATGCAGTTCTTATCGTAGAAGCAATGAAGATGGAAATTCCTGTTGTAGCTCCGGAAGACGGAACAGTTGCAAGTATCGATGTAGCAGTAGGTGATGCAGTAGAAGCAGGACAGACACTGGCTACATTGAACTAAGGAGCAACATCCTTTTGAAAAACAGGAGGTTATAACATGGAATATATCACTAACACACTGGGAAACCTCGTGCAGCAGACTGCGTTCCTCAACCTGACTTGGGGTAACTACATTATGATCGCAGTTGCATGTTTTTTCCTTTATCTTGCAATCAAGCATGGGTTTGAACCGCTTCTGCTTGTACCGATTGCATTTGGTATGCTCCTGGTAAATATTTACCCGGATATCATGCTTCATGCAGAAGATTCGGCTAACGGAACGGGCGGACTTTTGTATTACTTCTTCCAGCTGGATGAGTGGTCTATTCTCCCGTCACTTATTTTCATGGGTGTCGGTGCGATGACAGACTTTGGACCGCTCATTGCCAACCCGGCGAGCTTCCTCCTCGGTGCGGCAGCACAGTTTGGTATTTTCGCCGCTTATCTTGGTGCAATGGCTCTCGGATTCTCTGATAAGGCAGCAGCTGCCATCTCCATCATCGGTGGAGCAGATGGACCGACTTCCATCTTCCTTGCAGGTAAGCTCCAGCAGACAGCACTTATGGGACCGATCGCCGTGGCAGCCTACTCTTACATGTCATTGGTTCCGATCATCCAGCCGCCGATTATGAAACTTCTCACAACCGAGAAGGAAAGAAAGATCAAAATGGGACAGCTTCGTCCGGTCACACAGCTTGAGAAAATTCTGTTCCCGATCATCGTAACCATCGTTGTATGTATGATTCTTCCGACAACAGCTCCTCTGGTAGGTATGCTGATGCTTGGTAACCTGTTCAAAGAATCCGGTGTTGTAAGACAGCTGACAGAGACTGCATCCAACGCAATGATGTACATCGTAGTTATCCTGCTTGGTACATCTGTAGGTGCTACTACAAGTGCAGAGGCATTCTTAAATGTCAGCACACTTAAGATCGTAGTACTTGGTCTGATCGCATTCGCATTCGGTACCGCAGCAGGTGTCCTGTTTGGAAAACTGATGTGCGTAGCCACACATGGCAAGGTAAATCCGCTGATTGGTTCAGCCGGAGTATCTGCCGTACCTATGGCAGCCCGTGTATCTCAGAAAGTAGGAGCGGAAGCAGATCCGACCAACTTCCTTCTGATGCATGCAATGGGACCGAACGTAGCCGGAGTTATCGGAACAGCCGTAGCAGCCGGAACATTTATGGCTATTTTCGGAGTAATGTAGCAACAGGAAGCGATTTGCTTGCTTGCAAGGGCAAATCGCGGTTGCTATCGAAATGTCAGACTGTGCCATCAGGCACAGAAGGAAACCGTCAGGTTTCCTTAGCGCTGCGAGCAGCGCGTATCTGACAGTGAGATAACAATCCTGGAGCTTAATAAACCTTATAATAATTGGAGGAAGATATAATGGCAGCAATTGAAAAGAAACCGATTAAGATTACGGAAACAGTTCTGCGAGATGCGCATCAGTCCCTGATCGCAACAAGACTTACCACAGAACAGATGCTTCCGATCGTAGATAAAATGGACAAAGTCGGATATCATTCCGTAGAGTGCTGGGGCGGAGCTACATTTGATGCATCCCTTCGTTTCCTGCATGAAGATCCATGGTCAAGACTTCGTAAATTCCGTGACGGATTCAAGAACACCAAACTTCAGATGCTCTTCCGTGGACAGAACATCCTTGGATACCGTCCATACGCAGATGATGTAGTAGAATACTTCGTTAAAAAATCTGTTGCAAACGGAATCGATATCATTCGTATTTTTGACTGTCTGAATGACCTTAGAAACCTTCAGACAGCAGTAAAAGCAGCTAACGCTGAGAAAGCAGAAGCACAGATCGCGCTTTCTTACACACTTGGAGATGCTTACACCTTGGATTACTGGGTAGACATCGCAAAGAGAATCGAAGATATGGGTGCAAACTCTATCTGTATCAAAGATATGGCAGGTCTTCTTCTTCCGTACAAGGCAACAGAACTTGTCGGAGCATTAAAAGAAGCTGTTGATATCCCGATCCAGCTGCATACACATTACACATCAGGTGTTGCTTCAATGACATACTTAAAAGCAGTTGAAGCCGGTGTAGACGTGATCGATACCGCTATTTCACCGTTCGCACTTGGAACTTCTCAGCCGGCAACAGAAGTTATGGTTGAGACATTCAAGGGAACACCTTATGATACAGGATTTGACCAGAGTCTTCTGGCTGAGATCGCTGATTACTTCCGTCCGATCCGTGACGAAGCACTTGACAGCGGACTTCTCAATCCGAAGAACCTTGGTGTTAACATCAAGACTCTTCTGTACCAGGTACCGGGTGGAATGCTTTCCAACCTTACTTCCCAGCTCAAAGAGCAGGGAGCAGAAGACAAGTTCTACGACGTACTTGAAGAAGTACCGAGAGTTCGTAAAGACCTTGGTGAACCACCGCTGGTTACTCCGTCATCACAGATCGTTGGTACACAGGCAGTATTCAATGTCCTGATGGGCGAACGCTACAAGATGGCAACAAAAGAGACGAAAGACATCCTGAGCGGAAAATACGGTGCAACTGTTAAACCGTTCAACCCGGATGTTGTTCAGAAAGTACTCGGAGACAACCCGGAAGTTATCACATGCCGTCCGGCAGACCTGATCCCGGATGAACTCGGAACTCTTGAAAAAGAGATGGAACAGTACAAAGAGCAGGATGAAGACGTACTCAGCTACGCACTCTTCCCGCAGGTAGCTACAGACTTCTTCAAATACCGCGAGGCACAGGAGAAGAAAGTAGATGCTACAATTGCAAAAGACGGAAGTTATCCGGTATAATAACGACGAACTGACGAAAGCTGTTACAGACAGTATTTTGTGAGCAAAACGTAACCTCAGGAGCCATAAAATTCGAGTTGAATTTTATGGCTCTTTTGCTTATAATAAAAAGGGTTGTGACCTTATTTATAATAGAAGTAAATGATTTTATAAAAAGGCACGTTTCTTATTTGGAGGCAAATTGTGAGCACAAAAAATGAGTTACTGATTAGAATTGATGAGAGATATCCGAAGTTCAGCAAGGGACAGAAGCGGCTTGCGGATTACATCAAAGAAAATTATGATAAAGCAGCCTTCCTGACGGCTGCAAAGATGGGAGAGGCAGTCGGTGTCAGCGAATCAACGGTTGTCCGTTTCGCAACACAGCTTGGATATAAAGGCTATCCCGAATTCCAGAAAGCACTGGGAGAACTGGTGCGTACCAAGCTGAATTCTATCCAGCGTATGGAAGTGACCTACGGACGGATCGACCGGAGCGAGATCCTGGCGACGGTTCTGCAGTCTGATATCGAGAAGATCAAGCAGACATTGGAATCCGTGGACAATCATGCCTTTGAGCTGGCGGTGGATACGATCCTTGCGGCAAAAAAGGTTTATGTGATCGGAATCCGAAGCTGTGCACCGCTGGCAAAATTCCTGACTTTCTATCTGAATCTGATCTGTGAGGATGTGGTAGAGGTCGATACCAACAGTTCCAGCGAGATTTTTGAGCAGCTGATCCGGATCGGGGAAGAAGATGTGATCATCGGGATCAGTTTTCCGCGATATTCCATGCGTACTTTAAAAGCACTGGAATTTGCCAGCAACCGGAAAGCAAAGGTAATAACCTTGACCGACAGTGTGAATTCACCGATGAATCTCTATTCCTCCTGCAATCTGATCGCCAAGAGTGATATGGCATCTATCGTAGATTCCCTGGTTGCACCGCTCAGTGTGATCAATGCACTGGTGGTTGCACTCTGCATGAAGAAGCAGGATGATGTCATCGAGACGTTGGAGACACTGGAGGACATCTGGGACGAATATCAGGTTTATTCCAGAGATGAGCTGGAGCCTGTAGAAGATGAGGTAAGGATCAAATGAGTAAAGTACTGATCGTAGGGGGCGGAGCTGCCGGTATGTTCGCATCGATCTTTGCGGCGAAAAATGGCAATGAAGTCCACGTATTTGAGAAAAATGAAAAACTTGGAAAGAAGCTTTTCATCACGGGAAAAGGCAGATGCAATGTCACCAATGCCTGTGACGTGGATGAACTTTTCCAGAATATGGTATCCAATGAGAAATTCATGTACAGCAGTTTTTACGGATTTACCAACCAGGATGTGATGGATTTTTTTGAAAATGCAGGATTGCGTCTGAAGACAGAGCGTGGCAACCGTGTATTTCCGCAGTCGGATCATTCTTCGGATGTTATCCGCACACTGGAGCTGGAAATGAAGCGAAATGGAGTACACATCCATCTTTATTCCAATGTAGAAAAAGTTGTGGCAGAGGATGGAAGATTTTCCTATCTTGTCATGGCAGATGGAAGCAAAGAAGAAGGGGATGCCTGCATTATCGCAACCGGTGGTGTCAGCTATCAGACAACAGGTTCCACCGGAGATGGCTATCGCTTTGCAGAAGCGATGGGACACAAGATCACCGAACCTGCACCTTCCCTGGTTCCGATGAATGTCAGAGAAGAGTACATTCCGGCACTGATGGGGCTTTCCCTCCGGAATGTCCAGGCAACGGTCTATGACGGAAAGAAAGAGCTGTACAGTGATTTCGGAGAAATGTTATTCACCCACTTTGGAGTAAGCGGACCACTGATCATCAGTGCGAGTGCCTATGTAGGTAAAATCCTGCAGAAAAAGCATGAGTTAAAGCTGGTCATCGACCTGAAGCCGGCACTTTCCGAAGAACAGCTGGATGCGAGAGTGCTGCGGGAATTTGATGCAAACCATAATAAACAGTTTAAAAATGCAGTCACCGGACTGTTTCCGGCAAAATTACTTCCGGTCATGATCCACTTAAGCGGCATTGATCCGGAAAAGAAGGTCAATGTGATCACAAAAGAAGAGCGGATGAATTTCGTCCATCTGATCAAGCATTTTACTGTGACATTGACCGGGATTCGGGATTTCAAAGAGGCAATTATTACACGGGGCGGCGTAAAAGTCAAAGAAGTCAATCCGTCTACGATGGAGTCAAAGCTGGTACAGGGACTGTATTTTGCAGGGGAAGTGCTGGATCTGGATGCACTGACCGGTGGATTCAATCTGCAGATCGCGTGGTCGACTGCATATGCGGCAGGAAGTAATATCTGGTAGTTTTGGGATTATATATATCGCACAGCAATCCAGAGATGGCGTAAACAGGAAAATGTGAGTGAAACAGGGAGGATATAAAATGGGATATAATATCGCAATTGACGGACCGGCAGGTGCCGGAAAGAGCACGATCGCAAAACTGGTTGCAAAGGAACTGGGATTCATCTATGTAGATACCGGGGCAATGTACCGCGGACTTGCCGTACATTTTCTGAAAAAAGGGATCGTACCGGGAGAAGTAGAGAAGATCGAGGCAGCATGCGAGGATGCAAAGGTAGAGCTTGGTTATGAAAATGGTGTGCAGCAGGTCTATTTGAATGGAGAAAACATCACTTCACAGCTTCGTGAGGAAGCGGTTGGAAATATGGCATCCGTAAGCTCGGCAGTACCGGCAGTCCGTGCAAAGCTTCTGGATCTGCAGAGGAATCTTGCAAAAGAAAAAGATGTCGTTATGGATGGAAGAGATATCGGAACCAATGTACTTCCGAATGCGGACGTTAAAGTGTATCTGACTGCAAGTGTAGAATGCCGCGCAATGCGCCGGTTCAAAGAACTGGAAGGAAAAGGAGAAGCCTGTGATTTTGAACAGATCAGGCAGGATATCCAGGAAAGAGACGAGCGCGATATGACAAGAGAGATCGCACCGCTTAAGCAGGCTGAAGATGCAACGCTGATCGACAGCTCTGAGATGGGAATTGACGATGTGGTGAAGGCGATTATTGCACTGACAAAGTAGAAAATCTGTCAGAAATCAGATTGCAGCAGCAAAAAAGGTGATTATTGTATGGAAAGGGTAAAAATCTATAATTGAAAATACAATAATTGATAAATAATTAAAAAGTCATTAGTTTTTAGAAAAAAGTACATAAAACTAATGGCTTTTTTGTGCGGAAAGTCGATAAAATGTCGAAAAAGAGAATTGTACATGGAGATTGCTTTACCTTTTATACGAAATATGTTATAAATGTTAGAGAAGAAAAATTACGAAAGTAATGTTTAAGAGGGTTGGGTTCACTTATGTACAGAAAGAAAACTTCCAGTTGGCTAAAGCACTGGGATTTTATTTTGTTAGATTTAATATTGTTGGAAGTATCTTATTTACTTGCTCAGTGTTTACGTCATGGGACTATATATTACAGAGAAGCACCGCTTTATCGGAATGTGTTTTTTGCGATTGCGGCGATCGATCTGGTTGTTGGTCTGACGATGGGAAGCTACAGAGGAATCTTGAGGAGAGGGTACTGGTTGGAGACTAAGGCAGTCGCAAAGCACGCAATCATCGTGACCGTGTGTGTGATTGCTTATTTGTTTGCAATGAAAGAGTCGAGCAATTACTCACGAGTTGTTATATTTGCATTCCCAATCATATCGATCTGCGTATTATATATAGGAAGGATTTTGTTGAAAAAATGGCTTTCCAAGCACAGAGGCCCTGCATCAGGGAAAAGAGCGATCCTTCTGATCGGTGGAAAAAAGAATTATAGAGAAATTGTGGAGGCATTTACCAGCAATCCCTACAGTGAGTTTCATGTAATGGGAATTGGAATTATTGATGCAAAAGAAAATGAAATTCCAAATTATCATGGATTCCCGGTATTTTGTGGAGAGAGTGCGATTGAAGATTTTGCACAGTTGAACTGGGTGGATGAAGCACTTTTCAGCATTCCGACAGAGCTTGCGCTTCCGGATAAAATGATCAAAAATTTCGGTATCATGGGAATTACCATACATATCAAGCTGGCAAGAGTTGCGGATGATTCTTCCAATCAGATTGTGGAAAAGCTGGAAGGATATACGGTGCTTTCGACCAGCATCAATATGGTAAGCGCCGGTCAGCTGATCTTCAAAAGGACGATGGATATCTGCGGAGGACTGGTTGGAATGCTACTGACAGGTATCATTTTTATCTTTGTAGCACCAATCATTTATATTAAGTCACCGGGACCGATCTTCTTCAAACAGGTGCGAATCGGAAAAAATGGCAAAAAATTCAACATTTACAAATTCCGAAGCATGTATATGGATGCAGAAGAGCGGAAGAAAGAGCTGGTGGCGCAGAACGATATCAAAGATGGTATGATGTTCAAGATGGATAACGATCCGCGTATTATCAAAGGAATCGGAAACTTTATCCGTGATTACTCTCTGGATGAATTCCCGCAGTTCTGGAATGTGCTCAAAGGTGACATGAGCCTTGTGGGAACCAGACCGCCTACAGTAGATGAGTGGGAGAAATACGAGATGCATCACCGCTCCAGACTGGCATTCAAGCCGGGACTTACCGGTATGTGGCAAGTCAGCGGAAGAAGTAATATCACAGACTTTGAAGAAGTTGTAAGACTGGATACCGAGTATATTAAAAAGTGGAATCCGGGGTTGGATATTAAGATTCTTTTTAAGACCGTGGCTGTTGTGCTGGGGAAGGTTGGATCGAAGTAGAATTGTTGTAAAAGGTCAATAAAAAGCATACGAAATGCTGAAAAGGCTACTTCTTTTAAGTATGTAGAGTGCAGAAATGTCTACTCAACAAAAGTACATAGATATAAAGGAGCAGAGGGGACAATATTGGTTGGA
>JAFEHB010000701.1_pt1 | contig 19459 bp, 24 predicted proteins | sample 9267121 | NCBI WGS metagenome assembly JAFEHB01 (sample SAMN17103336, study PRJNA684904) | human gut metagenome | isolation source: diarrhea sample from child under the age of five | host: Homo sapiens | place: South Africa: Mafikeng, Mafikeng Provincial Hospital | collected 2019-09 | reverse complement strand
GGTCGACCGCCACCGTGGGCTCGTCAAAAAAGATGAGCTCGGGCTTGTGCGCGATACCGCAGGCAATGTTGAGCCGGCGCGCCAGACCGCCCGAGAGCTTGCCGGGGCGAAACTTGGCAAAGTCGCCCAGCCCGACAAAGTCGATCGCCTCGTCCACCAGCGCGCGGCGGCGCTTGCGGTCGCTGACGTAAAGGCTGCAGAAATAGTCGATGTTCTCGCGCACCGTGAGCTCGTTGAACACCGCAACTTGCTGCGGGACCACGCCGATGCGACGCTTGAGCCCATAACGCGTGGGCGTCATGGGCTCGCCGAACAGCTCGATGGTGCCTTTGTCGTAGTCGAGCAGCTGCAGAATACAGTTAATGGACGTGGTCTTGCCCGAGCCGTTAGGGCCCAGCAGGCCAAAGATCTCGCCGGGGGAGATGCTCAGGTTAAAGTGGTCGAGCGCGATAAGATCGTCGTAGCGCTTGACGAGGTTTTCGACGTGGACGATGTCTGTCATGAGGCAGCCCTTCTGTCGGTCGTGGTCTGGTACGGCTGCATCATCGCAGGAGCGCGCGGCGCGCACCAGTGAGCTTTGTCACGAGTGCGAGGGGACGGAGGCGAAACCCCGCTCGCGTGAGCGATCGGCACCGCTTTGCCGCGCGGGAGGAATGTCACGGTTGCCCCGGGCAGCGCCTCCCCCGCACGCAACATCGCGTACAATACCCGTATGAACAGGCTTTTCGACAAATCGATCGTGCTGGCGTGCTGTATTGCAGCCGCCATGGGTCTTGCTGTGGATGCTCGCCTGGTCGCGGCGTTTTGCCTGGGCGTTATCGCCACCTCGCTGGCCGAGGTCGCACAGGGAAACCGCGCCCGCCGTGCGAGCGAGGCCGTGAGCTACGCTTACATCATCGCGGCCGTCTTCGTGCCGCCGTTTGTGCCGTTTGCGCCTCTCGCCCTCTATGACATCGCGCGGCGGGTGCGCCGTGAGCACGCCTGGGCCGCGCCGGGCATTGGCGCCACCTTTGTCTTTGCGCTCGTCGCGGATCTTCGCACCGACGCACTCACCGCCCGAACGCTCCTGCTGACTGCCATCCTTTCGGTTGCCGCCACCTTGCTATCGCTGCGCACCGCCCAGTTGGAACGCGAGCAGAAGCGCATGCGCCGTATCCGCGACGAGCTGCAGGAACGAGCCCTCGTGCTCGAAGCGCGCAACCGCGATCTTGCGGACCGCCAGGACTACGAAGTCGAGCTCGCGACACTCGCCGAACGCGCCCGCATCGCGCGCGAGATCCACGATAACGTCGGGCACCAGCTCACGCGCGCCTCATTGCAGGCCGAAGCCCTGCGCGTGGTTCACGCCGATGAGCCCGGCGTCGCCGCCGATTTCGCCGACGTCAAACGCGCGGTTGACGAGGCGCTCCAGCTTGTGCGCACCAGCGTCCACGCGCTCAACGACAACGCCGTCGACCTTTCCGTGCAGCTCGAACGCATTGTTGAGGGCGCGCGCTCGGACGGCGGCCCGCAGATTGAGCTTGAAGTTATGACCGAACACGCGCCCGCAAACGTCGCCAACTGCTTTGCGGCGGTCCTGCGCGAGGCGCTCTCCAACACCATGCGCCACGCTTGCGCCCATGCTGTCACCGTACGGTGCATGGAGCATCCGTCGTTTTACCAGCTCATCGTTACCGACGATGGCGCGAGCAGGGTCCAAGCAAGCGGCCGCGGCGACGCGGAGGGCATGGGGCTCGCCTCCATGCGCGAGCGCATCGAGGCGCTTGGCGGCACCTTCACCGCCGGCCCGCGTGCCGGCGCCGGCGGTTGGCGTGTGTTTGCCACTGTTCCCAAACAGCAAGGAGATGAGGACCGATGAGGCTCATCGTTGTCGACGACGACCGCTTGGTGGTCGATTCGCTCAAGATTATCCTGGGTGCCCAGCCGCAGATCGAGGTGGTGGGTACCGGCGCCAACGGCAACGACGCAGTGGCTCTCTATGCCGAACACGCACCCGATATCGCACTGCTCGACATTCAGATGCCAGGGCGCGACGGACTTTCGGCGGCACGCGAAATCCTTGAACGCGACCCTGCGGCGCGCGTGGTGTTTCTGACGACGTTCTCGGATGACGAGTACATTGTGTCGGCGCTCAAACTGGGTGCCCGCGGTTATCTGATAAAAACCGATGTCGCCGCCATTCCGCCAGCGTTGACGCAGGTCATGGACGGCAAACGTGTGCTCGAGGGTAAGGCGATCGAGGATATCGATTTTGACGGAACGGATGTTGAGGCCGGCACGACCCGCCGACCCGCCGCCTTTGCCAGCCTGACCGACCGCGAGTTCGAAGTCGCCGAGCTCATCGCCCGCGGCCTCGACAACAAGGAGATTGCCGCCACCGCCTATATGGGCGAAGGCACCGTGCGCAACCACATCAGCTCGATCCTTGCCAAAATGGGCCTGCGCAACCGCACGCAGATCGCCATCGCTTACCTGCGAGGGTAATTTCCCAGCGGCCGACCACCCCGGCATAGCAAAATGGCTGCTACCGATTTAATGCCATTTCAAAACTATGCCGGATTACGGGGCTAAACCAAGAACCCCGTCCATACTTGCGTTTTTCGCAACATGACAGCTCATCTACCTGCGCTTTTATTCTTGCAACTATCGGCATGGTTGGGGAGTTCAGGATGCACAGAGGAAGCTTGCGGCAGAAAACCCCGACAAAGCCGTGACCGTCGACGGCAACTGTATGGTTTCGCTTGCCCCCTTCGATTACCTGCACGGGAAATACGAGAACGTTGGAATCGTCTGGATCGATGCGCATCCGGATGTATCCACGCTGAATGATGGCTACCCCAGCGCTCATGCCATGGTACTTGGCAGCCTTTTGGGACAGGGAGCGCCGCAACTCGTTTCGCGGATGAGGCATCCGGTGTTTAAGCCGAGCGACGTCCTGCATGTCGGGCTATAGCAGCTCCACGACTATCAGGAGGCTTGTTTAAACAAGCGGGGCGTCGAGAATGAAATCCAAACGGATGCGTTTGTAACCGGCGAGGAAATCAAAGCTTTTATCTCCAAGTTCGACCACGTCCTCGTGCATTTTGACATCGGGGGCCAGCATTCTTACGGACTGATATGTGTTGCGGTTTTAGCCGATGTCCTCATGAAGGAAAACGATATGCTGGGTCTGCCTGATTAAAGTCCGACAGTTTCCATGAGGCGCCTAACGCGGTAAAAGCTAAAGACCCGGGAGACCCCAAACTGTCAACCATCTTTACGGGTGCAGGGGGAACGGGCAAGACGGCCCCTTCTCGCTCCTATCCGAAACGGCGCTTGAACACGGCTGGATTGCAGCGAATGTCTCCGCCATGCCCGGCATGCTCGAAGATATCATCGAGCACACAAAGGAGGCCGCAGGCCGTTACCTCTCGCAACCCCATACACGCGTAAGCGGAGTTCAAGTTGGGCGGCGGGGGCGGTTTCGTGCGCCAATACTGTCCGAAAGGGCAACAACGCACGGCAATCAACAGAGGGGACGTGTCCCCCTGTCCGCGTGCCCGCGCTACAATAAACTCCGCGAAGCACCGGCGAAAGGAACACGATGCAGGACGACAAGAACAGACCCACACAACTCACCTCGAAGCAGAACATGCTACTCAACCGGCTTATGCTCAAGATGGTTGAATTCGATGCCGGCGACCCCAAGCGCATCCAGCACTTCGTGAAGGTGGCAAGTCTCGCGCGCACCATCGGCGAGGCCGAAAGCCTGCCCGCATGCGAGCTCTTCACACTCACCGCGGCGGCGATCGTCCACGATATCGGCATCCACCCGGCCATCGAGAAGTACGGCTCCAGTGCGGGCAAACTACAGGAGCAGGAGGGGCCGGCGCCGGCTCGAGCCATGCTGCGCGATCTGGGCTTTGATGTCCAGACCGTCGAGCGCGCGGCATTCCTAGTCGGGCATCACCACACCTACGACGCCATCGACGGGGTCGACTACCGGATTCTGGTCGAGGCGGACTTCTTGGTCAACCTGTACGAGGACGGCTGCTCCAGGAACGCCATGCTCGCGGCACGCGAGAGGGTCTTCCAGACCAAGACAGGCATAACGTTGCTCAACGCCATGTTCGGCCTGGAGAGTTAGTTCAAGCGTCATCAACCGCCTATAGTAGCGCACCATATTTTAGTACTCTGGGAGATGTCATGAGCATTGCGGCGACGCGGTTGACTTCGGTCATAAACGTAGGATACGTTTCCCGTTCGCGACCGGTAAATAGACGGTAAGCAATCGGTCGGCACAACATCAGACCTCTCGTCGCAACTCGGAACGGTGCAAACGCGTACCGTACAATGGGAGGAGAAATCGTGCCCCGGAAGGAATCCTGCAGCACGTATCCAGCCTGACCGAAGGAGCGACATGAACCCCATTGCATCTTTCCTCAACGGCGGCGGCCTGGGAGCCGTCATCCTGATCGTCGTCCTGATTGCGCTGACCGCCACGAAGGCCACCGATGACGAGCGCTAAGTTGGATGCCGTGGTTTAGTCGGCACCGATCCATCGGCATCAGGAGGAGACATGGCTCGCAACCGTTTTTTTCCGAGATCATCCGACGACAGCGGGGACATCGACCCGTTTAACGCCGGCAATCCCATTATGCCGCTCGACGATGTTATCCCCATGCGCGATGAGCGCGTGGAGCCGGCGAGCCGCGCGAAACGACCGGAGGAGGCGGGAGCACAGGATCCGCAAGCCGTCCCCGCCACCGCAACCAAGGTCCGGACCGAGGCCAAGACCGCGTTCAAGGCTAAATCCAAGAACAGGGCAACAGATGGCCGGCATGTGTCGCACCGGGCCGAACCCGAACCGGAGTCCGTCTCGGACGACGATTCCGGCACGGAGGAGACTCCTGGGCACCGCTGGGGCATCAACGGCTATGATATCGTCGTCGGTGTCATCTTTCTCGTCACACTGCTGCTCGGTATCATCGCCGTCTGCGGCTCCGCGGCCCTCACCTCGATTATCGGCGCGAATGTGCCGTTAATCGAGACGACGGCCGAATCGGACGGCGGCACGAAGAAGGATGACGCGGCAAAGGCGCGAGATGACGCCAAGGACGAGGACGAGGCGGTCTCCAAGGCCGCGAGGGCGCGCCTGGACAATCTCTTCGACGACCCTACAACGAGCGACCTCATCAAACAGGGGCTCGACCGTCAGTTGAAGACCAAATTCGGCTACACGGCCGACGAACTCGGCATCGATGCCGCCGCCTATGAGACGTGGTTCCGTGGCACCATAGATTGCCGGCTCAACCGCGCCCATGCCTACGGTGATGGCACGGGGTTCGCGGCGTTCGACGTCACGTCCCCCGACATCTACCGACTATTCAGCGACTTGCACGCCAAGACATCCGAGTACCTCTCGAGCAACGGACTCCACGGGACATACGGAGTCGACGGAGTTGCCGCCCCGCTCACAGACGAGCAGAAGGCCCAGGTGAGCGCCTATTTCAACGAGGTGCTCTCGAAAGCCGTGGTAAGGGACGATGGCTACCTGAGCGCTTCGCTCTCCAAAGGCGATGATGGCACGTGGACGCTGGACGAAGCGAGCCTTCGGGAACCCCTGATGTACTTGGTCGGCGCCGCGTAAGGCATGCCAGGCAAGGCGAACGGGCAGATACCTGAGGGGATTGTCCTATCGCTTCGCACGGACATGTGCAAAACGAGATGAGGCTTGTGCCAGGAGGTCATGGCCATCTGGCGCCGCGTCAACTCGGGCACGCCGTTGCCCCGGTGCAAATCGTTTCCTATGCCCGCGTGCCCGCGGACATAGGAATCCCATCGATCGGGCAGAGAGTATCCCGCAACAGCAAGCAGGTGCCGCTACTCCCGGAGGCCGCCCGTGAGGGCGCTCATGAGGGCCACGTGCTCGCGCAGGCCCACGCGGGCGAGGTGGTCCGGCGACTCCGGGCCACCCAGGGCGAGCAGCGGCTCGAAGCCCAGGCACTCGCCGTAGACCGGCACGCCAAGGCGCGCCACGCCCGGGGCCCACACGTCCATGTCGAGGGCGTGGGAACGGAAGCCGGGGTCGTCGAGAAGCGAGAAGAAGAGATCGTCGATGAGGGCTTCAAGCTTCTGCTTGCGCAGCTCGAGTAAAAGCAGCGCTCCCTTGCCCCCCGCCTCGTCCCAGACGACGAGGTCCGCCAGACCCGTCGCCATGACGGCGACGGAGTCGGCCGCGTTCACGTAGCAGTCGCCGAGCGCGGGCGCCCACGCGGCGGGGTCGACCACCTTGAGGTAGCCGCCCATGAAGGTGCCGGTGCCGTGGGTCAGCACGAACTCGGAAAGCCACCCCGGCAGGCGCGTGCGGGCGATCTGCGCCCCCGCCTCCGAGAGGGCGCCCACGGGCGTGAAGTCGTCGGTTGCGGCCATCCTGTCCATCATCTCCCTACCTTGGCAGTGTCGTCGCCGGACGACACTGCACACAGCTAATCATCATCTCGCAGCGGTCATGCGGTTTCATCTCCAACAGGAGAGCGGAACCGTAGCGAGTGCGCGCCCGAGCGCCTCTCAATGCCGCCAGGTCCTGGTCGGGCGCCCGGTCCATAGTGCCGTCGCCATAAAGTGCCCACGAAACGGCCTTGGCCTTCCGCTCGCAGCCACGCCCAGAGACAGAGCACCCATCACCCCAGAAGGTCACCCAGCACGGCCGCACCGGTTTTGATGATCCCGAAGACGAAGAACGGTAGAAGCATCGCGAGCAGTGCGTCCATGCGCGGATTGATCGTCTCCGGAATCTTCGGCTCGCCGAAGAACAGCGTCCCGTCGGGCGCGAGGTAGTCGATGAGCGGGTACTCCGGCCCGCAGCTGTACAAATCATCCCCCCAAGTCGCCCAACTCGGCTGCAAGGTGTCCCGCAGGACAACTTCCTCACCCGTCTGCTCGCACACGTATACCGGCGTGCCCAAGAACAGCGAGTCGTCATGCTCCGGATCGCCCGTTGTCGCGCAGCGCCACTGCCTCGGGTTCTCCTCGCGCCAGCGGAGGGTCCCGTCCTCATCGCGCTCGAGTCTTTGGAAGACGTAACGGAGCCGCGTGTAACCCCGGGCCCGGAGCTTGCGGTCAAGCAGAAAGCCTTTGATGTCTCCCACGAGCACGACCAGACAGAGAGCTGCGAGCAAGACGCTTGTGACGAGTCCCATCAGCATGTCCACGGCAGCCCCAACCTCTTGGACGAAATCATTTCACATTAATCATAGAGGACGTGAGCCACGGGCAAAAAGAGCACCGAGAAGCGTTTACGGAACGCTTACCGGAGACGCGCGAGCGGGCGGTGCAGACGGGTGGCGACACCGCGCTACGCTTTACTCCACATTAACCATCTAGGAAAACGCCATACGGAGACCGCTGACACGCCCATTGGGCTCGATTCGAGTTTCACGGACCCAGAAACGACCCCGTTTCCCTCGGGGACAAATTCCGCGCGTCTACTCACTCGGGATAAAGCCTTGCCCTCGTTCCCCCGAATACCGCCCCGTACCCTGCTGTCTTGAAACACGAGGAGTTAATAGCGAAATCGCAGGTGACAGGGAATAAAACGGCAAAGCAAAAGCCTCCGTCCCAGCACGGGAACGGAGGCTCGATAATCGAATTTACTCGCCAATGTCGCTGGTGGCTTTGCCCTGCGGCGATGCCGAAACAGTATCAGGCGGTATTCGACAGCACCAAAACGCGAGTTCAGAAGCCAGTTCCTGCTATTCCCACTCGATAATGAGCACAGCAGGTAGATAGGGCGCTCGTATTGCCTTGGTCCGTTCCATCAGGCGTTCTTTCATCGCCGTTTGATACTCATTTGGTCCTCACGCATAAAACGAAAAGGTTAATTCGAGATCTTTAATCAGCTGGATCATCCCTCGTCAGGCATTTGACCCAGCGGTATTTTTCATCATCAAGGCGCGAAACCAACTCATGGCGATCTCTATAGCGCAATGCTATAGGCTTAGGAAAAAGATCATTTTTTTACAGAAGCAATCAGCTCGCGAGGCGCATTGTTATCTACCAACGAGATCATTGCAAGAACGTACCCGCTATAGAGGCCGTCTATATAGCCTGTTTGATGCAGATTTTCAATAAGTAAATCATTCGGCAAGCCGCCATATCCGCTTGGCACTAGGCCTTCTTCTACGAGCTGAAAAGACCAAAGGGACATAATCTCGTCCTCATCTTTCTTGCTCAGTTTTCCTAGAAGATCATCGAAATCGATACCCTGAACTTTATCGTTAAGGTATGCAAACAGGATTCGAATGAAACTCTTAGCCGTCGAAGACAGCTCGCGATTGATTTCTTCCTTTAGCTCATTGGCGACTCCATCGCCCAATTTCGCTTCTTTATTCATATCCTCCCCCTTCCCAACAGCTTGCCCCAAAGCAATATGTTCCGACTCGTCAATGGTAGAAGCACTTGCTAAGCAAGTGCATAGCCCCTCTTGAAGCGGTCGTCGAAAAGACAGAAATCGCTATAGACATGGCCGTCAATAAGCAGTGAGCCATTCGGTTGGCGTACTGCATGCTGCCGAAACTTATCGACATAGCCATCGGACTTATCGTGCTCGAAATAGCTGAACCGATCGAGTCACTCGTCGTATTCATCGGCCTGCTTCACGCGCGTTTCGTACCTCTTCGCCCATTCAAAAAGAAAAGAGTTGGGAACAGGCGCTCTCGCTAGAAGCTCCGACCCCTCTTCCAGCTGAACCGGAATCAATCCATATGAAGCCGAGAGCTGAAATAACACATGAGCAGCTTGAACAGGACTACCGAAATCGGTAAATACAAGCGCTCCCCTCTTCACCTCAAGAGCACTGGACAGTTTTTGAAGCGCCGCATATTTTGGCTCTCTAGCCCCCTGCTCATCCGAACGTAGTGTTGCGAGGGAGAAATCAGCCTCTCAGGCCAAATCCAGCTGGGTCTTTGCAGGGGTACACCGCGCCCTTGGCTCGGGCAGCTTCTTGGACTGCATCCTATTTTGCCAAGGCTTAATCGGCACCGAGGACTCTCGCGGATCATATTCGTATCGAAGGGGAAACTGGGAAGGATCAAAGCCTGCTGCAAAGCTGTCCTTCCATCTTTCATAGTCATCCCGATCGGAGTCACTCTCAATCTGAGCATACCGAGCGGCCCACTTCTTTAGAAAAGACTTCATGAAAGACAAAGTCGGCTTGAGCGCGGAATAGTGCTCGTTTTCAACAGGCTCGAACCCATATGTCGCGGCAAATTGAAAAAAGCCTGAGCAATCAGGTCAGTATCGTTGAAATCATAAAAATGGAGCGCCTCGGACTGTATGCCATAGGCGCTCGCAAGCCCCTCCGTAAAGGCAGGTCAATCATTTTTAAAAAACGAAGGACCTAGCCCTGATTTCGAAAACTGCGCACAAGGGCAATCGAACATCTTCATATCGAGTTTCAGCAGCTTGTATCCCATGCGAACTCAAACAGTCCTCACCAATGTTACAACCTGTTGCTTGCGGCAACGGACCATCTGAGGACAGCATTGCGGTAACGTAGGAACCAGGCGAGATAAAGGATCCACCCATGCTGAACGAGAACATCCAAGCCCTCAGGAAATCGAAGGGCCTTTCGCAAGAAGAACTCGCGCTCAAGTTGAACGTAGTGAGGCAGACGGTATCTAAATGGGAACGCGGGCTCTCCGTGCCCGATGCGGAGATGCTCGTCGCCATCGCAGAGGTGCTCGACACCCCGGTGAGCACACTGCTGGGCAAGACCGTCCCCGCATCCGAGCCCGAAGGCATACAGGCGCTCTCCGAAAAACTCGAGGTGCTGAACGACCAGTTCGCACGAGCGCAGGAATCCAAGCGACGTGTGCTGCACGCCCTTTGCATCGCTATCGCCGCTGTCACGGCACTTGTCCTCCTCGCGTTGGCAGCGATCGGGGGCTCGTATCTCGAATGGGATTTCTCCAATCCGGAATACGCGACGGCCGCAACGTTGCTCCACGGGTTCGAATGGGTCTTTGTGCGGATCGCGCCCATCGTCCTGCTCGTCGCCATCGCAGCGGCTATCGCCACGAGAAGGAAAGCATAGCACCAGAATTGGACCCCCACCCCTCTTCCAAGCAACAACCCGTTGCTCGACCAGCAAGGGGCGATGCAGGATAATCACGGGCAAGCGACAGGACAAAACCCCGCCGCCCACGCCCCAATCAGAGGAGATCCGCCATGTTCCTGCTTAAAGACGCCCTGACTCAAGCCCGACGCGAACGCGGCCTCACCCAAGAAGAACTCGCAGCGCGCCTCCACATCACGCGCCAGGCAGTCAGCCGCTGGGAGACCGGCGCGACCGAGCCCAGCATCGACATGATCAAGCTCATCGCGTGCGAGCTCGACGTCCCTGTGACGCGCCTGCTCGACATGCCCGAGCACTACTGCCAAAGCTGCGGCATGATGTTCACCGGTCCCGACCAGCATGGACACGAAGCGGACGGCACCGAAACCGAAGACTTCTGCCGCTGGTGCTACGACCAGGGCGCGTATACCTACGAGAGCACCATGGAAGAGATGATTGAGGACTGCGCGCCGCGCATGGCCCAGAACATGGACTGGTCCGTGGACGAGTGTGCGTCGCTATTGGGGGCAATCTTGCCCAATCTGCGCAGATGGAGCGAATAAAATTCCTGCAAAAAGAGCAACGCCGAAATTCAACCAATAATGCCGCACCTAGGCGCTGGTACAAGCATCACCTTGGAATCATTTAGGACGAGATTCTTCTTGCAATAGATAGCGACGCAGCAATGCCCACCACCGCAGACGCAAGCACGGCGCAAAACGTCCATGCGGTACCGACAGGGGATGCGGTAGGGGCAAGCATTCCACACACAGCGGTGGATACGGTTCCGCCAAACCCCCTAAAGAACATCGCCGTGGATGTTGCCTTGCCAGCGTCGCGGGCATCTGCCCCCGTCTGCGCCGATAGATTGGAAACCGGCATTCCCACGCCAACGCCCAGACCAAGCGCCGTAGCGATCAATGTAACAGAGGGCGCGGCCAAGCCTTGCGCCCGAACAATGAACGCTGCGGCAGCGGCTAAGACCAAAGACGAAGATGTCAGCGCGATCGCCCGAAGTCTACCGCTCTTCCTGAACAGGACGCCCGATACGTTGCTCCCAAGCATGAGGGCAAGCGTCATGGGAATGAGCGCCGCGCCCGATGAGGCGGCGGCGATACCCATCGATTCCTGCAAAAGCCGCGGCAGATACGTCACGCCCGCCATGAGCGCAAACTGTACGCAGAAGCCCGAGATGAATCCTGCGACAACCCTAGGGCGGCCGAACAGTCCCATGGGAATCACGGGAGCACTCGCAGCAGCCTCGACCCTGTACAGGGCAAACGTGAGGATAACAAATAGCACTATAAGAGCGGCTGCCCGAAGAGATACCAATGGGAACGCGCCGCCCGCCAAACTGAACAGGACAACGAGGCTTAATACGCTCAACGATGCTAGCGCGCTTCCCGCCGCATCGAATTGCGTTGCACGGGACCTTTCGCCCCTACCTGGCAGACTACTTGACGATAGCGCAAGCGCAACAATCGCGATCGGAATGTTCACAACGAATATGACATGCCAGGACAGCCCTTGGGCAACGGCCCCTCCAATCACGGGTCCTATTACGCTCGCCACACCGTACATTGCGGACGCCGCCCCAAGATAGGGACCCCTATCGCGCGGTGGCAGCATCACTGCGGCGGCTATGAAGACGCCGGCTTCTAGCAAGCCGCCGCCAATACCCTGAAGCAAGCGAAGCGCGGCAAGCGCCTCAATGGTGGGAGCCGCGGCGCACAGCGCAGACGCTATGGCAAAGAGAGTCAGGCCGAACGCATACGTTCGCTTCAAACCGAAATGAAACGCAAGGCCGCCGCATAGGAGCGTGGACACAGTGCTTGAAGCAAGATATGCAGTCAGAGGCCAGGCATAATGCTCCGCCCCACCTAAGGCAGCCGAAATCGTTGGCAGCGCCGTTGCCACCACGGTGGAATCAAGCGCAGCTATGAACAAAGCGAGCATGAGTCCCGCCATCATCAACCCGCCAACAGATTGATGGACCTCACCGGCGCAGGGTTCTTTCATTGTTGTATTCCTCCTTCTTCTCGTCCTTATGGACGAACCACGCGGTCAGCCCGCAACAAACAGAAGGAAGGATGGCTATGCACCGAACCGCTTCGAGATGGGCACCCATATCTCGCTGCGATATGACGCGGACGAGAAATCTCCTTGCGGATACACCTCGATGCTCACGTCTCCCGATAGCTTGTATCCTGACGAGGGCAACCACTCGGAGTAGATCCTGCGATAGCACTCCGCCGTCGCCGTGTCGCAAGGGCCCGTACAATCGAACACGGCCCAAAGACCGGATGGAACATGCATCTCGTCCGCCCATACCGGCGCCTCACGTGACGACGCGACTGCTATCTGGTAGCTTTGGCCATCGTCCTTTGACACGTTGACCCCGAGGATTCCTTGAGGCCCCGACCCATCCGCCAGCGCGACCAGCCGTTCGATAATCCCATCCTGCGAAGCTCTCTCCCAAAGATTGCTCAAGCTCTCTCTGCCTGAAGAGGACATTTGAACCAGCGGATTACCTTGAGCAGCTCCACAGGGTGCGGATATTCCCACAAGGCGCACCCCCTGCTGGGGCACAACCCTCCACGGCAAGGGCTCCGCACCCGTAACAGTAAGGGCAAACGTGCACCGCGGGAAAACGAGAAGAGGGGCGCCGGGGCACCTCGCCTCACTGGGAGACATGCCTAAGACCTCTTGAAATGCTCGATTGAACGCCGTTGGCGAAGAGTAGCCATACCGCACTGCCACATCGAGCACGCGCTCGCCCCTAGACAGATCGAGCGCGGCGCACGACAAACGACGTTTGCGCACGTACTCCGCCAGCCCCATCCCCGCAAGATAGGAAAAGATCCTCCGGAACTGCCCTTCGGTGCAAGACGCAAAAGACGCCGCACGCGCAATATCGACATCGCCATCAAGTTGCTCCTCTATGTAGTCCACAGAGGCATTCAACCCTTCTATCCAGCCCATAGGGTCACCATCCTTCCGAAAACAAGCATGGGGCAATGTGATTTTTCAATCCTCGCATTAACAGAGCAAATTATGCGAGCTTACTCGAGAGTCCTGCTGGTGGCCCCACCTGCCACTCATCCAGGCAGACCAACCACGTTCCGCGGGCAGAGACAGGAACCGTTTACTTCCCGCGGTACCTGCGACGCCTCTTCTCGTGACGTTTTTCCCGTCGAACACGTGCCTCTTCCCTTCCGCGCGCTGTGCGCTCGGGTCGAGACTCGTCCTTCGAGCGCTCCCGCTCGCGAGCGAGCGCAAGTTGCGAAGCAGTCGATGATCCGTGCTGGCGCATCACCTTCGCCGCCTCGCGGGTACGACGCTTGGAGTTGCCGGGCAGCCGCCCGACACGTGGCCCAACAGGCTCCGCCTCCGCACTCAGGCGCAGGTTCGACCAACGCTCAAACGCCCACGTATAGACCTCTTCATTCGACGGCTCGGCGCCAAACACCAGGCGCGCAACGCTCAGCATGCCGTCTTCGACACGCTCGACCACGCCCACCCACAACTGACCGTCGTGATAGACCGTCAGGGTCGATGAGACCTCACTCTTTCGCATAGCCGCGACCTCCTTCTATGTAGGGCTACGCGAAGAAGGGACAACCAAGGAGGCAGGTTACTGGCAGGGGCCCGCGGCCCGACTACCCGACGGGCGCTGTGTTTTATCTTCGATGCCCCTCAGTATAGCCCCACGAGCTCGGAGCCCACCGAAAGTAGGCCGGACCACGATGTCGTTTCCCCAGCAATCGCCATTCCCACACGGCAATAGCGGCGCCAGACCATGAGAAGGCGATTGTAGGACGAGTTATCGTTGGAATAATCCAAACCGCAAGCTAGAGGCCTGTTCTTAGGACTCATGAGTACCAGAAATCGGCCACCAAATTCCCGTGAGGACAATTTGAGTACCAAATCACGCAACCTCTCGCCAACGAAGACAATCGGCTGGCCAATTTCAATTTATCAAAGAGTGCAGACAAGCTACGGCAAATGTTTACCCTTGAAGATATTTACGGTCTGACCGTCAGCGAAGCAGACGGAGAGATCTGCTTAAAGGTAGACAAGAGCAAAGGCAAAGAAGCCTATGAGCTGCTGAAAATGCTGCACGCTTGGAAAGAACAGGCGGATAAGCTATCTTCCGAGGAAATCAGCAGGGAAGAATACGCTAACTGGCGTTATTACTATCCACAGTTCGATACTACACAACGCTGGGCGAAAGTTCCCTCAAAGGAACTCAGCGATGCTCTTGTAGACGCTTTCACGGATAAACTGAAAGCAGACAAATAAGGTGGTGCATTATGGCTTCAAATAAAGATTATTTAACCTTTGTATTGGAACAACTATCAGACTTAGACGATATATCCTACCGAGCAATGATGGGCGAATATATCCTTTACTTTCGAGGAAAAATCATCGGCGGTATCTATGATGACCACTTGCTTGTAAAACCCGTCCAGTCTCCGGGCCACGTCGGACCCCTAGAATCTTCGCCCCGCGGGCAAAGCTTCGGCGCGCCCCATGGCATCTCGGCTTTGCCCCCTGCAATGCCGCACAGCGGAGACACCACCTGAGACGGATGTCGATGCGTTGAACCCAAGACCGGGCGCTGCGGCGGGAAGCCTCTCGCGCGGACAATCTGCTCGATCTTGCCGCACCCGTCTTATATAAATTCGACAAACGTCTAATAGTACGACATCCGCCGAACAGTCGGGGGTACATACCGCTACAGAAGGCCCACGGAGCGGGGGCGAGATGGTCGGCGACGGGTTCAAGGCACTCTCCGGCCCCACGCGCCGCCAGGGAGGGCGTCGGGAGGGAGGCCGTAATGGGTGAGAAGGGCGAGCGGCCGGAGCGGGTGTTCCCCGGCAGGACAGACCCGTGGTTCATAGCGGCCATGGTGATTGTGGCGGGCGGTTTATCCGCGGCGTGTATCGTGTGTTTCCTGAGCTCGAGTCCCGCGCTCCTATGGGGCTGGCTCGCGCTGCTGCCCGTCCCGGCCCTCGTGGCCCTGGCCGCTCTGCCCGTCCGCAGCAACCGCCTCGAGCTCTACGGCGACCACCTCGTCGTCGTGTACGCTGGGACGCGTTCGGTGATACCCTACGCCCACGTGCGGGGCGTCCGGCGCACCAGGACGCTCTGGGCGGGGACGGCCAACTCGCTCGACCGCGTCTACATCGAGGCGCCCTACGACGGCGACGCCATCGTCTCGGCGACCGACAACGACGCCCTCGTGGCGGAGCTGGGGCGCAGGTGCGGCCTTGGGCCCGGCGCCTGACGCCCCGAAGGGAGGAGAAGAAGATGGGCGTCCCGCACTGGCCCTACTGAAGGAAGAACTCCCTCGGCGGCACGCAGGTCTGGTACGCGGACTGGGGCGACTGCCCCTTCGACACTGGGCTACATGAGCCCAGTTGAGTTCAGGAACGCAGGGCCGTCCCTGTAAAAATTGTTTAAGCAACCGTTGCAAATCCATTCTCCCGCGCGGAGAGCCCCGGGTAGGCCGAGCTCGCGTCGGGCATGTAGCCCATGCGCCTCCGGGCGGCGGCGAGCCCACGTCCGCCGCGTGCGCCGAATAGCTCGACCGAGCCCGAGCTGGGGCTAGTGGTGCCCGTGATGATGCGGATGAGCGTGGACTTCCCGGCGCCGTTCTCGCCGATGAGCCCGTAGACGCGCCCCGCCTCGAGAGCGAGGTCGATGGGGCCGAGAACGGTCCTCCCATGGTAGGCCTTCGTGACTCCGCGGAGGCGGAGGGGTGTTGCCGTAGCCATAACGCTCCATTCTCTTCGGACGGCTTTTGGGCATGCATCAAGGACCCCGCGCGGAGCGGAGGCGCAGAGCTGAGTCAGCCTTAGGTTTCTAGCCTGGTTTTCTGCCCGTCAACTCGCATGGCGGGACGGGTGGCATTTCTGAGCGGCGCGCGGTTATGGCGCGGCGGGCGCCTCGGGAGCCGTAGGGGCGGAGACATCGACCTCGCCCACCTGGCTGAGCTGCTCGATGAGGGGGAGCCCCGTCGGGTCGTCCACCTCGACGCCACCGAGCACGACGGTGTCGTCGCGCAGGTCGATCTGCGTGTTGAAGACTGCCGGGTCGCACCCGGAGACGATGAAGCCGATGCCCGCGAGGACCACGCCCGCGGCCACGAGCCCGCCCGCCACGGCGAGGTAGATCTTCTTGGCACTGGTCATGGTACTCACTCCTTTCTACGCCGCGAGATGCGCGGCAGTGCCGCCCTTCTCGCCCTTTCCCTTCCAGAAGGGCGAGGCGACCTTCCTCGCCCAGAGCGCCGAGAGGCGCGCAATTTGTTTTGAGGCGGCCCAAGCGCCAGCACCAACGAAGAGCGCCACACCGACGAGGCCGAGCCCCACGCCCGCCGAGGCGAGGGCGTACGGGAAGTGGCCGATGGCGACGCCGCTTACGGCAAACAGGAGCTCAACTACGCCCACGCCCCCAAATGCCGCCGCGACGATCCACACGCAGAGCGCTAGCACCCAGATGCAAATATAGACCGCGACGGCCACAGCGGCGAAGGCGGCGAGCAGCGGCACCCACACCGGCGACCCCACGATGGTCAGCACCCACAGGAGCGTCGTGCTCCTGCGCCTGGTCCGCGCAATCGCACGCGGCACGGCGGGCAGGTCGTTGAGCACGGCCTCTGCCACCTCGCCGGGTGCGCCCATGGCGGCCACGGCCTCCTCCTCGCCCATGCCGTCCTCCATGCGGTCGGCGATGGCCTCGGCGTAGAACTCCTGCGTCTCCCTCACCTGGTCTGCCGGCAGGCAGGCGAGCAGCTCGCCCAGCCGGCCCAGGAACTCATCGCGCGTCATGGTGCGCCTCCTCAACGTATGCATAGATCTCCTGCACGGACGGCCACTCGGCCAGGAACTCCTCGATGCGCTCGCGGCCTTCGTCCGTGATGCGGTAATAGCGCCGCAGCCGACCGTTGTGCTCGGCGGAGCGCGCCGTGATGCATCCGGCTTTCTCCAGGCGTTTGAGCAGCGGGTAGAGCGTCGACTCCGTGAGCCCCATGCTCGCGGGCACGTCCTTCACGATCTTGTAGCCGTAGGACTCCTCGCCCGAGACGGCCGCGAGCACGCAGGCCTCGAGGAAGCCGCGCTTCATCTGGGCCTCCATCCGTACACCTCCCCTCGTCGTATACTGTGCTATACACACTATACGATGCAAGGTATTAGACGTCAACTCTCATCGTGAAGATTCTCCGGTCCCTGCGCGCTGCGAACGTGATGTCGCGGGGTGGCTGGCATTATGCATGAAACGTCAAGTAACGCACAGGCGACAGCAGCAGTCCAGCGCTGGCTGGAGACGCCGGGATGCCAAGAGGAGGCGTGTGCCGCGGTTGAGGACACCGCCCGCCCCAGGGGACGCGATCGAATCAACCCAAAGCAAGGGGCCGGATGCCCGCTAATGCGCAGTGTGCGCGTTCGCGGATGACTGCCCGTCCCGAGCGAAACCCACAGGCGCCAACGCGACCTGAACGCGGCGCTGTACCCCGAGATCCGGGGTACGGTCCACCTTTCGGCCTAACCATGGGATTCGAAAGGCCGAAGACGCCGAGAGAGATCCGGGCAGGACGGCACCGGGTGGTTTTCAACCCCGTCAACGGTCCGCGAGCTCTGGAATATTGCCCGCAGGCCGCGGGAAGAGCTCCAACCGAAAGAATCGTCGCAGGCGGCTTATTTGCCCAAGAGTTCAACGGTTCCACTTTCAAATGCATGGGGAAATGCGAATGACCTCAATGCGCTCCCGAACTCGGCGCTGATGTAAACGCCGACTCCGTCGAGCGAAGACTGGTTAATCATGAGTCACAACACCGTCTGATGCGCGACTACAGTCTCTCATGCTGCTTAGCTCGCCCAGTCTGCATCTTGGTTCCTCGACAGCGCAGCTTGGTCGAACGCCGAAGGTTCAGCTATCTTCGTCAGCTAGCATGAGAGCAGTCCGAAAGGGGGACGCATGAAGATCACGATCGAAGAGCGAGAGGCAGCTCAAGATATAGAAGTCACGATCGTCTGCGTAAGGGCCGATCGCCGCGTGCTTGATATAGCGGCCCGGCTGCGCATGCTTGACAGGAAGGTGACGGGCACGGCCGACGGCTGCACGCGCGTGCTGAGCGCAGAAGACGTCCTGTTCATCGAGTCGGTCGACAAGCGCACGTTCATCTATACGGCCAACACGGTTCTCGAGACGGGCCTGCGCCTTTACGAGATGGAGGAGCTCCTGGCGGACTGCGACTTCCTGCGCATCACGAAAGGTTGCATCGTCAACTTCCGCGCCATCACCGCCCTCAAGCCCGACATCAACGGCAGGATCATCGCCACCTTGGAAAACGGTGAGCGGGTCGTTATCTCGCGCCGGTATGCGCCCGACGTCAAATCGAAGCTCGGTCTGAAGTAGTCGAAACGAAGGAAGGGAGACTGAAATGATTAACAGGGACATTATCGACACCGATAAAAAGACGCCCGTGGAAAACCTCGGACAGCTCGTGAAAAGCACCTGTATCGGCTTCACTGTTGCCATGATAGCCTTCTTGGCATTAGGGACTTGTTTCGCTGATGACACCGCCAAGCAGGGCATTAACTATTGCTGGTCGATTCTCGCCGCGTGCGTCACCGTCCCCGCGCTGCAGTTCGTGTTCTTCACGCCCGCGGTGATCAGACGGATGGCGTATCCCGCGCGCCTGGTGCTGTTCAGCGTTTGCCTCTACGCTGCCCTCTGTGCATTGGCGTTTGTCTTTGCTTGGGTTTCCGTGAGCAACCCCGGGGCGTGGGTTACCTTCACGGTTGTCTATCTCGCCATCCTGGCGGTCCTCACTCTTGCTTTCAACGCCAAGCTGAGCCGCGAGACCCGCGAATTGAACGACAGACTCGCAGAATACCGCAAGAGCAGGGAGACGGAATAAGGGTATAGCCGAGCGTTATCGATGCTGGGAAAATCCTTGCTCCCGTTCCTCGGAATACCGCCCGGCACGAGGACCTGATGCCAAGGCCGGCGAAGGGCGATGCTCGGCCCCGTTCGCTACCCCAAGCGCTTCCTGCGCGGTCATGCCCTTGTAGCCCTCGTTTGCGCGCATAAGCGGGTTCATGTGCAGGGGATGTCGATCCAGGTGTTGATTACTCGGTCAGCCTGATCGGATTGGAGGATGACGACCTCGTGTTCAGCATAGACGATGGAGGAACTTCCTACGTATTGCGGTCTACCCAAGCCATCATTCGGTCCTCCTCGGTTTCGAAACTCGATTTTTTAAAGTTTCGTAACCGGGGAGGCAATATGTTCAGGGATGCGTCGGGAAGCGAATCCCAGTCGCGCCATGCCAGCAGCGATGCCGGGCGCATT
>JAFEHB010000697.1_pt1 | contig 19572 bp, 16 predicted proteins | sample 9267121 | NCBI WGS metagenome assembly JAFEHB01 (sample SAMN17103336, study PRJNA684904) | human gut metagenome | isolation source: diarrhea sample from child under the age of five | host: Homo sapiens | place: South Africa: Mafikeng, Mafikeng Provincial Hospital | collected 2019-09 | reverse complement strand
TGATTGGCAAGTCCATGCCGGGGATGCTCCTTTTGGCAGGTATTGTTTTTGCCAGTGGCGCGCTATTTGTCGGCCGAATTCAAGAACAGCCGAATGCTTAATTGAAATAGTTTATCGCTTACTCATATCTATCCTAAAAATCTTAAAAAATGAAATCCCTGTCTCAGAATCGAGGCAGGGATTTTATTCGTTCAAATAGTTAAGTGACGAATTAGTAATCCTAGTATTCTGTAAATTTTAGTAATTTAATCATTACAGGAATAATACCTTGGTAACCAATACGTAGTAAAGTAAAGTGAGTTCTCACAAACCTGTTTTAGTGGATTGAATTCTCTTGATGCTTTAATATTTTTGGACTTCAAGTCCAAGTTAAATCCATGCATTATACAATTAATATACTTTCTTCCAAAAATCATTAATAATTTAAGAACGGGATATATTGCAATATGAATATATTCGCCTGAATATTCTGGATTAAAAAAACAAGCTTGAGGATACTTATGATTTAATTTAACGATAAGGTTCCAAGTTTCTGGACATATTGTCATACTAATTGCAACTTTAGAATTTATTCCTCGCGGAATATTATTATGCTCAATATTGTTTCTAAGGGGATGTACAACTAATTTCAAGAAATCTTGAAAATCTGAATCAGCAATTTCGTTGTATAGTTGTGAATCTCTTTTTTTAACAATATCCAAAAATTTAGATGCTTTCTTGATTCTTAAATCGGTTTTATACTTATCAAAATTAATATCATAGCAATAATTGATTGCATTAGCTAGATTACCAAAAATGCTTGCTAACTGTGAAACAAATGAATCAAAATATAATATTGCAAAAACAAGAGAGTTATTTCCTCTATTTTCAAAACAGTAAAAGGAACATTCATCAAATGCAATAATCAGTTGCTTCAATCTATTTGCAATACTGTCCATAGTATCGAAATACATAACATTCTTTTCATAATTTGTTGAGTTCCAAATTCTTTGGTACTCAGGAAAAAGGTAGTTGCTCCGACAATGCAGATACATATAGTTATCAACTTTAATATTAGGTTCGAGGTAAAATTGATTATTATGTACCAAGATGATCCTTATTAGTTCCATAAAGTCGTTGTAATTAACCAATGGTATATTAAATACTCTTCCAGCATTATTAGGAACTGAATTACTTATACAAAAATCGAACCCTTGCTGTATCATATTTCTGCGAAATGTCTCATTGACGGAAAACTTAGTTGGATAGAAAGAAATATTCACCGGAAACTTTTCTATTCTAGATGTTGCGAATAATTCAAAATTTACTAGTTCTATACTTGCAACTTTTCCAATTTGTTCAATTTGTTCTCTAGACAAATGATCTGTATCTATTAGGATTTTCGTAAATATTGGATGAATATTATTTTGATAGAAAGCATTATTCAACTTTTAAACACCTCGTTTTATTTAAATTGTTGAATGAAGGTTCGTTATAAATTGTAATAATTTTACCTTAATTTACATCATTAATTTGATAACTTACTGAAGAATTAGGTTCATATAATGAAATTAATCTATTTCTTAATAGATCTGCTAATATAACTATATTTATATGAAATTGAGCTTATCCGTACATTATAGATACTTGATTATTATTTTTTATGATTTTTACCCAAAATCAATCTTATCCAGCATATGCTCACGGCTGACCTGATCAAGCCCCAGGTACGCCAAGGTCATGGCTTCACTGGAATGGTTCAGCAGCTTCATGACCAGGCCGATGTTGTAGTTGGACTGGACGTACACTCGGTAGGCTCCCGTTTTGCGCATCGTGTGCGTGCCCAGGTAGTTGATGTCCAACAGATCCCCGACTTTGGCCATCACGTTGTAGAACTGGCGCTCGTCAATATGTTTCTGCGGCCGCGTGGTAGAAGGAAACAGCCATTCCGTTGTGCCCTCATAGCCGTTGCGCTTAAGCCACTGCTGATACATCACCAGGTCCATCATCACCGGCTTGAGGTAGAGCGTGTTCCGCTTGCCGGTCTTCTTGTCCTTGATGAACGCGTGCTGCTTGATGGCGCCATAGTCATCGAAAACGTCTGCCTGCTTAAGCCGCAGCACGTCACTGACCCGCAGCAGCGTTGCCTTGCCGACTTGAAAGATAGTGTAGTTGCGCCGACCAGACTTGAAGTTGTTCAACAGAGTGTCCTGCACTTGCTTGAGTACCTCATCATCTTTGATTGGCAGTACGATTTGTCGCATTTAATCACCCCTGTTTTCCCGTCAAACGGAAACTTTCATCGATCAGTCTCATTACGTTATCGTCATCTAGCTGATCGTCAAGTACGACTGAAATCCAGTACTTATGGTTCATATGATAGGCCGGAAAAACGGACTGACCGTCAACTGGCAATGTGTCGCTTTTCAGATTGATGATATCAACGTTCTGTTCATCATCTTTAGTAACGAGTCCCCGCCGACCATTAATGATCAGGCCAAATCACTTGCCTGAATTCAGATGCCGAAAGACGCCATTATCCTTGTTATTCTTGGACTTCCAAGGAAAATCCGGACCGATATGCTGCTGCAGTTGGTGTAGTCAAAAGCGACACCTCCAATCCGCAATCGTTAAAAAGTATGGCTATCATTGAAAGGTTCAGTCGGCGCTCAGGAGTCCGTTTTCGTCCATGAACTCCTGAAACTTGAAGATCATCTTTGCCTTGCGTTGGACGATATCCGTCTCAGTGAAATCTTTCGCGTTAGTCGCCAGATCTGTGAGTTCCTTGATTTTGGTCCCTTCTTTTTTCTGTTTTCGACTATTCTCGAATCCGAGATAATATTTCACCTTGTCTGCGAACCTGTAATCAGCGGCTCGGATGTTGATGCGCTTTTCGAGGAGAGCCTTATTGCCGAGACTCTCTACGTTACGGGCGTCGGTCAGAGAGTGCTCTTTCTCCTGACGATTCCGGGCATAGATGTGCTCGATTTCCAGAACGCTTTCGAGTGGCAGAAGTTCCTGTTCTGGATCTTGGAATGCCCACCATGTCAGCATTGATTTGGTAATGGCGCGGCTGTTGCTGAATGTGAAGTTGTTGAAGGCGTTCTGCAGTTGCTGCGTATGGAATAGGAAGTCGGAGAATGCCACCGGCTGCCCATTCACGATATTGATCATCTCTGCAAACACAGGTGTTCTCAATGCATTGACGCCAGGATTTGTCACAGCGTATGCCCATATAAAGGCCGTGATCTTATTGAGAAATTGGTAGAAACTCTCGTCGTCGAGTGCGCCGTTCTGATCACGGTTCGCCATGTAGTAAACAGAAACGAAATAGGTCCACATGCCGTTGGGCGCATAATTCAGGACGAACAGCCTTCTCAGAATTCTGTCGGAGAATCGTTCGACGCTTTGGTTTTGCACATCGTTCCAGAAATTAGCAAGGTCGATCAGGTTCTCAAAGGTTTCGTCTGTCTTCAAAAGCGCATAGGAATTTCGCTCATAGAATTTGCGGAGCGCTTCCGTCGTCGAGGTCTTGATGCCTTGTTTTGCGCGTTCGTAGTACATGTATCGCGTGAACAGTTCGTCCATCGGGGTTCCCGAAATTGGATGGAATAGGGAGTCGCACAGAACTTCAAGGTCCTTCCATTTTGCGATAAACGAATCCTTCTCGCCTTTGGAGGAATAATACTTGTAGAACTGCGCCTTGAAAATGTCGGCATCGGACAGCGGCTTACCGCGGTCGTTCAGTGTCGAGAAGATGCGCAGGGCTGTATCCTGAGATTCCGCTTCGATAGGAAGTAGGATGCAGTTCTTCATGATCCGCATCGGGAAGAAGGAGAACCAGTCCGGATAGGTGTTGAGGAATTCCGATATTTTCTGCTGGAAGAACCTGTAGTTGTTTGCATAGTTGCTTTTCCAGTTGTCATCAACGATACCGGTTTTCAGAATATTGAGGAACTGCTCCTTGTCGCTGTCAGTAGCAACCTCTGAATCAATTTTCAAGGCTGACTTATCCGGCTCGTCGAACTCATCCGTTTTCCAGATGCACTGTTCGATGAGCTTGCTCGTCTTGAGTGCCTTGTCGTTTTTCATGCTGCCGTACTTGTCGTAGAATGCGCGGAGTAGGAGCATGAGCGTCGTTAATCGTTGCTGACCATCGATGATTTCCTTTTTGCCGTCCTCGTTCTTGAATGTGACTATTGGGCCGAGGAAATACTCGTCTGTGTCGCTGTTGAACTTGTCGCAGTCGTTGTCCGGGAACGCAAAGAGAAACATGTCGTCCCATAATGTCTGGCATTCCTTTTCTCCCCAGGCGTATGGCCTCTGATAGTCTGGTATCAGAAAATCCGTGTTCTTTTCAGTGAAGAGGTCCTTTATACTCTTCTGATCAATGTTTAGCTTTGACATTCGCTTCTTCCTCCATCTCAGCGTATTATTATGATTTCTTCACGTATTCCGCTGTATGAGTATCCTTAGTTTTCTGAAAGCCAAATTCGCTCATCTGCTCGGGGATGAATCTTTGGTTTTTAAATACATCGTCAATCAGTCTGGCCATCTTGTCACTCCACTCAATTTTTCGAAAAATCGATAGGTATCATTTTTATTATATAGAAAGAAATAACACGTCCTAATTTTAGCATAAAAACGGATGCCTTTAAACCGCCTTTTTCGAAGTGTTATTTGATAGAAATAACACTTCGCAGTACAATTGTAGGCAGTCAAGCAGCCAAAACCTCCGAAATATAAAAATCGCCTCTCAGACGCACTGAAATTCAAATAGATGGGTAGTTGCCCATTACGTTTCTTCTGAGAGACAATTATCGAAATGCACTAAAAAATCGAGCCAGTTAGCTGCTGACTCGATTATGGTATAATATTTTTGTCCAAGAACATTGGCGGTGCTTCGCTTTTCGAAGGGAGCGATGCCAATGAAGGAGTTGAAAAAACACACGACGCTTCCCATCATTATGAAAGGGATCCATAAGTGTCAAACCGACATCAAGATGGCGCCGACTTAAAAGGTCTTGCCGCTGTTCTTCACGAACTGCACGGCTTACCGATCGGCGTTCAATATGCAGCTTTGGCCACGGTCGTAATCATTGTGATTGCTTCCCTCATAGCCGGTTGCTACATGGTCAGTCATTTCTGACCAAAAAGAAAAAACCATCTTTATGAGTGGCAGCTCTAAGATGGTGTGACAAATTCATGTTTTATGAGTGTAAGCACTGTCGATTTTCAAGGACATTCGGGCTAACGTGTTCCAGCACGTTAGCCTTTTTGTTTACAAAGTAATTATAGCTGATTTCAGCCGGCATTGCAATTTGAAAACGCCTTGCCAGACCAAGCAAGGCGCTATATGAATGGTAAGTGCTAGTTATATAAGGATTGAATAATAGCTAGCAGACAATTTAAGTGAGGGGAAACCATACCCTCAAGAATGATTATACTCTAGTCTAAAGCGTTTTTAAATTAGCCGGTCTGCCAAAAAAACTGTCATTGCAGCTAAGCGAGTTCGGCATTGGCCAGATCAATGGCTTTAATGATCGAGAGGCCCTCATCAAAGTCATTTTCGGCAGCCAGACGATTAGCTTGCGCGGTTAAGGCATCCTCAAAGAAGTTTCTGACCGCGCGACCATTGGCAAAGTCGGCTGGTCGGTCGGCACAGGTTGTCTGGAAAAGATTCATGGCGTAGTCACGTGCTTCGTCAGTCAGCTCTACTCCATACTGCGCGCACATCTTATCCAACATTTCCAACAGTTCGGCTGGTTCATAGTCCTCAAACTCCAAGTACTTGTTGAAGCGTGACTTCAAGCCGGGATTGGATGCCAGGAAGGTGGCCATTTGATTTGGATAGCCGGCAACGATCACGATAAAGTCATCACGGTGGTCCTCCATGGCCTTCAAAAGCGTATCAATGGCTTCCTGACCAAAGTCGCTGCCGCTTCCCGATGCGAGCGTGTAGGCCTCATCGATAAACAGAATCCCGCCCAGTGCCTGATCAATCACGTTCTTGGTCTTGATCGCCGTCTGTCCGACATAACCGCCAACCAGTCCGGAACGATCAACTTCAACTAGCTGACCCTTGGAGAGAATCCCCATTTTATGGTAGATTTTCGCCAACAAACGCGCAACGGTGGTCTTACCTGTCCCTGGATTGCCATAGAACACCAGATGCAGCGACATGGCAGGCTGCTTAATCCCTCGCTGTTCCCGAATCTTGCGGACCTTAAGCAGGTTAATCAATGAGTTGACATCATTCTTAACGGAATCGAGACCGACTAGATCATTCAGCTGAGCCAACAGTTCTTCCAGGGTCGCGTCATCCTCTTCAGCAGTGGCAGTTTCCGTGATGCTATTATCATCAGCCGTCTGTTCTTCATCAGCCATCGTTGAAGACTCTACGCTATCCGTACCATCATCAGTTGATTCTGCCGGTTCAGCCATTGGATTGTCTAACCAGAAGATGAACGAACCAGCGCCATTGCCATCAAGAGAGCCTGCAAAAACACTTTGTTGATCATCGCTGACAGTAAGCAGACAAGGCTCATCGGAAAGCTTCAGATTCTCCATGCTGCCTGGATTATCTTGCAGGTCGAACTCCATTGCTTCCAAAAGGTCACCGTAGTCAGACGCGCTAGGACCATCGACCAAGTAAAGCGAGGAAGAATCATTATGAAGCAGGTACAGCTGTTTTGAGATAATTTCTTCATATTCGGGATGATTTTTCATAAATCGCTGGTAAAAATTCAAGTTAATGTTGAAGATACCTTGCGCGCTGCGTTTGATGCTATCGGCACCATCGGCATCTCCACTTAGATCACAGATGGTACAGACATTATGAATCAGCCGCAGAACCAAGTCATTGAAATCGATATCTTCAAAATCGGCATCCCCCATTTCGGCACGCCCCAGCTCCCATTTTAAAATGCTGTGATATATATTGCCTGACGTTTTCCAATCCCCTCGAAAGAACAAAGCCTGTGCGAGCTGCAGATTAATCAGCATGGAAATGTCATCATGATCGCTGTCCAACAATACTTCAGTCAGTTTCTCCAGCATCAGTCGCTTATTGACTAGAATCTGGTTAATTTCTTCATCTAGAAACAGGTATTCTACCGGACTGTAAATGTAGTCAGACAGGAACCCGATCAGATTTCCCATGGCCACGGTATCACCTGGATCAAACTCATAGTCATCCAGCAGCTCTATATATTTATCCTTATACTCTCCCAATGGATATATCTCTGACATGAAATTTTCCCCTTAGTATATGTAGTTATCTTTAATATATCATATGAAGACGACCAAAAACGCCCGCGCTGAGGAAAACGCGGACGTCAGTGACTACTATTATATGAACGAATGGCCAACAATGATTAGTCGGAACATGCAGCAAACTATTGATATACAGGCGTTTGAGTTGGGCGAGAATAGGGATAACCGTCCAACTATTATTAATTATACTATATTATAACAACAACTGATAATAAAATGACTTATCACGCAAAAGAATTGGTATCCCCTGCTGAAGTCAATATAATTAAGGTGTTGTCTGATGGCAGCGCTTTGCTTCTTCTGGAAACATTATGAGGGGAGGCGATTGCCATGATGAAAGTCGTTTTGACTGCTCTGGGCTGCCTTCTTTCGGGAAGGAGCTCGATTGATGTCAGACCTTGATCCGTTCGCAGGCTTGGCAAAAGTGCTCAGTGCGCTGCCTGGCCTGCCGGAAACCGTGCAATTGGCCGCGTTGGGAACCGTCTGTTTTCTGGCGTTGGTCATCGCGGTGGTCTTTCTCTGGCCGAAGAAGCCGAGAGAATAAAAAAGGCATCGTCCCGCAGTTTGGCGACTGGGACGGTGCTTTATTTCTGCTATTTAATTGAAGTAAGGCGCTGTCGATGATGACAACGTGGGCTTGGCGCTGTGCAGGCGTCAGGCCCTTTTATTTACGTCTTTATTATAGTCGGGCGCGGATTGCTAATCAAGAATCGTGGTTCGGCTTTTCAATACCAGTCTATTTATAATAGAACAGTTAAAAGGAGGATGTTTTTATGACCAGTTTTCCGTTAGTCGCCGACATCAGCAGCTACCAGCCTGATGAGCCGGCATTTTTCCAAGCATTGAAAAATCAAGGAGTCAAGGCGGTTATCGTCAAAATCACGCAAGGCTCGGCGGATGGGGATGCCTATATCAATCCTAAAGCCAAGGCGCAGATAACCAACGCGCGGGCGGCGGGACTGCTCGTGCATGGCTATCATTACGCGCGTTTCAATGGTCGGCAGGATGCCATCAATGAGGCCAAGTGGTTCTATCAAAACGCAACCGCACTGGGATTGGGTAAGGAAAGCGTCTTGGCGGTGGATGCGGAAGATGACGCTCTTGCCCATTACGCTACCGCTGACGTCAACGCGTTTCTGCAGTACCTGATTGATCAGAAGCACTTAAACGTAGACGTGTATTCGATGGCATCCTGGTTCTGGGAAAAGCGGCTGATTCAACCGGAGCTGATTGCCAAAAACGACTGGGTGGCCAACTATGGTAAGTCGCAGCCTGGCGTTCCCAATGTCGGTACCTGGCAGTTCACCAACAGCTTTTCAGTATTCGGAATTGGTATCGACATGTCCTACGATTTCCATGGCTACTACACCGACCCTAAGATTGGCTACGCGGATGGTCAGCTCGCCATCCAGGTTGAACAGGCACCAACGCAGAAGATTGAGATTCCCGTTCCCGATTCATGGGTTGATGAGCTGGGCGATACTTGGCACAAGGAAAAAGGCAGCTTTCTGTTGGGCATGCCGCTGCACCTTCGCTGGGGAGCGCGAACTGATTCAGCAATTATCGCCATGCTGCCGGCGGGTGTCATCGTGAGCTATGATGCCTGGTCGCGTCACGGCGGCTTCGTCTGGCTCAGACAGCCGCGCGCGAACCATCAATACGGATATGTCGCCTGCCGCAACGCACGAACCAATCAGGCATTTGGGACATTCGCTTGAGTTACTGATAAAATTATCAAAAATCAATACAGGGAGCAAGCTTATGAAGCATACCAAGATACTTAAAGAATTTGAGAACAGTGAGAACCTGCTAGACCTCAAAAGCGTTATTTGGTTTGTCGGTCTTGAGATTAAGCATTATCAAGCCAGCAATCGAGATGATGTCATACAAATTTTTAATCAGTTAAAGGATAAAATGCTAGAAAAGCTCCCCAATGAGAATGGTACCGACCTGCTGATTAAGTTCCATATCGGCATCGCAAAGGCCCTTGACCAGATAAACTATGATGAAAGCAATGAGTTTGCGCATGCTGCCGGTAACTATTTCATCGAGTATATTGATGACTTCTTTGGTGAAGCAGTTGCTGATCTAGTCCTACGCAATGTTGTTTTTGAGCTTGCAAAAATCAGTCAGATTCCAAACGAAATAGAAAAGGAAAGTGCGCGTAATGCGGTTTTTGAACTGTATGAAGCCATTGATGACACGCCTAAGATTGAGGACTTCTGGAACTGGTAATTATGCAAAAAAAATCGCCCCACTGGCAGTCAGTGAGGCGATTCTGGATAAACAACTAAGCGGAATGAGATTGTTAATCATCTATCTAGCGAAACAAAATCAATGTGAATTGGGTGAAAAATTTCTTGAGATGAAATTTTGAAGGGATGGGCTAACCCTTCATTAATATTATAGCGCTTTCTTTTGCGTTTTTAAACAGGTTGCACTATATTATAACTATAAAATTCTATTTAAAAAAAACGCCCTTGCTTGGACGATTCTTCCTTATCTGTTATCTGCGTTGGCCGCCATTTTTCAGATATAGATCATAGCCGGTCGTGAAATAGCTTTGCGAGACGATGCTACGCACTTTCCGTGAGAACAGACGCCAGACCGCGTCGTCCGGCAGCTTCTCGACCTCAAACAGTGTCTTAGGCCGTAATCCCTTGCCGAACTTCCACTCGACCGTGCATCCGCTGATCATGTACGCCCGACGCGTCATCGTAATTTCTGACATGTTACCCTTTGGCAACGGCTTAACGTCTCCCGCATGATCCAGTCGAAAACGGTGCTGATCATCCTGAATCTGAACTGGTGGATAGATAGCCGTACGATCCGGTGTTTCTACCGGCTGAAACATGGCCATGCGGCGGTTGGCTTGCTCATGGCCGATATAGTCAACCCATTCCTTGCGCATGTCCTTGATAAACTGCTTCTCGTCGCCTGGGTTGCGTTTCAAGTTGAGTTGGTTTGCTCGTTCATTGCAGCGATTGGCGAAATCCTTGATCCATTCTTGCTCTTCTTCGGTCAGATCGCTAAGGCAAAGCGCGATCGTTCGCCGGTATGGCAAGAAGTTCTCCAGCAGCCACTGGTCAACGTCCTGCTTGTTGAAGTAAGTCCGACAGCCCAGCACCGGCGCGTTGAAATAGCGAACCGTCCCCATTAGATTGCGCTTGAGAAAGTCAGCGCCAACCCAGAGTCCGTCCTCCAATTCAAACTTCTTGTACGCGTACTGCTTGAAGTCGACAAAACGCCGCTTCTGCTTGTGATTGGTCGTCTCGGAGTACTCGCCTGAATCCACGAGCTCACCGGTTGCCTTGTCATAAGCCGTCAGCGTATTACCGTCACGCTTGAATTCAAAATCTTCCATTGGCATAGTTGATCTCTCCCTAATTTTAGATGCCTAATGTCTTGATTATACTATATTATAATGCTTTTGGAACGGCTAAATAATAGGATTTAAGAGAACATTAATCCCTGGTAGATGGATGGGTTGGAATGAGTGAAGTGAAAGTAAATTTATACGACTTAAATAGATGACTGCTTTGAAGGTGTATAGAAAATACACTATCGTTTTACTCTTTTGTGCATACCATGATACTAAATATGAGTTATCCTTATACGGTATGAACAAAATCAACACTCTTGGGGGAGTATCTATGAAAAAATCAGTCGTAATCGCTTCGGCTCTGATGTCGGCTTTCCTGCTGACGGCGTGCGGAAGACAGTCTTCATCAAGTTCCAAGCAAAGCAGCAGCCAGACGAGCAGCAAGTCCGTTGCCAAGAGCAGCTCATCAAAGAAGCAGTCCGCTGCCTCTTCTACAAGCTCAGCATCCCAGACACAGAAGTATACTGACGAAGAGTACGCCATGATGGGCTTTTTGAAGCTTGATGGCCAGGGTGTAGACAATCTGCTCAACAACACGAGCAACATGCACTGGACCAGCGCTGGCAACAAGTACGCCATTGATTTCGGCGCGCACTCTACGACTATGACCGTTGAGAAGAATTCGGTCTTGGTTACGTACGATGACATTGATGAATCAACGCACGCCATGGGAACGCAGAACGCACACAAGACCTACACCAAAGAAGAGCTGGCCAGTCAGTTTGGCACCGACAAAGCTAAGATTGATCAGGTACTTGGCCACAACAGCAGCTCCTCATCATCAAGCACCCAGGATCAGAGCCTTACACAGCAGGCATCATCCGTTCTCTACTACGGCGCCAACAAGCTGAACAACGAAGAATTCAAGAACTGCTACGACTTTGCGGTTAAGAACTCCAAGCTGGCTATCAACAAGACGACCAATGATCAAGGAACTACAATCTACACTCTGGCACCAGGCGAGGTCGACTCCTACATTGGCTACTCGGTAGATTCTGATGGCACGATCCACTTTTACAAAATGACGCCAATCGACTCTGGTGAAATCGGTTCGGCAAGCAGGAAGGACATCAGCAGCTACGTTTCATCACAGAATGCCACTGACCAAGTTAACCAGCTAGCCAATGCTGCCACGACTTACGGCAATTAGGGGGCGTCGTCATGAACAAGAAACTGATTACCATGACGATGATCACGCTGGCCGGCATTGGCTTGGCTGCCTGTGGCCAACAAAGCAGCAGCTCAAGCTCCAAAGCCAGTTCTGAATCGTCAACTAGTAAGAAAGCAGCTGTAGCCTCCTCATCTTCAAAGAGCTCGGTATCTTCGTCATCCAGCAACTCTGCATCAAGCTCTTCCAGCTCACAGACTGAAGAGATCGATGACAATACGCTTGCCGTTCTGGTAGGTCTTCAGTACAACGAAAATTGGTTCAGAGGACTGATCGGCGGCGATAACGGCATCTACTTTATCGACAAGCCAGTCAGTGGTGCCGATAGCGTTAATGGTGAGTTTACCGGCTACTTGATAATCTCTGGCCACGGGGATGCCGCAAGTGACGTCTATTTTAAGCGCGATGGCGACAACGTAACCTATACGACTTACCAGACTGGTGAAGATGGCATCATGTACAAAGGTCACTACGTTAAAACTACCGTACCGTTGAGTGAACTGATTGAAAATCACTATCAAACTGATTCGCAAAAGGCTGAGGTTGCCAAATTCGCTTCAGAATTTAAGACCGACTCAAACTAATCTAAGGAGATCTTTATGAACAAAAAAATCTTAGGCTATGCCACAATCCTACTTGGCGGCATCATGTTGGCAGGCTGCGGCAATTCCAGCTCTACCAGCTCCGCATCATCCAGCAGCTCATCAACCACGCAGTCCAGTACGCAAAAGAAGAGCTCATCTACTAAACAATCCAGCTCCAGTCTGAAACAATCGGCGAGCAGTTCATCAAACAGTTCCGCCAAGGCTTCCAGTACTGCCAAAACAACCAAAGTAGACGATAAAACGGCTGGCGTCATGTTGATGCTGTTGGTTGAGCCCGACTATCTCAAGCAATATATCGGCAACGACTACTTCTGCTACAGTCCTGCCGGTGAGAACCCAATCAGCGATGCCACGGCTGACTACAGCTACCTAACCGCAAACGGCGACCCAACCAGCTTCCTTTACTACAAGGTTGATGGCAATACCGTCACCTACAAGATGTGGGTCTCTAGCGATGAAGGATCCGTTTCAGATGGCCATTTTGAAACCAAGACCGTTTCTCTGTCGACTCTCGAAAACGACTATTATGTAACCCAAAGTCAAAAGGATGAGGTCAACGGCTATGTCAGCCAGTTGAAGAACGAATCCAACTATCTGAATCAGAATAAGTAACGATAAGCGCGTCCCAGATGTCTGTTCTGGCTGACGCGCTTTTTGTACACGAAAATGGCGCTATACCGGACTTTTCCGATATAACGCCATTTCTATTTCAAATCTTATTGGCCGGATATTAGATGAATTGGATACCACCGTCGATTTGAACGGCTTGACCAGTCATGTAGTCGGACTTGGTAGATGCCAGCCATGATACGTAGTTGGCCACGTCGGCTGGAGTCTCGACACGGCCCAGCGTGATGGAGCCAGAGTACTTCTTGAGGTAGTCGCCCTTGTTGCCACCCCATGCTTCAACCATCTTTTCGTCGATGTAGTCCCACATGTCGGTGCCAACGATACCTGGGCAGTATGCGTTGACCGTGATGTGTTCGCGGCCCAGTTCCTTGGCAGCGGCTTGCGTCAGGCCACGAATGGCAAACTTGGATGCGGAGTAGGCACCCAGCATGTCAAAGGCGATGTGGCCGGCAATACTGGAGGCGTTGATGATCTTGCGAATCTTGTCGCCATCGTCCTGCTTGCGGAATTGAGCAGCAGCGGCCTGCATCCCGAACAGCACGGAGTAGACGTTAACGTGGAAGATCTCGTCCAGGTCGGCTTCCGTTTCGTCCTTGAGCAGCTTGATTTGGGCGATCCCAGCGTTGTTTACGTAGGTGTCCAGGCGGCCAAACGTGTCAACGGCCTTTTGAACGAAGCGCTCGTGACTTTCCTTCTTGGATGCGTCGCCGGCAACTGATACGACCTTGCCTTCATAGCCTTGGGCGTTCAGTTCTTCGACAGCCTTCTTGCCGGCTTCTTCATTGCGGTTGGCGATTACGACACAGTAGCCGTCCTTAAGCAGCTGGTCGGTAATGCCGCGGCCAATCCCACGATCCCCACCAGTAACGACTGCAACACGTTTTTCTTCAGTCATATTCAAAACCTCCAATATTCAAACCAAATCTTTAATAAGTTCATCTTATCACTAATGTAAGCGCTTGAATGATTAAATTTGCACACAATATCACAAGATTTTGCTTACCAAGTCCCAATGAATTTCGAAAATTTTCAACTTGAAAAAGGACAATTGAACCACATATGAACACTACTAATGATCTGTTGGACAAAAGCTGTTCAACCAATCCCAAAGCAAAAAGGACCCAAAATCGCATTTCACGACTTCAGGTCCTAGTGAAAGATCTGCCAAAAAAGCAAGTGCTTGTGTTATTCAAGACTACCAAATGAGTATACACACCCACCACCAGGCTCGGCGGAGAGGGAGTGGAACGAGGGCTCACTCGAGGCGATGGTAAGCATGGAACATGCGGCCCGCCGGAGAGGAGACCCGTGGAGCGGGAACGGAGCCGAGCCTGGGTATCCGAGGGGGGATGATTTAAAAATCTCCATCATAATTCCCTTATAACACATAGCTGCTATATCAATGGTTCAAAAATAGCTGCTATAGATAAATCAAACTAAATTAGATAAAATTGTTGATTTTTCGGTAGCAGCTCAATATAATCTCTTATATAAGTTTGTTTAAGAGGAGTAAATTATGAATATTAACAAAGAAAAATTGCAAGCTGCTATTAATTTTAATCCCACTAAAAAAAATCAGACTATGACCATTGAGGAAATGTGTAAAAAAATCGAGTCTGATGAAATTACCATCCCTCTTTACCAACGAGGCTTAAGCTGGAATAAGGAAAAAGCCGTTGAGTTATTGAACTACCAGTTATTCGGCAAGGCGCCTGTGTCACCACTATCATTTAATGAAATTGGGAGTAAAAATACTGTACCACAACTCTCTCTTATTTCTCGCAAACCGATTAGTGAAAACGCAAATACCAAAGGGAATCTTTCAGTAGTTGATGGTCAGCAACGATTGACTACAAACTATAAAGCATACTCCAATAACGAAGAGTTTAAAAATATTGTCCTTGATTTATCAATCCCAAAATTCAAAAAAATCAAGGGTAATCCTCTTCCAAATCAGATCCCTGTAGGAATTGTACTGAATAAAGACCAATCAGCAATAGCTAGATACTTTGAAAAAAATTATAAGAAAAAGCAGACTAATTCCCTTATCTTTGATATAATGCCTATTCTCCTTGGGGTTAGACAAAAGTTACTATCTTACATGTACACAATTCATATTGCAAACAATATGAATGAAGAAGAGCAAATTAATTGGTTTGAAGTCTTAAATAATGCTGGTAGTCGTCTTTCAACAATCGAACTTAAGCTTTCAAAACTGCGGCTTCATGATTTTGATATCTACACTGAATTCATCAAGCCCTACCAAGAAAAAGTTAAAAAGTACGGTTTTGAAAAACTTTTTACACCATTTTCATCAAACGTGTCATACCCTATCGCTAGTTTAAATCCGGCTTATGAGTTAATTGTTCGAAAAACTGATCATAACAAGAACTATGCACCTATTCCCTCAGATACAAAAGAAGCCATGTTAATCAAGCTGAATAAGGATGAACTTGTTAGCATCAAGAACACAACTCTTTTTGCCTTAGACAAAGCACTCGAATTTATAGCAGCTAAAAAGTTGAATACGTACATTACTCAAATGCAGTATGTAATGTATCTAACCGGATACTTTGTTTTTAATACAACTGTTTCTGAATCTGATTTATCACAACTTTCAGACTGGGTTAAAAAAGTTTCATTTACTAATAAATCAAATGGTGTAAAGCGTGAAATATTTGACAGATTAATTAACAAGGATTTAGCCTAGATTATTCGATACTTCTTACCTAGAATGTTAACGTTAGAATGATTAATAGGCGATTCTAGCCATGTGAGTTGGCATTGTTTATCAACCCTATTGCATTAAAAATCTGAAATCATGTTATAATATTCCTACCGTAGTCAACGCAAAGGGTCCATTTGGTCATGACCCTACTGACTACCTTTTTGCATGGGCAGCTTCACGGCTGTCCTTTTTTGTTGCAATGAAAAATCCGAGCACGGGGGATACCCACTGCTCGGATTTTATTTATCATCACTGTCTTCTGGATTCTGCTTGGCTCTGACATGCCACATGATCAATTCTGCATAGTACTCTGGATTCTTGAGCACCTTCTTGGACCAAAAACGCAGAACCGTCCAGCCCATTGCTTCCAGCTTTGCATTGACCTCTTGATCATGCTTCATATTATGCTCAATCTTTGGAATCCAATAGTCGCGGTTTCGCTTTATATGATTCTTGTAGTTTTCCCAGTCGTAGCCATGCCAAAACTCACCATCAATGAAGACGGCAATCTTGTACTTCGTAATTGCTATATCTGGCTTGCCAGGCAGCTCTTTGTAGTTCTTGCGATAGTGGATGCCATTCTGCCAGAGAATCTTGCGAATAACGACCTCATCCTTGCCTTCAGTGACATGGACTTTCGACATTCTTTTACGCGTCTCTTGATCGGTATCAAAATCATACTTTTTCACCGTCATCGCCACCCTTTTACAGGCCAAAACATCTACTCGTTAAGGAAACTGTCTAAAACGTCAATCATATTGAGCTGGCTTAGGTAGATCTTTACATCATTCAAATATCTCGAGTCATCCGGCAGCCAGGCTGGAGTGATCTGTACATGAATCTGTGTCCTGGTCTTGCCCTCATATGGCATGATCAAGGCATCGTAGGTCTTGGCTGCTCGATTGGCAAAGAGAAAATGATAGACCAGCTGCTTATGATTCAGATCGTTTAAACTCGAATAGTACTTTGCATCAAAGATATACTGGCAGTCATTTTTACGATCAAGATGATATAGATCGGGTGCCAGGGCTCTTCCTTTATGCTTTTGATCATATCCGAATTCCGTCAGCTTAGAGAAGTCATGATTGAACGTTTGAGAACGATCATACAGCATTTCATCATGCTCCTCGTCGATTCCAGCAAAATGCAGCTCAAGATATCTGCGTACGGCTGTCTCCCAAAGACTCGAGTACGAATGATCCTTAAAAGATCGAGTATCCTTCGTCATATCATTTACCTGCTCAAAGAACACGATCAGATTGCTTACCAGTTCTTTATCGATGTCTTTGAAGATCGTTGATTGAATTTGATAGAGCTGACCTACAACAGCCTGTACGTTATTCAGAATGTTCTGATCAACGCCCCGTATTGCGATTCTGGAGTTGTCCGGCAATGGTATCAGATCATCAAAAAGCTGCTTGGTGTAGTTGATGGCAAATACCATGCATTGGGTAATCAGCGTCTCCAACTCTTGATTCTTTGATATATAGAACGGAGCAAAAATCAGATTTCCGCCGCCAATCAGCTTATTCGATCGACGAATCGTATCCTTCCACGAGATGCGTCCTTGATACCCTTCATGAACCAGCCGGCGTCTTTCCTTATATAGTCCATAAGCACTGAAGTAGTCATATATCCTGTAGAATGCCTCCAGCGCAAAGTCACTCTCAACATCATCCTTGTTGCGATACTCAGAGAACTCAGGGCTGCGATAGAACTTGGTGATCGTCTGCATGATCATCCTTGCGTGGAAGAGCTGGCGTTCTTGACTAAGTCGTTTGAAGTCAGCAAGTCTCATGTAGTGCTTGGGGATGGATATCAGCAATCGATCTCCTCGACGCACAAAGCCAACAAAACCGCACGTTGAAATGGATCTTTCATTTTCTTCGTCATAGGACTGTCTGACGTCACGACCCTTTAGACCATATCTTTGAATCAGTTTAGCTGAAATCGACTGTCCATCTTGAATAACGTCGATCCTAATCTTCGGCTCTTCCATCTGCATCATCGCTCTCATCAATGTTGTCAGCAGCATTGCCTTGCAGCTTTTCGATAAACTTGTTGGAGAATACTGATTCCTTGCCAAATGAGTCATACAGATCAGCAAAGCTTGCAATTCTGGAACTAAACAGTGATCTTGCACCACCATTCATTCTTCTCGCTACCGTATCAACGTCTTCCCAGAGGTACTGCAGCAGCTTGTCTTTAACGAGTTCTTCTGGCTTCATCGTACTGTTGCCAAACTTGATAAAGTACGGACCGATCTGCTTGTCTTCAGTCAGACCCAACTCTCGCGTAATAAAATCATTCAGCGTCATGTAAAGCGTGTACCAGTTGACCGTCACATCATCTGAGATCTTGATATCTGGATTGTTGTCAAAACCGTCCTCATCAACGACTGGAGAAACATACTCCCAGGTAAACCGTCGCTTAAAGGCCGTATCCATCGCAAAGACGTTTTGGTCACTGGTATTGACGGTCCCAACGATAAAGAGGTTTTCTGGCAGATAGACGCTGTATTCATTGGGATCTTTACCACTTTCAACTTCTTCATCATCCATAACGGCATTCTGCGCTATCAGTCCATTGTTGATCGTATACTCACTTCTGCCTTCCTCATCGCGATCCAGCAGCTGGAAAATGTCACCAAATACGGCTGCAACGTTGGCACGGCTCATTTCTTCCAGGATCAGGAACGTTGGCCGTGACTTATGATGGATGGCATGCTTAAGTGCACTGGTAAAGACGCCCGGAGCAAACTCATAGGTGACTTTATCCTTCTCAACCTTTGGCAGCAGCTGACCAACAAAATCGGAGTATGAGTACTCTGGGTGCAACGTAGCACGAAAGACGTCGGGATGTCCCTTTTGCGATGAGTAGTCTGCGATATATTCGTGCTTGATCTTCTCACTTACTCGATATGACTTACCGGTACCAGGCGCCCCGTAGTAGATGATGTTGTGGCCACCCTTGAATACCGGCTCATCATTCTTATATTCTGTTGAGTCAACAAACGTATTGATGGTCTTGCCTGCTCGCATGGCAAATTCGTTAGTTAAACCTTCTGCATCCTTTTTTCGAATGATAAAGGTATCATATTCTATCTTTTCTTCTTTTTTTAAGATTATCAGAAGATCCTCAGGCTGAAAGATTTTGCGGTAGGCTACAAAACCCTCTGAGGATTGAGTTGGATTTCCAAGCTCAATCTGCATGTCACCGCCATGCTTCGACATCTTAACGGAAGCAGATACGGTTGCTATTCCTTGATCGTTATATTCAAACGAAACACTGGATGAGATCTTATCTATGTTTTTCTTAAAAATATGGAATGGGACCTGCAAAATGTAAAACGACTTTAGACTGTTGTTGCCATCTTTCGAGCTATAGTTTGATATATCAATATATGGGAACATGTCGCGCGACTTGCCGGTTATAGCAATATGCGTCTGCTTTGACTTCTTGTTTGCTCTAATGATATTGGTGGCAGCCATCTGCTTAACCATTATGGCATCATAGTCTTGACCTAATTCAATACCGTAATATTCCCTTACCATGCCAGCAATTTTTTCTAACAGTTCATTAAAATCATTCATCTGCAATCTTCCATTCTTTTTATGCTAATAAACGTATTTGATGATACGACTTCCAATTTCACGAGCCAGCAGTGGCGGTACGCTATTGCCAATCTGCTGATACGTCTTGGTCAAGCTTCCCTGGAAAAAGAAATCATCGGGATATGACTGAACTCGTGCAGCTTCTCTTGGCGTCAATCCTCGAGCCTGTGAAGGATGGATATACATATTGC
>JAFEHB010000633.1_pt2 | contig 19573 bp, 18 predicted proteins | sample 9267121 | NCBI WGS metagenome assembly JAFEHB01 (sample SAMN17103336, study PRJNA684904) | human gut metagenome | isolation source: diarrhea sample from child under the age of five | host: Homo sapiens | place: South Africa: Mafikeng, Mafikeng Provincial Hospital | collected 2019-09 | reverse complement strand
CAGCGAAAATGAGGAAACACCGCAGGCATAACAGGATTATCTGCATAGTTACCCTCCATGATGGATGTCGTGGAGGGTCTTTTTGAGAGTTGAAGTATAGGGAATATCAATAATGAAGCAATCGAATATAGATTGTTGCTATACTTCGCAAAAACAACCGGACTATAATTTATTTTTCAATGAAAAATAGTTATAATTATAGCAAACGGCTTCCGCTTTTGGAATGCCGTGAATGGGGGGGAACCTTCAATGAATTATATTGTATTGATGAACGAAGGAGGAATTTGAACATGAAACGTTCGAAGAAAATGTTCACCGTCATGCTGGCACTGTGCGTGGCACTGTCTATGGCGATGGCATCTGTTACCGCAAATGCGGCAACAAAGAAGCCGAAGAAGATTTACCTCAAGGCCACTTCTACTACAGTGGATATCAAGGGTAAAGTAAAGGTATCTGTTTATAAGGTTAAACCTTCTAAGGCAAGCAAGTCCGTTAAATGGAAAACCAGCAACAAGAAGGTTGCTACCGTTTCCAAATCCGGCTACGTAACCGGAAAGAAGAAGGGAACTGTAAAGATTACAGCAACCTCTAAGAAGAGCAAGAAGGTTAAGAAGACCATCAAGATTAAAGTAACGAATCTGAAGGCGAAATCCGTAAAAATGAGTAAGACTTCTGCAATTCTTTTCCCGAACGATAAGACTACGCTGAAGGCAACCGTGAAGGGCTCCGCAGGCTTCTACAACCAGGGAGTAACTTGGAAGTCTTCCAATACTTCTGTTGCAACTGTAGACAAAAAGGGTAATGTAATTGCAAAGAAGGCAGGCAAGGCTACTATTACTGCAACCGAGAAGGGTGGCAGCAAGAAGGCTACATGTGCAGTAACCGTATCCGGAATTAAAGTAGACAAAGCGAATAAGTCCGTTTCAGTAACTGCTACTGTAAATAATGCAGACGCAAAGAGCATGCACTACGTTGTATATAAGAACGGCGGTGCAGCAAAGACATCTTATTTTGTAACCGATGCAACCCCGGCAGAACTGAATGCAGCTCTCGGTAAGATTTCTGCAAAGGCTTGGAACACAAATCCAAACTTCAAGACGGATGCAAAAGTTGCACAGGCTGGCAACAAGACTATTGATGAACTGGCACAGTCCGGTATTGGTAACAAGAACTACACTAAGTTCGATATCAACATTCAGAATGGAAATAAGACCATCAAAATGGTTGATACTCTGACAGGTGCGAAGGATAACGATAATTTCAGCATGATTTATTCCAACGTTGCAAATAACCACAACGCTGGATCTGGATGCCTGACTTGCAACACATCCTGCTACGCAGGCGTTGTTACTAACGAGTTCAAGACATGGGCAGAACCATTCGTTCCACAGAACATGCCAGCAAAGGGTACGACTGTAACCATTACATATACTGCACAGACAGACAACTATATTTCTGCTAAGACTCTGAAGGACAATGCAGATAATTATGTTATCTTGGATGCAAGAAAAGCTGCAGATTTTGCAGAAGGACATATTGCCGGTGCAGTGTCCGCAGACATGGATGGATTTGTTGGTAAGTCCATTACAGAAGCACAGTCTAAGGCAAACGTGAAGGCTGTCGTTGACAAGTATGGAAAGAACAAGAAGTATGCAATAATCTGCTACTTCGGCAACAGATATGCACAGGCTGCTTCCGCCGAGCTTAGAAGCTTAGGCGTAAGCAATGACAACATCTTCACACTGGGTGGAGACAAGGCCAGAAAGTCTTCCGATGGTGGAATGAAGGCATGGAAAGCTGCCGGATATGAAGTAGTTGCTTACAACTACACAGATGTAGATGATGTGAAGGCAGCTCAGTCTGACGAAAAAACTGTTATTCTTGATGCAAGAAAAGCAGACGACTACAAGGATGCACACATTGACGGAGCGGTATCTGCAGACATGGACGGATACGTATCCGGTACTATCAGCAAGGCCGAATCTGACAACAATATCAAGAGTGTTGTAGAGCAGAAAGGTGCAGACAAAAATTACATCATCATCTGCTATTCCGGTAACAGATATGCGAAAGCTGCGACAGAAGTTCTGGTTGAGAATGGCGTAAAGGTTTCCGGCATTTCCATCCTTAAAGGCGGTATGGGTGCATGGAGAAGTGCTGGTGAAGCGTTGGATCACTACAACTACACCAACGCCGACACAACATTCAGCAAGATGAAGGATTCTTCCTACGTTATCCTGGATGCCAGAAAGGTGGCGTCCTATGAAGAAGGTCACATTGCCGGCGCGGTTTCCGCAGACGTTGACGGTATTGTTTCCGGCAACAACAAGGACGCTGCAGCAGCAAACGTAGAGGCTGTTGTAGACAAGTACGGCAAGGATAAGAAGTACATCGTTATCTACTACTCCGGCAACAGATATGCCAAGGTGGCAACCGGACTTCTGATGAACAACGGAATCAAGAATGCGAACATTGAGACTCTGGGCGGAGACGATTCCCATCAGTCCGCTGCCGGCGGCATGAAGGCGTGGAACGCAAAGTATGCAAGCTACGTTGTGGCAAAGCACACTTCTTCCAGCAACTTCAACTTCGCAAACGGCATCACACCGGAGAACCTGAAGGCCGATGTGGAAGGTCAGAAGGTATTCACCGTTATGGACGTAAGAGCGGCAAAGGATTTCAATCCGGAAACGTGCGTTAAGGGTGCAGTATCCACTCCGTCCGATGATGAAGCGGCAGTAATGAAGGCTGTAAACGACAACAAGAACGGTCTCTACGTACTGGTATGCTACAGCGGTAACTCCAAGGCCGATGCAGCTCGGAACATCATGGTAAAGAATGGTGTAGACGAAAGCAGAATCATCTGCCTGCAGGGTGGAATGAAAACCTGGAAGTAGTATCGTTAATGACTTTCTAAGCGGGGGTGCGGAAGCATTCCCGCTTTTTGCTTTTGAAGGAGACGGGTGATGAGAGACAGAGACTCGAAAAGAAGGAAGATGGTGACGGCATTGGCGGTGGCATTGATGATGGTTCTATGTACCGCCATTCCGGTTTCGGCGAAAAGCAGAACGCCGAAAAAGCTGTATTTGAAGGCAACGACGACGGTGGTGGATATCGGGGGAAAGGCAAAGGTGTCCGTGAAGAAGACAAAGCCGTCTAAAGCCAGCCGAAGCGTTCGCTGGAAAAGCAGCAACAAGAAGATTGCCGTGGTGAGCAGCAAAGGCGTGGTCACCGGAAAGAAGAAGGGAACCGTAAAGATTACCGCAACGTCTAAGAAAAATCGCCGGGTACGGAAGAGCATTACCATTAAAGTAAAGGATCTGAAGGGCACATCGTTGAAACTGAATCGGAAACAAGGAAACCGTGACGCTAAAGGCGACATTAAAGGACCTGAAGGGATATTACAATCAGGGTGTGGTCTGGAAATCTTCCAATCCTGCAATCGTTTCGGTGAGCAAATCCGGTAAGCTGACGGTAAAGGGCACCGGCAGCGCTTCCGTGACGGCGCAGGAAAAAGGCGGAAGCCGGAAGGCGATTTGCAAGGTGGAGGCACTTCAGATTGTGTCTGCGAAGACGGTGTGGCAGAATCTGAAGCGGAGTGAAGCGGATTATGGAAAGAAAGTCCCGCAGCTGATTCTGGACGTACGCCTTACCGCAGGTACCGGCGATGAGGACGGATACCAGAACGGCCACATTCCAACTGCGGTGAACTGCAGTGCTGCGAAGGAATTTCAGGATGCGAACTCCCTGGAAGAACACAGCGGAAACGAGAACGTTCAGAGGACGCTGCAGCGTTTTGGCAAGGAGCGAAACTTCGTCCTGGTGGGGAACGGCGGACAATATGAACGTCATGCGGCCGAACTCCTTCGGAAGAACGGAGTAAATCCGGAGCGTATTTTTGTGCTGGCAGAAAAGGATGGTGCCGTATCCGGAAAATGGGGAATGGACTCCTGGAAGCAAACTTACCCGAATTATGTTACCGGATATTACGCCACCGGAAGTTACGTATTCCACAATGATATCAGCGGAGAACAGCTGCAGGAGGACATAGACGGACCGAAGCTGTACACGGTCCTGGACGCTCGGGCAACGGAGCAATACGATTTGGCCCATGCGCCGGGTGCGTGGTCCACGCCGTGCCGGAAAGGGGATGACTATGAGAATGCGTACAACGCGATTTTGAGTCCGGAAGCCCGGAAGGATAACTTTAGGGACGTGGTGGAAAAGAATCCAAACGCTGTCTTTGCAATCATCTGTTACAGCGGAACTCGGTATTCCAACAATGCAAAGGAAACCTTGATGAAGGATTACGGAATTCCGGAAGAACGGATTATCGTTCAGCGCGGCGGCATGAGCAAGTGGAACGGAACGGTGGTTTCGGAGCCGAAGGTGGATTCTGAGGCGAGAAGCGTGACCATTGCCACAAAGGTGAACAAGGCGTTGGAATCCAATCCGCAGATGAAAACCGGTACGCTGGTCGCAAGCGAAAGCGGAACCCGGAAGGAAGAAAGCGTTCTCCGTACCTACGTCAACTCAAAGCAGATGAGCGAGGCCATGGCAGAACTGAAGGCGATTGCGGGCAAAACCGAAGTCAGTGTTACGGTTCAATGGAACGATTTCCGGAAAACCGGAGGGGGCACTTTGCCGGAAATCCTGAACAATCTGGAAGGTCAGCCGGCCATGTTGTACGCCGCCGAAAGCAATGACAGGAATTCCGAGACTGGGGAAATTGCTGCGCTCACATCCGGTTCGGATGCCCTCTTTGGGATTCCGAATCGTCCGGCAACGGAAGATAACCTGTGCACCGTGAAATCCGGTGCGCTGCCGAAATCGGATCACGAAATGTCCGCAAGCTTCAGCCCGGACGAGTACAATGTGGTGTACCTCACCTTTACATTAAAGTAAACATTCCCATTCCGAAGCATTCGTGGTAAAATATTTGGATAATAATTGTGAGAAGGAGAGCGATATGGCGCAGCTGTATTATCGATATAGTACGATGAATGCGGGCAAGTCCCTGGAAATCATCAAGGTGGCCAACAACTACGAAGAGCTGGGCAAGCGCGTAATGTGCCTGGTTCCGAAGGTGGACGACCGCTACGAGCGGGACATGGTGACCTCCCGGGTGGGTCTGAGTCACAAGGCCTATACGGTGGATGACGATACGAACATCATGACGCTGTTCATCGAGAAGAACATGCGGCACCAGATTGACTGCGTGCTGGTGGATGAATGCCAGTTTTTCCGGAAGCATCACGTGCAGGAGCTGGCGGAAATCGTGGACAGCTTCGACGTGCCGGTGCTGGCCTACGGACTGAAAAATGATTTTAAGAATGAGCTGTTCGAAGGTTCCTACTATTTTCTGGTGTACGCAGACAAAATCGAAGAGATCAAGACCATCTGCTGGTGCGGCCGGAAAGCCACCATGGTGGCCCGAATTCAGGACGGAAAGATTATCAAGCAGGGAGATCAAATCGCAATCGGCGGCAACGATATGTACGCCTCCCTGTGCCGAAAGCATTACAATGACGGAAGGTTGTCGGCGGACGACTAAGGAGTTCAAGGAAGGAGACAGGCGGTGCGGCGAATCGCAGAACGCAGGGGTGGAATTCGAATGATGGTAATCGGCATGATGTTCCTGTGCCTGTGGATGGCGGGAACGATTTTTTCCCATGCCGCGGTAAAAGCAAAACCGGGAAATGCCACCGCGTCCATCAACGCGAAGGTGGGGACGGTGCTGCGGGAAAAGGCATCCACCTCTTCGAAAAAAATCCGAACCATTCGGAACAACACGAAAATAACTGTCTATTACGAGGTCTACACCCATCGAACCCGGATGGATTCCCGGTATCACTGGTACCGCATCGGTGTGGGAAAGAAGAAGGGCTATGTGCTGGCCAAGCGGGTGGACGGAATCCGCTATCAGGCGGTGCTGGGCCGGGCATCCCGAAAGGTGCCCGCACGAATCGGACCTAGAACATCCATGAAGGCAAAGGGAACGCTGTCCAAAGGGTCGGTGGTGTCCGTGCGCCTTCGGTCCCGGTACAAGGGAGCCAAGACCTGGTGGGATAAGGTTTTGGTAAATGGGAAATACCGGTATGTCATCGCGGATTCCCTGATGAAGGTGAGCACCTCCGACTACGATGCGTACCTGAAGTCCCAGGGTTTTCCGGCATCCTATCGGAAATCCCTGAAGAAACTCCACAATGAGCATCCCAACTGGGTTTTTCGGGCGAAGAAGGTGAACCTGAGCTACAGCACGGTGCTGTCCCGGGAGACTCGGGACGGGGTTTCCTTAATCTACAAATCTTATCCGAAATCCTATCGGGACAAAGGACGGAAGAGCTACCGGAACGGAAAGTACATCGCCAAGGACGGCTCCACCTGGTTCAACGCCAACAAAAAGGTGGTGTCCTATTACATGGATCCCCGGCACTTCCTGAACGACCGGAACATCTACATGTACCTGTCCCTGAATTACCATTCCTACCAGAACACGGGCACGGTGAACAAAGTTCTCAGCGGAACGGAGCTGCCGAAGCGGGGATTCTCTCCGTCCCTGTTCGTGGGCGCCGGAAAGAAGTACAAGGTGAGTCCGATTTTTCTGGCATCTCGGGCACGGCAGGAAACCGGAGGCGGAAGCATCGCCATTCGGGGTTACCGGATAAAGGGAAAGACGGTGTACAATCCGTACAACATCGGTGCCACATCGGGATCCAATCCGGTGATGAAGGGCCTGAAATACGCATACCGAAAGGGCTGGACATCCCGCAAAAAAGCGGTGTACGGCGGTGCTCAGGTGCTGTCGAAGGACTACATCAACCGCGATCAGAACACCATCTACTACCAGCGGTTCAACGTGAAGAACGGATGGCTGCGGGCGGGTACCCATCAGTACATGACCAACATCACGGCACCGTACACGGAATCCAAGTCCATGGCAAAGGCCTACAAAGCCTACGGCCTCACCGGTGAGAAGCTGGTATTCGAGATTCCGGTGTACAAAAACATGCCGTCCTCCACCAAATTGCCGAAATAAAAAAACAGGTTCGATTCTCCGGACGCTTCCGGGGAGCCGAACCTATTTTTGTGGCTGAAATTATCGATTGTCCGTGGCGGCTTTGGCGCCCTGACGGGTATTCCGTTCCTTTAGGCGAAGGTTGATGCGGTTCAGAATGGTGCGTTTTCGGTAGCTCCATTCCGGCGCCACCAGAAGGCCTCTCTGAGTGTCGGCGGTGAGGCGGTGCACCGTGATATCCGCCGGAATGATTTCCAGGAGGTCTACCACCAGCTCGCAGTACTCTTCGATGGATTGGAAGGGCACGTAGTCCGGCATCATGTCGTACAGCCGGGAGCCCCGGACGATGTTCAGCATGTGGAGCTTGATGCCGAAAGGGTGAACCCGGGCCACGTAGGATACGGTGTCGAACATGTCCTGCCGGCTTTCCCCCGGAAGCCCCAGGATGACGTGAACCACCGTTCGGATGCCCCGCCGGTGGAGTTCGGTAATCGCCTCGTGGAAAGTGTCTAGGGAGTAACCGATGCCCATGGCTTCGGAGGTTTTGGGGTGAATGGTCTGAAGGCCCAGTTCCACCCAGAGGAAGTGGGCCCGGTTGATCTCTTCCAGAAGATCCAGCACGTCCTCGCCCAGGCAGTCCGGCCGGGTGGCGATGGCGATGCCGTCGATCCGGGAATCCGAAAGAGCATCGTAATAGTATTTTCGAAGAACCGACACCGGTGCGTAGGTGTTGGTGTGGTTCTGGAAGTAGGCGATATGCCGGGCATTGGGCCATTTCTCGCTGAGGAGTTCAATCTGCTCCGAGATGGAGGAGGCGAACTCGCCGGAACCGGAAGAGGAGCAGAAGGCACAGCCTCCGGTGCCCAGGGTGCCGTCTCGGTTGGGGCAGGTGAATCCCGCATCCAGAGAGAGTTTGATGGTTTTTTCGCCAAAGGTTTGTTTGAAATAGTTGCTGATAGAAAAATATCGTTCTCCGCCTTGCATGTTTCCTCCAAAATCGTTGCTACACAAAGGGCAACGTGATATAATTATTTCTATTATTTGAAAGGGAAACAGATTCATGCCGGAAGAGAAACCAACGCTTCTTCTCCTCACATGCTGCGGCCCCTGTGCTACAGCCTGTGTCGAGCGAACCGCATTCGACTACGATGTAACCGTGTTCTATTATAATCCAAATATCACGGATTCGGAAGAGTATTATCTTCGAAAAGAGAACCTGGAGAAATTCCTCCGTCTCTTTAATGAAGAGTACAAGGACCGGACTTTGGTGCATTATTTGGAGGGACGGTACGAACCGGAAAAATATCTGGAACGAACGGCGATGCTGAAGGATGAACCGGAAGGCGGGAGGCGCTGCGAAGAGTGCTTCCGTCTCCGATATGAAGAGGCGGCTCGTGTGGCAAAAGCAAGAAACGCAGATTATTGGACATCCACCATGTCGGTGAGCCCGCACAAGAACTACGAACTTCTCACGAAGACGGGGGAAGAACTTGCTGCAGAGTCGGGTACCTGTTACCTGCCGATTGATTTTAAGAAGAAGAACGGTTTTGGCAGAAGCGTGGAACTTTCAAAGAAGTATGGTCTGTATCGGCAGCGATTCTGCGGATGCGACTATGCAAGGTACGCTAACGCTAAAGGGTTATAAAGGGGACAAGGAGAAAGACAACTATGAGTAACGTAATTATTCCGGAAGGCTATGAGCCGATTCTGGGTCTGAAGGAGACCCAGAGAGCCATCAAGAAGATCAAGGACTACTTCCAGCAGGAGCTGGCCTATGGGCTGCAGCTTCGCCGTGTGAGCGCGCCGCTGTTCGTATTCCCGGAAACGGGCTTCAACGATACGCTGAACGGTGTGGAGCGCCGGGTGGATTTCACCATTAAGGACATGAACGAGCGCCAGGTGGAAATCGTGCAGTCTCTGGCAAAGTGGAAGAGAATGGCTTTGTACAAGTATGAAGTAGAGCCGGGTCACGGCATTTACACCGACATGAATGCCATTCGGAGAGACGAGGAATTGGACAACCTCCACTCCATCTACGTGGACCAGTGGGACTGGGAGAAGGTTATCACCAGAGAGCAGCGGAATGAAGAATACCTGGAAGAAACCGTGGTGACGATTTATCACGCTCTGAAGAACCTGGGCGACTATGTAAACCGCCTCTATCGGGATATTCAGATTGAGCTTCCGAACGAGATTACATTCATCGATTCCCAGGATCTGGAGGATCGTTATCCGGGCAAGAACCCGAAGGAACGGGAAGACCTGATCACCAAGGAATACGGTGCCGTATTCATCAAGAGAATCGGCGGCGTGCTGGCTTCCGGCGAGAAGCATGACGGAAGAGCACCGGACTACGACGATTGGGAACTGAACGGTGATATTCTGGTGTGGAACGATGTCCTGGACAGAGCGTTCGAGATTTCTTCCATGGGAATCCGTGTAGATGCGGAATCCATGAAGCGTCAGCTGAAGATTGACGGAAAGGAAGACCGTCTGAAGCAGCCATTCCATCAGGGTGTCATCACCGGAAAGTATCCGCTGACCATCGGCGGCGGAATCGGCCAGAGCCGTCTGTGCATGTTCTTCTTGCAGAAAGCACACATCGGAGAGGTACAGGCATCGGTATGGCCGGAAGATATGATTGAGGAGTGCGCAGAGCACAATATTTTCCTACTGTAAGAAATGCAATACATTAATGTTGTAATCGATAACAAAAGTGAATTAACAGATACCTACTTCACCTACCGCGCACCGGATTCGGTGGCGGTAGGTGATAAAGTCAGCGCCCTGTTCAGCAACAGAAAGAAGCCGGTGGATGCGTACGTATTCGAAACCGGCGTGGAAACCGATCTCCCGGAGAGCAAAATTCGGGAAATCGAATCTGTGGACAAGAGGCGCTCTCTTTCCGAAGAGATGATTGATACCGCCATCTGGATGCGGCGGCGGTACGGCATCAAGTATATTGACGGGGTCAAGATGTTCACCGTGGGCGGAAAAAGGGAAAAGGAGAAGCTGGTGAAAGCGCCGGCACTCCGGGAAGAGCCCTGGGAGCTGACGGAGGAGCAGGAATCTGCGGTGAAGCAGATTAACGAGTCCCTGGATCGTCGAAAGGAAAACGTGTTCCTGCTGAAGGGGGTGACCGGAAGCGGGAAGACGGAGGTTTACATGCATGCGGTGGAGCATGCGCTGGCCCAAGGCAGAAGTGCCATCGTGCTGGTGCCGGAAATCGCTCTGGCCATGCAGATGGAGAAGCGGTTTCAGAACCGCTTCGGTGCGGAGAACGTGGCCATCTTGCACAGCAAGCTGACCACTTCGAAGCGGCTGGAGAACTGGCTTCGGATTCGAGAGGGTTCGGCCAAGGTGATTCTGGGTGCCCGGACGGCGATTTTTGCGCCGGTCACGGATCTGGGATTGGTGGTTATCGATGAGGAACACGAATCCACCTACAAATCCGACCACAACCCGAAATACGAGACCATGGACGTGGCGTATAAGAGAGCGGGAACTTTCGGTGCCACGGTGGTTCTCGGAAGCGCGACGCCCAGCGTGGTTTCTTTTTACCGTGCATCCGTCGGAATTTATCACTTGATTGAACTGAAGAACCGGGTGGGAAAAAGCCGTCTGCCGGATGTGGAAATCGAGGACATTCGAGGACAGGTGGTCCGGGGTCGGAATGAGATGATCAGCCTGCGGCTGCAGGAGGAGATGCGGTACTGCCTGGAAAAGGGGGAGCAGGTAATCCTGTTCCTGAACCGGCGGGGATACGCGCCTCAGATTCAGTGCGTGGAGTGCGGCTATCGCTATCAGTGTGACGATTGCGGGATTTCTTTGACCTACCATAAGAGAGAGAATGCGGCGGTGTGTCACTACTGCGGGAAGAAATTTCCGCTGCCGAAGAAATGTCCGGAATGCGGAAGCCCCCATATTCGGTACGGGGGCGTGGGCACCGAGAAGGTGGAGGAAGTGGTGCAGGAGATGTTTCCGGAATACAAGGTGGCGCGGTTTGACCTGGATACGGCGAAGAACCAGAAGGAAATCGACCGCACCATGTCGGATTTTGTACACCAACGGACGAACATTCTCATCGGCACTCAGATTCTGGCAAAAGGTCTGGATTTTCGGAACGTGGGACTGGTGGGCATCGTGAATGCGGACATTTCCCTGAACATCCCGGATTACCGGGCGTCGGAGCGCACCTACCAGCTGGTGACCCAGGTGTCCGGAAGAGCGGGGCGGAGTTCGGAATCCAGCCGGGTGGTGATTCAGACCTACAATCCGGAGGCGGAAGCCATCGCTTTTGCCGCTCAGGGGGATTACGACGGGTTCTATGAGTCGGAATTACTCCACCGAAATATCATGAATTATCCACCATACTCCGATTTAATTGCGGTATCCTTTACAGAAGGGGAAAAATACCGACCGGGGAATCGGACCGCAATGGAGTATGCAGAGGATTTTAAAGGGAAATTGGAAAATATGCAGAATCTGCCGGATAAATCCATGATTTACCGGCCTCGGGAGGAAGTGCTCCGGGGGAATACGGAACGGAAGCGGGTGACCTTTCTGATCAAAGCGCCGAAAGGGTCCCGCAGTGGATTCATTCAGATGTACATGCGGTATCGGGACTGGATGATTCAGCAGAAGTCGACAATATATATTGAAATTGATGTCAATCCGTATGGCATCGTGTAGGAGGAACAATGGCTATTCGTAAAATCGTAGAGAAAGGGGACGAGATCCTCGCAAAGAAATGCAAACCGGTGAAAGAGGTGACGAAGCACATTCAGACCCTGACCCGTGACATGATTGACACCATGGTCGAAGCCGACGGCGTAGGCCTGGCGGCGCCTCAGATTGGAATCATGAAGCGGATGTTCGTGTGCCGTCCGGAACTGGAGGATCCGGAACACATTTACGTGTTCATCAATCCGGAAATTCTGGAGAAGGAAGGGGAGCAGGACTCCATGGAGGGCTGCCTCAGCGTGCCGGGATACATCGGACACGTGGTTCGTCCGGAGAAGGTTCGCATTCAGGGACTGGATGCGGAAGGCGAAATGCAGGATCTGGTCTTTGACGGTTTTGCGGCTACCTGCATCTGTCACGAATACGATCACCTGGACGGAATTCTCTATACCGACCGTTCGGACAACGTGATGACCAACGAGGAATATGCGGAAATCCTGAAGGAACAGGAAGAAGAGGAGCGGTAGATGAAGATTGTTTTTATGGGAACGCCGGAGTTTGCGGTGCCTTCATTGGAAAAGCTGATTGAATGCGGCTGCGAGATTCCGATGGTGGTCACCCAGCCGGACCGCCGGGGCAATCGGGGCAAGGTTACCTTCTCCCCGGTAAAAGAATGTGCGCTGCAGCACGGGCTTCCGGTGGCACAGCCACAGCAGATTCGCAAAGATGAGGAATTCATGCAGGAGTTGGAAGCCCTGGAACCGGATTTCATCGTGGTGGCGGCCTTCGGCCAGCTGCTTCCGGAACGGGTATTGAATGCACCGAAATATGACTGCATCAACGTGCACGGATCCCTGCTCCCGAAACTTCGGGGTGCGGCGCCGATGCAGTATTCCATCCTTCAGGGAGATAAAACCACCGGCGTGACCATCATGAAGATGGCCAAAGGCTTGGATACGGGAGATATGATTTCCAAAGCGGAAATGAACATCGAAGGCATGACCATCCATGAACTGGCGGACAAACTGTCGGTACTGGGGGCGGAGCTTCTGGTGAAGACCATTCCGGAGATTGTGAACGGAACGGCCGTCTATACTCCGCAGAAAGAGGAAGAGCATACCTATGCATCCATGATTCGGAAGGAAGACGGACTGACGGATTTCAGCGGGGATGCGGTATCGGTGGAACGAAAGATTCGTGCCTACGACCCGTGGCCGGCGCTGTACAGTTTCCTTAACGGGAAGCAGATTAAATTCTTCCGGGCGGAAGTGTCGGAAGAAGAAGGTACCCACGACGGGGGTGTAATCTCCGCGGTGGACAAAAAATCCTTCACGGTGGACTGCGGCAAGGGTAAACTTCGGATTCTGGAAGTCCAGCTGCAGGGAAAGAAACGAATGAGTGCAGGAGATTTTCTGCGGGGCGCGGGCGTGTCCGTGGGAGATCGGCTGACGAAAGGAGAATAGACTATGTACTACGGAGGAATGGGATATTACAGCTCGATGATTGTACTGATTCCGGCGATGATTTTTACCATGATTGTCCAGGGCAGAATCAAGCGGGCGTATTCCAGATATTCTCAAGTGGAGAACAGCCGGCGCCTAACCGGTGCCCAAGCGGCCCGGATGATGCTGGATGCCAATGGGCTGTCCGGCGTGCCGATCAACATCCTGAACGGCGGCGACGATTTGAATAACTATTTCGACCCGAGAAGCAACTCGGTAAACCTGTCTCAGGCGGTATACCACACGGATTCCATTGCGGCCATGTGCATTGCCTGTCACGAGGTGGGCCACGCGATTCAGCATGCCACCAATTACGCACCGGTACGAATCCGGAACGGAATCGTTCCGCTGGTGAACTTGACGTCCACCTTTTCCTGGCCGCTGATCATGCTGGGATTGATTTTCTCCACCTCCAGCCGGTACGGCTCCCTGCTGTTCAATCTGGGAGCGCTGTGCTTTGTATTCGTAATCCTGTTCCACCTGGTAACACTGCCGGTAGAACTGAATGCCAGCAATCGGGCGCTGAAGCAGATGACCTCCATCGGCATGGTGAGCGATTTCGATTACAGCGGAAGCCGCAAGGTGCTTCACGCTGCGGCGATGACGTACGTGGCCGCGCTGGCAACCGCCGTTGCATCTCTCATCCGGATCCTGCTGATCCGCGGAAGTAATGACAGATAGATGAACCAAGATTTTCGAGTGAGTTACAATGCGCTTCGGAAGATTTATTCTCAGGAAGCCTATTCGAATATTGCGATGAACGAAGCCCTGGAGGACGGAAAAAACTGTTCTCCCGGCTTTGTTCGTTATGTTGTGAAAGAAATCCTTCGTCGCTCCATGGCCCTGGATTACGTCGTTGCCGGCCTTTGCCGGAACGGACTCCGGGGCATGAAAAGCCGGACGAAGGTTCTTCTTCGCATGGGAATTTTTCTCCTGAACGAAGTGGACAGCATCCCGGATGCGGTATGCGTCAACGAAATCGTGGAGCTGGCCGGCGCCGTGGACAGACCCAATCGTGGTTTTATCAACGGCGTCCTCCGAAGCTATCTTCGGGGCGGTAAAAAAATGAATTTGCCGGACGGAAGCGACCGACACGCTTTGGCCGTTCGGTATTCCTGTCAGGAGAATCTGGTGAAGCTGATGTTGGATCAGTACGGATCGGAAGAGGGGGTCCGAATTCTGGACGCCTTTAATCGGCCGGTACCCGTAGCGCTTCGGAACAATCCGCTGAAGCAGGACCGGGAAACGCTTCTGCAGCAGCTCCGGGAACTGGAGATTGAGGGAACGCCTTCGGCGGAGTGCGATAACGGCATTTTGACGGAAGGGGGCGCCTTAATTCAGAACGATTTGTTCCGAAAGGGGCACTATTCGGTGCAGGGCATTTCCTCTCAGATGGCGATTCAGGCATTGGCGCCGAAAGCCGGTTCCAAGGTGCTGGACATGTGCGCGGCACCCGGCGGGAAGACCACGGGAATCGCTGAGTTGATGGGGGACTGCGGCACAGTGGAAGCCTGGGATATTCATCCCCATCGGACGGAGCTGATTCGGAGAAATGCGGAGCGGCTGGGCCTTCATTCCGTGGAGACCGCAGTGAAGGATGCGACCGTATTCTATCCGGAGCTGGAAGGCTGCTGTGATGCGGTGGTGGCGGACGTGCCGTGTTCCGGGCTGGGAACCATCCCGGTGAAGCCGGAAATCAAGCTTCGAGATCATACCGGAGAGTACGCCGGTCTGGTGAAGATTCAGCGCCGGATTCTGGAAAACGCGTGGAAATATGCAAAACCGGGCGGAAGAGTGATGTATTCCACCTGCACAATTAATAAAGAAGAGAATGAAAAAGTCGTGGAGGCATTCCAAAAAAGCATGCCGGACAGTCGGGTTATTGAAAAAAGGCTGATTTTACCGTATAATAAGACTGGCTTTTTCTATACCGTACTGGAGAAGCCGGAGTAAATTGACGGGGAAAATAATGGAAATAGGATATTATACAGACAAAGGAAAAAAGCGAACCCAGAACGAGGATGCGATTCGCGTGCTGACGCGGCATAATGTTTTTATGCTGGCGGATGGCGTGGGCGGAAACCGGGCCGGAGAGATTGCCAGCAATAGGACGCTGGATATCGTGAGCGAATATTTTGAGAACAACCCCATTGAGGCGCTGGAAGGATCCGACCGGATATTTCGGTACTTTGAGGATGCAGTGGATTACGTGAACGAAGCCATTAAGCAGATGGCCCATTCCGTTCCGGAGTGTGCCGGAATGGCCACCACATTGGTATTTGCCTACGTTCGAGACCGGATTCTCTACATCGCGAATGTGGGAGACAGCCGGGTGTACTTCATTCACGGAAAGGAAATTCATCAGATTACGGTGGATCACACCTATGTGAACGATCTGGTTATGATGGGTGCAATTACCCGAAGCGAGGCGGAGCACCATCGGAAGAAGAACGTAATCACTCGAGCCATCGGAGCGAATTCCTACAACAATCCGGACTGCTTCAATATTTATATTGAACCCACGGATCGAATTCTGCTCTGCAGCGACGGGCTGTACGACGAAGTATCGGAAGAGGAAATTCTGGAATTAATGACTTCTACCGATGATATGAAGGCCTGTGCCAAGGAATTGGTGGATCGGGCCAATGCAAACGGTGGAAACGACAATATCTCGGTTATTTGTGTAAGTATGGTGGAGGACAATTATGAGTAACAGATTGCTGGCGGGTCGCTATGAACTGCTGGAGAAAATCGGAGACGGCGGCATGGCCGTTGTGTATAAGGCAAAGGACAAACTGCTGAACCGATTTATCGCCATCAAGATTCTGCGGCCGGAATTTACGAAGGACCCGACGTTTGTAGAGAACTTCAAGCGGGAGTCTCAGGCAGCAGCGGGACTGGCTCATCAGAATATCGTCGGGGTATACGATGTAGGCAGAGAAGGAAACATCAACTACATCGTGATGGAACTGGTAGAAGGCCAGACCCTGAATGAGATTATCGCGAAAGAAGCACCGATGGATTATCGCCGTGTTATTGAAATCACCAAACAGGTGGCGGCGGCACTTCGGGTGGCGCACCGGAACAAAATCATTCACCGCGATGTAAAGCCGCACAATATCATGGTTACGACGGATGGAATCGTGAAGCTGGCGGATTTCGGAATCGCCAAAGCGGTGAACGATGCCACCATGTCCACCGGAAGCAAAATTATCGGTTCGGTTCACTATTTCTCGCCGGAACAGGCGCGGGGAAATTACGTGGACGAGCGTTCGGATATCTATTCCTTGGGAATCGTTATGTACGAGATGCTCACGGGACAGGTTCCGTTCGACGGAGATAATCCGGTAACCATTGCCCTCAAGCACATCAACGAAGAGATTACGCCGCCGAGCCAGCTGGTGGACGGTATTCCGCCGGCACTGGAGCAGTGCGTGCTGAAGGCCACCAGCAAGTTCCAGACGAACCGCTACAGCAGTGCGGATGAGCTGATCGAAGAGCTGAACAATATTGAATTCGTTACCCGTATGGTAGGAAATTCTATTTTTAACGAAGCCTCCGAACAGGTGGAACAGAGCCGGAAGGGTCAGACCGACGAGGACGAGGATTACGAGGATGAGGACGACGATGAGTCCTACGACCGGAAATCCCGAAAGAAGAAGAAAAAACCGAAGAAGAAGCTGACCAAAGCGCAGAAGAAGCGCCGCATCCTGATTGCGATAGCCGCGGTACTGGCAGTGGGCCTGGGTGTTGCGGTTGCCGGATTCAACGGCCTTTTCTCCGGTCAGAAGGAAGTTCCGGACCTCTACGGAATGACGGTAAAACAAGCCAAGAAGGAAGTGGAAGCGGCCGGCTTTAAGCTGAAGGAGGGTAAGGAGGTCTACTCCAACGACTACTCCAAGGGCCAGATTGCGGAGCAGGATCCGGAGTCCGGTTCGAAAGCGAAGAAGGGATCTTCCATCACCGTTCATGTGAGCAAGGGACCTCAGGCCGGAACGGTGCCGAATCTGGTGGGCCACAACGAAAGCGAAGCGGAAGAGATGCTGAAGTCTTCGGATTACGAGCTGGGTACGATTAAACAGCAGACTTCCACGGAAGCGGCAGGCACCATCATTTCCCAGGATCCGAACGGCGGCGAGGAAGCCGACCACGGCACTCAGGTGAACATCGTGGTCAGCGACGGAAAGGGCGTTCAGAAGTCCACCGTGCCGTCCATTACCGGACGAACCCTCACCGAGGCGAAGCAGGCGCTCCGAAGTGCGGGCTTCAAGGTAGGCAAGGTAACCTACGAGGAAAGCAATGCATACGGCAGCGGCTACGTAATGTGGCAGCAGTATGCGGCAAATACCGAGCTGAACAAGGGTACCAAGATTGACATCGAGGTCAGCAAGGGCGCACCGAAGACCAACGACAAAAAGAAGCCGAACAAGAAGCCGTCGAATACCGACAGCGACGATAACGGCAGCAATTCGGTGGACGATTAGCATATGATTGGAAAAGTAGTAAAAGGAATCGGGGGCTTCTATTACGTCTCCGACGGAAAAGAAATCATTCAAGGAAATGCCCGGGGAAATCTGAAGCGCCGAAAGAAGGATACCATCTATGTGGGAGACGAGGTGGAATATGAAATTCGTCCGGAAGATGGGGAATGTATTATCACCAAAGTACTCCCGCGCCGGAATATTCTAAAGCGTCCGCCGGTATCCAATTTGGACACGCTGGTCATCGTCTCTTCGGCAGAAACGCCGGAGATGATTCCCCTGGCGGTGGACAAGCTGACGGTGTACTGCGAGATTACCGGGATTCGGCCGATTCTTGTTTTTACAAAAGCGGATTTGGCATCGGAAGAGCGGATGCGAGAGCTGGAGAATATGTACCGGGAGGTGTATCCCGTCTATCCCATCAGCAGCGTCACCGGAGAGGGCGTGGACGACCTTCGCAAGGCCGTTGCGGGACAGAGCGTGGCTCTGGCGGGACCGTCGGGCGTGGGCAAATCCACATTGCTGAACGCATTGATTGCGGATGCGGATGCGGAGACCGGAAACCTCAGCGAGAAGACCGGTCGGGGAAAGCACACCACGCGGCACGTGGAAATTTTTCCACTGGATCACGCCACCTATGTGTACGACACGCCGGGATTTACGTCTCTGGATTTGCCGGAGATGGATCCTCGGGAGCTTCGAAACTTCTTTCCGGAATTCCGGGAACCCGGAGCTCATTGCCGCTACGGCGACTGCGTGCACATTAACGAGCCGGCATGCGGCGTGAAGGAAGCCCTGGCAGAGGGCGAAATCTGCCGGACGAGATACGACAGTTATTTAAAAATGTATGAAGAGGTTCAGAAATGGCAAAAGTAGCACCATCAATTCTATCGGCAGATTTTTCCAAACTGGGAGCGGATGTACAGGAAATATGTGAATTCGGCGCAGATTACATCCATGTGGACGTTATGGACGGCGCCTTTGTTCCGAACATCAGCTTCGGAGCCGGCGTGATGAAAAGTTTGAATAATGTGGCAACCATTCCATATGATGTACATCTGATGATCGAGGATCCGGATCGATACATCGAGGACTTCGTGACACCGAACACGGAATTCATTACCGTTCATCAGGAGGCTTGCCGTCATCTGGACCGGACGATTCAGCATATTCACAGCACCGGAGTGAAAGCCGGCGTTGCCTTGAATCCGGCCACCCCTATCGTGATGGTGGAGGATGTGTTGGACAAAGTGGACATGATTCTGATTATGTCCGTGAACCCGGGTTTTGGCGGACAGAAATTCATTCCGAGAGCACTGGACAAAATTCGCCGCCTGGATGAAATCCGGAAGGCAAACGGATACGATTTCGTCATCGAAGTGGATGGCGGAGTAAACCTTCAGAACTGCGAAGAGCTGAAATCCGTCGGCACCGACATCCTTGTAGCCGGATCGGCAGTATTCAAGGCGGAGGACCGGAAGGAAGCCATTGAAGTGCTGGGAAAGTAATTCAGAATGCACTGGCGCTAAGGAAGTATGCAATAACAGGGAGTATCACACGAATGTGTGGTGCTCCTGTTTTTTTGGTTCTTCACTTTTTTCTCGGGGATTTTAACAAAAGAGCAAACCTGCATCCGGAAAGCAATCTCATCGTCAAGCTGAGATTGCTTTCCGGATGCAGGTTCTTTCATTCTTGGGCGCCGGCGGGCCGGGAAAATCCTGAGGATGTTGGCGTGTCCTGACGGAGGACCAAGGGTTTGCGGGCATGCCCACGCCAACATTTGCGCCGGATACCTGCTAATGAGATTCGGTTGTTGGCGTGCCCCGACGGAGCTCCAAGGGTTTGCGGGCATGCCCACGCCAACATTTGCGCCGGATACCTGCTAATGA
>JAFEHB010000696.1_pt1 | contig 19587 bp, 13 predicted proteins | sample 9267121 | NCBI WGS metagenome assembly JAFEHB01 (sample SAMN17103336, study PRJNA684904) | human gut metagenome | isolation source: diarrhea sample from child under the age of five | host: Homo sapiens | place: South Africa: Mafikeng, Mafikeng Provincial Hospital | collected 2019-09 | reverse complement strand
ACGTATGGTTTGATAAGGGGCGGCAGAATTTAAACTCTGCCGCCTACTTTCTTTTTGTACATTTTAACAATTCTGTTGCACTTTTTAATCGAGTTTATTTCGGGGGGGGGGATAAATATATAACCAAAAAGTAAAATATGTAAGTAAAAACTTAGGATATACAATATTTAACACAAAATAAATATAACCATTGTAATTTAGGTATTTGAAAAATGATTGTAAGGCGCGTAATATGTAGATTACCAAAAGTTAGTGAATCTTAAATTGCTTGATAGGTAAGGGATATTTGATGTATTTATGAATACATTATTAATAATTTATGCAATAATTTTTTACTAAAGTGGTTTACAAGTTTACAAGGTAGACTTTTTTTTACTAACTTGAAGTAAGCGCTACCAATAAATATAGGGGTTAGATATGGAGAAGAAAGATTTAAAACATTTGAGTCGTAGTGAGTTGGTGGATGTCATTTGCGAGATGAAAAAGGATACTACAAATTCAAATGATTTAACAATGGAAGAAATAGAATCGGAGCAGAAGCGATTAAGGGATAGGGCTGTATATCGTAAAACTTTAAAAGGGACGATTGGTATATTGGTTGTAGTAGCTGCCGTTTCTGTTTTAGTAGCTACTTTATGGATGCCCGTACTATCTATTTATGGCTTTAGTATGTCTCCTACTTTAGAACAGGGTCAGTATGTTGTTTCTGTAAAGAATACAGATTTACAGTCGGGAGATATTGTAGCTTTTTGGCAGGGAAATAAGTTGTTGGTAAAACGCGTTATTGCAGGTCCTGGTCAATGGGTCGATATTGATGTGAATGGCAATGTGAGTGTGGATGGAAAAGCATTAGATGAAAAGTATCTTAATGAAAAAGCTTTAGGAAATTGTGATATTGATTTACCACACCAGGTGTCTGAATCACATTGGTTTTTAATGGGTGATAATAGGGATACTTCTATAGATTCTAGAAGTAGAGTAATTGGAGATATTTCGAAAGAACAAATAGAGGGGCAGATTATTTTTAGAATTTGGCCTTTTGATCAAATAGGAAGTGTAAAGTAGGTGAGAGAGTATGGTTTCGGAATACATAAAAAAACTACTTAATGATAAAGCACGGTTAAAGAAATGGAAAAGGATTACTTTAGCCCTTTCTTGCGTGGTTGTTTTTTGCGTGGTTTATGCACTAACTCTTCCGGCCATTACTTTAGAGGGTAAAACCATTTGTGGAATGGAAGAGCATACTCATACTGAAGAGTGTTATCAAGATGACAAGTTAATTTGTGATAAAGAAGAACATCAACATACTGAAGATTGTTACGAAAAGGAAGAAGAACAGCCTGTTGAAGAAGAGAATACGCAACCAGATACAACAGAACCTAGTGAAGAAGTACAAGCAGCTACAGAATCAGAAGATAATAAACAAGATGAGAGTAATGAAGAAGAACAACAACAGGAATCAACCCAAGTTACTTCAGAAGGTTTTGATTTAACTAGTGATGCAAATAGAATCAGTTCTATCGATTGGTATTATATAAAAGATGGTCATGAAACTAAGATTGATGTGGCTGGTAATACAGAAATTCCTGGTGATGCTTCAATAAAAATAAGTGTTAGTTATCAAGGGATACAGATTGACTATTTAAAAACAAATTATAATCGTACATTATTATTTGATTTACCAGATATTCTTAGAAATGCAGTGGCACAAGGCAGTGTTATGTCAGGATCAACGGAAGTTGGCGATGTAACTGTAGATAATAGAAAAGTAAGGGTTCAATTTAATGAATATTATTTAAATGGCTTAATAAGCGGCGGAAAGACAACAATTGATGGTGATTTCTATGTTACTGGAGAGGCTAATTTAAGCAATATACCTAATGAAGGAAAAAAAACGATTAGCATAGCAGGAAAAGAGTATACATTGAATTTTGGTGAGAATCCAATTGCACATTATGGAAAAGTAGATGTAAATAAATCTTGCGAAAAAACAGATCCAAATAGTGATTATATTAAATATACAATTACAGTGAATGCACGTGAGGATGGTTGTCCAGATGTGAAAGTGGTTGATACTTTTTCAGCCAATTCTAATTTGATTAGCTATGTAAATGTAAATAAGACAAAAACACCCCTTTTAGGTAAAGAGAATCGGCAAGATCCTTGCGAAACTGTTGAAACAGGCAAAACTCATGGAAGCATATATCTAGGATCAACATCAAGTGAAAGTAATCCTATACCTTCAGAGAATACAAAGAATGATAATGAAACTGGAAGTCTTGTTTGGGATATAGGTACAATGTCAGCAAATGAAACACGTACTTTAACTTATTTTGCGAAGTTAAAAGATGGTGTTGCGTTGAATGGTAATACTATCAATAATCAAGCTATCGTATATTCAAATACAATTAAGCGTGTTTATAGTGATAATAAGTTTACTCCAAATGTAGATTATGATATGAGTAAAGAAAGAGTAGGTTCTGTTGTTAGACAAGATGATGGATCTTATGAGATAGATTATAAATTGTATTTTAAATTGAAAGAAAACAATAGTAATTATCCAGTAAAAGACTTAGTATTTTTTGATTGTTTAAATTATGAAGATGTTTTTTCAACAGATTCAAATATATTAAAGTATGTGAAATATGATTCTAATAGTTTCAATCTTTCTGTACAGAAAAAGGGGGATTCGAATTACTCTGAAGTTGATAAATCAAATTATGCTGTTCAATGGTCAAATGACCGTCAAAATTATGTAACAGAATGGAATGGTACAGATAATCCAACTTGTTTCAAACTTGCAGGTAAAGAGGGTAATCCTATAATTGTAAATCCTGGTGATTCATATTATGTGACATATAGTTTGATAGTAAAACCTGAAGCTTTTGCGGAAGTAAAAAAAGATAGTATTGATATAAAGAATAGATTTTTGTTGTCAGCTTCAAATGTTAAAAAACAGTTTGGAGATGCGTTTGATCGAGTGTGGTGTACAGAACAAATCAATACTTATAAATGGGATGAGAAGTCGGTTGAAAGTGCAACAACTGAAGATACCACTATAGAGATGTCTGGAAACAGGTATATAAAAAACAATGGTAACTATAGTATCGATAATTCAACTGAGAATACATTTAAAGTGCCTACAGGAAGTTATAAATATACTGTAATGGTAAATGATACGTTAGGCGATTGGGATGCGACAAGTGTACAAATGACTGATAAATTAACTTCGAATAAGATGCAGTATGTTGGTTATGTAAAAATTGAAGCTTTAGAAGAAACTAAAAAAGAAAATAATTTAAGCTCGACTGGAGATAGGAATGCACACATAAATACTCTAGATAGAGAATATAAATCAAAAGAAGTAAAATGGGTAAAAATTGATGGAGACACAAGTTTTACATTAAAGCCAAGTGATTTAGGTTGGGAAAATAATAAATATGCATATAGATTTACTTATTATGCAAAACCAGTAAATCAAGATTCTTATGGTAATTCAAAAGTAACAAATACATTTACTTTAAAAGGTAATGTTGTTGGAAGAAATGGTAAATCGTTTGAGATTTCAAACATATCTTCAAATAAGGAAGTTGCAATTTCAGGTAATTATAAGATGAATGTAAAAAAATCATCTTGGTATTATGAAAGTCCGAAAGTGGATAGTGGAAATTGGGCAAAAGGAAAGATTTATTGGGTAGTAGAAGTTAGTGGAACTGCAATAAAAAAAGATACAATCTTTAAAGATACGGTATCAAAAGATAAAACAAATTCTTACTTGTATGATGATTCGTTAGTGGGTATTTACAAAGGTAAATTATCGGATGATAAATCAATAACAAGTTTTAAAGATTTGGAAGAGTTAAAGACTACAAGTGGTTTAGTTGATGTAAAAGGCGAGTTCTCTAATCTTAAGGTTACAAATAATTCTGAGTTAAGTATTACCGCAAATAAGAATATAGAACTTAAAGATAAAAAGTTGTATATGATTATTGCCACAGAACCTTCTTCATTGCCAACAGATTATAGAGACTACAATGAATATGAAAATCAAATTAGTACAAATGATGATGGCGAAAATGATATTAGTTGGGGTTCAGCAACAAAAACACTGTGTGGAGGTGCAGATATTCTAAAAGAGTTAGGACAAACTTTCACATATGATGGAAGTACGCTAACTAATATTGAACCAGGAAGAGATCAAGGAGATACGACAAAGATATTTAAGGATGGATTATCTGATACTGGACCTGGATTATATGCTTCTTGGGTATTTAAATTAAATTATGCTGGTGAGTTATCAGGAACATATCGTGTATTAGAAAAAATCCCTGAAGGTATGGATTTGGCGTATATACGTGTTAAATGGACCGGAACTAAGCAAGGTACAATTCAATCGAAGAAAATCACAAATCTTGGTTCTGAATGGACACCGAAACAAACAATAAATGCTCCAACAGATAATAATGGTCGAACAGAGACAACAATATATTATGTGAACGGAAATCAGGCTCTTATTGAATTGGGTGATTTTATAGCTGGACAAATAAGAGATGATTATTCTGTAGATGTACAGGTGGTTTGTAAAGTAAAAGATTCCGATGTGTTACATGGAATAGAAAAAACATTTACAAATGAAGTTGAACTACAAACAGCAGATGGACAAAAGATGAATAATGCGACTTCATCCGCAACTTTGAAGGGACAGAATCTTGAAAAGTCGATGACGTCTAATCAACCGGCTAATGAAAAAGTAAAATTTACAATTAAAGCGAATCCTCTTGGACAAAAAATTCCTGTTAGTGAAGGAACAACACTAAAACTTATAGATAAATTGAGTAATTCGTTGCTTTTAGATACGAAATCAATAAAAGCTATTGATAATGATGGTGATGAAGTAGTTCTTAAACCTGTATTAAAAGATGACAATACGCTAGAAATTGAGATACCAAATGATAAGGCAATCACAATTACTTATGAAGCAACAGTGAATGCACCACCAGGACAAAAGGTAGATTTTTCTAATGAAGCTTATTGGGAAGGATATACCCCTTCAACGGGTGTTAAGGTTGAAAAAAAAGAGTATTCATATGCTGCAGGTGGAACTGTATCAAGTGGTAATAATATTAAATTGAATATTCTAAAAAAAGATCAATATGATGTATCCACTCCATTATCTGGTGCTGATTTTACAATGGTTGAATGTGAGCGTTTGAATGATGGCACAATTAAATCAAAAGGAGACACCTTTAATTGGTCTGGAACAACAGATGCTAATGGAACTTTAAGTTTCGGTAGTGGTTCAGCAACTGATCATGTAATGCAATATAACACTATTTATAAAGTGACAGAAACTAAAGCACCAAAAGATTATGTAAAGAGTGAGCAAGAATTATACATAATGGTGCCAAGGGTTGAGTCTGGAAAAAATGATTATTCAGATTATGTTAAAACATGTATTCAGGATAAAAGAATAAAAGTGCAGTATCAAGAAACATATGTTTTAACTGTATTGAACCATAAAGGTGAGATTACTGTTGAAAAGAAGTTTAAAAATTCTGCTAATCACGATATGAATCCAGTAACAGGAAAATATCATTTTGGCTTATATGAAAATGAAGATGGCACAAATGAAGATGGCACAAGAGATCCACTTCAAACAATATTTATTCAATATGATGAAGGTTCAATTGATCCTAAGACTAATAAGTTTATTAATTTAGAATTGGATAAAACTTATTACGTTTATGAATTAGATGATCAAAACAATCCAATTAAAGATTCTGGTGTTCATGTCATTAACAGATTGGAATACATTACATCTTATAGTACTAATAATGCAGTACAAAACGGTGCGACGGTAACCGTGACAAATCAAAGCCGTGTAAAACAACTACCTTCTACTGGTAGTTATGGAACTCTGATTTACAGAATATCAGGTGCGACGTTGGTATTAGCAAGCTTGATAATTCTGACAAAGATAAATAAAAAGAATAATTTAAATGACAAATCAAAGAATAGGAGAAAGAAATGAAACTAATTAAGAAAATTGCTGCCATTTTGTTTGCGTTCATGATGGTAGTATCTATGAGTTGTAACGTAAAGGCGGTAGAAGGAGCGTCACCAGAGACAAAAGGAACAATTACTATTACGAATGCTAAAGTAGGCGAAACTTATAAACTGTATAAAATATTAAGTCTAGAGAGTTATAGTTATACAGAAAATGAAAAAGATAATGGAAACTATGCCTATACATTAACTGGTGATGATTGGGATGATTTTATTAAAGGTTCAAATGTATTAAACAAATATTTTAAATTTGATCAAACAAAGAAATATTTAACGTGGGAAGGTGGTACTGATGAAGCAAGAGTAAAAGAATTTGCACAACTTGCATTGAAATATGCAAGAAATGAAGCAAATGGTGTTCAACCGGTGCAACCAATAAAAATAGCAAACTCTAACACTGTAACTTATAGCGGACTAGATTTAGGTTACTATCTTGTTGATTCAAGTGTTGGTTCTCTTTGTGTACTAAATACAACTAATCCAGATCTTACAATAGCAGAAAAAAATGGTGTACCTTCAGTGGAAAAAGGAGTTAGCAATACTCAAAATGGAACTTATGGAACATCAAATAATGCTAGCATTGGTGATACGGTATATTTTAAAACTACAATTACTGCACAACCAGGAGCTCAAAACTATGTGCTACATGATAAAATGACAGAAGGGTTAACTTTTGATAAAAATTCAGTGAATGTAACTTTACATAAAAAGGCAACAAATGTAGATGAAACGCTAGGTACAAATGCAGATTATAATGTAGAAATAACTAACTTAGAAAAAACAGATCCAAAATGTACTTTCCATATTAACTTTACTCAAACATTATGTGATCGTTTAGCAGCTAATGATACAATTACTGTGACATATTCTGCAACATTAAATGAAAATGCAGTAATTGCAGGAGAAGGTAACAAGAATGAAACTAAGCTAAAATATGGTGATAGTCAAGAAACTCAGCCAAGTGTTACTAACACAAAAACGTTTAAAATGGATGTTTTTAAATTCTATATAGATAAAAATGATTTAACTACTGAAAAAGGACTTGCTGATGCGAAGTTTACATTAAGTAAAAATAAAAATGGAACAGATCCAATCAAATTAATTGATAAAGGTTCAAATACTTATCGCGTTGCTAAAACAGATGAAACAAATACTATTACAGAAGTAATTACTCCTGATAATGGTAGATTCACAATCCAAGGTTTAGGTGCTGGTACTTACTATTTGACAGAGACTAAACAACCTGCAGGATACAATAAATTAAGTGGTCCAGTAACTGTAGTAATTGATGAGACTGGATTAGTTAAAGTTGGTGAATCTGAAGCTAATCCAGTTAAAGTAGAGAACAAAACAGGAACAGTACTACCAAGTACAGGTGGTGCTGGAACTACAATGATCTATCTAGTAGGTGCTGTACTTGTATTGGGTTCTGGTGTTGTATTAGCTACAAAGAGAAGAGTTAAGAATAAATAGTAATTGAATTGATGATAGGGAGAGGGTTGTAAGATGAGAAAACATATTTCAACTATAATTGCGATACTTGTTTTTGTTGCGGGTCTTTCCTTATTGTTGTATCCAACGGTAAGTAATTATTGGAATTCTAAACATCAAACGGCTGTTGTTGCGAATTATTCTGAAAAGATAGAGAAGATGGATGACAAGGATAGGCAGAATACGATAGATTCGGCTATTTCCTATAATTCAGGGTTGGTTTCTAATAGTGGTCGTTTTACTCCGAGTGATTCAGATCTTAGCTTATATAAAAGTCTATTAAATGCGGATGGTACGGGTATGATGGGATATATCACGATTCCTGAGATTCGTTGTAAGTTGGCTATTTATCATAGTGTGGATGATTCTGTATTACAGGTGGGTGTTGGTCATTTAGAAGGGTCTTCGCTTCCTGTTGGTGGTAGTAGTACGCATTGTGTTATTTCTGGTCATAGAGGGCTTCCGAGTGCTCGTTTGTTTACGGATATTGATCGTCTTGAAAAGGGGGATTTATTTTATCTGCATGTGTATGGCAAGATTTTGGCGTATGAGGTGGATAAGATTTCGGTTGTAGAGCCTGAGGATTATGGTCCTTTAGAGATTGAAGAAGGAAAAGATCTTTGTACGTTACTTACGTGTACGCCGTATGGTATTAATACGCAGCGCTTGATGGTTCGTGGTCATCGTGTGGTAGATCGTTTGTATGATGAATCGAATATTACTTCAGATGCAGCTCGAGTGGATACTTTAGTGGTGGCTTCTTGTGTTGGTGTTGTATTCTTGTTGGTTGGTATTATTGTTTCGAAGATATGGAGGTTAAAAGGACATGAAAAAAATAATTCGTAGTGTATTGTGTATATTTCTTTTTGTTCTTGTATGTACTCCTGTTTTCGCAAGTGATTATTCGAGTTTAACAGTGACTTGTCCAGCTTCAAATATAGATGTTCGCTTATATCGTGTGGCGGATGCGGATTATAATTTGGTAGGTGCTTTTAAAGCCTATTCGGTTTCACAGGATTGGAATATTCTTGGCGATTATATTGATCGTGACAATATTGAATGGGATGATGAAGTTAAGTCAGATTCAGATGGTAAGGCTTTATTTTCTCATTTAACTAAAGGTGTTTATTTAGTGAAGGCTTTAGATAATGCGGATTATACAATGTCGGTTTCTGTTGTTTATGTGGATAAAGATTGTGATGTTGAATTAAAGTATGAGCCTAGAGTTGAAACGACTTCTTTGCGTGTTCAAAAAGTATGGAAGGATGATGACAAGAAGAATCGTCCAAGTTCTATTGGTGTAGATTTACTTGGGGATGGTAAAATCGTGGATCATCAGGTATTAAGTGAAGAAAATCATTGGACATATGCTTGGAAAGATTTGTCGGGTGATATGAGGTGGAGTTGTGTTGAGACAAGTGTTCCTTCTGGATATAGTGTAAGTTCTTATCGAGAAGGGAATCATATTGTGTTAAAGAATAGTTTGAATAAGGTTGTGGATTCTAAGAAATCAGAATCAAATCTTCCTTTGACAGGCCAATTGTGGTGGCCTGTACCTGTATTATTGTTTGTGGGACTTGGATGTATATGCGTAAGCAAGTTTTAAAGCATATTGGCTGTATCTGTATTGTACTGGCCCTGGGACTCACTTTGTTTAATGTGTATGATACGTTTCGGGCTAGAAAGAGTGAAGAAGATATATTGGCTGCCTATAATTTAAAGAATGATTTGGATCCAGATATATGGATTGATCCAGATATGGATATGCCTGAAGTAGAACTAGATGGTTTATCTTGTATTGGAACGATTGAGATTCCTTCTTTGGACATTAAGCTTCCGGTTACGAGTGCGTTTACGTATGATTTGATGAAACTAGCGCCTTGTCGATATTCGGGTAGTGTATATAAGGGGAATATGGTGATTGCGGCACACAATTCTTGGTTTCATTTTGGAAGAATCCATAGTTTAGATCCGGGTAGTCAGGTCGTATTTACGGATGCACTTGGGAATCATTTTGAATATCGTGTTGTTTTAATTGAAACTTTAACGCCAGATAGTGTTGAGGATATGACTTCTTCGGATTATCCTTTGACTTTATTTACGTGTACTTTGGATGCGAAAAATAGAGTAACGGTTCGTTGTAAATAAAAAAGAGAAATCGATTTTGATTTCTCTTTTAGTTTAATTTATCTTGTACGATCTTCTTTACCATTGGATAAGCAATAAGTGCAATCACAATACCTGCAGCTCCTTGGACTACGTTGGCTGGGATTTCACTTGCGGCTACGATCCAGCTTCCTTTTAATATGTATTTGGCAATGAAGTATCCAAATACCATAATGACAGATCCCAATACGTAGCTTGAGATTTGTTTCGGTTTAGAGTAGTTTTTCATAAGTAGGGATACGACGATAGCTTCTAGTCCTTTGATGATTAGGGTAAAGAAGAAGTAGTGTCCGTATCCTCCGGCTACATCGGCTAGTGCGCTTCCTAAGCCTCCAATCAAGAAGCTTTCAAATGGATTTAAAAAGCTTGCGAATAATAGGATGAATCCGTCTCCTAGATTGAAGTATCCGTCTAATGCGTTTGGTACTTTGATGAACATGGTTGCGACAAATACAAGTGCCATGCCTAGTCCAGTGAGTACGATTTCGTATGTTTGTTTATTTTTCATAATCTTTCCTTCTTTCTGTAACTTAGTGACTATTATACTTGTTTCTGTATATAAAAAAATATACAATTATAAAAAATAAATAGGGGACAGTTGATGAAAAAGTATCAGGTAATTTATGATTTGTATAAGGAGTCGATTCTTTCTGGGATCTTAAAGTATGGGGATCGTGTGGATTCGATTCGTGAATGTGTAAAGAAGATGAATGTGTCTAAGACCACGGTGGAAAATGCATATAATAAGTTGGTGTTGGATGGGTTTATTTCAAGTCAAGAAAAAGTGGGGTATGTGGTGAGTATGAATCCGGAGCGTATCTTACTGCATCAGGAAATCTTGGATTATTCTTCGAGTCATAAAGAAAAATCGTATGATTATGATTTTCGGATTCAGTCGGTTTCTTTTGATTCGTTTGAAACAACGATTTGGAAACGATATATGAAGGGTGCTTTAAATGATAAGCGTTTGATGTCAAGTTATGGTTTAGCACAGGGTGAGTATGGATTAAGGCAGGCTCTATGTAAGTATGTGTATCAGAATCGGAATATTTTGTGTTTTCCAGAGCAGATGGTGATTGGTTCAAACTATCAGTCTTTGTTGTATATATTTTGTGGGATGTTGGATAAGTCAAAGGTGATTGGTTTAAGTACATTAGTGGATGATCAGGCTAAGCAGGTGTTTTTGTCGTATGGTTTTCATGTGGAATATTTAAATCCAAATTCTTTTGTGAAGGATATTCAAAGGTTGAATGTGGATGTTGTCTATGTGAATACAACTTGTTTTACGTATGATAGGCAGTCTATGAGTGAAAGAATTCGTGAAGAATTGGTTTCTTTAGAGAATGTTTTGATTCTTGAGGATGATTATAATGGAGAGCTTGTGTATGCTTCTAAGATCAAGACTTCGTTGTGTTCGAAAAGTAAGAATGTGATTTATTTTTCTTCGTTTTCAAGACTATTATTACCGAGTCTTCGTATTGGGTATATGATTTTAAATGAGGAGTATATGCGTAAGTATAGTGCTTCTTATTTTGGTCCAACGACGAGTAAAATTGAGCAGGTGGCTTTTACACAGTATATTGTGGATGGGTATTTGCAGAAGCATTTAAGAAAGCTTGTTCGTGAGTATAAGGAGAAGCATTTGTATTTAAAGAAATTGATTGATACGTATATGGGTTGTTCGTATATTTTGGATGAGACGTATATGGCGTATTGGTTAAACTTAGATGTGGATGTATCGCGTTTTAGGGATTTGTGTGAATCAAAAGGTGTCGCAATCAGTATTTCAAATGGGCGTGTGGGATTGTCTTTTGCGAGTATGAGTAAAGAATTGATGTTAGATGGTGTGATTCGTCTTGCAGAAATATGGAAAGAGTGTTAAAATTTTATCGATTCGACAGTGAAGAAGATAAGTAGAATTAAAAGTTCTTGTGTATAGAGAGAGGGCGTTTGGTGAAAGCTCTTCGGGTATTTTAATTTGAAGCTACTTTGGAGTTGAAACGTAGTCGGCGTTAACGAGTGAATTGAGGGCATTTTCTATTTTGGAAAATGAACTAGGATGGTACCGCGTAATTATACGTTCCTAGAAATAGGAGCGTTTTTTTATTGGAGGAAAGAAAGATGAAACAATTAACTGGTAATCAGATTCGTCAGATGTTCTTGGATTATTTTAAATCTAAAGGGCATATGATTGAGCCGGGCGCAAGTTTGATTCCGCACAATGACCCAACATTATTGTGGATCAATGCGGGTGTTGCGGCTTTGAAGAAATATTTTGATGGTAGTGAAAAACCGGCTTCAAATCGTATTGCGAATGCGCAGAAATCAATTCGTACAAATGATATTGAAAATGTGGGTCGTACGGCTCGTCACCACACTTTCTTTGAAATGTTAGGAAACTTCTCAATTGGAGATTATTTCAAGGATGAGGCCATTCAGTTTGCGTGGGAATTTTTAACAAGTGAAGAATGGATGGGTATTGATAAGGAAAAATTGTATGTTTCTGTATATACAGATGATGCACGTGCATATGAAGTATGGACTACAATTTGTGGTGTAGACCCTAGTCATATTTTAAAGACAGATGATAACTTCTGGGAAATTGGTAAGGGACCTGGTGGACCTGACAGTGAAATTTTCTTTGATCGTGGAGAAAAATATGATCCTGAAGGTTTGGGAGAAAAATTATTCTTTGATGAAATGGAAAATGATCGTTATGTAGAAGTATGGAATGTCGTATTCTCTCAATATGATTGTGATCCAAGTATTGATCGTAAAGATTATAAGGAACTTCCTCAGAAGAACATTGATACAGGTATGGGTCTTGAGCGTTTGGTTGCCTTAGTTCAGGATGGAGAAACAAACTTCGATACGGATTTATTCTTGCCTATTATTCGTGCAACAGAAGCTATGGCTAAACATCCTTATGAAGGTGAATATAAGATGGCTTACCGTGTTATTGCGGACCACGTTCGTACAGTGACTTTTGCGTTGAGTGATGGTGCTAACTTCTCAAATAGTGGTCGTGGTTATGTACTTCGTCGTGTACTTCGTCGTGCGGTTCGTTATGGTTTAAAATTAGGTTTGGATGAACCATTCTTATATAAACTAGTTCCTGTTGTTGCGGATTTAATGGAGGATTTCTATCCATATTTGCAGGAGCATGTTGCGTTCAACCAGAAGTTGATTAAGGTGGAAGAAGAAACTTTCAAGAAGACTTTAAAGGTTGGTCAGGCTTTACTAGACGAAGAGATCAGCAAGGCTAAAGATGGAAAGCTTAGTGGTGAAGTTGTCTTCAAATTGTATGATACATATGGATTCCCATTTGAATTGACACAAGAAATTGCCGAAGAAAGTGGTATTACAGTAAGTCATGATGAGTTTGATGCAGAGATGAATAAACAAAAAGAGCGTGCTCGTAATGCGCGTAATGTAAAGGATTCTTTTGCGTCTCAAAATGAAGAGTTGATGAACTTCAATGAACCTAGTGAATTTATTGGTTATGATCACTTAACTTGTGATGGTAAGATCATTGCGTTATTTAATGCTGAGGGTAAGATGGTTGATTCATTAGAAGATGAAGGTATGATCATTTTAGATGAAACTTGTTTCTATGCCGAAAGTGGTGGACAGGTTGCCGATAAGGGAACATTTACTGCGGATGGTGTAGAAGTAGAAGTATTGGATGTTCAAAAGACGCGTAATAAACAGCATATTCACACAGTTAAAATCAATAGTGGTGTATTAGAAAAGGGTATGTCATTACATGGTGAAGTCAATGTCAAAGATCGCTTGGCAACTACAGCGAACCACTCTTGTACACACTTGTTGCAGTCGGCTTTAGTTAAGGTATTGGGTGATCATATTCACCAGGCTGGTTCTTATAATTGTCCTGAATATTTGCGTTTTGACTTCAATCACTATGAAAAGGTTACGGCTGAACAATTGGCTGAAGTAGAACGTATTGTGAATGAATATATTAGTGCGGCATATCCAGTAACGAAAGAAGTTATGCCTATTGAAGAGGCTAAGAAGTCTGGTGCCACTGCATTATTTGATGAAAAGTATGGAGATACAGTTCGTGTTGTAACAATGGGTGATGTATCTAAGGAATTCTGTGCGGGATGTCATGTAGAAAATACAGCTCAGATTGGTCTATGCAAGATTATTAGTGAGGAAAGTATTGGTTCAGATTCTCGTCGTATTACAGCGAAGACTAAGTTTGCGGCTTACCAAGACTTTGCACAAGAACACAATATGTTAGAAAATATTGCGGATAGTGCTAAACAAAAGGGTATTAAGAATATTGATACGAAGGTTGAGGCTGCTTATAAGACTATGCACGATATGCAGAAGGAAATCGATAACTTGAAAAACCAGATCTTTACATTGAAGTCTAAAGAATGGGCTACTGAGGCTAAAGATTTTGGAAAAGTCAATGTATTGATTAAATCTGTTTCTGGAATGGATGCAGGTGCATTGAAGGATATTGTTTCTAACTTAAAAGCTAATGATGACAAGATGGTTGTATTCTTTGTGAATACAAATGGTGAAAAGGTTGTCTTTGTGTCTGGTGCAGGTAAAGAGGCTGTTAAGGCTGGTGTACATGCTGGTCAATTGGTTAAGAAAGCCGCTCAAATCTGTTCTGGTAATGGTGGTGGAAAGCCAGATATGGCTCAAGCCGGTGGTAAGGATGCTTCTAAGGTTGATGAAGCAATCCGTGCTATTACAGAGGAATTGAAAAGTTTATAGTAGATATTAGGGTATACTTAGTGTGTACCCTTATTTTTTGGTGTATGAAAAAGAAGAGTAAATATAGAATCCGTATGGATGAATTAAAGAGATTTAAAAAAAAGCATAAGCTCACAAAGAAAGAGAAAGAGCGAGTTGAAATGTGGGTGGAATCTGGTCATAGTGCGTATGATACGCGTTGGTGGGATGAGTTGGAGCAGGAAGAAGCGCTTGATGAACTACTGCGTGGTTTAACAGACAAACAAAAGGAGTATGTATATAATCATTGTATGAATTGGAATCTTGAATTGGATGATGCTTATTTTGATTATGAAAAATTTGAAGAATTAGATTTAGAGAATTTACCGACTTTTGAAGAAGAGGAAGAGCCAGAGATCGATTTACCGTTTTAATCGATTTGACATAGCTAACTAACCACTTTATAATTTGAGTAATAAAATGAAAGGGTTTTATATATGAATTTGGATGAACATTGGTATGTATTATTGACCATACGTTCTAAGGAAGAGGAAGTATGTAAATACTTGAATGAAAATGAGGGGATTTTTGCGTTTAGTCCTAAGATGGAGTTTTATCATAGGGTTTCTAAACAGATTCAACAAAGAACATTATTTGGTGGCTATGTATTTGTGGTGAGTAAATTGTCACAGGTAGAAGTGGATCGTATTTTTAGAAAGTTTCCTTTGGAGAGTGTTTTTATTCATGAATTAAAATATAAAGAGGATATTTCTGCATTAACAGATGAAGAGATTCGTATTCTTACGATGTTGATGGATGACAAGAAGATTCTTCGTATGTCTTATGGTGTATTACTCAATAATAAGATTCATGTGACAAGAGGTCCATTAGTAAATATGGATGATTATATTATTAAGTATGATAAGCATAATCGTTTGGCTACATTGAATTTGAATTTCTTGAATCAGATCTGGAAAGTGGGAGTCACCTTAATTGAATAGTGTGATAGAATGGATGTGTTGAGGACATGTCCATTTTTTATGTGAGGGGTAAAGGGTAATGAATGTACATATAACAAATATTTATGGGTTTATACAAGATCAAGATTTAAAGAAGAAACAAAATCTATATGCGGATGCAGGGCATGTATTGGGTTTTAAAGAAATGGGAATCTTTAATTTTGATGTAACTACAGATACAGAGAGTGAATTATCAAAGCGTTTGGATGGGATTATTTCATCACTTCAATTTAATGATTTAGTGTTTGTACAATTACCTACTGGTAATGGTGAACACTATGATAATCTATTGATTAATAAACTTAGGGCTTATAATACAAAGATTTGCGTTCTTTTACATGAACAAATTGAATATGAATATATTTTAAATTCTGTTGATTTAATTATGCCTATAAGTAATGAGGTATATGCTTATTTAAAAGAACGTAATTATTCAAATGTTTTCTATAAGCATAATATTAATTATGAATTTTCAATAAACTCAAAATCATCAAGCATTTTATCATCAGATTTCTATATCAAGAAGTATTTAATAGATGCAGTAGATCAATTGGAAGAATCTGTATTAAATGAACAGGATGAGGATATTATTCATATAGGATTTGGACTACATGATAAGGATGGTCATTATAGTGTTTGGGTTGGTACTGTAATGCAGTCTATACTTGAGCATACGGATTCTAGAATTTGTTTCCATATTTTGCATGATGAGACTTTAAGTACTGATAATAAGTATAAATTAGAAATGGTTGCACATAATGGATCTTCAAAAATTGAATTTCATATAATAGATGAGGATGATTTTTCTATCGTAAAAAATCAGATGAGTCGTTTTACAATTGGGGCTATGTTTAGGTGTTCATTACCGGAATTATTGCCAGATTTAAATCGCATTATTTATTTGGATGCCGATTTATTTGTGAATCGAGATATAAAAGAATTATGGGATGTCGATGTTCGTGAATATTATTTGGCTGGAGTTGCAGATGAAGGTGTGGCTGTTCATTATCATCCTAGGATCTTAAATAAATATCCTGAAATAAAAAAAGAATCTTATTTTAATTTGGGTGTACTTTATATGAATCTTAAAAAGCTTCGTGAATTTGGAAATTTAAAAAAATTAGTTGTGGATTTTTTGATTGAAAATCCAGAAGCGGATTTACCAGATCAAGATGCTTTAAATGTTTTATTTCATAATAAAGTTTTATATTTAGATGGTAGTTGGAACCAATTTGTGTATTTGCATAGAAAAGATAATGTTGAAAAGTTAGATAAAGCTATTTTTCATTATGCGGCTACTTTACTAATGTTATATTCGCATAGTCAAATTGATTTAGAATATTTTAGAGTGATTTGTAGAACTCCATGGATAGACTATGAAATGAATCATCAATTTGAACAATGCTTTGGTAGAATGAACGATAGGGTGAATCAGTATCAAAATATGCTTCAATTATTAAGTAATCCGAATATTAAACATGTTTTTTATGGTGAGGAAAATAAGATGTTAAAAACACTTTATAATCGCATTCATCTAAAGGACGGTGATTATCGGGTGTTAGAACATGCTCAAAATATGGAATCTGATATTCTGCCATGTAAAGATTTGTCTGTATTGAAGAATGAAAAGGATTCAATCATTATTTTTGTCTGTTGGGAATCGGATCATTGCTCGGCAATTCAAAATTTGGAAGAGCTTGGTTTTAAAAATGGAAAGGATTTCTTTGTCGTTTCAAGATTCTTTTCAGTTGATGATGGCGGTTTTGCGTAGGAGGTTAATATGAAGTTACATATAACAAATATTAATGGATTTAATGCTTCTAAAGAATTGAGGGATGCTCAGACAAAAGTTTCTAAGATTGGAATTGAATTAGGTGCCTATGAAATGGGAATCTATACATATCCTGTTGATAGTGATAGTGATGTAGAATTGTCAAAACGATTGGATGGAATTATTTCGGCTTTGGGATTTGACGATATTGTTGTATTACAGTTACCAACATCAAATGGGTATAAGTATGATAGTTTATTGATGGCAAAAATCTTGGCGTATCGTACAAAATTAATTATTTATATGCATGGTGAGTGTTTGGATTCTAGTTATTTAAATCTTTTAAAAAGGGCAGATTCTATCATTGTAAATAAAAATATGAATTACCATTTTCTTAAGAATCGTGGTTTTTGTAGTGTATTTTTAGATTCAAATTATGATCACACAAAAAAGTGTTTGATGGATGCTATTGAACGTTTATGCTTTGTTGAGAATACATTACTTTGTATGCGTAATCGTGTCGTTGAAAGTGAAATCCAAGTGGGTTTTGGCTTGTACGATAAAACGGGTGATTATACGTCTTGGGTTGGCGTGACAATTCAATCTATATTGGAACATACAAATTCAAAGGTTTGTTTCCATATATTACATGATTCTACTTTGAGTAATGCGAATAAAATTAAATTGATTGAGATTGTTGAAAAGTTTGATGATCGTATTCAGTTTTATTCGTTATCAGATGATTTGTTTGAAGAATATAATGTTCAAATGGGAAATTATACGGTTGGAGCTATGTTTAGAGTAATGTTGCCAAAAATTCTTGATAATTTAAATCGAATCATTTATTTAGATGCCGATTTATTGTTCAATAGAGATATTCAAGAATTATGGGACATTGATATTAATAATTATTGCTTGGCCGCGGTGCCGGATTTGAATGTGAAAAAAGGCTATATTTGGACATATCCCACTAGAGGTAAAGTGATTGAAAAATCTAAATATTTTAATTCGGGTGTTTTATATATGAACTTAGAAAATATTCGAAAAAAAGGCGATTTGCATACGCAGACAATTGAATATTTGAAAGAACATCCAGAATCAGATTTACCAGATCAAGATGCGTTGAATGTAATTTATAAAGATGATACTTTGTTGATTGATGAGAATTGGAATTATTTTGCGGAAAGTATTCGTCATGCGGATGAAAGAGAATTAAAAAATAAGGTGTATCATTATGTTGGAACATTATGTACTGTAAATAGTCAGACAGAAATGGATTATTTGTATTATAAAACATTGTTGAATACACCTTGGTCAAATGACCCATTTGATTTTTTGAATCGTTCAATTTATAAGGTGGATTTTCAAATAGAAATTTTTGAGAAACTATTTACACGTGTTTCAGATGTGAACAATATAAATATATATTATGGAAGTAATGTTCGTTTAATAAATCAAGTAAAGCCTTTGTTTCATACAATTCATGTGGCAGAAGATTTTGAATCTATTAAGAATGTGATGGATACAAATAAAAATCATGTATTTACTATCATCGTGGATACGGTGGCAGATAATGGAAAAGCGGTTCAAAACTTACATTCAATGGGATTGGAATATAATGTTGATTTCTTTGATGTTAGATGTTTACTTTCGTATGTACAAGGAGGCTATGTATTATAGTCAATAGTTAAAGAATCGGAGGATGTTTATGAGGATACATGTGACAAATGTCTATGGCTTTAGTATAAGAAGCACAGTTTTACAATCGCAACATGAAGTGGTAGATATTTTAAAAGATTTATGCGATAGCGAAATTGGTTTGTTTAGATATTATAACGAAGAAGAACCAAGAAATGAATTGTCTTCAAGATTAGATGGAATCATAGCTCGACTTAATGCAGGAGATATTGTTATTTTTCAATCACCAACATGGAATGGAGTGGATTGGGATAATGCTTTAGTTGATAAAATTAAGTTATATGGAGGAAGAGTCGTATTCTTTATTCAGGATGTTCCTCCAATCCAATTTGAAAATAATTATTTTTTAATGCCTTATTTTATTGATATGTACAATAAAGCTGAAGTAGTCGTAGTTCCTTCTGAAAAAATGTATCAAAGACTTGTAGAAGAGGGGTTGACTGTAAAGAAATATGTAGTACAGAAGATGTGGGATTTTAATGTGCATATGGATTTACATACACCTTCTTTTGAAAAAAAGCTCTATTTTCTAGGGGATGTTTCAAGATTCCCTTTCTTTCAAAATTGGCAATACGATACACCGCTTCATGTTTTTGGTAATCACAAACCAGATTATGATTATTCTAAAGTACATTTTGGTGGATGGTTAAATAAAACAGAATTATT
>JAFEHB010000693.1_pt1 | contig 19631 bp, 13 predicted proteins | sample 9267121 | NCBI WGS metagenome assembly JAFEHB01 (sample SAMN17103336, study PRJNA684904) | human gut metagenome | isolation source: diarrhea sample from child under the age of five | host: Homo sapiens | place: South Africa: Mafikeng, Mafikeng Provincial Hospital | collected 2019-09 | reverse complement strand
TTGACATATTCATGTCAAAACACCTCGCGGGACAGTGGCTACTGAATAGTTACTAAACTACTATAGAATATGTAATTTTACGGAGGATAGAAATATGTATGGATTGACACCCAGGGAAGAACAGATTATGAATACCATATGGAACATGGATCATCCTTGTCTGATTTCGGAAATATTAAAAGCATCACCTGCTTTAAAAAGAAATACGGTAGCTCCCGCACTGGTTGTCCTTGAAAATAAAGGTTATCTGAAAGTTGATTCGATTGGGAAATCTTATACAAGAACCGGTAAAGCATATGTTGCTGCCATTTCAAAAGAAGCCTATAAAGAACAGCAGGCATTCTTAAATGCCATTTCTCATAGCCGTGATACTGAAACAGGAGTTCTTGATTTTCTTGCCGCCTATGTAAAATCAGAAAATATGAGTGCTGATTTTCCACAGCGAATCCGGGAAATTCTTGAACATTACTAATACCCTGTTGTTGTTTCACCGCGTATCAGACCAGATGATCTGCTTTTCAAAAATAAAATATGAATTTTCATGTACACCAGGTAATCTCTCGTTACCTGGTGTTTTATGTTTTCCGTAAAATCAAAATTGATCCACCGGACCAGTTATTGATATGCAACGCAAGAACAAAGAATGTGCCAAGGCACATTCTCGCGTCTGCGGCGGTCGCTTGCAGCATCTACCTTATACACCGAAGTGCGCATCCTCGCGGAGCGTTTTTTGCTTTACAGGAACACAATTTCCTGTAAAACAAAAAACTGTCCGTAAACATTTCAGTCTACGGACAGTTTTCCATTATATAATTATACGTTTGGGTCTGTTGGATCCCAATCCTGACCTGCCGGAATCTTAATTGTTGCCGGTTTGTCAAACAACATTGCTGCTGTGTCAGAAATTGTTACTGTGGTTCCAAGTGCACAATTATCATAGATCCATTTTGCATCTCTTACGCAGAGGCGCACACATCCATGAGATGCCGGCTGACCAAGCATATTATAGTTACCGGCACTCAGATTATGACTTGTCATGTTAGAACCAGCTACAGAGTGGAATAATACACCACCTACGATTCTTGTACAATACTGACCATAAGATGGTCCCATCAGGGTATGCCAACGATATTTTGCAGGTGTTGTAAACGTACCTGTCGGTGTTGGTGTGCCTGGCAGTCCAACAGAACATGTAAATGTTTTTACCGGAATATCGTATTTTCCTGTTTCACTCTTTGCATATACCATTACCTGACATGCTACACGGTTTACAGTGATATAGTAGGAAGACTGACGTCCGATGACGCTGTCAAGATCCTGTACCATTGCTCCAGCAGCATTGAAATAATATTTGTAACCATTGATACGTTTCCAACCGGTTACCATTGCTCCGTTCGATTCAAAATAATACCAGCTGCCTTTGATTCTCAGCCATCTGTTTGCAACTCTGTTTCCATTACTGTCTGCATAATACCAAGTATTTCCTACCTGCTGCCAGCCGGCTCCACCAGTACCTGCTGTTGTCCCAGCACTGCTTCCATATCCAGGAACCCATTTTCCATCAGCACCTACCCAATAAGAACCGATCCATGTATTGGTTGCCATTGCTCCGCTTCCTGTCACATAATAGTTGCCGATCCAGCGATTTGCTGCCATTGCTCCGCTTCCATCCATATAATACCAGTTGTTTCCTACTTTTACCCAACCAGTCTGCATTGTTCCGTCAGAATTACTGTAGTACCAGTTTCCTCCAACTACATACCAACCGGTCGCCATCGCTCCACTTCCTGTCAGATAATACCACCCACTGGCTGTTTTAACCCAACCGGTCTGCATCGCTCCGCTTCCATTCATATAATACCAGGTATTTCCTACTTTTACCCAGCCAGTTGCCATAGTGCCATCAGAGTTACTGTAATACCAGGTTCCTCCAACCATATACCAGCCGGTTGCCATCGCTCCGCTTCCTGTCAAATAATACCAAGTGCCTCCACGGTTCAGCCAACCGGTCTGCATCACTCCGCTTCCATTCATATAATACCAGGTATTTCCTACTTTTGCCCAACCGGTTGCCATAGAACCATCGGCATTCAGATAATACCAGCCGCTCGGACGACTCAGCCAGCCACTGTAAATAGAGCCATTGGAATTCATCCAGTACCACTTACCACCGATCACATTCCATCCCGGATTGCCTACCATAGCTCCGCTTCCGTCACTGTAGTACAGACCGCCGTTTGCATCACGGAAAAATCCGGTCTTCATAACACCGGTACTAGTTTCCATATAGTACCATTTGCCATTGATTACTTTCCAGCCTTTTACCGGTGCTTCGTTTTCGTACCAGTACCAATTGCCATCAACCTTCTGCCAGCCATTGCCAAGCACCTGTGTTGCAGTTCCATTTGCCGCATCGAACATATACTCTTTTCCATTGACTGCCTGCTTTCCGGACTGTGCAACACCGTCTTTCAGGAAGTATACTTTTCCATTGATGTTCTGCATGCCGTTCTTTGTTTTGTCGGCAGTACCGTCATCTTTCAGATAGAGCCAGGTTTTATCTGCCACATTCTGCCAGCCGGTTTTAATTGTTCCCACACCTTTTGTGCTGTTGAACCAGATATCGCCGACATTTGCCCAGCCATTCACAGACTCGTCTACCGTACCGTCTGTTTTCAGCGCATACCAGGTTTTCTGGATGTTCTGCCAGCCAGCTTTTTCTGTTGTATCCACTGCCCGACCATTTTCATCCAGATATCGCCACGCAGTATTCTGTTTTACCCAGCTGCTCTTCTGGATATTTCCCAGACCTTTTTCCGGTGTATCTCCATCTTCTGATGCATAGTATGTACCTGCTGCAACACTGTCTGTGGTTTCGCCAGATGTAAGATATACGTTAACTTTTCCTGTTTTTTCATCCGCTGCTGCATCCACAAATCCAGTACAGATATGACCTTCTGCATCTACATAATAGCAATATTCACCTATTATATAAAAACCATTCTGTCCGGTCACGGCTTTCCCATCCTGTTTCTGCAACTGCCACTGGCCTTTTTCTGTATTTTCAGCTATTTTATAAACACTGGTTTCTGTTTTTTCTTCATTCTGCTGTGCTTCCTGCGTCTGTGGAATGCTCTGTGTGTTATCCGTAGCCGCATAGGTTGGAACAGACATCGATAAAGAAATTAAAATTCCCAGTCCAAATAAAAGACTTGCTCTCTTTTTCATTATCATTCTCCTCTCAAATGGGATCTTTTTCCTTATACCTGTCTTATTCTAGTACAATTACAGGGGCTTTTCAAGCCTAAAAAGCAGATATTCAGCAAATCGTAAGAAACAGATCACCTGCTTTCTTTATTAAGGCACTTATACTTATACGCTATAAGAAACACACTACGCGAATTTCATAAGTTATCGCGGCAGTCGCCAATGACTCGTGCAAGCACGGACTTTGGCTCATTGCTCGCGTAAATCAAAATTGATTCACTGAATCAATTATTGATATGCAATATAACGAAAAACAGATCAGAAGACTTCTTCTGATCTGTTCAATGTATTTATCTTTTTGCATCTGCATCCGTAGGATCCCAGTTCTGACCTGCCGGAATCTTAATCGTCGGTGCTTTGTCAAACGGTGTATACTCGGTATCCGAAATATCAACTCTTGTGTACAGACCACAATTATCATAGATCCATTTTGCATCTCGTACACAAAGCCGTACACATCCATGGGATGCTGGCTGACCTAACATATTATAATTTCCAGCTGCCAGCGCATAAGTTGGATCCGGATTACTGCAGGCTACCGAATGGAACCAGTCACCATAATTATTAATCTGTGTTCCATATTTACCCCAAGACGGTCCCATCAACTCTACTGGATTCTGTTTCTTCAGGGTTGCATAAGTTCCTGCATGTGTTGGTGTTCCTGCTTTACCTACCGAGCAGGTAAATGTTTTTACCGGAATACAATAATTACCGGTTTCATTTGCCGCATATACAGTAACCTGACACTTAACTCTGTTTACGGTAATTCTGTAGCTGGACTGTTTCCCAATCAGCTTGTCTACATCCTGTACCATTTTTCCATCTGTGCCAAAGTAGAATTTATAACCATCTACATATTTCCATCCGGTTGTCATGGCACCGTCTGCACCAAAGTAATACCAGCTTCCATTAATTCTCTTCCAGGAATTTGTCAGTTTGCTTCCATCCGGTCTCTGATAGTACCAGGTATTTCCGGATTTCACCCAGTTGGCATTAGCATCCGGGTCATAATTAGGAATCCATTTTCCATCTGCTCCAACCCAGTAAGAACCAACCCAGGTGTTCGACAGCATCTCACCGTTTCCACCGACATAATAGTTACCAATCCAGCGATTGCTGTACATAGCACCACTTCCGCCAAAGTAATACCATTTGTTGTTGATCAGATGCCAGCCGGAACCCACCATATCACCATTGCCCGGGTTCAGGTAATACCAGGTTCCTCCCAGATTGATCCAACCGGTTGCCATCGCTCCGCTTCCCGTCAGATAATACCAGGTTCCTCCACGATTCAGCCAGCCGGTTACCATCGCTCCGCTTCCATTGGAATAATACCATACACCTTCCACCTGATACCAGCCGGTTTTCATAGCACCGTTCGCCGGATCCAGATAATACCAGGTTCCTCCAAGGTTGATCCAGCCGGTTGCCATCGCTCCGCTTCCTGTCAGATAGTACCAGGTTCCTCCACGGTTCAGCCAGCCGGTCTGCATCGCTCCGCTTCCATTGGAATAATACCATGCACCTTTCACCTGATACCAGCCGGTTTTCATAGCACCGTTTTCACCCATGTAGTACCAGGTTCCGCCAACATTGATCCAGCCGGTTGCCAGAGATCCGTTTCCATTTACCCAGTACCAGGTTCCATTCAGCAGATACCAGCCGGTAGTACTTAACATTGCGCCGCTTCCATCACTGTAGAACAACTGTCCGGTTGCATCCTTATAGAATCCGGTGAGCATTCTTCCGTCTGCCGGATTCAGATAATACCACTTACCATTGATTGCTCTCCAGCCGGTTGCCACCCTTCCGTTTTCGATCCAGTACCAGGAACCATTCATCTGCTGCCAGTTATTTCCAAGCTGTCTTGCTGTTCCTGCCTGTACATCAAAATAATAGGCAACGCCGTTTACTGTCTGGAATCCGTTCTGTGGTACTCCTTCTGCATTCAGAAAATAGGTTTTTCCATTTATTCCTGTCTGCATACCGGTTTTCGAAGCATCTCTGCTTCCGTCAGCTTTCAGGAAATACCAGCTTCCGTTGATCTGCTGCCAGTTCACTTTGGAAGTGTCTCTGCTTCCATCGTTTTTCAGCATATACCATCTGTTTTCAATCTGATACCAGCCGGCTTTCTGAATAGCCGCCACACCTTTGTCGGCTTTCATCCATACATTTTCAATCTGCACCCAGCCTGTTTTAGAAGTATCAATGGTTCCATCCTCTTTCAGATAATACCAGTCTTCTTCCGGCTGCTGCCACCCTGCTTTTTCTCCGGTATTTACCGCTTTTCCATCGGATCCCAGATAATGCCATGCACCGTTTTCATCTGCTTCCTGTGCCCAACAGTCTTTCAACATACTTCCAAGAGTATCTGCGGAAGGATCGTTTCCTTCTTTGGAAAAATAGTACAATCCCGGATCGAGTTTAACTGCTGACGGATCTGTTGCTGAAGCATCCACTTTGACGTATCCGGTCGTCATATCACCTTCTTCATTAAAACAGTATGTTTTTCCATCATTGATATAGAATGTGTCATGTGCATATCTATTCTCACCCAGTTTTAACCGCCAGGCCTCTCCACCATCAGTTTTATGTTTTTCCCATGTCGGTGTAACTTCTTTTTCTTCCCCAGCAGCATCTGCAGATTTTTCTTCATCCTGTATCTGTGGAATCTGAACTGCGTCTGTCTCATTTTCTTTCTGGACTTCCCGCTCTTTCGCATTCTCGGCAGAATCCTGTGTAACAGTAGTACCTGTTACATTCTCTGCTGCTATCGTCGGAACAGCCACCGATAATGTCAGTACAATTCCCAGAGCGAATAATATGCTTCTTCTCTTTTTCATCTGTTCCCCTCCTGTATTTTTCCGTGCATATAAACCTACACTTTTATTTTATTGTATTATACTTATATTAATATTCTAATCATATTTCGTTACAGATTTCTTACAATTTCGTCTCTTTGTACGCCTTTTGGTTTCCGTCTTTTCTCCCCCCACACCATTTTTCTTGACATTCCCTGAAAACTGCACTACAATCGTAACGTTATTATTGTGTTTTATTCACAGGAGGATTCTTTCGTTATGGTAAAGTCTGAGTTCGATGACTGCTTTCAAAACGGAAATTATGATGCGCTCCGTCCTTATCATGTAGACAATGCCATCATCCTTGCCGCCGGTATGTGTTCCCGGTTCAAACCTCTGTCTGATACGAAGCCTAAAGCTTTTCTGAAAGTCAAGGGAGAGATTCTTATTGAAAGGATGATCCGTCAGCTGATCGAGGCTGAGATTCCGGAAATCTATATCGTGGTTGGTCATCAAAAAGAAGCATTTTCTTATCTGGCAGAAAAATATGGTGTGTATCTGATTGAAAATACAGAGTATGCAGTCCGAAATAATCTTTCATCTATTTATGCCGCACGAAAAGTGCTGAAGAATTCATACATCTGTTGTTCTGATCTGTACTGTATGGAAAATATTTTTGATTCTTATGTATATGAATCTTATTACGCCGGTACTTTTTCTTCAGAAAAAACAGACAAGTTATGTGTTACTACCGGTTTTAACGGAAAAATTTCCCGTATTCGAAAAGGTGGCAGCAATTGCTGGTATATGACCGGTCCCGCTTACTGGGATAATCAGTTTTCTGCCCGTTTCTGTGAACTGATGCAGAAAGAATACGATGACCCTGGCTCAAAAGACCTCAGTTGGGAAGCTTTTTATAGCAATCATCTGGACGAACTTTCCCTGACTCTTCGAAAATATCCAGAAGGTATTGTCCGGGAGTTTAACAGTCTCGATGAACTCTGTCTTTTCGATACTTCCTATATCCCCTACAGGGATTCGCTGAAAGCAACCTGATCGTTCCCTGATCAGTTATCGCCTTTTATATGGGCAGGAACTCTCTCCGTATCTGTGTACACCGGAACGAGTATTGTCTGATTTTGTTTATCCTGCAATACCAATCTGCTGTTTTGCTTCCTGAAGTCGTTGCTCAAACTGACTGTAAAAATCCCGTTTTCCATCATAGGGTTTCTGATAAAACAGTGTCAGCAGATACAGATGAAGTTTCTTTACCAGTGCTTCCTGTGAAATTTCCCCCAACACCTTCTGGGCATCCTTCTGAAAATAGTGCCACTGTGCCACAAAGTTTTCATATCTTCCGATTTCTTCCACGCCCAGCCAGTTTTTGATCTTTACTTTGGACTTCGGTTCTTTTTTACACTCATATATCTGAAGAAAATACTGAAATCCACCTTCACCGTCATAGTATCTTCCCAGTGGAAATAACCGACAGATCCCCGGCCGGATCGCATGGATGTTACAGCGGCCTTTTTCATTTAAAAACGGACACTGTTCTTCTTTTCCGGTCATCTTCATATTCGGCTGGATAAATCCGTCCACCACCTGAAGTTCCACACAGGTACTTAAAAGATCTTCAAACGTACATTCCAATCCTGTTGTCAGCCGGTAAATATCCATTGGATCCAGAAAAATCGAGTTCCCCATCCCCCGACAGCAGTCAGAACACCCCTGACATTCACCGCATCCTGCCTTTACCATATCTTTATTTGTATATAATTTTCCATCAGATATTTTCTTTAAATCAATTTCTCTTTCCATAATTTCCTCATCTATTCTTTTTCTTGCGCCTTTGTTCTTTCCATATTATAATGAGTTCTGACAGCTGTAACAGCTGAAAAACGAAAAGAAAAAGGAGCGTTTATCATGTCAAATCCTGTTATTACGATCACAATGGAAAACGGTGATGTGATGAAGGGCGAACTCTATCCTGAAATCGCACCAAATACCGTCAACAACTTTATCAGCCTGGCAAACAAACATTTCTACGATGGAAAAATCTTTCATCGTGTCATTCCCGGTTTCATGATCCAGGGCGGATGCCCGGAGGGAACCGGTATGGGTGGTCCCGGATACTCCATCAAAGGAGAATTTGCACAGAATGGTTTTGCCAACGATCTGAAGCACACCCCTGGTGTTCTGTCCATGGCACGTGCCATGCATCCGGATTCTGCGGGAAGTCAGTTCTTCATCATGCATGAGACCTCCCCTCATCTGGATGGTGCTTATGCAGCCTTCGGTAAGATCACAGAAGGTCTTGATGTCATTGACAAAATCGCCAAAGTGCCAACTGATTTCCGTGACAGACCACTGGAAGATCAGGTGATTGCAACTATTGTAATTGACACACTGGGCGAAACTTATCCGGAACCGGTGACTGTTTAATCCGGAAGTTTCAAAACAATTGATCTGTCAAAACGCAGGGAAAACGTCGGTGTCATTTTCGGCACCGGCGTTTCTCACCCTCTCAGTTCATCCCCCATCAGTATCTTCCCGTTCCACACCGCATAATAGCAGCTATCCACAATCTCCTGGCTGGCCCGTGCATTTGTTGCCTCTGTCAGCAATTTTTGAAAGTGTTCTGTCTCACTCATCGGAAGAAGTACCTGAAACCGTACTTTATCCGTATACTCAGACTCAAGCACCGGAATTTTATTTTCTCCGATCAGATACTGGATCTTTCCCACCCCGTTGTAATCCGTTCCGATCTCCAGGATATTTCCATACTGTTTTTCGATCAGATCACTCTGTGCCAGACCTTCCTGTACCGCCTTCGAATACGCACGCACAAGTCCTCCGGTTCCCAGAAGCGTTCCACCAAAGTATCTTGTTACCACAACCGCTGTGTTATACAGCTCTTCTCCGAGTAACACATCCAGCATGGGTTTTCCTGCTGTTCCACTTGGTTCTCCATCATCACTGCACCGCACACATTCTCTCCGCTCTCCGATCACATAGGCAAAACAGTTATGGGTGGCATTCCAGTACTTTTTCTTCATCTCTTCAATAAATGCCAGCGCTTCCTCTTCTGTCTCCACAAGACGTACCGTAGCAATAAAGCGGGATTTCTTTTCAATAATTTCCCCTTCTTTTCCACGATAGACTGTTTTATATCGCTCCAACATGGTAATTCTCCTTATAAGTATCATTCATTGTTTTTTTATTATAGGGGATTTTCCTTTCTGGATGCAAGGAAAATGTGAACTTTTTAATTCAGTCTTTTATTGAATTTTGAAATTTGCTATAATAAGCAGGATAAAGGAGGTACACAAATGAATTTTGGAAAAAATTCCACCCAGAAAAAGCGAAAACAACTGTCTTCCGCCTCCTCGAAAAGAGGAAAACGGGCGGGTGTCACTTTTCTGCGCATTCTGTTTCTGAGTTTTGCTGCAGTATGTGTGATCTTCTGTTGCATGGGGATTGGCGCCTTTCGTGCTATTCTCGATACTGCTCCGGATATCTCTGATGTAAACATCATGCCCAGTGGAAATGCCACCTTCGTGTATGATGCAGATGGTAATCAGCTTCAGAAACTGTCCGCTCCCAATGCCAACCGTATGTCGGTATCGATCAGCAAGATTCCGCTGAATATGCAGCATGCAATCGTTGCCATCGAGGATGAACGTTTTTACGAACATAATGGAATTGATATCCAGGGAATTTTACGTGCTTTTGTAAACGGTGTCTCCCATGGATTTCATTTTAATGAGGGCGCCAGTACTCTGACACAGCAGCTTCTGAAAAATAATGTATTTACCAACTGGACCAACGAAGGTAAGATCGAACGTTTCAAGCGTAAGATTCAGGAACAGTATCTGGCACTTCAGCTGGAAGCTTCCCTGACTGCCGAAGGAATGGATACCAAAAGTGTAATTCTGGAAAATTATCTGAATACCATCAATCTGTCTGCGGGAACTTATGGTGTTCAGGCTGCGGCTCAGCGCTATTTTGGAAAAAACAGCGAAGATCTGACACTTTCTGAATGTGCCGTACTTGCTGCAATCCCCCAGAATCCTTATGCATATAATCCGATTCGTTTTCCGGAAGAAAATGCAAAACGTCGCAAAAAGGTACTGACCAATATGCGGAATCAGGGATATATTTCCGAAGCAGAATATCAGGAAGCGCTTGCTGACAACGTCTATGAACGGATTCAGGAAACAGATTCTTCCCAGGAAACCGCTACCCCGTACTCATATTTCATTGATGAACTGACCTCACAGATCATTACCGATCTGCAGGAACAGAAAGGCTATACAAAAGTACAGGCACAAAATGCACTTTACAGTGGTGGTCTTCGGATCTATACCACACAGGATCCGGCAATTCAGTCTATCCTGGATGAAGAATATCAAAATGAAGAAAACTTCCCGGCTCATATACAGCTCGGTATCGACTGGGCCCTGACAGTGCAGAAAGCAGACGGAACCATCCAGAACTATAGTAAAGAAATGATGAAACTATATTTCAAAGATCATGGAGAAGATAATTTTGATCTTTTATTTGACTCCGAAGAAGAAGCACAACACTATGTGGATGAATATAAAGCAGCCGTCGTTGGTGAAGGTGAAACTATTCTTGCCGAACGAATCAGCTTTGCTCCTCAGCCACAATCTTCTATGGTTATCATTGACCAGCACACCGGATATGTCAAAGCTCTGGTCGGAGGACGTGGTGAAAAGACTGCCAGTCTTACTCTGAACCGGGCAACCGACACCTACCGCCAGCCTGGTTCTACTTTCAAACCACTGGCTGTTTACGGACCTGCTATCAATGATCTGGGACTTACTCTGGCAGACACTTATGTGGATCAGGCTATCACTTATGAGAATACAAACCGCCCGGTTAAAAATGCCTACAGCGGTTATCGCGGTACCATGACGATCCGTGATGCTCTCAAGTATTCCTGTAATACCATTGCCGTACAGTGCTTCCGTGATGTGACCCCACGACTTGGATATACGTATCTGAAAGATCTGGGGTTCGAAAAAGTTACCGATCACGAAGTAATCAACGGTCAGGTTTTCGATGACGCCAGAGAACCTACTGCCCTGGGCGGTATCACCAACGGTGTTTCCACATTGGAACTGACTGCTGCCTACGCTGCAATCGCTAACGGTGGTACTTACACTAAACCAGTATTTTATACCAAGATTCTGGATCAGAACGGGGATGTGATACTGGAAAACAAACCAAAAACAACCGAAGTCTTCCGTGAAAGCACCGCTTATCTGCTCACAAGTGCTCTCGAAAGTGTTGTCAACGATGAGGGTGGTACCGGTAACGGTCTGAAACTGGATAATATGCCGGTAGCAGGTAAGACAGGTACAACTTCTGCAACCCGTGACGTGTGGTTTGCAGGTTTTACACCATATTACACCTGTGCCGTATGGGCAGGTTATGACACCAACGAATTTCTGGAAGATGACTGTAAATCTTTCCATAAAAACTTGTGGAAAAAGGTTATGGGCCGGATTCATGCGGATCTTCCTTATGTGGATTTCGAGATTCCTTCTACTGTAAAGCAGGCTACGATCTGTACCTCCAGCGGACTGCTGGCAGGTTCCGGATGCCCGACCCGTACAGAATATTTTGAAACTTCTACAATTCCTACTGTGCGGTGTACCCGCCATTATGTAGCTCCTACACCACCTCCATTGCCCTCACCGGAAGCAAGTCCTTCCGACTCTGAGAGCAATACAGATGGTGATACCACTACCGGAGAAACCACAGATTCTGCGACCGGAGACGGCACAGCAACCGATGCCGGTGCTGGCGCAACACCGTCGGATACCGGTGGCACCGGTGCTGCACCACCGGATGCTTCTGCTCCGGCTGCAGGCGGTGATCCTGCCACTCCGGATACCGGCGGACAGGATGCAGCTCCGGCCGCCTGACAGATCCACATAACAGATGGAATCATAATTGGTCCATCGGACCGGTTATCGCGATACAATGCAACAAAAAAGAACGGATACAATACCATGTTTTTCATGGATTTGTATCCGTTCTTTTTGTTATTCAGACGTAACTGTTCAGTACCTTCACAGTTACGTGGCTACTGAATAGTTACATTCAGACAACGATTTCATCTTATTGTTTGTTCTTATTTTCATCTAAGCGACTACCAGTTTTGCAGCTCCGTAGATTCCGGCATCGTTGTCCAGTTTTGCCAGAACGATCGGAGTGTCTTTACAGCTGATGAAAGCGTGTTCTTTGTAGTAGCCTGCCACTGCATCTATCAGAGGCTGACCTGCTTTGGATACACCACCACCAATAACAATTACTTCCGGGTCTACTACGCAGGTGAAAACAGCCAGTGCCGTTCCCAGATACTCGGCAAATTTATCTACGATCTGTTTTGCTACACTGTCGCCTTCTTTATATGCGTCAAAGATGGTTTTTGCGCTGAAATTATCCAGATGCAGTTTTGTCTCAGCAGTATTTTCTGCCATGATTTTTTTACCGATTCTTACGATACCGGTAGCAGAAGCCAGCTGTTCCAGACAACCTTTATTTCCACAGTTACAGCTTTCGGTTTCTTCCGGTTCCACAAAGGCATGTCCGATTTCTCCACCTGCTCCATGTGCTCCGGTGACAATCTTACCGTCCACAATAATACCGCCGCCGACACCGGTTCCCAGTGTAGCCATGATCAGGTTCTTTGTACCTTCTCCACCGCCTTTCCACATCTCACCAAGAGCTGCAACGTTGGCATCATTTCCTACTTTTACCGGAATCTGATCCAGCAGTTTTTCCAGATCATCTGCCAGCATGGTATATCCCCAGTGCAGATTAACTGCCACCTGTACTTCTCTTTCTTTTACAACCGGTCCCGGAACACCTACACCTACACCGGTAACTTCTGTTTTTTCAATTCCTTTTTCTTCCATTTTTTTCAGGATCGTTTCTGCTACATCCGGAAGGATTGCTTTTCCATTTTCTTCTGTACGGGTTTTGATCTCCCATTTTTCCAGAAGTACACCTTCTGTTGTAAATAATCCGCATTTTACGGTTGTTCCTCCGATATCAATTCCAAAACAATAACTCATCTTTTTAGTCCTCCTTCTTTTTTGCCAGGTTCGCCTGTACACGGTTATACAGTTCCTGTGCCGCATTATATCCCATCTTTTTCTGACGGTGGTTGACTGCCGCAGATTCCACGATAACAGCCAGATTTCGACCCGGACGGATCGGCAGAGAATGGCACACCACTTTATTGCCAAGGATCTCTGTATATTCTTCTTTCAGTCCCAGACGGTCGTATTCTTTATCCCGGCTCCATTCTTCCAGTTTGATGACCAGATCGATGGACTGGGTATTTTTTACACTTTCCACACCAAACAGCGTCTTCACATCAATGATACCGATACCACGCAGTTCAATAAAATGCCGGGTGATATCCGGTGCAGTTCCCACCAGTTCCACATCACTGACTTTGCTGATCTCCACCACATCATCACTTACCAGACGATGACCGCGTTTGATCAGCTCCAGAGCTGCTTCACTCTTACCGATACCGCTCTCACCCATGATAAGAACACCTTCGCCATATACATCCACCAGTACACCATGAATGGAGATACACGGTGCCAGCTGCACATTCAGCCAGCGGATAATCTCTGCCATGAAATTGGATGTGGTTTTTTCTGTTACAAGAATCGGCACATTGTACTTTCTTCCCATATCCAGCATATCTTCATCCGGTTCCGTCATCGTCGTAAAGATCACACAGGGAATCTGTTTGGATACAAAATTCTCAAAACTGCGTTTTCGCTCTTCCGGATTCAGGTGCATCAAATAAGTATACTCTACATAACCGATAATCTGTACACGTTCAGAGGCAAAATGTTCAAAGTATCCTGTCAGCTGAAGGGCCGGTCTGTTAATATCCGGAAGAGTGATGCGTACATGCTCCATGTCCACTTCCGGCGTAAGATTCTTCAGGTTCATTTCTTGAACCAGTTTGGTCAGTTTTACAGCCTTCATATCTCGCTCTCCTTTTTCAAAACTTTATAAATATCTTATCACATGAAACCTCAAACTGCAAGAAATCAACCATCAAGAATGAAAAAATTGGTACACTTTTTGTGCAGACTGCCGATTCATCGACGGAACATTACCAAGTTCCTCTTCACTTGCCACCCGGATCTCCTCGATGGATTTGAAATATTTCATCAGTGCCTTTCTCCGTGTCGGCCCGATCCCCTCAATATCATCCAGAATCGAATGGATCTGTCCCTTGCTTCGAAGCAGACGGTGATATTCAATTGCAAACCGATGCACTTCATCCTGGATCCTCGTAATCAGCTTAAACCCCTCACTGGTGTGACTGATAGGAATCTCATGCTCCTGATAGTACAGCCCCCTTGTCCGGTGATTGTCATCTTTGACCATACCGCATACCGGAATCGTAAGCCCGAGTTCCGCCAGTACCTGTTCTGCCACATGCACCTGGCCCTTTCCACCATCCATCAGGATCAGGTCCGGGAACTGACTGAAACCACTGAATTCCTCTTCTTCTTTGTCTTTCTGTTCCTCAATTCCTCTCCGGAACCGCCTTGTCAGCACTTCTTCCATGCTGGCGTAATCGTCCGGTCCCTGTACAGATTTGATCTTAAACTTGCGATAATCGTTTCTTTTCGGTTTTCCTTTTTCATAAACCACCATGGAACCTACCGACTCAAATCCGCTGATGTTGGAGATATCATAGGACTCTACCCGCTGCAGACTGTCCAGTTCCAGAAGATCGCAGATTTCTTTCATAGCTCCGATTGTTCTTCCCTCTTCCCGTTTCAGTTTCTCCTTATCCTGGGTCAGTACCATTCGTGCATTCCTTGCTGCCAGTTCCACCAGTTTCTCTTTCGTTCCCTTTTTCGGCACCCTGATATGCACTTTCTGTCCCCGTTTTTTACTGAGCCACTCCTCCAGCACTTCAATCTCATCAATATCTCTTTGCAGCATCAGCTCTTTCGGGATAAACGGTGTCCCTGCATAGAACTGTTTCACAAAATTCAGAAGAATCTGCGATGGTGTGGCATCTGCTGCGATCCACAGATAGAAATGATCTCTTCCGATCATTTTACCTTCCCGGATAAAAAACACCTGTACCACTGCATCTTCTTCATCCATCGCCATCGCGATCACATCCTTATCCTCTCCCTGACTTCCGGTAATCTTCTGACGCTCACCGATCTTCTGTACACTCTGCATCAGATCCCGATATTCCCCGGCCTCCTCAAAACGCAGCTCTTCTGATGCCGCAAGCATCTTCTCTTCGAGTTCTTTTAACAGTTTTTTATAATCCCCGTTCAAGAAATCCAGCACCCCCTCAATCTGCTTCTGATACTCCTCTTTGGAAATATACCCCTGACACGGTGCCTTACACTGTTTGATGTGATAATACAGGCAGGGGCGCTCCTTGCCGATATCCCGTGGCAGATTCCGGTTGCAGGTACGGACATGGTAGAGCTTGCGGATCAGCTCCATCGAATCCTTGACCGCATTGGAACTGGTGTACGGTCCGAAATATTTTGCTTTGTCCTTTTTCATCTGTCGCACAAACAGTACCCGTGGATATTCCTCATTAACCGTCACTTTCAGATACGGATAAGTTTTGTCGTCCTTGAGCATCGTGTTGTACTTCGGCCGGTGTTCCTTGATCAGGTTACACTCCAGCACCAGAGCCTCCAGCTCGGAATCTGTGATGATGTACTCAAACCGGGCGATCTGCTGCACCATCTGTTCTTTCTTGATTCCAAGATTTCTGCTGCTTTGAAAATACTGCCGGACCCTGTTTTTCAGACTGATGGCTTTTCCCACATAGATGATCGTATCTTTCGCATCGTGCATAATGTAAACTCCCGGTTTTCCCGGCAGTTTTTTCAGTTCTTCCTGTATATCAAACATAACCCCTGTTTTCCCTTCTTTCCTGTGTTCTTCAGATCTCTGTTTTTGAAAAAAGGAAAATGGCGCAGTCTCCTGTTCCATTTTCCTTTCTCTTTGCCTGCCTTCCGGCAGATATTTCTTTTATTCCCGTATCGGAGATTCCTGTGAATCTTCCTTCACCGGCTCCTGTGCTTTCTTTTCTTCTGGTGTATCGCTGACAGGATCCGCAGTTACTTCTTCCTCCTGCAATGCGGTTTCTGTCATCGGTTCCGCATCCGGTGTTTCCTGTGTTGCTTCCACTGCTGTTTCTGCGGGTTCCAGTTCCTTTCCCTCTGTACCTTCTGCTTCATGGAAAATCTCCATGAATTCTTTTCCGGTGATCGTCTCGCGTTCGATCAGGAATGCGGCTATCTTGTCCAGTGTTTTCCTGTGTTCGCAAAGCATCTGTTTTGCCTGCTCGTAAGACTCTTTCAGCATCTTCATCACTTCATGATCAATCTCAGTTGCTGTTGCATCGCCACAGTTCAGAGTTGCACGGCCGTTCAGATACTCATGCTCCACACTCGCCAGTCCCATCAGTCCGAACTTTTCAGACATGCCGTACTGGGTGATCATCGCTTTCGCAATCTGTGTAGCTTTTTCAATATCATTAGATGCTCCGGTTGTTACATTCCCGAATACCACTTCTTCTGCAGCACGACCACCAAGGAGACCTACCAGCATCGCTTCCAGCTCCGCTTTGGTATTCAGATATTTTTCTTCTTCCGGTACCTGCATGACATATCCGAGTGCTCCCATGGTCCGCGGTACAATCGTAATCTTCTGCACAGGCTCCGCATCCTTCTGCAGTGCACTTACCAGTGCATGACCCACCTCATGGTAAGAAACGATCCGACGTTCTTCCTGACTGAGAATACGATCCTTCTTTTCTTTACCGACCAGGACAACTTCCACTGCTTCATAGAGATCTTTCTGAGAAACGGCTTTTCTTCCGTTCTTTACAGCAAGAATGGCTGCCTCATTGATCATATTGGCAAGATCAGATCCTACTGCTCCGGAAGTTGCCAGTGCAATCGCATCCAGATCCACGGTTTCATCCAGTGACACATCTTTTGCATGCACTTTCAGGATATTGACACGTCCTTTCAGATCCGGACGTTCCACAATAACCCGACGGTCAAAACGACCCGGACGAAGCAGTGCCGGATCCAGAATCTCCGGACGATTGGTCGCCGCCAGGATCAGAATACCCTTGGATGAATCAAAACCATCCATCTCCGCAAGCAGCTGGTTCAGTGTCTGTTCCCGTTCATCGTTACCGCCACCATACCGGCTGTCACGGCTTTTACCAATTGCATCAATCTCATCAATAAAAATGATACACGGTGCGTTCTTCTTAGCTTCTTCAAACAAATCACGGACACGGGAAGCACCCACACCGACAAACATCTCCACAAAATCAGACCCTGACAAAGAAAAGAATGGTACATGCGCCTCTCCGGCAACTGCTTTGGCCAACAGAGTTTTTCCTGTTCCCGGAGGTCCTACAAGAAGGGCTCCTTTTGGCAGTTTTGCACCGATTGTCGTATATTTTCCCGGATTATGCAGGAAATCCACCACTTCCTGCAAGGATTCTTTCGCTTCATCCTCACCAGCTACGTCTTTGAACGTAACACCGGTTTCTTGCTGTACATAGGCTTTGGCTTTGCTTTTTCCAACCCCCATCATTCCGCCGCCTTTGTTCATCTTTCTCATCAACCAGTTCATCAGGATAATCAGGAATACAAAGGGTACCAGCAGACTTAAAATAGTATAGATGATCGATCCGGTTGGGTCTGGCTGGATCTCATTAAAAGTAATCTTATTTCCGGTTTTCTGTTCTGCCTCCAGAAGTCTCGCTGTCAATGTTGTGCTGTCTTCCATCGCAGTGGTAGAATATTCAAATTCCACACCCTCCACTTTCTGTTCCCTTGGAACAATAGTCAGCACACCACTTTGCAGTTCTACTGATTTGACTTCTCCTTTATCCAGCATCTCCAGAAATTTATCATAAGTGATTTCTTTCGATGTGGAACTTTGTAAAATATTGCTGAACACTGTCCAGATCAGCAGGGTTGCCAGTACACAGATCAGCAGCACCAGCAGAGATGATTTATTCTTTGGGCCTCCGGGTCCGCCATTTCCATTCGGTCCCTGTCCGTTCGGCCCCTGATCGTTATAATTATTCGGTCTTTGGTCCATAATTTCCTCCTTTTAATACCTACATTATTATAAAGATTTCTTCCCGATAAATCAACTCTTTTCCCCCTTTCGTCATCGAATTTTCAAATTACTGTTTTTTTTTCATTTCTGTATAGCATTTCTCGTCTCTTTTGTAGTATACTAGAGAATGTATTTTTTAACTGTCCGATAGGCGGTGTTTGTAAAAGACACAGAACAGTTACGTTATTTTATTTTTTATACAGGAGGACAAGGTTAGATGAAAATCGGATTTGATAATCAAAAATATTTATCCATGCAGTCTGAACACATCCGGGAACGTATCAATCAGTTTGACAACAAACTCTACCTGGAGTTTGGAGGAAAACTTTTTGATGATTATCACGCATCCCGTGTGCTGCCCGGTTTTGCTCCGGACAGCAAACTACAGATGCTGATGCAGCTTTCTGACCAGGCAGAAATCGTTGTTGTTATAAGTGCCGGAGATATCGAAAAAAACAAAGTTCGTGGAGATCTCGGTATCACCTATGATGTGGATGTACTGCGACTGATCGAAGCATTTCGCGGAAAAGGTCTGTATGTAGGAAGCGTTGCGATCACCCAGTACACCGGTCAGAAAAGCGCAGATGCTTTCAAAAAGAAACTGGAGAACTTAGATATCCCGGTATACATTCTTTATTCCATTGACGGATATCCAAATAACGTTTCTCATATTGTCAGTGACGAAGGCTATGGAAAGAATGATTACATCAAAACCACTCGTCCTCTGGTTGTTATCACAGCTCCGGGTCCGGGAAGCGGAAAGATGGCTACCTGCCTGTCTCAGCTGTACCATGAGCAGAAACGTGGTGTTCGTGCCGGTTATGCGAAGTTTGAGACATTCCCGATCTGGAATATCCCGTTGAAGCATCCGGTTAATCTGGCATACGAAGCTGCCACTGCTGATCTGAACGATGTCAATATGATCGACCCTTTCCATCTGGAAGCTTACGGAGAAACTACAGTCAATTACAATCGTGATGTGGAAATCTTCCCGGTACTGGAAGCCATGTTTGAACGGATTTTCGGTGAATGCCCTTACAAATCTCCGACAGACATGGGGGTCAATATGGCTGGAAATTGTATCATCGATGATGAGGTATGCCAGGAGGCTTCCCGTCAGGAGATCATCCGCCGGTATTATCAGGCAAAGGCCGGACTGGTAGATGGTTCCAAAAAAGAAGACGAAGTCTTCAAGCTGGAACTGCTGATGAAGCAGGCACATATCACACCACAGGATCGTAAGGTTGTCAGTGCTGCCCTGAATCGCGCAGAACAGACCGGTGCACCGGCTGCTGCCATGGAATTGCCCGACGGTAAAATCATCACCGGAAAGACCTCTGATCTGCTGGGATCCTC
>JAFEHB010000692.1_pt1 | contig 19639 bp, 21 predicted proteins | sample 9267121 | NCBI WGS metagenome assembly JAFEHB01 (sample SAMN17103336, study PRJNA684904) | human gut metagenome | isolation source: diarrhea sample from child under the age of five | host: Homo sapiens | place: South Africa: Mafikeng, Mafikeng Provincial Hospital | collected 2019-09 | reverse complement strand
CTCGCAAGGGTCGGTGACAACGGGATGAAAATGCAAATCGTGAAAATAAGATTTTGAGAGGCAAAAAAAATGAAGCGCGCTCACTTTGACGTTGAAGAAGACGGCTTTTACGGCGCATATTGGGCGTGCAAGGATACACATACAGCGGCGGGCACGGATTCGATTGAAACCGGGCCCGCTATCTGATACTAAATTATTTTATCAAACGTCTGTTCTATTATCGCCTATTACAACAGCATTGCGTTCGCATTCACGGAGCTTTACGGCAGAAGCTGTGGGGCGGTGTGTTTGAGATTCTGCCCAAGGAAGTTGGCAATATCCATGTTCTCAATACCGGCCTATTGAACATTAATGCCGAGCTAAAAAGAAACGTTATCAGCGTAATTGGCGGAGTAGTAAGAAATGGGCGCAATATCGACGAAGCGTTGGATTACATTGATGCAAAGATACCCGTTGGTATACTTAGTTAGATTCGATGAAGATACCTGTTGCGCATGTAGACGCATATGGAGAGACATTGCAAGCAAGGCGCCTCGGCAGAGGCACAAGATAGGCAGTGACTATAATGACCAGCACAAAATTTACTTGGATTAGCTTTTATAAAGAGTTATCTGACAAGCTGCTGACCTATCGAGACAGGCGCGACGATCTGATAAACAAGCTAGCAACTGTCTATGAATCGATCGGGATGAGTCTCCCTAAGCTTGAGGCAGATGAGCTGCAAGACATCGATCCGTTCACCGTCTTCGGTCTCTTCAACAAGGGCATCACAGACGCAAACCGGCAAAAGATCATCGCCGGCATCGCCGAGGTGTTCGACATTGGGGCAGATCAGCCCACGGACTTCGAGGGCATCCCCGTGCTCAACAACCTCAACGCGACCTTCTATGCCTTCGCCAACGACGAACGTCGCGGCGAGCACGACATCGATAACCTCTGGCACGTGTTCGAGGCCGAACTTGCACTGGCCGCCGACGACAACGAGGAAACCCGGAAGGCCTTCGTCGAGGCATTCGATACCACCGTCATCCAGTTCACACTTGGCTGGAAGCTCACCATGGGCCTCTACTGGGCGAGGCCCTACAACTTCATCAGCCTGGATTCGCGCAACCGCTGGTTCATGGCCGACGTCGCAAAGGCTGGCACCGCCATCGCCGGCATGGTGCCGAAGGAGAAGGACTCGCCGGTTCATAACGGAGATCGCTACCTCGCCATTTGCGACACCATCAAGTCGGAGCTCGGAAGCGAAGAGTGCTCGTATGCAGACTTCCCCTCGCTGACGGCTGCCGCCTTCGTGGAGTCTGAGCGCGTCAACCGCGAGAGGAAGGTCGCCGAGAAGGCTGCAGCCGAGAAGGCGGAAGAAAATTCCCTTGGAGACGAGGGGGTCAAGACCACACATTACTGGACCTACTCCCCGGGAGACGGTGCCGCGAGGTGGGATGACTTCTACGCACGTGGCGTAATGGGCGTCGGTTGGAGCAAGCTCGGCGACGTCGAGAAATACGCCAGCAAGGAAGACATCCGCAAGAACCTGCGCACCCTGTACAGTAGTAAGTACTCGCAGAAGAACTCCGCGCTCGCGCTCTGGCAGTTCTCGCGCGAAATCAAGCCGGGCGACGTTGTCTTTGCTAAGCGGGGCCGCAGCGTAATTATTGGTCGCGGCATCGTTGAGGGGGATTACCAATTCGACGAAAATGGCGACTCCTATCCGAACATCCGCAGGGTACGCTGGACGAGCAGAGGAGAGTGGCACACGGAAGACTTCCTCGCCGTGAAGACCCTGACGGACATCACCGCCTATCCCGACCTCGTTGAGAAGCTCAACTCGTTCTTCGAGGACGAGGGCGGCGAAGTCGAGGAAGACACGGAGGAGGTTGAATACCCAGCGTACACGTCCGAGGACTTCCTCTCGGAGGTCTACATGGACGGCGAGCACTACAGGACCCTCGTCAACGTCCTGCGCGCGAAGAAGAACATCATCCTGCAGGGTGCCCCAGGCGTAGGCAAGACCTTCGCCGCAAAGCGCCTGGCCTACTCCATGATGGGCGTGAAGGACGCCGAGCGTGTGATGATGGTGCAGTTCCACCAGAGCTACAGCTACGAGGACTTCATAGAGGGGTTCCGCCCGAACGCGCAGGGCTTCGACCTCGAGAAGGGCGCGTTCTACAACTTCTGCAAGAATGCGAAGGACGATTCTGACAACGACTACTTCTTCATCATCGACGAAATCAACCGTGGCAACCTCTCGAAGATCTTCGGCGAGCTGTTCATGCTCATCGAGAACGACAAGCGCGGGCCCAGGAACACGCTGCAGCTCCTCTACTCGCACGAGCTGTTCTACGTCCCGAGCAACGTATACCTCATTGGCATGATGAACACAGCGGACCGCTCGCTCGCCATGCTCGACTACGCCCTGCGCCGCCGCTTCGCGTTCTTCGACCTCCGTCCCGCCTTCGACGCGGAGAGCTTCATCGCCTATCAGGAGGGACTTGCCAGTGAGAAGTTCGATAGGCTCATCTCTTGCGTCGTGAAGTTGAACGAGGCGATCGCGTCCGACGAGTCGCTGGGAGACGGCTTCTGCATCGGCCATAGCTACTTCTGCCGCATGTCCCCGGACGACGTGACGGACGATAAGCTCTCAGCAATCGTCAACTACGAGCTCGTGCCGATGTTGCGCGAGTACTGGTTCGACGAGCCCACCAAGGTCGACGAGTGGGCCGGCAAGTTGCGCAGGTCAATCCGGTGATCCGGATACAGAACATCTACCACATGCTCGCCTATGCGTTCCAGACGCTGCAAGGGCAGGGCTACCGCGACATCGCAGCCGAGGAGTTCGACAACACCGCCGACCTCCTCGCCGAGATACTGTCACGGGGCGTGAGCCTGCAGCTCAAGCGCGGTCTTGGCCGAGAGTACGTCGACCGCAAGGATATGCTCTCCTCACCGAGGGGCAAGATTGAGCTGTCCGAGTCCTTGAAGACGCGCTCAATTCTGCGCAGGCAGCTGATTTGCAGCTACGACGAGTTCAGCACGGACACGCGCATGAACCGCATCCTCAAGGCGACGATCATGCTCTTGATTCGCTCGGACATCGACAAGGCGCGCAAGAAGGCACTTAGACGGCTGCTTCCGTACTTCGTGGACGTGGAAGACGTGAACCTTTCGGGCGAAGACTGGCACATGCGCTTCGACCGGAACAACCAGACTTATCGCATGCTCATGAACGTGTGCTGGCTGGTCGCGAAGGGCCTTCTCCAGACGCGGGAGAGCGGGAGCCTCCGCATGATGGACTTCCTCGACGAGCAGCGAATGAGCCACCTGTACGAGAAGTTCATCCTCGAGTACTACAGACGTGAGCACCCAGAGCTTTCCGCAGGGGCGCCGTACATCAGCTGGGCACTCGACGACGGCTTCGGCGATATGCTCCCCGCCATGCACACCGACATAACGCTCACACGGGGCAGGACCGTCCTCATCATCGACGCGAAGTACTACAGTCACACGACGCAACAGCAGTTCGACAAGCGAAGCGTCCACTCCGGAAACCTGTACCAGATCTTCACCTACGTGAAGAACAAGGAAGCGGAACTCGCCAGCACTCACGACCAGCATAGCGTGTCGGGCATGCTGCTCTACGCCAAGACCGACGAAGACGTGCAGCCTGATGGTGTGTATCAGATGAGCGGTAACCAGATAAGCGTGAGGACATTGGACCTGAACCAGCCCTTCGAGACAATACGTTCGCAGCTCGACGGTATTGCTGAAGCTCATTTCTCAACAGAGTCGGCTTATGTTTGAGAGCCTGACAAAACATCTGCCTACGGTTGAGAATGCCGAGGGATTTGGTAACTGGGTTGTAGACCGAGAGAGCAAGGGCACCATGAACGACCCAATCAAGATGCCCTACGTGAATTACGGAACGACGGTTGCTGACGTTGGACAGGCAATCTACGACTTCGTCGACGAGCGTTCAGAGTACGAGCTCACGCATTACCACGACATACTTGAACGCAACGGACTCGAGTGGAGCAGCCAAGCAATGTCTGGGGCAGATGTATCGGAACTTGACGGCCAGGCGGTGATGGCGCTTCTGCTGGGAGCCGTGAGTCAACCTCAACCAGCCCTTCGAGGGCATCCGCTCACGGCCCAGCTCTATAGCGCAGGCGCACTTCCCGAGGAGGAACATGTACGAGAGCCTTACCGAGCTCATACCAGAGCTCGACTCCGCCTACGAGTACGGAACATGGGTCGTGGACCGCAAGCACAAGGGGACGGCGAACGACCCGATCAACTTCCCCTATGTGAGCTTCGACCCGGTGATGTGGGACTTCGACCGCCGCGTCTACACCTTCGTGGACGGACACCCCGAATATGACCTGGCTCACTACAACGACATCCTCGCCCGCAGCGGCATCGAGTGGTCGGCGGAGTCCATGGAGGGCGCCGACACCTCGAAACTCGACGGGCAGACCGTCATGGCACTCCTCGTTGCCTCGCTTCGGGCCGACCGCTTCTGTGAGGGGGCACTGCTCGGGTTCTTCGAGTCCGGCGCCATCAGGAGGTGGCTCATAAGGCTGAGGGAGATCGATGGACAAGCAGACTAGAAAGGGACCACTCCATAACATGAACGATTCCTATCAGATGCCCATACAGATAGAGTCTGACGAAAACGGCCTCATCGATCGCGAATGTCCGAACGAAAACTGCCTCTTCACCTTCAAAATCGACCTCCACGACTGGGAGAACAAGGTAGTCGGCCATCACATGCGCTGCCCTAGGTGCGGACTCGTGGCTCCTTATGACAAGTGGTGGACGCAAGGACAGCTCGCCGTCCTAAACGCCAACATCAAGAGCTTCGCCCTCGGCCTAGTCCACGATGAACTCAACTCGACTTTCAGGCAGCTGGAGCGACAGACCCAGCGGAACAAGTACGTGCGAATCAGTTACAAGCCATCAAGTAGGCCCCTGTATGCTAACCTCCCCATATCCCAGACCGATGCATGGGAAACAGAGATCACCTGTGATGAGTGCGGCACAAGGTTCAGCATAATAGGCAATGCCTACTTTTGCCCCTGCTGCGGCAAGGACCTCTCGACGAACGCGATCCAGGACTCCCTGACATCGTATCGACGCCGTATAGACGACCTGCAAAAGGTGCACGACATATTCAAGCAGGACTTCTCATCCGAAGAGGCGGAGAAGCAGGTCGAATCGATCCGGGAGGACACGCTCGGCTCAATCGTCGGCACCTTCGAGTCATTCTGCAAGGCCAGGTATGCCGAGCTGGGAGGCGCCAACGCAAAACGGGGTGTCTTCCAAAGGCTCCGTGACGGCGATGATCTGTTTGACGAGCTGACGGGATTCAGATACGAGCACCGCATCGGCGATGACGGGCTCGACTTCATGAACCTCATGTTCAACAGGCGGCACCTCATAACGCATAGCAATGGCATTGTTGACGAGCAATACCTAAGAAAGACTGGGGATACCCTCTACGCCGCTGGACAACGTGTCATCGTGAGGAACGCTGACCTGCTTAAGCTTCTAGATTTCATTCAAGAAGCCGTCAACGGGCTTCTCGATGCCAAGCCCAAAGAATCACCCACCACATAGGGCGATACCCAAAGCCCATTAGCTCTGTCCTCGTCTTATCACAAGTAGGAACGTTCATGTCGCAGCTGCCAACTTTATCCAACGCCCAAATAATGCAGATATGCAAGGTCATAGGTGACACCGGGTCGGGCCTGACCGGCTCGGAGATAGGCGGCTTGCTAGCTGAGCTTCGCCTTCCCGACCCCGGCGGCAGCATGACCAAATGGAGGCGATTGGACTGCGCCCTTGTACAGCGGGTCAACGCCGCCAAATCGACCAACATCGTATACAGCCTCATAAGCCACTGCTTCGAGCCTGCGAGGGGGCTGGAACAGCCCGAGCGCTACCGCTGGATGATGTCCGAGGTGAACCGAACGCTCATGCTCGTTGGCGTGGAGATTCTGTACAGCGGCAAGTTTCACCTAGTGAAAGCCGCGACCAACCTGAGCGAAGTCGAACGTAGGACAAAGGAACTCAGAAACAAGCTGATCGGCTATGGGGCCCACGCTGAGGTGCTCAAGTGCTGCCGTCGGGAGCTCCTCACCGAGGACTACTACTATGCCGCGCACGAGGCGGCGAAGAGCCTTTGCGAGCAGGTGAGAACGATAAGTGGGCTTAGCCTCGATGGGACGAGACTGTTTGAAAAGGCGTTCAGCTTGAATGACCCGTACCTTGCCCTGAACGCCCTACAGACCGAGTCGGAACGCAATCAGCAGAACGGGCTCAAGGAGCTCCTCAACGGCGTGATGCACCTGGTGCGAAACCCGACGGCACATGAGCTGAGAATCCATTGGGATGTCAACGAGGAGGATGCCGTCGACGTCCTCAACCTGATCTCCTATCTACATAAGCTTCTCGATTGCTGCGTCGTCGTACGGTGGGCTTCATAGCACGCCACCGAATCAGAGTCGTCCTTCCCTTGTGACACGCCCGGACAATGCCCGTACCTAGAAGGTGCGGGCATTTTTCTTTGTCCACACGACGCGAAAAGGCGGTCGCAATGGAGGGTGAGTCAAGTGGCGTGCAGCAGGCGCAGGACCAGGTCAGGCAGGACAAAACCAGCAGCAGGACGGGCAGAAGCCGGGCGTCGACGCGCAGACGGGGCAGAAACAGAACCAACAGGAACCCCAAAAGGACGCGGCGAGCGGAAGCGGCACAGACTACGTCGCACAGCTCAAGGCCAAGAACGCCGAGGCGAGACGCTGCAAGCGAAAGTTGCCGAGGCTGCTAAGCGAGCAAGGCCCGCAGGGCCCGAAGGGCGATGCGGGAGAGGCGGGGCCGCAGGGACCCGCCGGCGAATCGGGCGCGAGCCCCATGGCCTACGACGGCGTGTTCAACACGGCCAACAGCACGTCGGCCTTCCGCGTCGCCACCGGCAGCTACCGCGTCGGAGACCTCTTGACGGACTCCTACAAGATGCTCGCGCAGGTGATCGGGGTTCAGGCGAGCTCGAACGCCGTCTCCGAGTACGTGAGCATCGCGCTCATCGCCAGCCTGCACAGCAACGACGTCACCTGGTGCATGGAGCTCGACGTTGAGCCCGGCAAGACGGCGGCGGACACGGTCAAGGTGCACGGCTACTTCGTCAAGAAGGGCGACCTCGTAATCTCGACCGACACGAGCTGCCTGGGAGAGGTCGCGAAAACGGGCGTCTGCTACATGGAGGAGACGATGGCCTACGTGAAGGGGCTCGCCCACCTGGGCGCATCCGACCTTTCCGCCTACGCGACCAGGGAGTACGTGGACGCGCAGATCGCGGCAATCGCGAGCCTCGAGAAGATGACATTCTGATGACGACAGGCACGGTATCGACCAAGCTCCTCACGGACATCGCCAACGCGATCCGCCAGCAGAACGGCACCTCTGCGAACTACAAGCCGCGCGAGATGGCCGCCCTCGACGGCACGAAGGCGGACACGGCTGGAGTCGAGGGCCACAAGGGGTCGAGAGCGGCGTACTCTCCTCCAAGGTGTTCGACGCCATCGGCGCCGCCATCCGGGGGCAGAACGGGGCCGCGACCAAGTACGCGCCCGCCGTCATGGCCGCTATCATCCTGGCACTCCAGTGGGACGCGGGCCTCAAGGTGCGCGCCGTGCTGCTCGAGAACGGGATGCTGGCGTTCAACTACCTCGAGGGACGCCGCTCCGCCATCGGCGGCAAGGTCTCGCACTCGTTCGTCGTGGACGAGAGCGGCCACGCGTCCGCGGACGCGCGTCCCTGGAAGGACGTCCGCACCGAGGTGAGGACGGTCTACCCGCACTCCTCGCTCAAGGCTGCGGGCATCACGAATATCGCGTACTGGTTCAACGGCTTCTCGAATCTCCAGTTGGTGAGCAGGTTCGAGAACCTGAGCGGTGTGGAGGATGTGACCCAGCTGTTCGCCTCGTGCAGCGAGCTTCACACCGTGAGCGCGACATCGTTCGACAACTCCAAGATCAAGAGGTACGCGGGTGTTCTCTACGGGTGCAGTAAGCTCGCGGGCGGCACCGACGGCTTTGTGCCGTCACCCTCCTCGGGGGCCGCCCGTGCTCAAGCTGGGAACAGGCGACGTGCTGACCGACCCCGAGAGCGACATACGCACCTGGCTCGATGCCACGCTGTTCGCCGACGGCGAGCTGAAAATCGGCTTCGCCAAGGCCGACGCGGCCGGACGCGAAGTGCTGGCTGCGGGCAAGCTGTGCTCCAACGCCAAGTACAACGCGATCCAGACAACCCCCTGGGCATCCTTCGACAAGAGCGTCAAGGCCGTGACGATCGCCGCCGATGCGTCGAGGCTCGCCAACGTGAACCTGAACTACTGGTTCTACGGGTACAGCGCGCTCGCGTCGGTTTCCGGCATGGCGAACCTGCGGGGCGTGGCCCGCATGGACCACACGTTCAACTCGTGCTCCGCGCTCGCCGAACTCGACCTGCGGGGCATGAGCTCTGCGGCGCTCGCGAGCATGGCCTACACGTTCGGAGCCTGCACGAGCCTGGCCAAGATCCTGGTCGATGCCGACTGGGAGCTGCTCAAGGGGATGCACGGGCTCGTCCACGTTCTACAACCGCAAGGCCATCGTGGGCGGCAACGGCACGGCCTTCGACTCCAAGCAGACGACGTGCGCGATGTGCCGAATCGACCGCGAGGGGCAGGCGGGATACTTCACTGCCGGGTAGCAGCTTAGGTCTGCATAAAATGGTGCCTCTGGCGACTGCGCAGGTGTCCTTCCTGCGCAGTCGCCAGGAGTGGGCGCGCCGCCCCCGTGATGCGGGTTAGGCGATGTGATGTGGCGGCGTGCAGCAAGGACTTGCTTACTCCTCGTTGAGATATTGCTTTCGATCGGCCATGTGCTTTCCGGCGAGGGAACTCCCGTGACGCAGGCCGTCTGCGATCATCTCCTGGAAATAGGCGTCCTTCTCGTCGCAGAGGTCCTCAAGCTCAACCACTCGCGACGCCAGGCAGCCCGAGACGCTGCGCTCAATCTCGAGGTCGTCCGCCAACTGTGCGTTGTCTTCCAGCAGCCGCTCGTTCTCTTCTCTCAGCTGATCGTTATCTCGAGCGTTGCCTACAACATAGACTGCGGCGCCGACGACAACGGCAGTGCCAGCAGCAATCTCCTTCTTGTGCTCTCTGACGAATTGAACGGCCTTGGCTGCACCCTCCTTAACGACGGCGGGAATAGCCTCTGCCTTTTCGCGGACGATTTGCGTTAGGGACTTCTTCTCTGTTGCGTCAGGTTCGGGCTCGGCTTCCATCAAGGTCGTTTCAGAAGCTTCTTCCGATGTTTCTTCCCTGGACTCGAACTCGTCCATTTCAGCCTCCGTTCTTTTGCCATTGCTGCATTTTACCTCGCATTTTGCTCTAATGATTCAGCTGCCAGCTGATTTGTGACCGTAGTGGATGATGGGGCCGATGTAATTGGCCCATGTCCCGCCGGGAGGTCCTTGTGGAGTCTATTGCGGTGGCGTTTATCGGCGGCGTCGTGACGCTGGTCGGGGTGATCGTCTCGAACTCGCGCAGCCGCTCGGTGATGGAGCTCAAGATCGATGAGCTCATCCGGCGCGTCGAGAAGCACAACTGCCTCATCGATCGCACCTACAAGCTCGAGCAGGACATGGCCGTGGTCAGGCGCGACGTTGACGCGTTTGAGGAGAGGAGCGGCACATGAACCGTTTTCTGACGAGCACCGTGTAATCGAAGCAGATAGAGTGGAGGACCTAGCAGGGCGCTCTTTTGATGAAATCAAATACCAACCTTTCGCAGCTTTCGACGAAAAGTGGACGAGATACTTTATAGATGCATGCGATGCGAGGGTGCTTAACGCCCTCTACGGGGATGAACGACTTGTGCCGTTTTCCGACATCGCCCTCATCAACGTCGGCGTTACGACTGGCAACAATTCATTTTTCTCCCTGACCGACGAGACATCAGTAACATACGAATTAGACGATCTCACTCTCCCTCTTATTGGTAGAAGCTCCCATGCGTCAGGCGTTTTTTCACTAACGAAGACTGGGAACAAAACAGAAATCAAGGCAAAAGAGCCAGGTTGCTTGCACTCGAAGACGGTCAGTACGCAAATATGAGAAAGACCCAACGCGCCTATATTGACGAAGGGAAAGAACGCAGGGAGAACGAAGGATACAAGTGCTCCATCCGAAATAATTGGTATGCCATCCCCTCCATTTGGATACCCGACGCCTTCTTCCTTAGAAGGAACAACCTCTATCCAAAATTTGTGCTCAATCGTTGCAGCGCGATATCGACGGATACAATGCACAGAATAAAATTCGAAGGTGGGATCGATCCGGAATTGGCAATTATCGCCTACTACAACAGCATTGCGTTCGCGTTTACCGAACTGTGTGGCAGGAGCTATAGTGGTGGAGTGTTAGAGATACTTCCCAAGGAGGTCGGCAACATCAGAGTTCTGAATCCCAAGCAGCTCACCATTGATGAAGCGTTGAAATCTGACGCGATATCAAGGGTGGACGATGTAATACGTTCGGGAAAGAGCATCGAGCTTGCCTTGGATTACATAGACAGGACCATACTCATCGATCATATGGGGTTTGACGAAGAGACGTGCAAAGGATGCCGGAGAATATGGCGGACACTGCAGGCAAGACGCCCGGGACGCGGCTTAAGATAGTAGGTAGATAGTCATGGTTTCAACTGGGCAAATTGTCCGAAGACCAGTCAAGGTCGATTTCCATATTCACTCCGCCGCCTCTGCTCACAAGGACGGGCAAAAGGTGAAAGACGGCACGGTAGAGAATATTGACGTTCTTTTCGAAAGGCTTGAAAAGAACGAGGTTAATATGGCCGCGATCACTGATCATGACGCCTTCGATTACAGTGTGTACGACGCTTTGCGGCACAAGGTCGATGGGGCGCGACATTTACGGAAGGTGCTTCCCGGCGTCGAGTTCACCGTTAGCTTCAAAACGAATGAGGGCAGCAAATCCGTCCATGTCGTCACTCTTTTCGACGACAAAGACCAGGAATCCGTAAGACGAATAAGCAACGCGATTCCCTCTAAGAACGGCAGACCCGATTATGACAACGGCTGCGCCTTCACCGAGGACGCCTATTGGAATATCATCCGCGAAATCGGCCTTGACATAGTTGCAATCGCGCACCAAAAGGCATCGCTGGGTTCCAAACGTGCAAGAACCAACGATGCCAACAGCGTTGGAGAGGATCTATACAACGAGTTCCTGTTCGTGGAGTACTTTGAAGCCTACGAGTACAAGAATCGCAGAAACGAGCTCTTTAATAAAAACTATGCCTACTCTCATGATCAGCAAGAGCAATTACGCTTTATAACGGGCTCAGACTGCCACGTTTGGAGCGTCTATCCCAACTATGACATGACTCCCAGTAAAACCGATGGTGACTTTATCTATACGTATCTCAAGTGCCTACCGACCTTTAAGGGCCTGGCGATGGCGGTGACGGACATCTCCCGCATAAAGACTGTTCCCAGCTTCTTTAGCGGATCCACGAAAATGATCGGTGGAATTGAGATTACATTAGGCGATGAGGATCTAACCATCCCGTTGTCGCCGGGCATCAACGCGATTATTGGAGACAATTCGATAGGCAAATCTTCGCTGCTCAACGCACTCAACGGTTTTTCAGGGATTGGATCCCAAGCCAAAAAAGGCCAAGAGAAGTATTTAAAATCCATGGGGCTCTCATTGCGTGAGACCATACCCGACGGGTACCTCCTATGCTTCGATGGACAGGAGGCGATCAGAAAAAGCTTCGAGGGGCTCAGTGCTGGCAAGGCGCGAAAACAACTTGATAAGCATTTTCCTGATCCCATAGACCCCGCTCCGTTCAAACAGTTTGCGATGGGGCAGTTCAATAGATATCTACAAGCTCTGCAAAAGTCCTGCGAGTATCAGGAGGCACTCAAACTACTCAGTGATTGCACGATCCCAGAGAAGCGTCCCTTGAAGGCTCCGGAAAGCGTCACCTTTGTTAAAGAGGTAAAGCTTGATGACGCTTCGCCCCACAACGGGCTCATCGACGCAGTAAAGACTTCTCGTGTTCAGCTTTCGAACGCCAACAGCCTCCATCAAGACGTCCTGACCGGCGAGGACAAAAAAGACTTCTGCACAGCTCTAGATGCGCTCGCGCGTATCATAAAACGTCATCAGGCAGTTGTTAATAGAATTCACCTTGATGCCCGCATCGCCAACAAAGTTGAAGAGGCTGTTACCAAGCGTGAAACCGCCCAAAGTCAAGTCATCACTGACGCACAGAAAGCCCAAGGTGAGTATCGGCATTCAATAGACCGTATCGGCAATTCAATAGCAAGGGCCGTTATGTGCGAGCAGCGTCTACGAGACTTCACTTTTGATTTTGAGTCCATGCCAATTGAACCAAGGACGAATCCTGTTGGGGAGCTGCAATTTGTCTGCAAGCTTGGGGTCAGTGAAATCACGCCGAAATTACTCGCTTCACTTATCGACGGCCTAATCGGAAAGAACAAGTCCATCGATACCCTCACTTCTAGCTACGAGACCGTCATTGATGCCATCAACAATTACCCAGACGACGAGGAAGCTCCCCTGTCGGTGCTCACCTCTAAGTTTGAAAATGCGCTCGACGCAAAGCTAAAACCGCGAAATCAATCATCCGCGAGGGCGATGACGTCTACGATGAGCTCTCGCAGGGATATAACGCGCAAATGTATTTCGCCCTTATGGCCGACAGCGGCATGGGAGACGGCATTTATATCGTCGACCAGCCAGAGGATCAGATTTCGCAGAAGGCAATCAGGGAGTCCGTGCTAAGAGAGTTCCGAGCTATAGCCGGGTCGCGGCAGGTGATACTCATCACGCACAACCCGCAGTTTATAGTGAACCTCGATGTTGACAACGTGATTTTCATCGGAAAGAAAAACGGTTCTCTTTCCATAAGGAGCGGCGCCCTCGAGTATGAATGCGACGAGTACAGCATGTTAGAAACCGTTGCAGACAACATCGAAGGTGGCCTTGACACCATCAAGAGGAGGATGAAGCGATATGAAAAGGCAAGTTAGCTTCACTGACGAGGCAGAAGCATACCGTTTCACGCCCCAATACAAAGAAGATGGGGCATTCGAGATACGTAAGGATACGCTGGTCTTTAACTCAAACGACTTTTACCAGCTCTTCTTCAAAGGATTGGACGCGAAGCCCAAATATGAAGTTGTAAACTCCGGTGCCGAGCTGAAAGGCCAGGCGAAACACGTATTTGATACGGTTAGCGATATCTTCAAAAAGGCATGTGATTCGATAGATGGCTCTTGGTTTTCGAAAACCAAGGAGTCAGCAGCTGAGGCACATGATGATTTTAACGATATAGATTCTTAGGCAGTCGGAAGCACATTATGCAGGCGTATAAAAGCGGATAAATGATATCAGTCAATGATTAAGCTGCCGACCTCTAGCATCCGGAATGGAAGCACATCACCGACAGGACCATATTCCTTGCAACTACGTACTAAAAGCATGGAAGGCCTAACAGGGAGTAGACGATAAGCGCTACCGCTCGTCTATCCCTTTGCCGCACAATCGACTCTTTTGATTGGCCATGCCCCAACGAATGGGTACCATTTATCCGGGTGAACCTGGGGCAACGGGCCGGCAGGCCTGCGCAAGGTTGCTCGCATAACACGCAACATCAAACACGACAGAAGAGGTGAACGACAGATGCCGGACCCCGGACGACAGCACCGCGGAAGACGAGCATTCCGACCACAACCGAACAACTCCAGCTACTAGGCAGGCGCCCGCATGGGCGCCTTTTACTTTTCGGGGACTTAGCTGCCAGCTAAGGCGTACGGCTCATGGCCGTTTTGTGAAGACCCGATCAGCTCGACTCACCTCGACCCGTCTCCGCTCCCGCCGTGCGCGCTAATCGTCATCAGGCGGTTCAATCGTCGCGCAGACGCATCGCGCGGAATGATTGGAGGAACCATGGCACACACTACGAAATGCGCCGCGCCTGAGGGCAACCGGGGCCGCGACGAGTGGATGACGGTGATCGAGATGCAGGAGTACATGGGGGCGAGTCAAAGCAAGGCGTACGACCTCATCTGGTCGGGAGAGATCGACTCGTACAGGCTCGGCAGGAAATGACGGCCGCGACCGCCCCGGGAGCCGCCCGCGGCCGAGCACGCGAGGGAGCCTCGAGACGAAAGGATCTCGAGAACGACCATGACCAAGAGCAGGAGCCAAGTAAGGCTCATCGCATCGACCAACGCGATATTCGGCGCCGACGAGGCGTGTGCGATGCTGCGCATAAGCCGCAACGCAATGTACCGACTCGCCCCCTTGCACTCACCACCAGCACATGCTATAAGGTTATTGGTGGCTCATTGAGCTACCTCCAAGTGCCGGGGGAGTCCCCCGGCTGTTTTTTATCCATTCCATTGGAGTCCCCATTGGTCAAGGAGCCCAGCATCTTCGTCGAGGAGAGCGGCGACCGCGGCGGCAAAGCTCGCTACTATCTGCTCGCACTCGTCTTTCACGACCAGGCAGACAGCATCGCCGAGGCGGTCACGGGCTATGAGGCCAAGCTTGCCAGGGCCGATCTCCCTAACATTTCGCTTCACTCCGAGCTCTCATGAACGGGCACAAGGATTATGAGTTTCTTAACATCGAGCAGCGCAAAGTGATGCTCACCTACTTCTCCTCGTTCGTCCGCAAACTTCCCATTTCCTATATCACGTTCGTCTACCGCCGCAGCCAGTTCGAAGACCCAGCAAGGTTAATGGAGCGCATGGGGCGCGACATCTCCTCCGTCTTGATTGAACACCTGGGCTTCTTCCAGTCCTTCGACAATGTGAAGGTTTACTACGACAACGGTCAGGACATCGTCAAGCAAGCACTCGACCGCTCGGTGGGCAAGGTCCTCTCAAAAGGGGTCGTCCGGCGCCGCAAGACCTCGATGACCGACTACCGCCTCGAGCAAGTGGCGGATTACCTCTGCACCATCGAACTTGCCTTGGTCAAGTACGAGGCCAAGGAGAACGGTGAGACGTACAACAAGTTCTTCGGAGGTATAGGCTCTTTCAAGAGGAACTGGTTCAAGCAAGCCCACAGCAAGCGGATATAGGTGGTTCCGCAGTCTCGCAGGGAACGGTCGTCTCTCCTCCGGCCAGGGCCCCAAGCGACACGCTTCGAGCAGCGATAGCGAAACGCAAGCAACAGCGTCGCGGGCGCCTCGTGCGCCATAGTGTCCATGTGGTCATCTCCTATCGTCTCAGCGTGGTAGCTGAAGATTCTAGGCGCTGGCCACACCCCTTTTCCGGGGCGCTAACACCAACGTTTGGCACACAAGGAGTTTGACGAGATGGCTCAGCGAGTATTGAATCTATCCGCCCATGCAGCCACGTCGAATAACTCCAGATTGGGGTAACTGACCGTTTCGCCCGTTTCTTTAAGACAGGCCTCCGCGGCGTTGCACAGCGAGCTCGCGAGCGACGCCGCATCAACGCGGAACGTCACGCTCTTAGTCGCACGCATCCCGCTCTTGAGCGACGGCCAGGAAGAGCAGAGGGCGTTGCACCCGTGGAGGACAAGCTCGAACTTGTAGTCGTAGTCGAAGCTCTCGTCTTTCTCGGGAGCATCGACCGACACATCGTAGTCGCCTGAATGCAACAGGGAGCACCGGAGCTTCCAGCACATCTTCCCATTAAAGATTTGACCTGGAATCGTTTCACCTTCGTTCGAGGGGTCTCCCGAAAACAGGAAGTCGTTTGCCGCCCAGTCATCAAACCACTTCACATACTGCCGCCCCGCCGCTCTCTTCCCGTTATGAAGGACGAGATTGGGATAAAGAAGCTGCCCCATGGCGTCGGGAATGGTAAGGGAAGACATAAGGGCTGGGATAAGGCAGTCTTTCTCAACCGCATTTCTAATCGATTCGACGAGTAGCTTCATTTCGATGCCTCAAAAAGTCTATGCGGTCTTATGCGAAGAAACGGCCGATCGGCCATGAGCCGAGCGTCGTTCGTGCCTCTTCGTCAAGTGACGCTCTGAGCGCAGAGGCCATGTCCGAGTCTCCGCGCAAGGCTGCTGCGCATGCTTTCGACAGCGCACTATCTGAATTCAGCTGGATTGCCATTAACTCAGATTTCTCCTCGCTAGTAAGATCTCGCTTTCGAGCGGCAATTTGATATCGATTTATCAGGGTTGCCTCTCGATCCGTAAAAGCTTCCAGGGCGTCTACGGTCATCTCGCAGCATTTCAACAACTCTTCCTTACAGCACGCATCTTGATCGTAGGCTGATAGCATTTCAAGCATCTTGTCGTTGACGTAGGCAGAGCTAACTTCGGTGACTGGATACTGCTTCAACGTAGCGGCAAACACCTCGGCATCGATATTGGCAAGCCTCATATAGTCCTGCATCGTTTGGACGAACAGAGGCGCGACGACTACGGGGGCATCCCCCTCGCCCCGGAAGAACACCGAGACCGTCAGGTCATCCAGTCGAAGCCCATCGACCATTCGGTACATATCTTCAGATACTTGGTAAAACACGAGCTTAATCGGATGGTTCCCCAGATTGATATATCCGAATCCGTTTTGCCGATCCTTGTAGTGGAGGGGTGCGTTCTCAACCAATCCCTTGTAAATTGTCTCGATGTTTCTTAAATCCTGAGTGGTCAACGCACTGATGTCGAGCTCTGGCTTGTAATGAAGAGCGTCGACAACCCGCTTGATAATCTCCAGCGACTGCAATCGACTCTCAAGGGCGTCGAGGTCGCCTCCGCTCAACTTGCACCCGCGAGCAAAGCCGCTTCCGTCTATGGAAAGCGTACCGGTTTGCATCAATGCGCGCATGAGGGCCAACTCTTCCATGCGCTCGACAAGAGTTCCGGTCTCGCTGAGGGTGATTGTGTTGGTGGAGACGCATATGTCGAAACCCCTGAAGAAAACGTGCTCGCCATTCTCATTTTCTCCGGCCATGACCACCGCATTTAGGGAAACATCACCAGAGCTGACGTCATGCCGAGACCCAATCGCGACGCCAACTATGTTTTCAAGCTTATTCAAGGGATACAGCTCCCCCCAGGGGCTCTTCCCGTAGATATACAGCCCGTTCCTGTATGGAGCCAAGCTTGCGGGCGACTCGCCCTCAAGCAGCTCGATTCCAAACTCGCACTCATCAAAGCAAAGGCCGGCGTCCTTAAATTCCTCGATTGTCTTGGGGGCGATGCCAGCGACTGCTCGCTGCTTTGTTCTGTCCTTGACCGCCCTTCTGACAAGCCGCGTCAATTCCGCCGCGTCTGATGGAAGCCGGTCGAAACGCAAAGAGATGCGCTCTTGTTGCTCCGGAATATCGGCCAGAATCTTCTTTAGGTCATAGGGAAGCAAAAGTCTGTAGAAAACCTCCGCTGAACGAGCCTCGCTCCCACAGTAGACGTAAAAATAGATGCAGCCTCCAGCAATGTTGAGATAGTGCTTGAGGTCTGAAACTCGAACTTGCCGCTTAGGTCGGTCCGATTTTCTTTTCGAAGTGGTCCCCTTGACCTGAAGCGGCAACTGGCCTTCAACGGTCTCAATCGTGAAGGAAGAAGACGAGTAGACTTGCAGGTGCCCGTCGGTGCATTCGGTCTTGTCGTTCTCATCTATATACGCATAGACGCAAGCGACATCGCCGAAAGCCTGCTTGACAGCATTGACCGCGTTCTGCTCGATTTTGCGATTGTCCAAGCTTCTCCTTACTGTTTTAGATCGTCAGCAAACCGATGTCATGCATGTTTCTCACTTGACCTAACTGCCTCGCGATGAATCGCATAGCCCTAGAGGAAAAAGTCCCTCGCGCTCACGATGCGGATGCCGTCGATATCTGTGTCGTAGGAACCCTGCCTCACGACCACGATCTTCTCGTGGTTGTCTCGTATCGACTTCAGAGGGGCGATCTCTCGCTCCCTGGTCTCGCTTGCGAACATCTCGTCAGTCGCCTGCACGTAGAGCACGCGCCCGTCCTTCGTCGCGACGAAGTCGACTTCCTTGCCATAGAGCTTGCCCACATGCACGCTCCATCCTTCGTAGAGCAGCTGGAGATACACGGCGTTCTCGAACAGGCGGCCAGTATCCGTGACCCTATAGCCGGCCATCCAGGTCCTGAAGCCGGTGTCGACGATGTACTCCTTTGGGTTCGTCTTGAGGAGCGCCTTGCCGTGCAAATCGTAACGCGTGGCACGATAGAACAGGAAGGCCTCCTCAAGCGCACCCACATACGAGGAAACGGTCTTGTTCGTGGTCTTCGGCCCCGCAGAAGTTAACGCGCCGGCGATTCGACTCGACGAGCACTCGTTGCCGATGTTGTCCGCCAGGAATTCGGCCACATGGCGCAGCAGGGAAGGGTCAGTCACCGCGCTTTTGCCCTTCCCGCGCTCACGGTTGACAATATCACGCACGGCGATGGCTTCGTAGACGCCGGACATGTACGCCGAGTGCTGCGCCTGGGTCGTCGAGAGAGATGCGATGGCTGGCATGCCCCCGTACTCAAGGTAACGAGTAAGCATGTCGTCGAAGAGAACGGGATCCCCCTCGGGAGTGAGAGCCACCGAAGTTCCCGATACGAACTCGATTTCGCAGAAGTCGGCGAACTCGGAGAAGGACAGGGGCAGCATCTTTACCTCTACGTAGCGCCCGGAGAGATAGGTGGCCAGCTCGCTCGAGAGAAGATACGCATTCGAGCCCGTGAGGTAGATATCGCAATCGAAGTCGACCCTCATTGCGTTGACCGCATCCTGCCAGCCATCGATTCTCTGGGGCTCGTCTATGAAAACGTAGGTGCGACCCTTGTCCGACAGGCGCCCGCGAACGTAATCATAAAGCTGGTCCTCCGTCTTGATGCCCGTACCCTTGCTTTCCAGGTTGACGCTCACAAAGCCGCGGCCAGCGACTCCTTCAGACTCGATGGTCATCCTAATTAGATCGAGAAGGCTCGACTTGCCGCACCTGCGCACGCCCGTGATCACCTTGATGAGGTCGGTGTCACAGAAGAGCATCGCCTCCTCGAGGTATCTATCGCGGTTCCTGAGTCTGCTACCCTTCAAAAGCTGCTCCTAAAACTCGAATCTGGTTACACTTTTAGGAGTATCGTAACTCCACGCCACAAGATGAGCAAAGAGCGCACCTCGAGACGGATCGACCAAGGGGATTACGCACCTGCCGGGAGGCAGGGCAGCTTGCTCGATCGACGCGGACTACCAATTGATAAACTCCAAAAGCCGGACCGCACGGCGGCGCTCGTTTCGCTAAATCGGCTTGATGGGATGGCGAATCACGGTCTTGAGCTTCTCCGGCGCGTACTTGCGCGGGTCGGAGAGGTAAATCTCGTGACAGAGGTGGGATTCGGAGAAGTCGGGCGCATATCCCCGTTCCGCCGCAAATGCACGCATGGCGCCTATGATCGTCAGCTCGTCATCGTAAGGCCCGTATAGCAATGGGCGCGGCCTCTTCCGAAGCCGCGCCCATTGCAGGATATTATAACGCAGAATCGAACGTCTGTTCTATTCCCACTCGGTGGTTATAGTTTTGCCGTCTCGT
>JAFEHB010000434.1_pt2 | contig 19931 bp, 19 predicted proteins | sample 9267121 | NCBI WGS metagenome assembly JAFEHB01 (sample SAMN17103336, study PRJNA684904) | human gut metagenome | isolation source: diarrhea sample from child under the age of five | host: Homo sapiens | place: South Africa: Mafikeng, Mafikeng Provincial Hospital | collected 2019-09 | reverse complement strand
TCACTGATGTAACCGGATTGCTCCATTGCTATGCAATTCCCGCAATCCTCGAACACCAAAAACACCTCCGCCGTATGGCGAAGGTCCCTTCTTTAGCTTTCTTCTCATTTTAACAATCGGATATAGGAAAGTCAATGGAAGTATTTTACTCATTTTCTTGATCTTTTTTACACTGAGGGGCAGGTTCTCACCTGCCCCTTTATGAGTAGTATATCAATAATTTTTACAAAACGTCTTATTTTATGCAGTTGCCGGAAGAACACGGGATAAGAATGTCTGTGTTCTTCTCTCTCTTGGTGCTGTAAAAATTGCATCCGGTCTGCCTTCTTCAACAACATATCCGTCTGCCATAAAGATGACCCGGTCTGCCACATCACGTGCAAATCCCATTTCATGTGTTACAACGATCATCGTCATTCCTTCTTTTGCAAGAGATTTCATAACATCAAGTACATCTCCTACCAATTCTGGGTCCAGAGCCGATGTCGGTTCGTCAAACAATAATGCTTTTGGTTCCATCGCCAGTGCTCTTGCGATGGCAACTCTCTGCTGCTGTCCACCTGAAAGTGTACTCGGATATACATCCGCTTTATCTTTTAGTCCAACTTTATCCAATAGTTCAAGTGCCTTTTCATGCGCTTCCTCTTTACTCATATGCTTTGTAAGAACCGGTGCCATCATAACATTCTGGATGACTGTTTTAAGTGGGAACAAATTGAATTTCTGGAAAACCATGCCGACTTCTTCACGGAATTTCCGGATATCACATTTTTTATCCAGAATATTCTTCCCCTCATACTGAACGGTTCCACCGGTTGGTTTCTCGAGCTGATTGATACATCTTAAAAATGTACTCTTTCCCGATCCGGAAGGTCCGATAATACAGACCACTTCTCCCTCATTGATATCAAGGTTGATATCTTTAAGTACCTCCAGGTTTCCAAATTTTTTTGACAAATGATCTACTTTAATCATACCAATCACCTCATTTTCCTTTCTATCTGTTTCTGAGCAATTATAAGTATCGAAAGTATTACCAGATAAAACGCAGCCAGCGCAGTGTAGGTAGGAATTGCTTTAAAGCTTAATGCCGCATATGCCTGTGCCTGATGCGTGATCTCATTTACCGCAATTGCGGATAAGAGTGCCGTATCCTTGACGGAAATAATAAACTGGTTAAATAACGCCGGAAGAGCCGCTTTAAATGCCGGTGGGATAACCAGGTGGAGCATTGTCTGGGTGCTTGTAAGTCCCAGTGATGCGCCTGCTTCTTTTTGTCCCGGATCAATACTCATCAGTGCACCTTTTACAATTTCCGAAATAAATGCTCCTGAGTTAAGTGCAATTACGCCAATTCCGACTGTGGTGCTGCCAATATCTACTCCCATCATTTTCGGAATTACAAAATATCCATATAAAGCCTGCACCATAAGCGGTGTCGCACGAATGATCCAGATGTAAACTTCTGCAATTGCTTTTCCTATTATATATTTTGACTGAAGCAGGTATCCACAGAGGCTTCCGATCAGGAAGCCAATTGCGATACCGACAACAGCAATTAAAATCGTAAGTTTTAACCCGTCAAACATCATCGGGAGTAAAACATCCAAAAATTTCATATCCATATACTATCTCATCCTATCTGCTGTTTTTGGTTGCTGTCTGTTTCTGCTTATTCACACCATTTTGCGTAAAGTTCATCAGTTGTTCCGTTGTCAATCAGGAGCTTAACGGCTGCATTGATCTCGTCATAGTATTTGCAATCCTTTGAAATTGCCACACAATATGGTGCCTGGCCCTGATTGAACTCATCACCTACGATTTCAAGGTTGCTTTCCGGTGTTGTCTTGATGTAGAAGCTTGCACCAGGACCATCCTGAATGACTGCATCCACTTTGCCCTGTTCCAGGGATTCATATGCGGTTGTAATCGTATCGTGTACTTCAAGTGTCGCACTGGTAAGATTTTTGCTTGCATAGGTATGGGATGCAGTTCCTTTTTCTACTGCTATTTTCTTATCTTTCAGATCATCTACGCTCTTGATTCCCTTGTCATCGTTTTTGTTGACCATCACTACCTGACCAGAATCACAGTAAACCTCGCTGAAGTCCATAACCTCTTTTCTTTCATCTGTCGCACAGAGTGCTGCGGCTCCGATATCCAGTTTATTTTCAGCAAGGGAAGTTGTCAGTGCGGAATAATCCATTGCCTGCAGCCCACCATCAATTTCAAATCCAAGGATATCCTGCAGATTATTCAGAAGATCTACATCATAACCGATCAGTGTCTTTCCATCTTCATCGTAATATGTAAATGGTCCGAAAAGCCCGCTTGTTCCAACTTTCAGTTTCACACCTTTCATACTGTCTTTCAGATCATCTTCTGTATATTCTTTCTTTGTATCAGAGTTTTCTTTTGTATCTTCCTTTTTGCTTCCACATCCTGCTCCAAGGACTGTTACCATTGCTGCACACATTAAAACTGCTATTAATCTCTTTTTCATAATAATAATCCTCCTTAACTGTACTGGAAACGTAAGGGCGCATCACAAATTCTTTTGTAATGCGCCCTTGCATTTCCGTCTGCAGACACTCTCTCGTTCCCGGGATTGTTCGAGAAATTACTTTGCACTTCTGATTACTTTCTTTTCTGAAATACAAAAAGGATGCCGCATCTGATGCGACATCCTTGTCTGTTCGGTTCTTTATGAACTTGTGATTATTCTACCGTACTTTCACACTTTAGTCAATGAAACTTTTATCCAAAATTGCCAGTTTTATATGTTTCTTTTAAGTAAATTTTCACAAAATTGATTTTCTACAGTATATGTGATACACTATTTCCATATTCATGACCTGGAAAAAGAATATGCCAAGGTACATTCTTTCATCAAAAATGAAGCACTTTTCCAGATCCAAACTGACTGCAAAGGACTTCCTGCGCAAAAAGAATACAAAAAAGGAGATTACAAAAACTATGAGTCTTAACAGTACCCCTTCTGCTGACCGCGTACATATCGGTATCTTCGGTCGCAGAAATGCCGGCAAATCCAGTATTATCAACGCTATTACCAGACAGAATCTTGCCATTGTATCTGATGTTCTCGGGACAACAACCGACCCGGTTCCAAAGGCAATGGAACTTCTCCCACTCGGTCCTGTCGTGATCATTGACACTCCGGGACTCGACGACACTGGAGAACTTGGACAGCTTCGTGTCAAAAAAGCTTACCAGATTTTAAATAAAACGGATATCGCCGTTCTGGTGATCGATGCCTCTCTTGGCATGACACCAGAGGATTTATCCATCTTAAAGAAAATACAGGATAAGAAGATCCCTTACGTTGTGGTAAAAAATAAATCCGATCTCTGCTCTTCTGCTGAAAATGGCACAGTCTGTCCGAACCCGGATACGCTACCGGATACTTCTTTTCATTTAAATGCTTCCAACAGTATCGATGTCAGCACCGTAACCGGATATCATATCCATGAATTAAAAGAGCTGATTGCAAGACAGGTGCCAGAAGACGAACAGGACAAGTATCTTGTCCGCGATCTTTTAAGTCCGAATGATTTTGTCGTTCTGGTCGTCCCGATCGACTCTGCCGCCCCGAAAGGACGTCTGATTCTTCCGCAGCAGCAGACCATCCGCGATGTACTGGAAGCCGGTGCAATCTCTATTGTAACCCGTGACACAGAACTGAAAGAAACCCTCGCATCCCTCGGCAAAAAGCCACGCCTTGTCATCACAGACAGCCAGGCTTTTGCCAAAGTATCTGCCGATACACCGGAAGAGATTCCTCTGACTTCTTTCTCGATCCTTCTTTCCAGATACAAAGGGAACCTGAAACTTCAGGTTGAAGGAGCACAGATGCTGGACAAGCTGGAAGATGGCGACAGGATTCTCGTCTGCGAAGGCTGCACCCACCACAGACAATGCGATGACATCGGAACAGTGAAGCTTCCCCGCTGGATCCGCCAGCACACAGGCGATAAAAATCTGGACTTTGTCTTCACCAGTGGAACCGAATTCCCGGTAGATCTGTCACCATATAAACTCATCATTCACTGCGGCGGCTGCACCCTGAACGAACGCGAAATGCAGTACCGCCTCAAATGTGCCGAAGACCAGGGCGTACCTATCACGAACTACGGAACCGCCATCGCTCACCTGAAGGGCGTACTGGAGCGGAGTCTCATCCCGGTGAGTGGAAGTTTGGAATAAGGTTACGGGCGAAGCGGGGACGAGGTGACGGTTTCACGACGGTCTGCAGCGCCCAGGGCGTCGGATCACGGTGTGGATTTGGCGGTATATGACGACGTGTTACAGCCTGTTAATGAAAAAAAGAGAAAAGTGTGATCGGATTTCGTACCTCATGTACGAAACTCCGAAGACTCCTGAGATGGAAAATCATCAGATTTTCCGTCGAATGAGTCTGGTATCACACTTTTCTCTTTCTTTTCATGTTACAGGCTGTTCACGCCAGAGTCCACCGCCAAATCCACACCGTGATCCGACGCCCGTCCCTGCAGCCAAATTTTTTTCAATTAAATATTCTCAATTCTCTTGATTGCTTCCAGCGTATTCTCGTAACTTCCAAATGCTGTCAGACGGAAGTATCCTTCCCCGCTCGGTCCAAATCCGGATCCAGGAGTTCCGACTACATTTGCTTTTTCAAGAAGGAAATCAAAGAATTCCCATGAAGTCATGTTATCCGGTGTCTTTAACCATACATATGGTGAGTTCACTGCTCCGGATACCGTGTAGCCGGCATTCTTCAGACCTTCATAAATCGTTTTTGCATTCTTCTGATAGTATGCGATCTGCTCTTTGATCTGTGCTTTTCCAGCCTCTGTATAAACAGCAGCTCCGGCTTTCTGTACAATATAAGGTGCTCCATTGTATTTTGTTCCGTGACGTCTTGCCCACAGTGAATGAAGCATCACATCTCCGCACTTAAGATCTTTCGGAATGATTGTTGCGCCAAGACGTACTCCTGTAAATCCGGCATTCTTAGAAAAACTTCTAAGTTCAATCGCACAGGTTCTTGCTCCTTCACATTCAAAAATACTGTGTGGTACATCTTCTTCTGTGATATATGCTTCATATGCAGCATCATAAATGATCACTGCCCCGTTTTTATTTGCATAATCTACCCATTTCTGGAGTTCATCTTTTGTGATAGCCGCTCCGGTCGGGTTGTTCGGGAAACATAAATAGATCATATCCGGTACTTCTTTTGGCCGTTCCGGTACAAATCCATTTTCTGCTGTACAAGGCATGTAGATTACATTGCTCCATGTTTCTGTCTTTGGATCGTATATTCCGGTACGTCCTGCCATTACGTTTGTATCTACATATACAGGATATACCGGGTCTCCTACTGCGATTCTGCAGTCAGGTCCAAAAATCTCCTGGATATTTCCAGAATCACTCTTTGCTCCGTCTGAGATAAAGATCTCATCTGCTGCAATATCGCATCCTCTTGCCTGGAAATCATTCTTTGCGATCGCGCTTCTTAAGAATTCATATCCAAGATCCGGTGCATATCCGTGAAATGTCTCTGCGTGTGCCATCTCATCAACTGCACTGTGAAGTGCTTCGATGATTGCAGGTGCAAGCGGCTGTGTTACATCACCGATTCCCAAACGGATGATCGGTGCATCCGGATTCGCTGCTGAGAACGCTGCAACTTTTTTGGCAATATTGGAAAACAGATAGCTTCCCGGTAACTTTAAGTAGTTTTCATTTACACTATACATATGTCGTCTCCTTTGTGATTTGATCTTTATAGTACACCATCAAATACTTTAACCGCAGGTCCCTCCAAAAATACATGATTCACCTTACGGTCCCATCTGACAGATAACTCTCCACCTAATAATTTAACGATTACTTCCTCATCTGTCAAGTCATTCAGCACAGAAGCCACAACTGCCGCACATGCTCCGGTTCCGCAGGCAAGCGTTTCACCAACGCCCCGCTCCCACACACGGATCTCCATCCGGTCCCTCGCAGTCACATGACAGAACTCGATATTTGCCCTCTCCGGAAATCTCGGATGAAATTCCAACTCCCTTCCTGTCTCCTCCAGAGGAATTCCGTTTATCTCTTCTGAAAAGATTACCGCATGCGGATTTCCCATCGAAATCCCGGTCATGCGGTAGTTCTTCTCCTGTACCTCAATCGGATCATTGATCACCAGATCCTTTTCACTCAGGATCGGAATACTGTGTGCATTCAGTCTTGGAACACCCATATCTACCATAGCACCGCAGGCTTTCCCATCCCGAATCTGAAGGTGCATGTTACGAATTCCGGATTTCGTCTCGATACTGAGAGTTTCCTTTCCGGTAAGTCCGTAATCATATACATATTTTCCCAGGCATCGGATGCCATTGCCGCACATCCCGGCAACAGATCCATCCGAATTGTATATCTCCATTTTAAAATCAGACACCTTTGACGGACATATCAGAATCAGTCCATCCGCTCCGATCCCATAATGCCTGTCACAAAGTGCTCTTGCAAATCCAGGTGGATCTTCCACCCTTTCTCTGAAGCAGTTTATACACACATAATCATTTCCAAGACCATGCATTTTTGTAAAGATCATATATCCTGCCTCTTCAATCTCCTTTATTCCGCCATAATACTAAGTACCATCTGAGCTGTCTCCACCATATTGACACCGCTCTCCATACTACATTTCTGCAGATAGCGATGCGCTTCTTCCTCCGTCATATTATTACGTTCCATCAGAAGACTCTTTGCCTCTTTTACAAGTGCCTGCTGCTCCGGATTCCGGTTCTTAAGCTCTGCTCTTCTTTTCTTTCTCCGCCTGCTAATCGATTGTGCCATCATCTCGATCGTATTCATCAGATCAAAGACCTTAAACGGCATCGACAGGCTGATCACTCCCGGCGTCCTGTCACTGCATTTTTCCGGCGATGCGATCAGAAGCATCTCAATCGTACCCGGCAGATAATCTCTCAGTTCATTATATAACATATCTGTCATTTTATAACCACAAACTACAATTCCATCATCCAGATTATCTGCCAATTGAACCGCCTGCGCTCCGGTTACCCCCACACCAATCACATCAAATCCATTTCGTACCAGTATATTGCGAATATTGGTTGCAATCTCCTTTTTTGGAAATACAACAATAATACTGCTCATAATACCAGCCTCCTGCCTTTAGAATTGGAAAGTTTCTTTAGAATTTCTGTAAGTACTCATTAATTTCCCATTCTGTAACCTGAGTGCGGTATTCTCTGTATTCTGCGCGCTTTGACTCGATCAGCTTCTGTGACAGTTCTTCTCCTAATACTTCCTGCATAAACTGATCTTTCTGGAATTCTGTGATTGCTTCTCTCAGGCTTGCCGGAAGCTCCTCAATTCCAAGTGCATTTTTCACCACATCTGTCATTTCGTAAATATTCTCATCCACACTCTCCGGCGGCAGGATCTTGTTTTTAATTCCTTCCATTCCGGCAGCCAGACATACGGCAAGTGCCAGATATGGATTTGCTGCCCCATCCGGACTTCTGAGTTCGACTCTTGTGCTTTTCCCTGACACCCGTGGAATACGGATCAGAGGAGTCCGGTTATTCGCTGACCAGGCAATATATACCGGTGCCTCATATCCGGGAACCAGCCTCTTATAGGAATTCACGATCGGATTTGTGATAAAGCTGATCGCTTTGATATGTTTCATAAGTCCGCCGATAAAATAATATGCCTCCTGGCTCAGACCATTCGGATCTTTTTCATCTGCAAAAACATTCTTTCCATCTCTTGACAGAGACATATTCAGATGCATTCCTGAGCCATGGATACCATCCTTTGGCTTTGGCATGAATGTAGCATGAAGCCCGTGTCTTTTTGCGATTGTTTTGGTAACAAGCTTAAATGTCATGATATTGTCCGCTGCATCCAGCGCCTCTGTATATTCCAGGTCGATCTCATGCTGTGCCGGTGCCATCTCGTGATGAGATGCCTCCACACCGTACCCCATATCTTCCATTGTAAGAACGATATCACGTCTTGCATTCTCTCCCTGGTCCAAAGGTCCCAGATCAAAATATCCTGCACGTTCATTGGAAATCGTCGTCGGATTTCCCGCATCATCCGTCTCAAACAGGAAAAATTCGCATTCCGGTCCTACGTTAAAGTCATATCCCATCTCTTTTGTCTCGGAAAGTACCTTCTTAAGAACATGTCTCGGATCGCTTTCGTAAGCTGTTCCATCCGGTCTGTAAATATCGCAGATAAATCTTGCAACCTTTCCCTGCTGTGGCCGCCACGGGAAAATTTCAAATGTATTCAGATCCGGGTGCAGATACATATCCGATTCTTCGATTCTGGCAAATCCTTCTATCGAAGATCCGTCAAACATGCATTTGTTATCCAGTGCTCTCTTAAGCTGGCTTACTGTAATCGCTACATTCTTCATTGTTCCGAAAATATCGGTGAACTGCAGCCTGATAAATCCTACGTCTTCTTCCTCGACAAGATTCAGGATATCTTCTCTCGTATAATTTTTCATACTCATACAAATCCTCCTGTTTTTACTACTCATAAATAAAATATCAAAAAGTCTCATGTTAAAGACTGATGATAATCGAGCAGGCTGACTCCTACTCGATTCGTATACTTTGTGCACCATCTCGCTTAACAGCCAGATGATGTACATTCGCCAGCAGATCCTTGTGCAAGCACAAATCTGCATTTGGCTCATCGCATATACAAAAAGGGCGTTCTCAATCCCTTTTGAAAACGCCCTTGTTTGTTATATTATAATTTTCGTCTGAATATTTGTCAATACTCTTAGTCTTCTACGAGTGCTGCTGTGATGATTGCCATAGAATAAACCTCTTCTGCATTGCATCCACGGGACAGGTCGTTGATCGGTGCATTAAGACCAAGAAGGATCGGTCCGTATGCATCAAAGTTACCAAGTCTCTGTGCGATCTTGTATCCGATGTTACCTGCGTTGATATCCGGGAAGATAAATGTATTTGCCTGACCTGCCACTTCACTGTTCGGGCATTTTGTTCTTGCAACACGCGGAGATACAGCTGCATCAAACTGAAGCTCTCCTTCGATTGGAAGTGAAGGATACAGTTCTTTTGCTTTTGCTGCTGCATTACGCATCTTATCTACATCTTCTCCTTTTCCAGATCCAAGTGTAGAGTAGCTTAAGAATGCAACCTTTGGATCGATACCAAAATGTTTACCACATTCTGCTACTTCCCATGCGATTTCTGCAAGCTGATCCTCTGTTGGTTTGAGGTTGATCGCGCAGTCACCCATAGCAAGAACTTCGTTCTCACCTGTAGCTGACGGACGAACCAGAATGAAGCAGGAAGATACACAGCTTGATCCCGGTTTGGTCTTGATCAGCTGAAGTGCCGGACGTACGGTATCTGCTGTAGAGTAAGTAGCTCCTCCAAGAAGTGCGTCTGCAACGCCCATCTTAACCAGCATAGTTCCAAAATAGTTGCTGCTCTTAAGTGTCTTTGCTGCCTGCTCCGGTGTAACCCCTTTGCTCTTACGAAGTTCGCAGAACAGTTCTACCATCTCATCGAATCTGTCATAGTTATCCGGATCAATGATCTCTCCGCCACGGATGTTGTATCCATATTTTTCAGCTGCTTCTAATACTGCTTCTTTATTTCCAACAAGAATTGGTGTAAGGAAGTTTCCTGCTAAAAGACGGGAAGCTGCCTCAAGAATTCTTTCATCTGTTCCTTCTGTAAAAACGATAGTTTTTGGGTTCTCTTTCAGAGCATGAATCATCATGCCGAAGCCTTTCATATTGTCCATTATATTGCCTCCTTATTTCGTGTGTTCGATACTTTCACATATACTTTACCACGTTTTTTTTGGATTGCAATCTAATTAAATTTTTAACAAGGATTGTATTTAAAAATAACCAAAAACCAACGTTTTTCCCCTATTTACGGTATCCTTTATAGCCTTTCAGATTGTTGGCAAGAGCCATAACAATCGTATCCACATCATCTACCATCAGTTTTACACGTTCCGGAATCTGCTCTTCCTCTATCCCGTTTTCATATACATCCTTGAAATAGCCTTCAAAGAGCATGCACACCATCCGGTTTAATTTTACTGCATTGTCATATGTAATACCACCAACATTGATACACCGCTTGCACATCTCAAAATCACGAGCAAGAAAGCTTGGTGTCTGAAGCATATTGTAGAAAAAACGGTTAACATTTACAATGTCCTCCGGAAACATTTCGTAATATTCCCGCATTGCCTCTTTGAGCTTTACATTGTTATACTCAAAAAACAACAGATTATATGCTTCCGGATTGTGAAATGCTTCCGTTGCATAACAATCCCACACACCTACATATACCTGCCACATATTCTTCCAGGATTTTTCAGCCTCATTCAGCCTGTCTATATAACCGGTTAAAATTCTGAGTTCTGCATAGTATAAAAGTTCAGACACATTATCAAAGTACCTGTACAGACTTGCTGATGAGCACCCCATCTCCTTAGCAATCCTGCGGATAGATACTGCCTGAATCCCTTCTTGCTGAATGATCTCATGTGCTTTCTGGATATAATCCCTTCTGGATAATCCTTTAAAATAATTGCTGCTCGTACTCTGTTTCTGTTCTTCCATAGTTGCCTCTCATTTTCCATGTGAATCTCTACACAGATTGTATCCGGCACTCTTCCATACCGAATTCAACCATTTTTAATTTTAGTCATATTACTTTTTATTATACATGATTCTGTTTTTGATATAAAATAGAAAAAAGCTATAATATCTCATAGCTTATTTCTATACATTATACCTTTATTTTCCCACTTGTAAACAGTTTTTTAACAATGAAAAATAAGCTCCATTTTTGTTCCTTTTCCTTCTTCACTTTCCACATGGATTTCTGCATTATGCAAAAGTGCTCCATGCTTTACAATCGAAAGGCCCAGACCTGTTCCGCCGGTCTCTCTGGAATGGCTCTTATCCACCCGGTAAAAGCGCTCAAAAATACGGTCCTGATGCTCTTTTGGGATTCCGATCCCGGTATCCTGGACAATGACCTTTTTCCCGTTCAGTGTATTTCCAACCCAGATATTTACTTTTCCATTTTCTTTATTGTATTTGATGGCATTTTCACAGATGTTGTAGATCATCTCATCCAGGATCTGACGGATTCCAAAACATTCCACATGTTCTCCTACCACTTCAACCTGTATTCTGCGTTTTTCTGCCTGAAGCGCCAGACGGCTCACGATCTCCCTTGTCATCTGATACAGATCCACATTCTCTTTTTCAAGCTCCACACTGCCCTCATCCAGCTTTGACAGCTTGATAATATCACCGACCAGAGTGATCATCCTGCTTGCCTCTTTATAGATCCGTTCACTGAATCCCTGCATATCTTCCGATTTTACAAGACCGTTCATCATAATTTCTGCATATCCCGAAATTGAGGTCAGAGGCGTCTTCAGCTCATGAGAAACATTTGCAGAGAATTCTCTCCTCATCTGTTCAATTGCTGCTTTTTCTTTATTCTGCCTGTCAATTCTTTCAAGCAGCGGATGTAACTCTTCATATACATCATTTTCCAGTGGTTCTTCCAGATTCAGATTGTTAATCGGTGCAATCAGTCTTTTCACCTGATGCCTTGTCATAAACCACGCAACACATGCCATCATGACTCCGATCGCAATCATATACGGTAAGATCATGAATGCTGTATTCCAGACTGTATCCATGCCTTTTGACACACGCAGGACAGAACTATCATCCATCTTCAGCGCATAATAGTACATCTCCTGTCCTTTGCTGTCTGACATACGGATATCCTGTCCACTGCCATTTGCCAATGCTTCTTTGAATTCTTTTCTTGATTTGTGGTTTGCCAGCGTTTCCTGATCATCTCCGGTATCATAAAGTACTTTTCCGTCTTTATCGATCCATGTTACCCGGGTATTCTTGCTGACCTTATCCATGGTACCAAAATATTCTTCTCCGGATATATCTATTGCCGCCCGGATATATTCTGCCTCCTGAACCAGTTCACTGCGCCGGATATCCAACGCCTGCCGGTAAATAACCAGAGTAACCAGAATATATGAGATCAGAAGTGACATCGTAACCACAAAAATCATACTTTTCTGGATTCTATTTCGCATCGATCTCTCCTATACGGTATCCAACTCCACGGACAGTCTCAATATATTCTCCTGCCTGTCCCAGCTTCTGGCGCAGGGTTCTTACATGGACATCTACCGTTCTGGTCTCACCGTCAAAATCATATCCCCAGATTTCTTCCAGTAATTTATCTCTTGTCAGAACAATATTCTGATTCTCCATAAGTTTTCTCAACAGCTCATATTCTTTCAATGTTAATGCTACCGGTTCTCCCGCTACCGTTACTTCATGCTTTTTACGGTCCATGCGGATCTCACCCAGCACATAGGTATCATCCTCTTCTTTTTTCGATGTCCGTCTGAGTACTGCACGGATTCTGGATACCAGTTCCATCATTCCAAATGGTTTGGTCACATAATCATCTGCTCCCGCATCCAGTCCCATGACCTTGTCATATTCTGCACCCTTTGCCGTAACCATGATGACCGGAATATCTTTGGTTCTCCCGGAAGTCTTCAGCTTCTTCAGGATCTCCATTCCATCTTCTCCCGGGAGCATGATATCAAGCAAAATCAGCTCTGGCAGTTTCTCTGCCAGAGCTTCAAAGAATGATGTGCCTTCTTCAAATCCACGAGCCTCAAATCCCGTAGTTTCAAGTGTATATACTACTAATTCCCGGATGTTCGCTTCATCCTCCACACAAAAAATCATTCTCGTTCTCCTTTAATCTCTTTTAGATTGCAGTTCCGCCTGCATGAATACCTGTAATTGAAAATTCAACCCACTCTGCAATATTTGTTGCATGATCTCCGATTCTCTCCAGATATTTCGCGATCATGATCAGGTCGATTGCCTCATCTCCGGCACTTCCTTTGTGATCGGAAATAAATTTTACCAGATCTCCTTTTACCAGATCAAAAAGGTCATCTACCTCATCATCTGCTGCCATGACTCTTCTTGCAAGCTCCAGATCTTTCTGTACATAGGCAGATACACTGTCTCTTACCATCTTTACTGTCGCCTCTGCCATCCGGTTAATATCCTTCAGACTCTTTTCCTCTGTTGATTTCGTTGCAATCACAATATCTGCAATATCCGCAGTCTGATCTCCGATACGTTCCATATCCGTGATCATCTTAAGTGATGCCGAGATCCTTCGCAGATCCCGCGCTACCGGCTGCTGTTGAAGTAAAAGCTTCAGGCAGAGATTTTCAATTTCTTTTTCCATCTGATCGATCTCGCTGTCTGCTGTAATGACAGCCTTTGCTCTGGCAATATCATGTCCTTCCAGGGCTCCTGTTGCTTCCTCGATTGCCGTCTCGCAAAGTTCTCCCATATGGATAAGCATCTCATTAAGTTCTTCCAGCTGTCTGTCAAATCTGTTCCGCATTTAACCAAACCTCCCTGTAATATAATCTTCTGTCCTCTTATCGGACGGGATCGAGAATAATTTTTCAGTATCATTATATTCTACAACTTCTCCAAGAAGGAAAAATGCGGTGTTGTCCGACACTCGGACTGCCTGCTGCATATTATGAGTTACCATAACGATAGTATAATCTTTTTTCAGTTCCATCGCAAGGTCTTCTATCTTGGATGTTGAAATCGGATCCAGTGCGGAAGTCGGTTCATCCATCAGAAGTACTTCCGGCTCTACTGCAAGGGCACGTGCAATGCAAAGTCTCTGCTGCTGTCCACCGGACATACCAAGTGCACTCTTTTTCAGACGATCCTTACACTCGTCCCAGATAGCTGCATTACGCAGTGATTTTTCTACAATATCATCCAGTTTTGCCTTTGAACGGATTCCGTGCGTTCTCGGTCCGTAAGCAATATTATCATAAATGCTCATCGGGAATGGATTTGGTTTCTGGAATACCATTCCGACTCTTTTTCTCAGGACATTTACATCCATTCCTTTAAAAATATTCTGTCCGTCCAGAAGGATCTCTCCGTCAATCCGGCATCCTTCTACCAGGTCATTCATGCGGTTGATCGACTTGAGAAGTGTGGATTTACCACAACCACTTGGCCCGATAAACGCTGTGATCTTATTTGGCTCAATTTCAAGATTGATATTTTTCAGTGCTTTGAAATCGCCATAATATAAATCAAGATTTTTTACACTTATCTTTGACATTTTCTTTTCCTCTCTATGCTTTCGTCAGTTTCTTCGCAACCACGCCGGAAAGGGTGTTGATCGTAACAACCAGTACAAGCAAAATAACTGCTGTCGCATACGCCTGGTCCATATACAGTCCTTCACTGGACAGCATATACATATGGATCGCCAGTGTACGGCCGGAACCAAGTACATTCTTTGGCACCTGTGCAACCGTTCCTGCTGTGTAAATCAGTGCTGCCGTCTCTCCTACGATACGTCCGATGGCAAGGATCACACCTGCCAGGATTCCAGGCACTGCTGATGGAAGTACAATACGGAATACCGTACGGAGCTTTCCTGCTCCAAGTCCAAAGCTTCCTTCTCTGTAAGAATCCGGAACCGCTTTGAGTGCTTCTTCTGTCTGGCGCATGATCAGCGGAAGAATCATGATCGATAAGGTAAATGCACCTGCCAGGATGGAAAATCCCCATTTCAGTGTATTTACAAAGAACAGCATACCGAACAGTCCATATACGATTGACGGAATACCGGAAAGTGTCTCCGTAGTAAGACGGATCACTTCAATAAATTTATTTCCTTTTCCTGCATATTCTACAAGGAAGATCGCTGAAAAAATTCCAAACGGTACTGCAATCAGAAGAGAAAGCAGTGTCATAACGACCGTATTGATCAGCGCCGGTATAACGGATGCATTCTCTGAGGTATAATGTAACGAGAACAAAGACGGCTTGATATACGGAATTCCATTTACCAGAATATAAAAGATCAGGAACAAAAGCAGTGCAAATGTGATAAATGCTGCAAGCATTACCAGAAGCATCAAGATCATGGATCCCGGATGTCTTAAATAGCTCTTTACCTTATCTGCAAAATTTTCCCGGTTGACTCCCACAGGTTTTTTCATCTGATTACTCATGTTCACCCCTCCTCTTAAGCAGCGCAACACTAAAATTGATGATCAGGATAAATACAAAAAGTACGACTCCTGTTGCAATCAGCGCTTCCCTGTGAAGTCCGGTCGCGTATCCCATCTCGATCACGATGTTACCGGTCAGGGTGCGGACACCGAGTAAAATATTATTTACCAGTCGTGGCTGGTTTCCTGCGATCATGATTACCGCCATCGTTTCACCGATCGCACGTCCGATTCCAAGGACAACCCCTGTGATCACACCGGACTTTGCCGCCGGAATCACAACTTTGAAAATACTTCTTTCCTGGGTTGCGCCAAGTGCCAGCGAGCCTTCATAGTACTGTGGCGGCACTGCACGCATTGCACTTTCTGTTGTCCCGATGATCGTTGGAAGGATCATCATACCAAGTACAATTGATGTAGTCAGGATTCCTTTTCCATCGCCGGATTTTTCAACCAGTCCCATCATCTTTAAAGTTCTTCCGAAGTCCCGGATGATCGGAACTACGATCACCATACCGAAGAAGCCATATACAACCGAAGGAATACCTGCCAGCAACTCTGTTGCTGCTTTTAACGGCTTATAGATTTTCTTCGGACAATACATTGCCATGAATACCGAGGTCAGGATTCCGATCGGAACTCCGAATATGATCGCCCCTGCCGTCACATAGATACTTCCAATGATCATCGGGAAGATACCGAAGAGTTCATTTCCAGGCCGCCAGATATCACCGGTTATAAATTTTACAAATCCTATTTGTCTGATTGCAGGGATTCCATTTGCAAATAAGAAGATGCAAATGAGAGCTACCGCCAGTACCGAAGCACAGGCGGCAATGAAGAACACTCCCTGCATGACTTTTTCAGTCCATGCTTTTGATTTCATTCTTTAATTTCCTCTTTTATTTATTTGGAAACTTCATCCCATGTTGTAACATCCCCAACATAGATTGATTTTACCTGATCTGCTGAAAGCTCATCTGCCGTGTTAGCTTTATTTACGATCACTGCGATACCATCTGTTGCGATTACTGTTGCTTCAAGTTTTGAAGCTTCGTCATCTTTCAGTTCTCTGGATGCCATACCGATGTCATAGCTTCCTTCGATCGTAGATGTCATACCTGTTGTAGAATCTGAAGTCTGAAGCTCAATGTCTGCATTTGGGTTTACTTTCTTATATGCTTCAATCAGTTTTTCCATCAGCGGTGATACAGAAGAAGATCCACCTACTACACATTTTCCAGATGGTTTTGATCCTGCATAAGCTTCTACATCCGATACCGGAATGTATTTTTCATTTGATACGATTTCCTGTCCTTCTGTACTCATAATATATGCCATAAAATCTTTTGCAACTTCATTATCAAGATCTTTCTTCACTGCAATATTGAAAGGTCTTGACACTTTGTAAGAACCATTTTCGATATTGTCTGCTGTGGCTTCTGCTCCGTCAATTTTCAGAGCCTTTACGCTGTCATTTAAAGATCCGAGTGATACATAACCGATTGCATACTCGTCACCTGCTACAGTTGTAAGCATTACCGATGTATTATTTGTAATCTGCGCATCTGTTGTTGTCATATCTACTTTCGTTCCGTCTGACTGTTTTTCTTCTATTCCGAACAGCTCAATGAAAGCTCCTCTTGTACCGGATCCATCTTCACGGGATACGATTGTGATATCATTTGATGTATCAAAATCACTTCCGCCATCTGCGCTGCTGCTATCTGCACTGCCCTCTGCGCTCTTGTCAGATGATGATCCACCGCATCCAACTGCCATCGTTGCTGCCATTGCTGCTACAAGTGCTACTGCCATTAATTTTCTGAATTTCATAATACTAAAATCCTCCGTTTTATGTGTTTTTGTTTTTTCTTTTCTTCACGGTCTCTATCATATAAAATGGTTGTAAAATCTGAAATCCTGGCTGTGTAAAGTTTTTGTTAAATATAATTTTTTCTGTTCGGAGTCAAAAAAGCAGGAGCAGTCAATTAACGTTGAGTATACTCCTCAACAATCAATTGACTGATCCTGCTTTCTTATAATTATTTTCTTATGTTTCTTTATCGGATCATCGGATTCTCAATGATCTCCGCATCCACTTCTTCTGTTTTCTCCGGAACCGGCTTCTCACCGCCTTCTTTCAGACATTCCAGAATTGCTTCATTCAGTGACAGCATCTTGTCATCCAGTGCCGATACCATATCCGCACATTCCTTTAGTTCCCGGCTGATATACTCCGGTGCCTGTCCTTCAAACTTGTAATAAATCTTATGCTCCAGACTCGCCCAGAAATCCATCGCAATTGTCCGGATCTGGATCTCGACCTTCGTATCCACCACACTGTCCGACAGAAAGATCGGAACAGACACCAGCATGTGGTAGCTCTTGTATCCACTTTCCTTCGGATTCTTGATATAGTCTTTGATCGACAGAACCTTTAAGTCGCTCTGATTCCCGATCATCTCCGCAAGCCGGTAAATATCGGATGTAAACGAACAAATCAGACGGACTCCTGCGATATCATTGACATAACGTACCATGTTCTCAATACTTGTCTCATATCCGTACCGCTTCAGCTTTTTCACAATACTTTCTGCGGATTTGATCCTGGTCTTGATATGCTCGATCGGATTATATCTGTGTACATGTTGAAATTCATCGTTCAGTATCTCCAGCTTCGTCCCTACTTCTTTCAATGCGGAATTGTAAAGAAACATGACGGTCTTCCAGCTGTCTACGTCATCGTAATACTTCATTGCTGACTGCATGTAATCTCCCCTTTTTATGTATACTTCCCTCCGGAATCTATCTCCCTTTTTCGTCCCGAAAGTAAAATCAGTATACCATTTTTTCTCTTTGAAATCTATACAGCCCAGGCAAGCTTCATAGTATTTTAATAAATTAGATAATCTCAATCTGACACATTTCCATGGTCTCTAATGCCGCCTGATGGGTCGCCGGCGTCACACCTGCGCAACAGGATGCATCCACCTGGATCCTTGCTTCCGGAAGTACCGCCTTTAACAGTAACGCATTCGATACCACACAGATATCTGTACAAAGTCCGACAAGTTCAATGTCTGTATATCTCATCTTTTTTGCAATTTCTGCCAGTTCCGTACTTCCAAACGTTGGCTTGTCAATCTTCTTTAATACATACGGCTTTAACGCATCAATAATCTCCCATCCATGTGTACCCTGTATACAATGTTCTACTGGAAGCTTTTTCCCTTCCTGAGTCTGCAAATAATCTGCCTGATGGGTATCTCTTGTAAAAATAATATCTGTCTCTTCTTCTCTTGCATCCTGCACTTTTTCAACCACACCACTTACGATATCCTGTGCTTCCTTTGTTCCCAGACTTCCATCCACAAAATCATTTTGCATGTCCACTACCACTAAAAGTTTTTTCATAATGTACCTCTTTTCTTTCTTTTATTTTCGCATTGCATGAATCATTTCTACAATGTCGTATCCATAACGTTCACCGGTTGCCCAGCCATACCCTTCCGGATTCTCTTTCTGCCCCAGCCATTCCACGTATGGTGCACTCCCCTTTGTCACATAAGAGTACCGGTCATCCACACATTCCCCGGCAAGTGCTTCGTCTGTCGCATAAGCTTTCAGATGCTGGATCTGCGCCCGGATCCCGGTTCTGACATCCGGGTAGGAATTTCCCGGTACACCTCCTCCCGTCGTCCCGATCCCGGCAAAATTATACTGGGTAATCTGCATATCCCCGCCATACTGCAGCCAGCCTGTCTCCTTCATCGCCTGTGCAAATGCGACCTCCGGACGAACGCCTTCTGCCGTGGCTTCTTCATAATACATCTGTGCAAATGTCTCGATATCAGGGGCGCCTCCCTGCGCCAGAACTTCTGCCGGATAAGTGCTTCCATGCGCTTTAAAATAATTTACTAATTGCCATGCGCGGATACTGCTGATCCCCATCACCGGATACTGTCCCGGCTGGATGGATGCCTCGATAGCTTCTGCCTCGGCAATTGCTTTTGCTTCGGTGCCCGATACCTGCTTCTGTTCTGTCATCTGGGCTTTTACTGTGCTTTCTGTCTTTGCTGATTCCGTGCTGTCGTTTTCGCTTTTCTCTGCCTTCTTCTGCTTTGCATTTTTTTCTGATTCTTCTATATAAGTTCTGTCGTTTCCATTTGCATTCCCGGCTTTTGATTTACCATATATCATGCCAATTGATACAAATATCATACAGATTCCCAGTATAACCCGGATTATAGTTTCTCGTTTTATTCCAGACATTTTTTCTGATTCCCTGTCTTTTTTCTCTATCCTATTCCATGTTCTTGAGAATGATGTAAACTTTTCATAAAATTACTATCCGCATGCTATATTTCCAAATATTATTAATTCATCCCGTATAATTTTACTTTTCCTTTATCAATACCCATTTTCCTTTTCGCTTAGATCCCTCACGTATAACCTTACCCTCACGCTGCATTTTCGCCAAGATTCGTTTAATCGTTGAAACTGAAACCGAAAGTGTTTCCCCCAGAGCTTTTTGAGTCACTTCCGGATTCTGATAAATTACTTTTAATACCCGAATTTCAAGATTGTCTTCACACTCAACAATGTTATTTTTCTGAGCATCATCATCTTTTTGAGGCTTATTGAATTCATTATTTGGCTCATTTATCTCGTTTTTAGGTTCATCGACCTCATTATTTGGCTCATTTATCTCGTTTTTAGGTTCATTGACCTCATTATTT
>JAFEHB010000042.1_pt1 | contig 20044 bp, 18 predicted proteins | sample 9267121 | NCBI WGS metagenome assembly JAFEHB01 (sample SAMN17103336, study PRJNA684904) | human gut metagenome | isolation source: diarrhea sample from child under the age of five | host: Homo sapiens | place: South Africa: Mafikeng, Mafikeng Provincial Hospital | collected 2019-09 | reverse complement strand
GCTCGTGCTCCTCGCAACCACAGTTACAGTGTTCATCGTGGTGCACATGCTCATGCTCATGGTGTTCGTGCTCGTGCTCCTCGCAACCACAGTTACAGTGTTCATCGTGGTGCACATGCTCATGTTCATGGTGTTTGTGCTCGTGCTCCTCGCAACCACAGCTACAGTGTTCATCGAGGTGCTCATGCTCGTGTTCGTGGTGTTCATGGTCGTGATCTTCGCAGCCACAGCCGCAGTGCTCGTCATGGTGCTCATGATCATGATGTGCTTCATGCTCATCATGGCTGTGATGCGCATGATCGTGACCACAGCCGCAACCGCAGGAATTTGCGGACTCCATGGAATCTTTCTTCAATTTTTCTTCCATATGAACTCTCCTTGCTGATTCGTTTATTTTTTTATATGAATATATGAATTAATGTTCATATGACTATTTAATCATATATAAAAATCTTTGTCAACAGCTTTTCAAAAAACGGATCAAAGAAAAGTGAAATTTATTGCAAAAGAAATATAGAAAATATTAATATATTCTGAAAAAATAATCTATTTTATTATTTATATTTAACATGTTATACTTTCAGCAAGTAAAGAAAGAAAGGAAGGTAGCAACATGTACAGTATCGACTTAAACAGTGACATGGGTGAGAGCTTTGGTGCATATAAGCTTGGCGGCGATGAAGAAATCATCAAATATGTCACAACAGCAAATGTAGCATGTGGCTGGCATGCAGGCGATCCGATGGTAATGGATAAGGTAGTCCGCATGGCAAAGGAACGTGGCGTTATGGTTGGAGCCCATCCTGGATATCCTGATCTTCTTGGCTTTGGACGAAGAAAGATGGTTCTCTCTCATGATGAAGTTAAGAATTACGTCAGATATCAGATCGGAGCCCTGGCTGCTTTCACTAAGAGCTACGGAATGAAGCTTCAGCATGTCGCTCCTCATGGAGCAATGGGTAATGCCTGCCAGTATGACGAGGACATTTCCACAGCAATCTGCGAGGCAATCTGTGAGTATGACAAAGATCTGATCGTTTACTACTGTGCAGGTGCAGTTCTTGGAGATATCGCCGAGAGCAAGGGACTTCGTACAGCATCTGAGATTTTTGCAGATCGTGCATACATGGATGATCTTTCTCTTGTACCGAGAAAGATGGAGGGATCCATGATCACAGATGAGAACGTTGCCATCGAAAGATGCGTGAAAATGATCAAAGAAGGTAAAGTCACATCCATCAACGGAAAAGAGCTTGACATCAAGGGTGACACACTCTGTGTACACGGAGACGGACCGAAGGCACTTGCTTTTGTACAGAGGATCCGTGAGAAATTCACAGAAGAAGGTATTGAGATCAAACACTTATAGAAACTAAATAAAGTACATTCATATGAGAGATAGAATGCCGGATAAATCAAAGGAGATTTAAAACAAGGGATTACTGCGATGATTTGTCCGGCTCTTTTTATATGAAAATGTGTACTTTTTTAGGATAAGAAAGGAAAGGGTGGAAACTATGGCAAAAGAGAAAAAACAGAACAACATAGTAAGAAACATGATGATCGCTCTGGTCGGCGGTCTGGTCGTAGGACTTGGATTCATGCTTCTGAAACAGCAGATGTCTGAGGGAACATGGAACGTGATCAATGCACTTCTGTTCCAGGATATCACAGCAGATCAGGGATTTCATTCCATCGGTCTCTTCTATATTATCGGACAGCTGTTCATGAGGGGATTACAGATGGCGATCGTACCGCTGGTACTTGTATCCTTAAGCCTTGCAATGTGCAGTATTTCCAGCTCTTCCAAGCTGGGAAGAATCGCAGGGCGTACACTGATTGGATTCTTCTGTTTCTATGTAGTAGGCGCATGCATCGCAGGTATCGTTGCATTTGCAATGAAATCTGCAGGCTTCTTCAATGTTAAGCTTCCGGCAGAGGCAGTTACAGAGGCTGCAACACTGGATCAGTTTAACCCGCTTGCAACAATCGTAACAGCAGTTCCGTCCAACATCGGAACCGCATTCAGCAGCAACAACAGTATCCTTGCAGTTGTAGTAGTAGCTATCGTTCTCGGACTTTGCATGAACGCACTTGGTGACAAGGTGGATCCTCTGAAAAAAGTTCTTGAAAATTTCAGCGATATCATCAACCTGTACCTTACATTCCTGATCAATAAGGTTGGTCCTGTTGCAATCTTCTGCCTGATCTCCCGTACATTCGCAATTTACGGAGCAGAGTATCTGGCACCTGCAGCTGCTTATATTGTAGGTGCAATGCTGACACTGTTTGTACTTGTAGTTACGATTTACCCGATCGGTATCGGTCTTACAACAGGCTTAAGCCCGATGAAATTCCTCAAGAAGATCGCTAAGGTCGGTGTATTCGGATTCTCCACAAACTCTTCTGCAGCATGCCTTCCGCTGAACACCAGAACATGCCTTGATGAGCTTGGATGCTCTCAGGAGATCACAAGCTTCGTACTTCCAACAGGTATGACCATCAACATGAACGGAACAACAGTTATGCATATGTTTGCAGTAACCTTTATTGCAACAGCATCCGGAATCGACATCACACCGGCAAACCTGATCACAGTTGCATTCCTTTCCATCTGTGCAGCAATGGGCTGCCCGGCTATCCCGATCGCAGGTACAACTCTGATCGTAACCATCCTTTCCGGTATGGGATGGACATCTGACCTCTGCATGATCGCATATGCACTGGTTGTAGCTATCAACCGTCCGGTTGAGATGGCACTTCTTCCGCTTAACGTAATCGGTGATGCAACAGTCAACGTTATCGTTAACAAGAAAGAGAATGAGCTTGACGTAAACAAATATAACGCGTAAGTAAATATAAAAAGTCTTAATATTATACATACAAATTATTAAATTGACTTAATATTACTACGATGATACCATTTAAGCGTGTAGTTGAGACATCAGCTATACGCTTAAATACTAAATGGACATGAATGAACAGCTGTGCAGACGATTTGCTCATCTGCACAGGCACAGTCCGGAATTTACAGAGTAAAACAGCGGGACAGCCGCAGAAAAATAAAAGGGTTCAGGAGGAAATGAATATGGAGTACAAGACAGCGAAAAGAATGGAATGCCTTCCGTTTTCCGGTATCCGTGCAGTAATGGAAAAAGCAAACAAAATGCAGCAGGCAGGAGAAAAGATCATTCACCTGGAGATCGGACGTCCGGATTTTGATACACCTGAGAAGATCAAAAAGGCAGCAAACGAGAGCCTTGCAGCAGGACATGTGTTTTACACATCCAACTACGGTATCCCGAAACTGAGAGAGGCCATTGCAAAATGGGAGAACGAGAACCATGGTACAGATTATGAAGCATCTGAAGTTCTTGTAACAGTAGGTGTTGGTGAGGCAACTTTCGCATCCATGGACGCTTTCCTGGATCCCGGCGATGAGATCCTTGTCCCGAACCCGGTATGGCTGAACTACATCCATGTTCCGTCAGCACTTGGAGCAGTACCTGTAACATACAGCCTGAGAGAAGAGAACGATTATCAGATCGACTTTGAGGAGATGGAGTCAAAGATCACTGACAAGACAAAGATGATCGTAGTTGTTAACCCAAGCAACCCGACCGGCGGTGTGTTTTCCAGAGAGACACTTGAGAAATTAAGTGAGATCGCCATCAGACATGACCTTCTTGTAATCGCGGATGAGATCTACAGCCAGCTTGTATACGATGGAACAGAGCATGTAAGCATCGCATCCCTTCCGGGAATGAAAGAGCGTACCATCACATTAGGAGGCTTTTCAAAAGCTTACTCAATGACAGGCTGGAGACTTGGATATATGTGTGCACCGGTTGGAATCATCCAGGCATGCGTACGTGTTCATCAGTATACCGTTACCTGCGCCTCTTCCTTCGTACAGGAAGCAGCACTTACCGCATTAAGTGACTGTGCAGAAGATGTTGAGGCAATGAGAAAAGAATATCAGAGAAGAAAAGATTATGTGGTAAAGGCTCTGAATGAGATCGATGGGATCAGCTGCAATAACCCACATGGCGCTTTTTATATCTTCGTAAATATCAAGAGCCTTGGAATGACTTCTATGGAGGTGGCCGAGTATCTTCTTGACAATGCAAAGATCGCCCTGGTACCTGGCTCCGCGTTCGGCTCCGAAGGTGAGGGATACTTAAGAATTTCCTATGCATGCAGCTATGAGGATCTTCAGGAAGCATGTGCAAGGATTAAAAAAGCAGTGGAAGAGCTGAAAAACAAATGATCAGATAAAAAATATCCACCGCTTTTGTGGTAAAAAGCGGTGGATCAAAATCCTGGTATAACTAATATAAGAAGAAACGGTAAAGCAGAAAATGTTCCTGACGGACTTGTGCTTACCGTTTTTTTATTTCTGCCGTTCCCATACCTGGCCGATCGGGAAGGACGGAGTGGATTCTGCAAGAAAGTCTTCCAGTGCATTTTCAAAGAATTCCACGGCACGTTTGCTGGTGGACTTTGGATATTTATGTTTGATCTTATAGCAAACACGATTTGGCGGCGTGTTTTTCAGTTCACTGATAAAAAGAGGCCGGTAATGGGAAAGCTCCAGGATCACAGACTGTGGTGCGACCATCCAGTTCCCCGGCTTTTTCCAGAGACGGTCCAAAAGTGTGATGGTATCTGCCGCAATGTGAGGCCTGGAAGCAGAGGAAAGCCAGCGGTCATGCCAGATCTGATAATTGTCATCCCAGCTTAAAAACAGCTCCAGGGATGGATCCAGCTCATCGGTATGTATTGCCGGAGCCGGAATCACTGGCTGATCCGATTGTATCAGATAAAGCTTTTCTTCGAAGATTTTCTCTGTTATGATATTCTTGTAATGCAATTTGTGGTAGACAAATCCGATATCAATGCTGTGTTCTCCAAGAAGACCGTAGAGTTCTGAAGAGTGATGGGACTCGATGTTCAGATCCAGTTTAGTCTGCTCATTTAAGATCCTGTCATACAGTGGTGCGAAAACAGCTACGTTCAGGCTGTCTGTACAGCCGATGGTAAGCAGCAGAGAATCCTGATTGCGCTGCAGCTCCATAGTTTCCTTCCAGAGAGACATCCAGCGTTCCGCAAGGATGATAAAATCTGTTCCCTTGGCAGTCAGTTCCACCTGCTTATGGCCTTTCTGACGGATCACAAGAGGGAAACCCAGTTCGTTCTCCAGAGATGTGAGCCGGTGGCTGACAGTAGGCTGGGAAAGAAAAAGAAGATCCGCTGTACGGGTGATGCTCTTGGTATTTACAATGGTGAGAAAGGTTTCGATTTCAGCAAGGTTCATATGAACAGCTCCTTTTCTTTTGTTTTATCTATAGGGTAGTTTAAGCTTTGATAATATAAAAATTATTTATATTATACAGAGAAATTATTCGTTATTCAATAGTAAGCTTGTATGATATGATAAATACAACTTAAAAAGAAAATCAAAAGAAGAGAGGTTTTCATATGGCATTAGGATGTAGAATCAGAAGAAATTTCGAAAGACCGTCAAAAGAATTAGTGGAAGCTTTCCGCGGTATTCCGGTTGCAAATATTGATGATAACTGTGGAAGGATCGCTGCTGTAGATTCCAGCATTTTCCCGCTGAACCCGAAGGCAAGACTTCTGGGAACTGCATTTACAGTAAATGCACCGGCAGGAGATAACCTTCTGTTCCATAAAGCACTGGATATGGCTCAGCCGGGAGACGTTATCGTCCTTGCAAACAAAGGAAGCCTGAGCAGAGCACTTTGCGGTGAGATCATGAGCAACTATGCGAAATCCAGAGGAATCGCAGGAATCATCATTGACGGCTGTGTTCGTGACAGCTATACATTAAGTCAGATGGATTTCCCTGTATATGCAAAAGGTATCACACCAAACGGACCATACAAAAACGGCCCGGGAGAGATGAACTTCCCGGTATCTTTCGCAGGAATCGTTATCAATCCTGGTGATATCATTGTAGGAGACTCTGACGGACTTCTTGCTATCAGACCGGATGAGCACACAGCAGAGCTTGCAGAGATCGCAAGAAAATACCATGCTGGTGAGGAAAAACAGCTTGAGGGAATCCTGACACGCGGTGAGTGGCCACGTCCATGGGTTGACGAAACTCTCAAAAAAGTCGGATTTGAATTTGTAGACTAACCGAATAAAAGATACATACAGGAAGGTCTGTCACCACGTATGACGGGCCTTTTTGTCAAATTAAGAACGGAGGTAAGCTTAAATGGATGTGAAGTTCCTGATCGCAGGAGACAGAGCAGTTTCCGTTGAATTCGGCAGTGTGATCAGCCTTGAGGTCAATGCCAGGGTGCGTGCACTGGATGAAAAATTAAAAGAATCTCCAATTGAAGGCATAGTGGAAACAGTTCCGACCTATTGTGCACTGATCGTACATTACCGCCCGGAGGTGATCCGTTATTCCAGACTGGTGGAAGAACTGGAGAAGAGAATTGCAGATATGCATGAGGTTTCCACAACAACGAAGAAGGTTGTAAAAGAGATCCCGGTTTATTATGGCGGTGAGACCGGACCGGATCTGGAGTACTGTGCAGAGCTTGAGAATACTACAACAGAGGAAATTATCCGTAAGCATTCTCAGCACGAATATTATGTATATATGCTTGGGTTTGCACCGGGACATCCGTATATGGCCCGATTTGAGGAGCCCTTCAGCTTTAAGAGAAGAACCTCTCCGAGGGTAAAGATCCCTGCAAGATCCATTGTTGTCCAGCTGGCTCTGTCTGATTTTATTCCTTTTGAGCAGCCGTGTGGATGGAATATCATCGGAAGTACACCTCTTGATATCTGTAATTTTGCAAAGGAGGATCCGTTCCTTGTACGTGCCGGTGACTGGGTAAAGCATGTACCTGTCACAAAAACGGAGTATGATCAGATCCGAAGAGACGTGGAAAACGGTACCTATAAAGTGAAAACCTATACGCCACAGGATAACGGTTAAGAACGGAGGTCATGATATGGGAATTACAGTTGAAAACGGCGGGATCCTGACCACTGTTCAGGATGAGGGAAGATTCGGGAACCAGGCATTTGGTGTTTCTACATCCGGTGCCATGGATCCGCGTGCTTTCCATATTGCCAATCTTCTGGTAGGCAATAAAAAAACAGAGGGTGCTCTGGAGATGACTTTTATCGGACCAACCCTTACTTTTACCAGTGATAATATTATTGCGGTGACAGGTGGAGATCTGACACCGATGCTGGATGGACAGCCTTTCCCGATGTATAAAGCTGTTCTTGTAAAAAAAGGCCAGAAGCTGATGTTTGCAGGTGCCAGAAACGGAAGCCGCGGATATATCGCTTTTGCCGGCGGACTGGATATCCCGCTTGTGATGGGAAGTAAGTCCACATTGCTTCGTAACCACATTGGCGGTGTTGAAGGAAGAAAACTGGAAAAGGGTGACAGCATTGAGTTTACTGCTCCGAAGACAGAGCTTCCGAATATGGAACTCCGTCATGTTCCGGCAGAAATCTATCCTTCCGATGAGGTAGTTCTCCGTGTGGTTCTGGGACCTCAGGAGAATGAATTTACGGAAGAAGGTGTTCGTAAATTTTTCTGGTACAGCGGTACCATTACTAATGAGTTTGACCGTATGGGCTGTCGTATCGAGAGAGAGCCGGTAGAGCATGCCGGTGACGGTAATATTAATACAGATGGTATTTCCATGGGATCGATTCAGGTTCCTTTAAACGGACAGCCGATCATTATGCTGGCAGACCGTCAGAGTACAGGTGGTTATCCAAAGATCGGTACTGTGATCACTGTGGATTTTGCCAAGATCGCCCAGGCACGTCCTGGTCAGAAGATACGTTTTGTTGAGGTCAGTCTGGACCTTGCCCAGGATTTGTATATCCGTGAGTTGAATGAAATGGATGCTCTGGATGAACGACTGAATGGAAAACTTTAATCAATATATATCACAAAAATATTTTAAAAGAAAGGTGAGTACGAATATGAAGATTGTTGTATTGGATGGCTACACAGAGAACCCTGGAGATTTAAGCTGGGACGCATTAAAAGAGCTGGGAGACGTTACTGTTTATGACAGAACTTCCTACGAAGAGTCTCCGCTGATCGCGGAGCGTATCGGTGATGCAGAGATCGTTATCATCAACAAGACTCCGATCTCCAAGGAGACCATCGACAAGTGCCCGAACATGAAACTGATCGCTGTTCTGGCTACCGGTTATAATGTTGTTGATTACAACTATGCAAAAGAGAAAAATATTCCGGTTGTGAATGTTCCGACTTATGGTACACAGATTGTTGGGCAGTATGCTCTGGGTCTTCTTCTTGAGATCTGCTCTCACTATGGCCATCATGATGAGACTGTTAAGGCCGGTAAATGGGAGAATAATGATGACTGGTGCTACTGGGATTATCCCATGATCGAGCTTTACGGAAAGACTGCCGGTATCATTGGCCTTGGAAGAATCGGTCAGGCTACTGCTAAGTTGCTTAATGCTCTGGATATGAAGGTTCTTGCTTATGATGCTTATCAGAGTGAAGCTGGTGCCAAGCTTGCAGAGTATGTTTCTCTGGATGAGTTGTTCGCGCAGTCTGATGTGATCTTCCTTCACTGCCCGCTTTTCCCGGAGACAGAGGGTATGATCAACAAAGAGAACATTGCAAAGATGAAAGATGGCGTTATCCTTATCAACAACAGCCGTGGTCAGCTGGTTGTTGAGCAGGATCTTGCGGATGCTCTGAACAGTGGCAAGGTTTATGCTGCTGGTCTTGATGTTGTTTCTACTGAGCCGATCAAAGGGGATAACCCGCTTCTTAAGGCTAAGAACTGCATCATCACTCCGCATATTTCCTGGGCTGCGCAGGCTTCCAGACAGAGAATTATGGATATTACGGTTGATAATATCAAGGCTTTTCTGGCTGGTAATACAGTTAACAGAGTTAATAAATAAGTATTTTTCGATGTTTCGATTTCCTATGTATGATGTGTGAGGGAAAGGCGGCTGTCTCGGTTTGGGGTGGCCGTCTTTTTCTGTGCATGGAAGGAGTGTGCGCAGGGTGGAAGGAGCGTACGCTGGGATGGTGGAACAAACGTACGCCGGGGATGTGACATCGGTTCGGGCAGGGCTCCGTCGGCGGATACTGCTAAGGCTCCGTGAATCGGCTAAAATCATTGTGCCAGGGGCTGAACTCGCCTTCGGCTCAAACAGCAGCCCCTGGCACAATAACGCCGATTCCCGCAGCCCAAGCAGTATCACACCTCCTCCACAGCAGCCCGAACCGATGCCACATCCCCGGCTGAAACTCCAACCGCAAGGGACGGAAGCGGACGTTTGCGTCCTGTCCTGAATTGTGAAAACGTGGCTGTATCGGCATAACGCCTCACATGCAACACCGAAGAATACAGCAACCAGTTCGGCACAGCGTCCCACGTCCAACACCGAAGCATACAGACAAAAGTCAACACCCTCCCGTCCTCCACAACTAAGAACTCCTTAAAAAGGCCCAGGGGTGTGCAGAGGGGCGCGGCCTTGTGCCCCTTTGCGGTTTCCTTTTTCACAAAAAAATAGCCCCTACATCTCAAAGATGTAAGAGCTAAATTCGCTGGATGGAGAAGGATTCGAACCTTCGAAGGCGGTGCCAACAGATTTACAGTCTGCCCCCTTTGGCCACTCGGGAATCCATCCGTGAACAACAAATGTATTATATATAACACTTAATAAAATTGCAAGCTTTTTCTCAAAAAAAATAATAATTCCCACAGCATCAGCATTTTTGGTAAAATACTGGACTTACCAAAGGAAATCTGCTATTATGAGTACGGTTGGATATAAAGGACACGGTTTTTCCGTATCCTAATACAGGTTAGGAGGATTTTATCATGTTAGTAAACGCAACAGAAATGCTGAAAAAAGCAAAAGCAGGCCATTATGCAGTTGGTCAGTTCAACATCAACAACCTTGAGTGGACAAAAGCTATCCTTCAGACAGCTCAGGAGCTCAACTCTCCTGTAATCCTTGGTGTTTCCGAGGGTGCCGGTAAATACATGACAGGTTATAAGACAGTTGTAGGTATGGTTAACGGTATGATGGAAGAGCTGAACATCACTGTTCCGGTTGCTCTTCATCTTGACCACGGCAGCTATGATGGATGCCTGAAATGTGTTGAGGCTGGTTTCTCTTCCATTATGTTCGACGGATCTCATTATCCGATCGATGAGAACGTAGCTAAGACTAAAGAGCTGGTTAAGATCGTTGCTGAGCACAACATGTCTCTTGAGGCAGAGGTTGGTTCCATCGGTGGCGAGGAAGATGGTGTTGTTGGTATGGGCGAGTGCGCTGATCCTGAGGAGTGCAAGAGAGTTGCAGATCTCGGAATCAACTTCCTTGCAGCTGGTATCGGTAACATTCACGGAAAATATCCGGCTAATTGGCAGGGCTTAAGCTTTGAGACTCTGGATGCTATTCAGAAACTGACAGGAGATATGCCGCTTGTTCTTCACGGTGGTACAGGTATCCCGGCAGACATGATCAAGAAAGCGATCAGCCTTGGCGTTTCCAAGATCAATGTAAATACAGAGTGCCAGCTTGCATTTGCTGAAGCTACACGTAAATACATTGAAGAGGGTAAAGATCAGCAGGGTAAAGGATATGACCCACGTAAGCTTCTTGCACCTGGAGCAGAAGCGATCAAAGCTACTGTTAAAGAGAAAATGGAGCTTTTCGGATCTGTCAATAAAGCATGATGAATCGAAAATAATATATGAAAGAAGCCGGAATGGGAGCAAGCCTGTTCCGGCTTCTTTTTTCATGATAAAATATCAATATTTTTACTATATAAAAAAATCAACATGTTTCTTGATTTTTTTATATAGTGAAAATGACCTCTTCGATTTACAATAATATCAAGTTAATCGAGAAGCTGATTTGAAGCTTATCGGTCAGGAATATGCGAAATGGACGTTTTAAGCATATCCGCGAAACAAATTGAATATCATATAAGGTAAAGGAGAGGTACGATTATGAGAATGAAAAAAGCAACAGCATTTGGTCTTGCAGCTTTAATGGCAGCTACCATGATCCCGGCAGTTCCGGCTATGGCAAAAGGGGATGACAGTGAAGGCTCTGTTTATTATCTGAATTTTAAACCGGAGCAGGCAGATCAGTGGTCAGACCTGGCAAAGAAATACACCGATGAGACTGGTGTACCGGTTACCGTTGTTACAGCTGCTTCCGGAACTTATGAGTCTACTCTGAAATCAGAGATGGCCAAGGATGAGGTTCCGACACTGTTCCAGGTTAACGGACCGGTTGGACTTGCATCCTGGAAGGATTATTGCTATGACCTGAAAGACAGCGATGTTTATAAAAATGTGGAGAGTGACGATTTCGTACTGAAGGATGACAGCGGTGCAGTTGACGGTATCGCCTATGTAATTGAAACATATGGAATTATTTACAACAAAGCGCTTCTTAAGAAATACTGTGAGATGGATGGCGCTGTGATCAAGTCTGCAGATGAGATCAACAATTTTGAGACATTAAAGAAGGTTGCAGATGATATCCAGGCTAAGAAAGATGACCTTGGAGTTGACGGTGCATTTACTTCCGCAGGCTTTGATTCTTCCAGTGACTGGCGCTTCAAGACACACCTTGCAAACCTTCCAATCTATTATGAGTACAAAGAAGACGGAATCACATCCACAGATGCGATCAAAGGAACCTATCTTGACAACTTCAAGAACCTGTTTGACCTTTATATCACAGATTCTACCTGTGAGCCAAGCCTTCTTTCCAGCAAGACTATCGATGATGCAAATGCTGAATTTGGCCTTGGAGAGGCTGTGTTCTATCAGAATGGAACCTGGGCTTATGATAGCATCAAAGATAACGAAGTAGCAGACGAGGATATGGGAATGCTTCCAATCTACATTGGTGTAGATGGTGAAGAGGACCAGGGACTTTGCACAGGCAGTGAGAACTACTGGTGCGTAAATAAAAAAGCAGATGAGAAGGATATCCAGGCAACTCTTGATTTCCTCAGTTGGGTTATCACAAGTGATGAAGGAAGAGAATCTATAAGCCAGGAAATGGGATTTACAACACCATTCAAGACCTTTGATGAGAATTATGAGTCTACAAATCCGCTTGTAAAAGCAGCCAATGAATATGTAAAAGCTGGTAAAACTCCGGTTTCATGGAACTTTACAACCATGCCTTCTGAAGAGTGGAAAAACCAGGTCGGCAGTGCAATGCTTGAGTATGCACAGGGTACCGGCGAGTGGGATGCTGTGAAAACTGCATTTGTTGACGGATGGGCAAAAGAGTACAAAGCAGCAAATGAAGGCTGATAAGATATAACTGAAACGTGATCACGAAGAGGTGGGCGGTTTCCGCCTGCCTCTTTTAATGAAGAGAGGATGCGTAAAGTAGGGAAGGATGCATCCTCAGGAGAAAGGAAGAGAAAACATGCAGAATAAGATGATGAAAAAGTATTTTCCGGTTTTTGTCCTGCCTACCCTGCTGGCATTTACCATTGGGTTTATCGTTCCCTTTATCATGGGTGTATATCTTTCCTTCTGTAAATTTACCACAGTAACGGATGCAAAATTCGTGGGATTACAGAACTATGTGAAGATTTTTACTGAAGATGGAACCTTTGGACATGCATTATGGTACACCACCGCATTTACGGTTGTATCAGTAGTTCTGATCAATGTGATCGGTTTTGCAGTTGCGTTGCTTCTGACCAAGAAGATCAAAGGAACCAATATATTCCGTACCGTATTTTTTATGCCAAACCTGATCGGTGGTATCATCCTTGGTTATGTATGGCAGCTTCTGTTAAACGGTCTGCTTCTTCAGATCAATAAAACACTTACATATTCATCTGTTTACGGATTCTGGGGCCTAGTGATCCTGATGTGTTGGCAGCAGATCGGATATATGATGATCATTTACATCGCAGGTATCCAGAATATCCCGGGTGAACTGATCGAGGCTGCACAGATCGATGGTGCGAACAAAGGACAGCTTCTGAAGCATGTGATCATTCCTATGGTCATGCCGTCCATCACCATCTGTACTTTCCTGACACTTACCAACTCCTTCAAGCTTTTTGACCAGAACCTTGCTCTTACAAATGGTGAGCCTTCCAATATGTCAGAAATGCTTGCGCTGAATATTTTCAATACCTTCTATGGACGTACCGGATGGGAAGGTGTAGGACAGGCGAAGGCCGTGATCTTCTTTATACTGGTTGGAGCAATTGCCATGATCCAGAATCGTCTCACAAGAAGTAAGGAGGTACAGCAGTAATGAATAAAAAAGTAAAATTCAGCGGTCTGTGGACTGCGATCCTGAGTGTGGTATCTGTTGCTTATATTTTCCCGATTCTTCTGGTTTTGATCAATTCTTTTAAGAAAAAAGCATACATCAGCCGTTATCCTTTTGCAATCCCAACGGATAAAATGTTCGTAGGTCTGGAAAACTATGTAAATGGTCTCACAAAAACCGGATTTTTCCAGGCATTTGGATGGACATTATTTATCACAGTATTTTCTGTTGCGGTAATTCTGCTCTGTACCTCCATGTGTGCCTGGTATATCAACCGTGTTACCAACACGCTGACAAAAACCATGTACATGCTGTGCCTGTTTTCCATGGTCGTACCATTCCAGATGGTAATGTTTACTCTTTCCAAGATCGCAAACATTCTGAAACTGAATACTCCGTGGGGACTGATCATCATTTATCTTGGATATGGAGCAGGACTTGCGGTATTTATGTTCAGCGGTTTTGTAAAATCCATTCCGATCGAGATCGAGGAAGCTGCCATGATCGATGGCTGTACCCCGATCCAGACATTTTTTAAAGTAGTTCTTCCGGTTATGAAACCGACCTGTGTAACTGTAGCGATCCTGGAAACCATGTGGATCTGGAATGATTATCTTCTTCCATATCTGGTACTTGATATCAAGAAATATAAAACCATTTCCATTGCCATCCAGTATCTGAAGGGTGGTTACGGAACCATTGATATGGGAGCTATGATGGGCGTTCTTGTCCTTTCCATCATTCCAATCATTGCCTTCTATCTTGCATGCCAGAAATATATCATTGAAGGTGTGGTTGCAGGAGCTGTTAAGGGCTGACAAATCAGTTGAATAATGTTAAAATGAAAGAAAAAAGGCCTGATCTGCGTGTTTTTACGTGGATCAGGCCATATTTGGCGAGGTGAGGAATGTACAGAGTATTGGTGGTAGATGATGAAAAACTGGAACGTGACGGAATCCGCTTTCTTCTGTCTATGGAAGAGGGAGAGTGGGAAATTTATGAGGCGGCTAATGGCAAGCTGGCATTAAATGAGCTGAGAAAGCATCCTGTGGATCTGATGCTGACAGATATCAAAATGCCTCATATGGATGGTCTGGAGCTTTCAAAAAAAGCAAGAGAGGAATATCCGGATCTGGAAATTATCATTTTCAGCGGTTATGGCGATTTTGCTTTTGCCCAGGAGGCGATCCGTTATGGAGTGACCGATTACGTGCTGAAACCGGTGGATCCGGACCGCTTTCATGACACCATACAGAAGATCCAGAAGGAGATTGCGTCCCGGAAAAACAAAGAGCAGCAGTCCATAAAAGAAAAAAGCTTTCTTCAGCAGTATTTTCTGCTGAGTTACATTTATTCCGGTGATCAGGAACGTCTGAAAGAAGCGGAAGGAATCGTGGACTTTGCTGCCTGGGAGCAGTGGCACTGTGCGATACTCATTGAATCCGATGAATCTTTTTTTGATTCTGCCAGTGATGAAGTCCCGCTTGAGATCCAGGAAGAACTTCGCCGGTCTTTTTTCTATCTGAATCTCAATGGCCGCCAGTCCCTGCTTCTTTTTAAAGATGTGTACTGCGACTATACTCTTGTGGCAAAAAATGTCTACAGTATTCTGAAACGACTGCATCCTGTCCGTTTTCATCTGGCTGTAAGCCGACGTTTTGACGGATACCGGGAACTGCCCGGGATCATGGAACAGCTGGAGCAGCAGATGGAAGAGAAATTTTATCATCCGGACATCCATGTTTATACCAGTGAGGAAGAGGAGGAGAAAAATACCGGCGAAGAGGAACAGGATTCCAGACTTATGGAAAAAATCTCAGAAGATATTTCCAGAAAGGATGTGAAGCAGCTGTGGAGCCATTTCCGCAGCCTGGCATCAAAATATCAGTCCAATACCCAGTTTTCGGCCATGTATGTGAAATTTGTTTTTTCCAATGTGATCAGGGAGCTGTTTCAGGAGAATCGTTTTGCCGGAGAGCACAGGCTGGATCTGGAAGTGGATCATCTGTATGGCTGTTCTACCATTCAGGAGATCATTGAGGTTACAGAAAAAAATATCCGTCAGTACGAAGAGTTCCTGGACCGTTCCATGAGCGAATCCAGAGATGAGGTGGCAGCAGTAAAAAATTATATTTACAATCACTATGCGGAAGATCTGAATCTGGAAACACTGGCAGAAAAAGTATATCTTTCTTCTGGCTATCTCAGTTTTATTTTCAAGAAGGAGACGGGGATGAACCTGAATCGTTTTATCCGTGTGTTCCGCATGGAAAAGGCCAAGGAGCTTCTACGCACCACCAACATGAAAGTAGCCATGGTCAGCGAGCAGGTAGGATTTGCCAATTCTTCGTATTTCTGCCGGAGCTTCCGGGAATATTACGGAAGCAGCCCGGAATCCTATCGGAAAGGAAACAATGAGGATGAAGAGGCTTCTGAAGAAGTATAATGATATGAAATACCGGTACAAGCTGACAAATCTTCTTGTGTTGGTATCCCTGGTGCCGATGACTGTGTTGGCACTGTACAGTCACAGTCGCATGAGTAGTCTTGTCCGGAAAAATGAGATGGAGGATATGTACTCCATTCTGGAGCAGACCAGGGAAAACATTGACGGGCAGATCGAAATTTATGCCAGTCTTTTGAATTATCTTACCTATTCTCCCGAAATCCAGGAGGTGATCTTCAACAAAGATATGGATCGTTATACTGCATATGAACAGTATACGGAAGTTGTGGATCCGCTGCTGACAGTGCCTAAATCCTACCACGAAGCAATTCTGGGAATACAGCTTTTTGCAGAAAGCATTCCCGTGCGCCATGAATATACCTTGGCTCCGCTTTCAGAGGTGGATGGGGAATGGTGGAGTGACAAATTAAATAATATCGTGACGGTTCAGTGGATCGTGGACCGGGATAATCGTCAGATTGCGGCAGTCAGGGAAATATATGATGGCAAGAACAAGGAGGCTGTGCTCTGTATTTCGCTGGATTATGGAAAAGTATTCCAGCCTCTGGCCAATATTATCGAACGGAATTCCGGAGGCTTTGTGGTGGATGATCAGCAAAATATCGTCTATCATGGAGAAAATCTGGCGGCCAGTGATATTTCCGCACAGAAAGAAACCGCAAAAAAGCTGGATCGTCTGAGGGAAGAATATACCTATGTCAGCAGCAGCGGACATGAAACAAGGTGGACCTATTATTTTTACAAACCTCCGGCTGTGATTGAGAGCTCGGTTTCAAAAGTATTGATCAGTGAGATCCCACTGATCGGCTTCTGTGTTGTGATCATCATTGTGCTGGGAATGACGTTTTCCAAGCTGTTTACCAGAAAGATTGAGCAGCTTACCAGAAATATGGAACAGGTGAACCAGGGAAGCCGTGAAGTTACGGTTTACAGTGATTCCGGAGATGAGGTAGGACAGCTGGTGAGAAGCTTTCACCATATGATGGATGAAATTAATCGACTGATCGAAGAAGTATATGAAAATAAGATCGCTCTGAAGGAATTTGAACTGAAAGCGCTGACTGCCCAGATCAATCCCCATTTTCTTTATAATTCTCTTTCTATTATAAACTGGATGGCGATTAAGAGCCGTCAGAAGGAGATCAGCCGTGTGACACTGGCATTATCTACATTTTACCGGACTGCGCTCAGTAAGGGAGCAGATATGGTGACTGTGGAAACCTGTATTCGGAATATCGAAGCTTATCTGGAAATCCAGCTTATCATGCATGACAATGATTTTAAGGTGGAGTGGAGTATCGATCCGTCTGTGCAGCAGGAGCTGGTTCCGAAGCTTGCCCTGCAGCCCATCGTTGAGAATGCTCTGGAGCATGGCCTGGATGTGAAGGAGGAAGGGGAAAAGCTTCTGAAACTTTATTTCTTTGAAGAGAATGGAGATGTAGTGATCCGGGTTGAAGATAACGGAATAGGGATGGAGCAGGAGCAGGCAGAAAAGCTGCTCACATATCAGGCAAAAGGCTATGGTCTTAAAAATGTCAATGACCGTATGTGCATTTTATATGGAGAGAAATATGCCATCCGGATCCTGAGCAAGGTAGGTGAGGGGACAAGCGTTGATATGAGGATCCCGAAAGAGGTAAAAAAAGATGAGACTTAGTCTGGGAAAAACAGTGGTATTTCTGAGTACGATACTGAGCCTGGCACTTTTGACGGGGTGTTCTTTAGGAACTGCAGAAATGGAAAAAACAGATATAGATGTTCTGTCCGAAAAGAGCAGTAAGAGCTGGGAACAGGCAGAAACCACGCCTCTGGGGAAATATCCGGAGCTTGTAACTTATACTCTGGGACAGATGAAAGGGGCTAATAATTCTAATCTTCCGGACGGGCAGACTTATGAGGACAATGCATATACCCGGTATCTGAAAAAGACACTGAATATACAGAATAAGAATGTTTTTATGGAGAGTGAGGAGCGGTATGACGAAGCCCTGAACATCCTGGTCAAAGATCGGAATCTTCCGGATATTTTTCTGGTGTCGGACAGGGAAACTCTGGAAGAGCTGGTTGAAAATGATCTTATCGAGGATCTGACGGAAGTATATAAAAGCTGCGCTTCCGATAAAATAAAGGAAATGTATGAGAGCTATGGAGAGGAACTTTTGGCATCCGGGACTTTTGACGGAAAACTGTATGCACTTCCGGAGACTGCCATCGATGATGGGTCGCAGCTTTTATGGCTGAGACGTGACTGGATGGAACAGCTGGGATTGAAAGAACCGAAGACACTGGAAGAGGCTTTTTCAGTGATCCGTGCGTTTCAGGAAAACCGGATGGGTGCAGAGAATGGTGAAGATCCTGTGGGACTTGTCTGTGATCCGCGACTTGTGGGCACGGTCAGCACCAGCTATTCGGTGGACCCTGTGTTTGAAAAGTTCGGGGCGTATCCGCAGCAGTGGATTGAAAATGCAGATGGAGAAATTGTCTATGGATCGCTGACGGAGGAGACAAAGGAGGCTCTGGGGTATCTCAGAGAGCTTTACAGGCAGGGAATACTGGATCCGGATTTTGCTTTACGTGCACAGAATAATATCCGTGATCTTGTGGTGAATGGAAAATGCGGAGCGTTTTTCGGACTCTGGTGGACTCCGAATAATCCTCTTATGGATGAGTATAAGAAGAATAAAGAGGCAGACTGGGAACCGTATTATCTGACTGCGGATGTAAAGCGGACTGTGGAGGTATACTCTACGTTTCGAGATAATAAATATGTAGTTGTGCGTAAAGGGTATGAGCATCCGGAGATTGCAATGAAGATTTTGAGTGTGTTGTTCGACTATTCCAGATATGAAGCGGAGGATGCGGATGAGATGAACACTTATTTTGCCTTGAATGTGGATCCTACGGCGCGTCCGCTAATGATCAATGTGGATTATAATGAGGCTACTTATATAGTGACAAAGCATATCCGTGAGGTTCTTTACAGCCCGGGCGATGAGAAGACCAGGGAGAATCTCAGTGCCATTGAGGCATCTTATTTTGATGCGTGTAAGGAATATCTTGAGGCAGAGGTGCCTTCGGTGGAGGCATGGGCGGCGTATAAGTCCAGAATCTCGGCGGTGGGACTTCTGGTGGATGCGAATTACCGTGCTCCGGAGAAAAAGTTTCTGGGGGATGGTGACGGGGAGATTCCTCAGACTTTGCGTTTGCTGGAGAAGAATGCATTTATCCAGATTATTATGGGGAGGATGCCTGTGAGCTCTTTTGACTCTTTTGTGGAAGATTGGTATCGTAAGGGTGGAGACAGTCTTACGGAGCGGGTTCGGGAAGGGCTTGTGGACTCGTGAGGCGGATGTATAGAGGGACGCTAGAGGAAGGTGGCATCGCTCCGGGGGTGGAGGCAGTCGGGGATGTTTTTGAGGTTTTGAGAGGTGGATGTATAGAGGGACGCCAGAGGAAGGTGGCATCGCTCCAGGCAGGGACTCCGTCGGGGGATACTACTAGGGCTCCGTGAGACGGCTAAAAGCATTGCGGCAGGGCCAGAACTCGCCTTCGGCTCAGACAGCAGCCCCTGCCGCAATAACGCCGTCTCCCGCAGCCCAAGTAGTAATCACCCCTCCTCCGCAGCAGCCCGGCCCGATGCCACCTTCCTCTGGCTGACGCTTCCAGCCGACAGGAAAAAACATGCGGGGGATGGAAGCGGACTGGGCGTCCTGCCCTGAAATGTCAGACCGGTACAGAATATTCCTATAAGTATCGAAGAATACAGAAACGGGATCGGCCCAGCGTATCACCATAAATATCGAAGAATACAGGGACCAGATCGGCCCAGCGCATCACCATAAATATCGAAGAATACAGGGACCAGATCGGCCCAGCGTACCACCATAAGTACCGAAGAATCCCAGAATCAGATCGCAGATCGGCACAGCATACCACCATAAGTACTGAAGAATACAGGAACCAGATCGGCACAACGTTCCACATCCAATACCGAAGCATACAGACAAAAGTCAACAACGCAGTACATACAACAACGCAGAACTCCTTCCGTGCCCAACGGGGTGGGAGCGCGAGGGAGGGCGTTCGGGCTACGGAACTCTGAGATCGCCTTCCCTCGCACTTACCGCATTGAAAATGCGACCGGCGTAGCGCCATCCAGCGAAGAGTCTTATTATAAAAAACAACACAATAAACAACAATAAAGATAATCCTAAAATTACAAATAAGAATAAA
>JAFEHB010000672.1_pt1 | contig 20045 bp, 10 predicted proteins | sample 9267121 | NCBI WGS metagenome assembly JAFEHB01 (sample SAMN17103336, study PRJNA684904) | human gut metagenome | isolation source: diarrhea sample from child under the age of five | host: Homo sapiens | place: South Africa: Mafikeng, Mafikeng Provincial Hospital | collected 2019-09 | reverse complement strand
AACTAATCATAGAATCCCGGCTGCTTATACTCAATGCCCAGTTCATCATCTACTGTTGCGATGACACCCTGAATCTGACCCATGGCAAACATACGGCCGAGGAGAGTGTAACCGGCATTGTGACCATGATTGCTCTCATCGAATACGCCACCTGGCTCATCAGTGAAGGTCATACCGTGGTCTACTCGCATAGGCAATCGACGACCGGAATTGCACTTACCTTCCTGCTCAGCCTTCTCGAAGATGCGGCAAAGTTCAATGAGATGGCCGCGACCACCCAAGTGAGAAGCCTCTGTAAAGTTGCCGTTAGGGAAGATGTAGCAAGAGCGCAGATGAACAAAGTGAGTGCGGTCGGCAAACTGCTTAGCCATTGCCACACAGTCGTTGTGCTCGCCGGCAGAGAATGAACCTGCACAGAAAGTCAAACCATTGTGCTTGTTTGGCACAGCATCGAGCATCCACTGGATATCCTCGGCACGACCGATGATTCTTGGCAAACCGAATACAGGATAAGGAGGATCATCTGGGTGAACACACATGTTGATATCGTACTCATCGCAGATAGGCATGATAGCCTCCAACCAGTACTTCATGTTCTCCTGTAACTTCTTCTTGTCGATGCCATCATAAAGCTTCAAGAGGTCGCGGAACTTCTGGACAGGAGCTGAATCGCCCTCGCTGAAGTTACCCGATACGAAGCCCTGGGTCTTGATGATGATATTCTCTACCAGGGCATGATCCTGCTCTGGTGTAGAAGTCTTCTTGATTTCATCAGCCTCAGCCACGAGGTCTCTGCCCCACTTGTGCTCCTTAGAGAACTCAGCCCAATCCTCACGGGCACCTTCACGCTGCAGGATATAGATATCAAAGTAGGCAAACTCGCCCCAATTCATATAGAGGTTGTTGGCTCCGTTAGGATTGTCGTGCGACAAATCGGTACGTGCCCAGTCCAAAACCGGCATGAAGTTGTAGCAAATGCATTTGATGCCTTCCTCGCCCAGGTTGCGGAGACTTTCCTTGTAAACCTCAATCTGATGGTCGCGGTCAGGACCGCCATATTTCAGGGTTTCAACCACAGGCAAAGACTCTACCACGCTCCATTTCATACCGTAAGACTCGATGTACTCCTTGAGTTCATGAATCTTCTCGCGTGTCCAAACCTCACCCAGAGGAACATCGTGCAATGCGGTAACAATGCCCTCAACACCAATCTGCTTCAACTGTGCAAGTGTAATCTTATCTTTCTTGCCAAACCAGCGCCATGTTCTTTCCATATATATTATATAATGTATAAGTTTAAAAATGAATTATCTTGCAGAAACATATTTATGCAATGTCTGTCTTACAGCACCCTTACCTGCAAAGAGTTCCTTTACCATGCCCTCAATCTGCTCGCCGAAGCCAGCCTCATAGAGATCGAGACCGAACACATCCTTGCGAGAATAGAGATTCTTCAGGCAAGAGTAGTCCTGATCTGCCTTGCCTACCTCCAGAGGAGCTACGATGGCCTGCAGTTCTGCCAACAATGGGTCAGAAGATGGCTCGAATGGCTTCAGGTTATCATCCAATGCCTTGAGATAACGGGCATAACCTGCCAATACCAATGGAATCAACACGAGGTTGCTCTTATCGAGACCGCGGTCGATATACTTCTTGATAGTCTCACCGAAACGGATAGAGAGTTTCTGGCTGGTATCGGTAGCGATACGCTGAGGAGCATCTGGCATGAATGGGTTAGGCAGACGCTTGTTGATAACGGTGCCGATAAACTCGTATGGATTCAATACACCTGGATCTGTTACCACTGGCATCGCCTCGATATAACCGATCTTCTGGATAAAGGCACGAAGGTCCTCATCAGCCATCTCGGCAGAAATCAGGGTATAGTCGAGCATGCAGCCATAGATTGACATCGCTGTATGGAGAGGGTTCAAACAGGTGGTTACCTTCATGGTCTCAACCTCATCCACGGTCTTGCGGGTGGTATAGAGTGCACCGCCCAACTCCAATGGTGGGCGACCGTTGGTATAAGTATCCTCGCAAACGAGATACTGCACTTCCTCGGCATTTACGAAAGGAGCGGTGAAGGTATGCTTTTCGGTGATAATCGTATTGTTATCCTCGAAACCATCCTCTGCGAGCATAGCCTGTACCTTCTCGTGTGGACGAGGAGTAATCTTATCAATCATAGACCAAGGATAGGTAATCTTGCTGCTGTCATTGATATAATCTACGAAACCAACCTCTACGATACCATCCTGTGCCCAACGCTCAGCATAAGCCTTTACGCCAGCCTTCACATGGTCGCCGTTGTGAGAACAGTTGTCGGTAGACTGAAGAGTAAGTGGCAACTTGCCTGCCTTATAACGCTCATAGAGAAGAGCAGTAAGCTTACCCATAGCAAATACTGCATCAAGACCACGTGCCAAATCGGCATCATTGAAAGAATATCCCTTCTCGGTGATGGTAAAAGTAACCATCTGCAAAGTTGGAGCCTGGAAAATCTGAACCAGACGCGCCCAGTCGTCAGCAAACTGCTTATCCGCCTTGAGGCTTTCTGTGATAGAAGCGATGACCTTCTTCTCGATGGTTCCGTTGCTCTGGAGGCTTACGAGAAGCGATAGATTATTGTAAGGACGATAAGCCTTATCGATAATTTCGTAGTCGAAGCTTTCTGCCACGATTACACCACGATCATACTTGCCTGTGTTAAGCGCATCGTTGAGGATGGCTGCCGGGAAAGCACGGAAGATGTTACCTGCGCCGAAGTGAACCCAAGTAGGCTCGTCGTGAGTCTTCTTAGCTACGGCTGCGATGTCATACTTAGGAAGCTCATAACCCTTAGCTTCCCATTCTGCAGCATTAAAGCTGTCTGAAAGAATTTCGTTCAGTTTCATGATTATACAGTATTTTTTGATTGTTCTATGTTTTTTACTTCGTATATTGCTTCGTAAATTTCCAACGAATTGTCGCCGGCAAAAGTACAAAGAAATTCCGAAACATCTGTTCTTTTCGGGCAATATTTTCGGAAAATGAACGATTTGCAAACACATTTGAACGAAAAAGCAAATGCCCAAACAAGTTATTCCTGCTTGGGCATGATATTTTTTATTCTTCTAAAGCTTTAATCTGCTTCTTCGGCGTAACGCCAAGTCCCTTCAGGCTCTCTACCCTTCTCATCACATTGCCGGTGCCGTCATAGAGTTGCTTCTTTGCCTTATCGAAGGTTCCCGAAAGGCGGGTTATCAAATCGCCGATGCCCAGGAAAGTATCTTCGAAGCCAGCCACCTTATCATACAGGTCAGCTGCCGTCTTCACGATTTTCTCCACATTCTTGTTCTGCCGGTCATACTGCCAGAGATTATAGGCAAGCTGGAGTGCCATGAGCAGATTGCTTGGCGAGATGATGATAATCTTCTTCTGATAAGCATAGCGGCTGAGATCCGGCTGCTGCTTCATCGCTGCGATATAGCTGGTCTCGTTAGGGATGAACATCAGTACGAAACCGATGGCGTCATCCACCAGCTTGGAATAGTCTTTGGCTGCCAGTTCATCGATGTGCTTTCGTACGCTCAGCGCATGTGCCTTCATCAGGCGTTCCTGTTCAGCCTCATCTTCAGCTGCCAGAGCATCGGAATAGGCGGTAAGCGAAACCTTGGAATCGATGACCACACTTCTGCCTTCCGGGAATCTGACGATGACATCCGGACGATAGTTCTTTCCCTCTTCATCTTTCGTATTCTCCTGAATGAAGAATTCCTCATCTTTACGAAGTCCGCTGTTCTCCAGGATAGTTTCCAGCACCATCTCGCCCCAGTCGCCCTGCATCTTGCTGTCGCCCTTCAATGCCTTGGTCAGGGTGGCAGCATCGGAGCCAATCTTCTCGGTCTGCTCCTTCAGGTTCAGTACAGCCTGCTGCTGTTCCTGCTGGAAGAGTTTCATCGTTGCCTCGAAGGTGTTCTGCAGTTCCTTCTTGTTCACCTCGTTCTGGGTTTTGCTCTCCTCTACCGATTTCTTGAAATCAGCAAACTGTTCCTTGATAGGTTTCAGGAGTTCATCCATCTGCAGACGGTTGTTTTCCTGCAGAGCCGACTGCTTGGCAGCCAGCTGCTCAGCCGCCACCTTCTGCTGTTCTATCGTCATTCGCTGCATTTCCTGCTTCAGACTCTCGAGTTTCTGTGCCCACTGCTGGTCGCTTTCCGCCCTGAGTTTCGCCGCATACAGCCGCTCGTTCTCCATTTGAGATTTCATTGATTGAACCTCAGAAGCATGATGCTGTTTTATCTGTTCGATGTTAGCCGCCAGCACCTGAGCCTTCGCTACGAGCTGGGTTTTCTCCTCTCCCGCACTTTTTGCTTCCATCAGTTTCCCCACGAAGAATCCGATGGCAAGCCCTATGATGATTCCAATTACTATTTCCATTTATCCTTGTTTTGAATGATTCTGTAAATCTGCAAAAAATATGATTTGCAAAAGTAATCATTTCAAGACATAACACCAAACATCATGGGGGATTCTTGTAGATATTTAACTCTTCTGCATTTTACTATGCAAACAAAAAGAGCGCACCACTCTTGGCACGCTCTTTTCTTTAAATCATCTTTTAAATATACATTATCGGTTGGCAGTAGGCCACTGATAAGTATCAGTGCAATGGATATCAGCACTCTGGTCAGCAATCATCAACTTGAAGTCGCCTTCCTCCAATCTCCATTTGCCATTCCAACCAACGAAGGCCAAGTCGTCTGCCTTTAATTCGAAGGTCACAGTCTTGGTCTCACCAGGCTGAAGTTCCACCTTGTCGAAGGCACGGAGACGACGACCATCAGGCACCATACTGGCGATGAGATCGCTACTGAACAGGAGGAGACTCTCCTTGCCTGCCACCTTGCCCGTGTTCTTCACATCCACGCTCACCTTGATGATGTCGCCGTGGCGGAAATCAGACTGAGAAACCTTCAGGTTGCTATATTTATAAGAGGTGTAGCTCAAACCATATCCGAAGCCCCACTGCTGGGTAATCTTCGCATTGTAGTCGTAAGCACCTTCCATCGTACCCACCTCCTCACTCTTCTTGAAGTCGTAGTTGGCGAGCGAATTGATTTCCTTAGGATAGGTGTAAGGCATCTTGCCACTGAAGTTTGACTTGCCCGATACCAGGTTTGCCAAGGCATCGCCACCCATGTTGCCAGGGATAAGGATGTTGATGATGCCCTGTGCCAATGGTTCGATGTCAGCGATGAGACGAGGGCGACCTTCATTCAATACCAGAACGACAGGCTTACCGGTCTTGGCGAGTTCCTTCACGAGATTGCGTTGGTTCTCTGAAAGCCAAAGGTCGGTCAGATTGCCCGGAGTCTCTGTATAGGAGTTCTCGCCAATGCAAGCCACGATGACGTCGGCATCCTTCGCTGCAGCCACAGCCCCCTGAATCTGAGGTTCGTTCTCCTCCCAGTATTTTCCCTTCTCATTATAGGTAACACCCTGGTTCAAGATGACATTCTCCTTGCCATACTCATTACAGAATGCCTCATAGATGGTATTGTACTTGCCGGCAAACTCATCGGCACGATGTCCCTGCCAGGTATAGCTCCATCCACCATCCAGACAGCGCATCTGATTGGCATTAGGACCCGTGAGGAGAATCTTCTTGCCATGCTGCAAAGGGAGGATATTACCCTCGTTCTTCAGGAGCACCATACTCTCGGTAGCTCCCTCCAAAGCGAGCTTGGCAAACTCCTCACCACCAAACTTAGGATAATTCTTCAGTTTCTGGGTTGGGTTCTTGAAGAGGTCGAGACGGTACTTCATGCGAAGCACACGGCGACAGGCATCGTCGATGCGACTCATCGGAATCTTACCTTCCTTCACCAGTTCTACAAGATAGCCACAAGCATCGCAAGAATAAGGTTCCATAATCATGTCGATACCGGCATTGATGGCAATGCGGAGCGCATCCTTCTTGTCCTTTGCCACCATCTCACGAGTATAGAGATTGTTGATGTCTGCCCAGTCGGTGATAAGCACACCATCCCATCCAGTCTCTTCCTTCAGCCATCCTGTCAGGATGTCCTTGTTGGCGTGCATCGGCATACCGTTGACGGAAGCGGAATTCACCATCACGGTCAAGGCTCCAGCCTGCAGACCCGCCAGGAAAGGAGCGAAGTGCTTCTCTCGCAAGTCGGCTGGAGAGATATAGGCTGGCGTACGGTCTTTACCGGTCCAAGGCACACCATAGCCCATGAAGTGCTTCATTGAAGTGGCAATGTGATACTGGTCGATGTTGTTTGGGTCCTCGCCCTGGAAACCATAGACCATCGCCTTGCCCATCTCTGAACTGAGGTAGCAATCCTCGCCAAAGTTCTCCCAGATGCGAGGCCAACGGGCATCACGACCGAGGTCAACGGTAGGACTGTAAGTCCAAGGTATGCTCACCGCACGAGTCTCATAAGCGGTAGCCTCAGCCGAGCGACGAGCCACCTCACGATTGAAAGTGGCAGCCACATTGATGTTCTGCGGGAAGAGGGTTCCGCCCTGTGTATAAGTAGAACCGTGGTTCTGGTCGAGACCGAAGACACAAGGGATGCCGATGCGCTTCATCGAGATCTTCTGGATTTGCGCGATGTACTTCTCCCACTGCTTGGCGGTTGGTGCGCAGGTATTTGGAGCGTTGAGGATAGAGCCAATCTTGTAGCGGGAAAGGATAGAATCGGTCTTGTGCTCGTCGATATAGAACACACCGTTCTTGTCGTTGGCACCAAAGAGGTCGGTCACCAATTCCATCATCTGGCCTATCTTTTCCTCCAAGGTGAGTTTCTTCAGGGTTTGTTCTACCTGAGCCTCAATCTTAGGGTCGCTCTTGATAACCGGAACATTGGCACTGGCTGTATAAGCCAATGCCAATAATGAAATAGATAATAAAATTTTCTTCATAAACAGTAAAGGTTTGACGCTTTATGATAAAAGCGGAAATCTTTCTAATATATTATTCAATAGTTACTTTATCTACATAATAGCCATGTCCCACACAGATGAACCCATCCTGGGCAGCTATCTTGTCGAGTGCATCCTGGGTCAACACAAACTTCACGACATTGCCCTCACCAAACTCGTATGGAGAAGTCAAGTCTTTCCACCAGTTGGTGGCAAGCTTGATCTGATGGTATTTATCGTCATCCTTCATCGAGCAGTAAACTCGGAGGGTCTGCCCCTCCTTCCACTTAGCTACCTGGTCCTTGGTGATGAGGTTGAAGCTCTTGTTAGGGTCACCCTCTCCCAAGTCCCAAGATACATAGTGATGACCTTCCCAGAGCACATTCTCCATAGAAGGCTTAGGCTCGGAGGTTACCTTGATGGTGCCGCCAGGGAACTCCACTCCATCGCCATCCACGAGCGTGATGGCATAGTCGCCATTCTCCAAATCGGCAGGAGCGGTGAGCTTCATGGCTGTGCCCTCTTCCAAGATTTCGAAGGCTACTTCCTTGCCACCTACGAATACCTTGGTGATGGTACCGAGATTGCTACACTTGTGGATGGTGGTCTCCTCACCTGGAGCCACCCAAAGTTCGATGGCATTGGTGCCGAGAGCTGGGTCGTCGGCAGCTGGAGTCACTACCACATTGAGGGTGCGAGAAGTGGTCTTGCCCTTGGTGGTGGTTGCCACAATCTTCAAAGTATGATTGCCCACTGGCAAAGTCTGGTCGATGGTTGTACCCTCAGCAATCTGAGTATCATCCAAGAGCCATGTCACAGTGGTGTAGTGAACAGGAGTCACCTTGATTTCCAAGTTCAATTTGGTCTTGCGATCCAACTTCAGATCAGCCAAGTCGGTGTTCAAGATACGAGGATTGTCATCTTCTGATACGGTGAAGAAAGGATCGTCGTCAGAGGAACAAGAAGACAGTGTAGCAGTGCCTGCGAACGCAAAGCTCATGGCAAAAAGCATCATCATTGCCTTCAAGACATTACCTTTATATTGATTCATTATCTTTTTCATCTTGATAATTATTAATAGTTATGGCGTTAGCCAATTCTTAATTGTTCATTCTAAATTCTTAATTACTTAATGTATCCTTTACCATTAGCTGGAGCGAATTCTGGCTGAAGGTTGATGTTAGTCTTATCCCACCAAAGCTGCTTGTGCCAATCATCAGTACCACCCATACGCTCGATGGCAGCCTTATAGTTGACGCTGTTATACTGACCTTCCAACTCTGGATAACGCAAGCGAGTAGGCATAGCCATGTTAGAATCGGTATAAGTGAAACCATTGGTAAAGATGCCTAGTCGGCTTCTGTCCAGGATAGCAGGATAGTCGGAGCGACGCAAGTTAGCCCAACCCTCTGATGGGTTCATCATGTGGAGAATCCATGCCTGGGTGTTGATGGTCGCCTTAGGATTGTCACCCAACTTGTTGTTGGCAATGAACTCATTGATCTCATCCTCAGAAATCTTGTTGGACGTGAGATAATAGTTGTTGAGCATCTCCATAGAAGCACGAACACCTTCCTCATAGAGAGTCTCAGCGTCACCACTTACATTCCAACCCTTGGTCTTAGCCTCGGCCATGAGGAATTTCACCTCGGCAGAGGTAATCAGAATACCAGGGCAAGAAGGCATCTCAAAGTCGATGTTCAAGCATGGACGCATCATACGTGCACGAAAATCTGAGTTGTCATAATTGTTAGCATCCTGCTTAGCCAACTTAGCGAGAGTAGGAAATTCTGATACCTCAGGCACGTTCATCCAGTCGCTATACCAAGCAGCACCAGGATTACAAGGCTCCTCACCAATACCTTGACGCTGGAAGTAAGCCAACACCTCATCGGTCAAGTCGATGTTCTGCTCCTTGTCTGGCTTCACCTGACTACGCTTGATGTTGTAATAGTGGCGACAGATGCGATAGAGACGAGGGTCGTTGGTATTCTGCAACTGATAGAACAAGGTAGAGCATACCATGGTAGGCGATGTGGCATCCTGACCATAGAGTATCTCTCCCAAGGCATTGGCACGGAAATCGTAGTCGTTGGCTCCATCATAATAGGTAAATGGTGCATCAGCATACTTGATATAAGCATCATCGGCTGCACTGGCGATAGCACCGGCAGCCACAGCCTTCTCAAACTCTTCCTTTGCCTTCTGTGGATTAACATCGGAAATGCGCATGGCATAGCGCATACGGAGTGCATTGGCATACTTCTTCCACTTAGCTACATCACCACCCATGCTGGTGACATCACCAGAAATGTGGTCGGTACCTGTGCCAAGCTGCTTCTCGCAATCGTCAAGTTCCTTGAAGAACCAGCTGTAGAGTTCCTCTACGGTATCATACTTAGGGGTGGAGATACCTGAGATATAACCCAGACCTGCCTCCGAACAAGGCACGTCACCGTAGATATCTGCCAAAACTGCCGTGAGATAGACACGATGGATACGAAGTACCGCATTCAAGTTTGCCTTGTCTGCAGAATTGTGGATGGCATCCACAAGGTTCTTGATACCGATTTCATAATAGCGGTCCCAAACTCGACGAGTCATATCATCTTCTCTGGAATTAGAACCAGCGTAATTGGTTACATTCCAACCACCAGCGAAATACTGTGGAAAACCAGTTATATAGTTACGGTAGGTATCCATCAGACTGAAGTCACCGTAAGTCTGCAACAAAGCTGTTGTCAACTGTGCGTTAGGATCGAGCTCGTTCACTTTGGTCTTGTCGGTATTGATGTTGCTCAAGGTATCATCAGAGCAAGAAGTCATCGCAGTGCCGGTTGCCATCAGGGCGAAAGCCATCATCAGGCTGCTCTTACCTATATATTTCTTGATTATATTGTTCATTTTCTTACCTTATTATATATTAGAACTCTTCTAAAGAAATTGATTCATTTTTTCGAGACTAGAACTTCACGTTCACGTTCAAACCATAACTCTTGCGAGATGGCAGGGAACCATATTCCAGACCGAGACCTGAAGTATTGTAGCTGGAGTCTGGGTCGATGTTAGGAATGTTCTTCCAAACAATGAATGGGTTACGAGCCACGAAGGATACGGTCAAGCCCTTGACATACTTGCCCAGGATGCTCTCCGGGAAGGTATAGCCGAAAGTAATCTCACGACACTTCACGTAAGAGTTGTCATATACAAACTCGCTCTGTACGTTCTGAGCCATGTGCTTCCAGTAATCTTCTGGGCTCACAGCGATGTCGTTCTTACGATAAGTACCATCACCATTGTCGATAACACCATCCACTACGAGTCCCTTGCAGTTGCCAGACTCACGCCATGCCGAGATATCCTTACCTGCTGCCTGACGAGCCTCCTCAGAAGCGTACCACTCCTCACGGCCTGCCAATGTTCCCTTTGCCTTACCAGTCTGGTATGCAGAGCGCATAGACATAGAGTAGATATCAGCACCCACCTTCACATCGAAAGATGCAGAGAGGCGGAAGTTCTTGTAAGAGAATGTGGTATAGAAACCACCAGTCCAATCCCAAGAAGAGTTGCCGATGGTCTTCACGTTCTGGTCAACCTTTGGAAGTCCTGTGGCTGCATCGATGACAACTTGTCCCTGCTCATTGCGAACAACATCGTGTCCACGGATAGCACCATAATTCTCGCCAACCTGAGCACCTACTGATACACCGCACCATGTGGCCTTGGCAAGCTCAAAATAGTCCATGCCATCGGCGAGCGACTTCACCTTGTTGGTATTCTTCGAGAAGTTGACACCCAAGTCCCAAGCGAAGTCCTTGATCTGCAAGGCACGGGCATTGAGGGCAATCTCGATACCCTGGTTCTGAATCTCACCGGCATTGATGAGGCGGTAAGCATAGCCAGAGGTGGTGGTTGAAGCCAAACTCAAAATCTGGTTCTTGGAGTTCTGGTTGTAATAGGTGGCATCCAAGCCCAAGCGTCCGTTGAGGAACTTCATCTCCAAACCTACCTCGTAAGAACCTGTCATTGTAGGCTTCAAATCCTTGTTTGGCTGTGTTGAGTTGGCTATCATACCGATGGTATAACCCGAGTAGCTATACTTGCCTGTGGAGTAGTTGAGTGCAAGCTGGTAAGGGTCGGTATCGCTACCTACCTTTGCCCAAGATGCGCGAATCTTACCATAATTGATGAACTTCTTGTTCTTGATGAACTCGGAGAATACCAAGCTACCCGATACAGATGGATATACGTATGTATTGTTATTTGTAGGGAGCGTAGACGACTTATCGCCACGGAGGGTTCCCTCCAAATAGTAAGTATGCTTGTAGCCGAGGCTCGCGCTGGCATAAAGAGAGCTGATCTGCTTCTTGTACATACTCTCACGAGTGTTCTGCTCCTGATAGTTCATGATGTTCTGGATGCCATTCATCTGCTGGTTAAGACCGGTATTGGTGATGGTCTTGTTGTTCACCTTGAAGATGTTGCCACCCGCTGTGGCATTGACATCGAAATCGCCCCATGAGTTGTTGTAGAGGGCAAGGAGCTCTGCGTTCAGTGTTCTGTTATTGAAGATTTGGTCGGTAAGCTTTCCTGCTGGTGTACCTGGAGTTGTCTTGGCGATGAAGTCCTCGAAGTTCATGCTGTTAATGTCGGTACCGATGGTACCCTGCAACTTCAAGTGCTTGTTGATGTTCCAGATGGCCTTACCTGTCAAGCGGAACACATCTTTCTTAGAAGTATTGCCATTCTTATAGAGATCCCAGTATGGGTTCTTGTTATACTGGTCGTTAGCATTCCAGTTGGAGTAGTTGCCGTCGGCATCCTCATAGTGCTTCAACCAAGCCTGGTTGTAGGTACCAGCCAAAGTCATGAGGTTCTTACCTACATTGCTCTGAGAATCACCCAAGGCTGGACGGTTCTTCACGTTCTCACGAGTATAGTTGGCGGTGAAGTCGAAGTCAACAGGACCAGCTGAGGTATTCACACGGAGGTTGAAGTTGTCACGACTCATGTTGGTGTTAGGCAAGATGTCCTTATTGCGCATATCGGTAACAGAGAAACGCATACCCGTCTTACCGGAATTAACTGAGAGGATGGCAGAGTTCTGGGCGGTGAAACCTGTGCGGAAGAAATCGGAGGCGTTGTTGGGATACATCATGAATGGACGCTCCTCGCCATCGAAATACTTGAAGACGAAATCATCAGCCTTAGGACCCCAACTGGAGTTGGTACCAGCTGTACTGGATGTAGGAAGGGCACCATTGTAGCCCATACCATAAGTTGTCTGCACATCATCCCACTTAGCCAACTGGGTATCGATGGTGAAAGAACCATTGTACTCTACACCAATCTTATCCTTCTCCGCCTTCTTGGTCGTAATCAAGATAACACCATGGGAAGCACGGCTACCATAGAGGGCAGAGGCAGCAGGACCTTTCAATACGGTCATCGTCTCGATGTCGTCAGGATTGATGGCAGAGATACCATCACCGAGGTCATAACCACCAGCTTCACCAGCACTGCCAAAGTTTGTATTATCCAAAGGCACACCATCCACCACGTAGAGAGGCTGGTTATTGCCTGCCATTTCTGTATTACCACGAAGAAGCACGCGGGTAGAACCAGAAGCACCGCCAGCGGTGTTCTGCACAACGAGACCAGCCACCTTACCTGAAAGAGAGTTGATGACGTTGGTTTCCTTCGCCTTGGTGAGTTCCTCACCTTTAACCTCCTCCAAGCCATAGCCCAAAGCCTTGCGGTCGCGCTTGATACCGAGGGCGGTAACAACGACCTCATTCAAGGCCTTACCATCCTCTTGCATCTGTATTTTCATGCCATTAGCAGCTTTCACGGTCATCGTCTTGTAACCGATGTAGCTCACTTCGAGCATTGCTCCAGGCTTGCAGTTCAACGTAAAGTTACCATCTATATCGGTAACGGCACCGTTGGTTGTACCAGCCACCTTCACGCTAGCGCCAATCAAGGTTTCGCCAGTGGCATCCACCACTGTACCCTTGATGCCTTGGTTCTGCTGAACGCTCATCGCTGCATTGTTCATCTGGGCAGCGAGAATGGCAGAAGCAGGCATCCACATCAAACCTGCACCGAGCAGGCCGAGAAACATAGTTTTCTTTCTCATAATTGATATATTGTTTTTAGTTTAACATTATTCTTTCCCAAAGATTCCTTCGAGAATCCAAGGAGCATTCACCTTCATACTCTTGAAACGGTCGAAGATGCCATACTTCTCAGAGCCGTTGCCGAAGTGGTTGTTGTCCCAAACGAAAGTAGAGAAGCCTCGTTTGCGAGCCTCCGTAGTCAAGAACTTACAGTAGTAGGTCATGTTTTCATGCACTTTCTCTGAGTTTGACTTATAGTGATCGGTTACTCCCCACTCTCCTATTACGACACCCAGTCCTTTGTTGCTCCAGGTATTCACCACCTTGTCGAAGAAATCCGTCATCGTCTTCTCGTTGTCTGCAGGTATCTTGCCAGCATCCTTATAGGCATCACCCCAGTAATCGTAGGTGCAATCGCCGGCGTAGCTCCATGGCTGATAGTAGTGAAATTCCACACTCATATAGTTGTTGCCATTGCCTTCGGCATCCTTCGGAATGATGAAATCTCCATTCTCTATGCCAAACCAAGGGTTGCAAACGTAAGTCTGTAAGATGAGGTGGCGCTTGGCATTGTTGCCGCCTGTGGCACGAACCACATCCACAAAGATCTGATTGTATGCATTCTGAACGTCCAGATTCTCGGCAGTAGGCTTGCCCCAATTATCTTTGATATGCACTTCGTTAGTTCCTGCGAAAGCAAGACGATAATCATAATTGGCAAACTCAGAGGCGATATTCATCCAGAGGAGCGCAAGCTTCTGGCAGTTTTCTTCCTTATATTGATAGGTAGGACGACCTTCGAGCCATTTTTCATGATGCACATTGATGATAACCTTGAGGTCATTATCCAGGCACCAGCCCACCACCTCCTTGATGCGAGCAATCCAAGCCTTGTCGATGCTCATCGCCTGAGCGTTGGTAATGTGGCACTGCCAACGGATTGGAATACGGATGGCATTGAAACCTGCCTTCTTCACGGCTTGTATCATCTTCTTGGTAACAACGGGATTGCCCCAGGCTGTCTCTGCATGGATAGAACCATCAGGGTTGCCAATCTGCATCGACTCACCATCCTGTCCAGGAGCTGAGCACTCGAATTCATTACCAAGATTCCATCCCACAACATCTTTATTCCATTGCTGGGCAGTAGGTATGGATTCGCCTACACCTTCAGAACTGCCGGATGAGGGCAACGTACTTGCTTCGCATGAGAAACATGTGAAGACGCCTATTAAAAAGAGGCTAATTTTCAAAAAGTTCCTTCTCATTTTTATGTTTATATTGTTATTGTTTCGTTTTTTAAATAACTGTTTGACTTACTTAACAGAATCTGGTTGCAAAGATAAAGAAAAGGAACTTTCAGAGGGTTAGATAACAAACAAAAAAAGGTTTCAATTCAGACATATCGTCTAAGCAGAAACCTTTTCTTTGAATTTAAAACTCTAATTTACAGATACTTACTTGGAGAAACCCCAAAGTGCTTTTTAAATACAGTACTAAAGTACTTCACATTTACAAAACCGGCTTTCACAGATACATCCAGCACACTATCCCCCTGTTTCAGGAAGATTGCAGCCTGCTCCAGACGTATCAAACGCATAAAATCCTGCGGACTTTGACCCGTAAGAGTCTTCAGCCTACCATAGAAAAGCGTTCTACTCATCGCCATCTCTCTACAGAGTCGGTCGATATTAAAGTCTGTGTCGCTCAGATGAGTCAACACCAAACGGGTAGCTTTATCTACAAAAGCCTGGTCTTGCGGATCCAGAACAGCTTCTGCCACATTTTCGAATGTCTGGCCTTGCTTATTCAAGACAGTATCATCCTTTTTCTCTTCAGAAGTTCCAGTAGGTTCCAAGTGTTCATCGGAAGAATCAGAACCCACAATCTGCTCGGAAGAAGCAGACCCAGAAGCAACCTCTCCTCTAACAAGAACAAGGCTTCTGTCCATATAATACTGACTCAACCGGCGACGATTCTTCAAAATACTGGCAACCTTGCTCGCAAGAATAGCAGTATCGAATGGCTTGGCTATATAGTCATCAGCACCAAGTCCGAGTCCCTCTATCATAAAGTCACGACCAGCCTTAGCAGTCAGCAGGATAACAGGCAGCCATGATGTTTCCTTATTTTCCTTGATGCTGCGACAGAACTCGTCTCCGTGCATTCCCGGCATCATGACATCAGAAACAACGATATCACATACCCCGCCCTCTTTCAAATATTTCAAGGCAGCCTCTGCACTCTCCACATCAACTACTTGATAAGAATCACCAAAAGTCATTCTGATATATTTGCGAAGATCTTCATTGTCATCGACAAAAAGAAGTGTATCCGTTGAAACATCAGCATCCTGCAGAACCGCAGAAGACACAGTCTGGCAAGTTTCATCATGCTTATCTTCAGCTAAAGAAGATTCAGTTGCAACATTTTTCTTTTCTCCAACAAGCCGGACAGAAGAATCTGTTACATGACCTAATGGCATCTTCACACAGAAAGTAGTACCCTTTCCTTCCTCACTTACGAAACTAAGCTTTCCTCCCAATTTCTCTACAAGCTTTCGTGTAAGCATCAGTCCTAATCCACTTCCCATTTCCTGAGAATTTATCGCATTAGAAGCCCTGAAGAAGGTCTTGAAGATACTCTTAATTTCGGCCTTTGGAATACCTATACCTGTATCACATACATGAATCATAGCCATCTTACCTTCAACAGAAGCCGACAACGTAACCTTTCCACCTTGAGGTGTATATTTGATAGCATTCGAGAGAAGATTTTCCAATATCAGATCCATCATTTTGACATCAGAATGAATCTGTTGCTGCGGACACGTTTCAATACACAGTTGAATATGCTTCTCCTGAGCTGCCAATACAAACTTTTCCAACTGCACACGTAAAAGCATCGGCAATTCTATATCTTGCAGGCGAACCTGTTCGGCAGACTGCTCTACCTTTTGGAAATCAAGCAATTCTGTAACCATCTTCAATAGTTTGTTGCCGTTGCGATGCGCCATATCCAAGAATCCACGGCTTTTCTCACTCAAGCTGGAATCATTAGCCAGATTATCAAGAGGAGCCAACACGAGACTCAAAGGAGTACGTATGTTATGGGCAGTATTAACGAAGAAATTGATTTTCTCATCATAATACTTTCGCTGTAAGCGCTCTTTGTAATACTGCCAGACAAAATATAAGATGGCAGCAAAAATACAGAGATAGATAATCCATGCCCACCAGGTATTCCACCAAGGTTGGGCTATATGAATTTCCAAAGTTGTTTCTCCCAATTCTCTACCATTACTTCTGCAGATAGCCTTTACATGAAGCACATAGCTGCCCGAAGGCAAATTTACAAATCGTGCCAACTGATTAGAAGATGGTTTACTCCAATTACGGTCGTATCCTTCCAAATAATATTGATATTGAATATCATACTGGTATTGATAATTGATGCTCTCGAAAGAAACAACCAGCGTATTCTCATTATGGCTAAGACTCAATTTGCCTTCCTTCAACATTTCAAAGAGACATTCATTCCAGTAATCGGAACGTTCGACACCTTCAACCTCAACACTATGAATACGAAGTGGAGCGGCATAATTCAAACCTTTGGCAAACATAGGAGTCAAAGCGACAACTCCATCGTTGCTGCCAAAAAGCACCCTGCCATCTGAAGTACACGCAACAGACATTCGGTTATACTCACGTTCCATTCCCTTAAAGATGTTGAGGTTTACTATCTTCCCCTGTTTCATGAACGCCAATCCTTTATCCGTACTGATCCACAAATTGCCATTAATACCTTTTATAAGTCCATAAACAGTATTAGAAGGCAAAGCGTCCTGATTAGTATAACGCTTAAACTTCTTTGTCAGGAAATCATAATCGTAGAGTCCTCCTCCATCCGTTCCAATCCAGATATGACGGGAATCCTGAAAAGCCATACTGTTGACAAACAAATTAATGTCTTTACCGGGATACTGTTCAGGATAAAAGAAACGACGAGGATGCAAAGGTTCGCGCTTATCAATCAAATAGCCTCCATGCGAAGTTCCTACAGCAATAAAACGCTTATCCAGTGATTCCGTGATGCATTGCACTTCGTTGACAGGCAGATAGAATACCGACTTTCCCGTTCCATTCAAATTATATTTATCTGAAGGGAAACAAGCCATATCTCCATCCAAACATCCCACCCAAATATTACCATCGCTATCAGTAAAAAGACTGAATACGTAATCACTCTTCAACATTCCTGTTTCCACAGAATAAGCAGGCATACTAGTGCCATCAGCATGAACCTGATATACGCCATTACCATAGGTACCAACCAGAATTCTGCCGTCTACAGTCTGACAAATCGTAAGCGCCACTTTATTATATAATCCATGATGCCAAAGACGAGTCTGCGCATCATAGACACTTACTCCTTTATCTGTTGCATACCATATTTTTCCATCACGGCTTTGGAAAACATCGTTCACACAATTATCTATCAGTGATTGACTGTTGAGATATTCATGTGTGATATATTCCAATGTATGTTTCATCGGTATTGCCAAATCTACTCCTCCCGAGTAAGAGCCTGTCCATAAATCGCCAAAACGATCGCAGCACAAGGTATATAATCCATTACCATTCAACACGTTACCCGGACGTCCATCTGTATCAAGCAAGAGCTTGGTTTGTTTATTCGAACTGTCATAAGCATATATTCCAGCTCCATCTACAGCCATCAGAAGAGTCTGCTTATCATATAAAATGATTGAACGTACGGGAATTTTAGGAATGTTTTGCAAAGATTGGAAATCAGCAGATTTTATCAGCTTCCAAGTACGATTATCCACTACTTTAACTCCTTCGTGAAAAGTACCCAGCCAGATACGATGTCCCACAATATCATGATAAGAGGATACTACAGAACTGCCACTAATCTTCTTTTCTAACTTCCGGGCAGACATCGAATAGCAATAAACATCTTTAAATGTTCCTATCAAGAGTTTCTGACCTATAAATTGGATATGATTAATATAGGTATTTTTCAATACAAACCTACCCTTAGCTGTCTCCCGAACTATCTCCTTTCCATCAGTAGCTGCTGATAAGCAATAAATACCTCTATCCATAGCTAACCAGAAATTGCCCTTTCCGTCTACCAACAGTTCGTTCAACACGATACTTCCACCTAAAATATTCTGAAGATTACATTTCAAGACAAATGTATCTTTCCTCTTATCATATATATACACCTTTCCCTTGTTGTCGTAGGCGTAAATCAGATGTTGCGCATCCTTAGTCAGTTTAATACATCTACCACTAGCATCACTATACGGCATCTCTGTGTATAAAGTATAATTGGTTACTTGTTGGCCATTATATCGGTCAACTCCACGCTTAGTACTTATCCACATGGCACCATCCTCTGCCTCGACAATAGAATAAACTCGAGGGCTGGAAAGACCAATGTCAGTATTGAGATTGGAAAGCATGAACATATTTCTGGAAATATGCGCATATGCCTGAAGAGCCGATGCCAACAGCAGCAATATAATTAGAGTGCAGGATTTATATCGTTTCATAATTCATTCATTGATCTTATTTGGGGACAAAGATAATACAAAAAAATGAAAAACAAATAGAATAATGAGATAAAATGAAAAAAATCTATTATCTTTGCAAGATATTAATATAAAGATATAGACTATGATCAAAAGATTATTATCCTTTCTAGACGCATCGCCAGTGAATTTCCTGGCAGTAAAGAATATCTCCGGGGAATTGGAGAAGAACGGGTTCCGACGTGTGAACCCACAGGAGCCTTTGGGCAAGATTGAGGCAGGTGACAAGTTCTTTGTTACCAAGAACGACTCTTCCATCTACGCCTTCCAAATCGGAAAGAAGCCTTTGGCAGATGCCGGTTTCCACATGATCTGCGCCCACTGCGACTCACCTACCTTCCGCATCAAGCCAAATGCTGAGATGCTTTGCGAGGGCGGTATCGTGAAACTGAATACCGAAGTTTATGGTGGTCCTATCATGTCAACCTGGTTCGACCGTCCGCTGACTCTGGCTGGTAGAGTCATCGTGAAGGGCAAGGACGCAATGAATCCCCAGACACTCCTCCTTCATGTGAAGCGCCCATTGCTGCAGATCAGCAATCTCGCCATCCATTTCAACCGTCAGGTGAACGATGGCGTGAAGTTGAGCAAGCAGAAGGATGTACTACCTATCCTCGGCATCATCAATGATGAACTGGAGAAGGGTAATCTCCTGATGAATGTGGTAACCGACGAACTGAATATCCAGAAAGAGGATGTTCTTGATTTCGATCTCTATCTGGCTGATGCCACTCCAGCCTGCACCTTCGGTGTACACGATGAGTTTATCTCTTCAGGCAGACTCGACGACCTGTCTATGTGCTGGGCTGGTGTAGAGGCGATGATTGCATCAGATGCCAATGATACCACCCAGGTTCTTGCCATCTTCGACAATGAAGAAACAGGGTCTCAGACCAAGCAGGGAGCCGGAAGTCCATTCCTTTCATATATGCTCCAGCGCATCGCCCTGGCACAGAGCCATACAAAAGAGGCTTATTATCAGGCAGTAGAGCGTGCGTTCATGATTTCGGCAGATAATGCACATGCCTGGCATCCTAACTACAGCGAGAAGTTCGACCCTACGAATCATCCTAAGTTGGGTAGTGGTCCGGTCATCAAGTTCAATGCAGCCCAGAAGTATGCGAGCGATGCTGTATCAGCAGCCATCTTCGCCAACATCTGCGATGCAGCCGGTGTACCATGCCAGCGTTTCGTAAACCACAGCGATGTAGCAGGTGGCAGCACATTGGGCAATATCCTCGCCTCTTCCATCCCATTGAAGGGTGTGGATATGGGCAATGCCATCCTCGCTATGCACAGCTGCCGCGAAACCGGTAGCGTTATCGACCACGAATATTGCGTGAAGGCTTTCACCAAATTCTATCAGTTGTAAG
>JAFEHB010000668.1_pt1 | contig 20096 bp, 19 predicted proteins | sample 9267121 | NCBI WGS metagenome assembly JAFEHB01 (sample SAMN17103336, study PRJNA684904) | human gut metagenome | isolation source: diarrhea sample from child under the age of five | host: Homo sapiens | place: South Africa: Mafikeng, Mafikeng Provincial Hospital | collected 2019-09 | reverse complement strand
ATATAAGACAAGTAAGTCTAGAGGGGTAGGGATTTCTCAAAATTCAGATAATCTATTAAATTTGAAGAGTTTTGAAGCAGGTCTAACAACAATTTCTAAGGATCATTTCTCTACTAAGAGTTACATTTTCCAAGAAGGACAATATTTAAATAAGGCTACTATTCAAGATTGGTTAGGGAGAAAATCTAGTTCTAATCCAGAAGGTTTGAATCCTAGCGACAATGGTAAGAAAGAAGCAAATAAGCGAAACCCAATTTATGTTCAACAAATAGAAGAACAAGATTACATGAAGCAAAATAATGGTAAATTGGAATTAGCCGGTATGACAATTGGGATTGGTATGAATCAAAAGGATTACTACCAAAAAGAACAATATGGTGCTACTTATTCAACAACAATTTCTAAAGAAAAGAGAATTGAAGAAGGTAAGATAGCTGCTAAGAAAGTTCTTGCACGAGTTCGTCAAAAAGTCGGAAACAATGTACCAATTGTGATTGCGATGTTTGCTCAAGCTCCTAATGATAGTTTAGTAGGTGGTTATTTCTACTCCTATACTGTAAGTAAGAGTGGGACAGATATCGGAAGTTGGACAGAAACAAACATTAAGAGTTACGTTCTTCCAGCGACTGAAGATAACAAACTTCCTAATGACAATGATTCAACATCATTTGATAATTTCCAAAAAGAAGTTAAGAATTTCTTCCCTAATATTTCTAATGTAACGGGACAAGGTCAATATAAAGATAAGACTTTGCAAGGTTTACACATAACAATTACAACTCAATTTTATAGTGAAACCGAGATAACTAGCTTTACTCAATATGTAGCACAAGCTGCCAAGTCATACTTACCAAGTGGTATTCCAGTAGATATTAAGATCAATGGTAGTGATGGTGAAACACAAAGTTTTGTTTCAACAACAGGTGGCAATGGCGGATATTATACCCATGTATTTGGAAGTTACTAATTAATATATAAAGTGAGACTATTTTTTGCAGTAGTCTCTTTTATATTTTTAAATGATTATGCTAGAATATCAATTAGGAAACTTATTAACAAACTATAAGTAGTAATAAAATTATTAAAGTAATAGATAAGTGATGAAAGAGGGATGAACAATGGCAATTGGATCTGAAGAAGTAAAGCACGTTGCAGGGCTAGCAAAGCTTGCTTTTAAAGATGAAGAGTTAGCTAAGTTTACTGGACAAATGGATGAAATTATTAACATGGTTCAACAACTTAGCGAAGTAGATACAACAGATGTTCCTGTAACAACACACGTAACAGATGCAATAAATACTTTACGTGAAGACGTTGCAGTAAAAGGAACAGATCGTGATTTATTAATGAAAAATGTTCCTCAAAGCCAAGATGGATATATTAAAGTTCCAGCAATTATTGACGAAAGTGAGGAATAGTAATGGATTACTTTAAGAATGATTTAGCAAGTATTCACGATGATTTAGTAAATAAGAAATATAGTGTTGAAGAATTAACTAAGTCAACATTTGATAACATTAAAAAGGTTGATAAAGAAATTGAAGCTTTCTTGAAATTAGATGAGGAAAGAGCATTAGAAAAAGCTCGTAAAATTGATGAACGAGGCGTTAAAGCTGATTCTATTTTAGATGGTATTGGTATCGGTATTAAAGATAATATCGTAACTAAAGATTTAACAACAACAGCTGCTTCTAAAATGTTAGAAAATTTTGAACCAATTTACAACGCAACTGTAATGGATAAGCTTAATGATGCTGGCATGATTACAGTTGGTAAGTTGAATATGGATGAATTTGCGATGGGTAGTTCTACAGAAAATTCAGCTTTCAAAATTACTAAGAATGTCTGGGATACTACAAAAGTTCCTGGTGGTTCTTCTGGTGGTTCTGCAGCAGCAGTTGCATCTGGTCAAGTTCTAGCATCTTTAGGTTCTGATACTGGTGGTTCAATTCGTCAACCAGCTGCATTTAACGGAATTGTTGGGGTAAAACCAACATATGGTCGTGTATCTCGTTATGGCTTGATTGCTTTTGCATCTAGTTTGGACCAAATTGGACCTTTGACACGTACAGTTAAAGACAATGCTTTAGTGTTAAACGCAATTAGTGGACATGATGCCCATGACTTTACTAGCTCCAGTCGTGAAGTTCCTGATTTTACTAAGGGAATTGAAGATGGTGTTAAAGGCATGAGAATTGCTGTTCCTAAAGAATACTTTGGTGAAGGTGTAGACGAGGACGTTGCTAAGGCAGTTAAGGATGCCGTAAAGACTTTTGAAAGCTTAGGGGCAACAGTAGATGAAGTATCTCTACCTCATAGTAAATATGGTGTTCCAGTTTACTACATTATTGCTTCATCTGAAGCATCTTCTAACCTTCAAAGATATGATGGTATTCGTTATGGATTCCGTGCTAAAGATGTAAAGAACTTGGAAGATGTATATGTACGTTCACGTTCTGAAGGATTTGGCGATGAAGTTAAGCGTCGTATCATGTTAGGAACATTCTCTCTTTCTGCTGGTTCATATGATGCATTCTTCAAGAAGGCTGCACAAGTTAGAACTTTGATTTGCCAAGACTTTGAAAATGTTTATAAAGATTATGACTTGATTTTAGCTCCAACATCTCCAACTACTGCATACGGAATTGGTGAAGAAATCAACGATCCAGTAACAATGTATATGAATGATATTTTGACAATTCCAGTTAACTTAGCAGGACTTCCAGGTATGTCCTTACCTGCAGGATTCTCTAATGGATTGCCAATTGGTTTACAACTAATTGCACCACGTTTTGCAGAAAGTACAATGTATCGTGCAGGATATGCATTTGAACAATCAACTGATTTTCATAAAGCAATACCAACGTTAGGAGGTCAAAACTAATGAATTTTGAGACGACTGTAGGTTTAGAAGTCCATATTGAAATGCAAACAAATTCTAAGGCATATTCACCTTCTCCTGTTCAATATGGTGCTGAACAAAATACAAATACCAATGTCATTGATTGGGGTTATCCAGGTGTCTTACCTGAAATAAATAAGGGTGCTTTAGAATTTGGAATGCGTGCTGCATTAGCACTTCATTGTGATATCACACAAGATGTTGGTTTTGACAGAAAGAATTACTTCTATCCTGATAACCCTAAAGCTTACCAAATTACACAAGCTCGTACACCAATTGGTACTAATGGTTGGTTAGAAATCGAACTTGAAGATGGTACCAAGAAAAAGATTGGTATCCGTGAAATGCACGTTGAAGAAGACGCTGGTAAAAACACACACAATCCAGACGGTTATTCTTACGTTGACTTGAATCGTCAAGGTACACCTTTGATTGAAATTGTTGCAGAACCTGATATTTCTAGTGCTGATGAAGCTTATGCATACTTAACAAAATTACGTCAAGTTATCCAATTTACAGGTATTTCAGACGTGAAAATGGAAGAAGGTTCCATGCGTGCTGACGTTAACGTTTCAATCGCACCAATCGGATCTGACAAACTTGGTGTTCGTACTGAAATGAAGAACCTTAACTCATTTGAACATGTACGCAAAGGTATTCAATATGAAGTTAAACGTCAAGAACGTTTACTGATGTCTGGTGGAGAAGTAGAACAAGAAACACGTCGTTTTGATGAACCAAGTGGTGAAACTATTTTAATGCGTTCTAAGGAAGAAGCTAACGACTACCGTTACTTCCCAGAACCAGATCTACCACCAATTCATATTAGTGATGATTGGATTGAAGAAGTTCGTGCATCTATTCCAGAAATGCCAGATAAGCGTCGTGAAAGATATACACAAGATTGGGGTATTCCAGCTTATGACGCAGGTGTCCTTACTCAAACTAAAGAAATGTCAGACTTCTATGACGCAACTGTAGCTGCAGGAGCAGATCCTAAATTAGCAGCTAACTGGTTGATGGGTGAAGTTAATGCTTACTTGAATTCTAAGCAAGTAGAATTAAGTGATACTGCTTTAACTCCAGAACATTTGGCAACAATGATTAAATTAATTGAAGATGAAACAATTTCTTCTAAGATTGCTAAGAAAGTGTTCAAAGAAATCATTACAAATGATACTGAACCTAAAGCTTGGGTTGAATCTAAAGGTATGGTTCAATTATCAGATCCAGCTAAGTTACAACCTATCATTGATAAAGTTCTTGATAACAACGAACAATCTATCGAAGACTTTAAGAATGGTAAGGATCGTGCTATTGGTTTCTTAGTAGGTCAAATTATGAAGAAGACTCGTGGTATGGCTAACCCTAAGATGGTAAACAAATTATTAATGGCTAGTTTGAAGGAAAGATAAGAGGTTTTAGACTCTTAGGCGGGGAAAAAAGCATGCAAAAAAGATGTCGCATTATTTATAATCCAACTTCTGGTCGTGAAGCATTAAAAGGTGATTTAGTAGAAATTTTGGATATCCTTGAGAATGCTGGTTATGAAACAAGTGCATTTGCCACAACAGCTGAAGAAAATTCTGCTAGAAATGAAGCTGAACGTGCAGCAAAAGCAGGATTTAGCTTGATTGTTGCTGCTGGTGGCGATGGTACGATAAATGAAGTTGTGAACGGAATTGCAGGGCTAAAGAAACGTCCACAGCTAGGAATTATTCCTGCTGGTACAACTAATGACTACGCTCGTGCTTTAAAAATACCTAGAGAAAGTCCAGTTGAAGCTGCAAAAGTAATTGCTGCTGGTAAAACTGTTAAGATGGATATAGGTATGGCAAATGATAATTATTTTGTGAATATTGCTGGTGGTGGATTACTAACTGAATTAACATATAGTGTTCCATCAGAGCTTAAATCCTTATTTGGATATTTAGCATACTTAGCAAAGGGCGCAGAATTATTACCACAAATGAAGAATGTACCTATGCATCTTGAATATGATGATGGGGTATTTGATGGTGAAGCTTCAATGTTTTTAGTAGCATTGACCAACTCAATCGGTGGTTTTGAACAAATTGTACCGGATGCTTCACTAGATGATGGTAAATTCACAGTTATCGTAGTAAAGACAAGTAATCTTGTTGAAATGCTCCACTTAATAACAATGGTCTTAAATGGTGGTAAGCATGTTAATGATAAGCGTGTTTTATATATAAAGACAAAGAAATTAGTTGCTAAGCCAGTTGATACTAGAATTATGATTAATATCGATGGCGAATATGGTGGCGATGCACCAATGAAATTTACAGCTTTGAAGCAACATATTGAATTTTTTGCTAATACTGATGAAATTCCAAAGGGTGCAATCACTGCTAGTGAAGATACTAAGCAATTAGTTAAAGATATCGAAGAAGTAACTAAAAAAGATTTAAATGGCGATGGAATAATTGGTGAAAAAGAAGAGTAAACTAATAAGCCAATAAAGTCTAAAGAAGAGGGCAGAAGAGTTAATTCTTTTTGCCTTCTTTTTTTAGGGAAAGGACGATAATGAAGAAAAAATTACCTGTTAGTAAAAATGAAGATTTAATTTTAACAATTGAAGACTTAACTTATCAAGGAATGGGTGTAGCTAAGGTAGATGGTTATCCTTTATTTATCGAAGGTGCATTACCTCAAGAAAAAATTAAGGCACATGTGGTTAAAGTTACTAAGAATTATGGTTTCGCTAAAGTAATAGATTTTATTGAAAAGAGTCCGGATAGAGTAGAAAATGAAGATAAAATATATCTTCAAACAGGAATCGCTCCACTACAAAACTTAAGTTATCCTGCACAATTGAAGTTTAAACGTAAGTTAGTAACTGATTTGCTACAGAAAGTGCATTTGGATAACTTAGAAGTGGCAGATACGTTAGGAATGGATACACCTTACTACTATAGAAATAAGGCTCAAGTTCCAGTAAGAGAAGTTAATGGTAAGTTAGAGATAGGATTTTTCAAGCGTAATAGTCATGACTTTGTGGCGATGGAACATTTCCTTATTCAAGATAAAAGAATAGACGAAATTTTGCTAAAAGTAAGAGACATTTTACGCATGAGTAAGATTACTGCTTATAACGAAGAAAAGCATACGGGAATGATACGTCACATTTTAATTAGAAGAGGATATTATTCTCATGAAGCGATGGTAGTTCTAGTTAGTCGAGTAAGAAAAATTCCAAATCTTGATCAAATTGCATTTTTAATTAAGCAACAATGTCCAGATGTAAAGAGCGTAATGTTGAATGTAAATCCAGATAAGACAAATGTTATTTTAGGAAAGAAAACTATAAAATTAGCTGGTAAAGATACAATTCAAGATACTTTGAATGGTTTGAAATTTGATATTTCAGCACAATCTTTCTACCAAGTTAATCCACAGCAAACTGAAAAATTGTATCAATTAGCGATTGAAAATGCAGAATTAACAGGAAAAGAAACAGTTATTGATGCATATTGCGGAATTGGAACGATCTCATTAAATATGGCTAAATTTGCTAAAAAGGTATACGGTGTAGAAATTGTCCCTGAAGCTATTGAAGATGCTAAGCATAATGCTAGTCTAAATGATTTAGATAACTTGGACTTTGAAGTTGGAGAAGCTGAAGTATGGATGGAAAAATGGCAAAAGCAAGGAATTAAGCCAGATGTAATAATGGTTGATCCCCCAAGAAAAGGACTAACTTCTAGTTTGATTCAAAGCGCAGTGGCGATGGAACCTAAAAAAATTGTTTATGTAAGTTGTAACCCAGCAACTCTAGTACGTGATATTCAAGAATTCATGGAACTAGGATACCAAGTTACAAAGCCTATTCAGCCAGTAGATCAGTTTCCACAAACAACGCATGTTGAGAGTGTTACTGTGTTGGAGCATGTGTAGGATAAGCAAAATATAATTAGCATAAAAAAGTGGGGAGAGATAGTGCCTAAGAATAAAATGATAGAATTTGAAAATTTAATCATGATTGAAGTCTTAAAAGCAATGAAAGAGCTTGGGGGTCGAGTGACACGTAAAGAAGTTAGGCGAGAGATTCGTGATCACTCGGATGTAATTTCAGAAGAACAAGTTGATAAAATTAGAAAGTCAAAAAAGACAGAAAAAGAGTATCATCCGTTTACCTATAGGTTTAATTTTGCTGTGAAGCATTTGATCACGGCAGGGTATATCGTTACTGAGAATAACCATGATCTTGAATTGTCAGAAAAAGGGCGGATGGTTGATTTTGAAAAGTTCGATCCAATTCATGATGTTAGATCTATTGTAGATGGACCATTAAATGATGAGATTAATCCCAATGAAGATAATGATGAGGCTTGGCGTACAGAATTGTTAGAGGCTTTAGCAAAAATGCCACCTAAAAAATTTGAGTTGTTTAGTCGAGGGCTACTTATTCATATGGGAGTTGATCTAGATGATAATATAGGTGTTAGATATGTAGGGGATGGTGGCTTAGATGGATTTGGCTACATTACATCTGATGATTTTCGTACAACTCGTGTTGCTTTACAAGCTAAGCGTTGGGATGGAAAAGTTTCTGCACCGGAGATTGATAAATTTCGTGGGGCGATGGATAAACATAATGCTGAGTATGGTATTTTTATTACAACATCAGATTTTACGCGTGAGGCTATGAAAACCGCTAGAGAAGGAACTAGGGTAATTACACTCATTAATGGAGATCAAATCTGTGATTTAGTGGCAAAGTACCACTATTACGTAGAACCAGTTACAACTTATCGATTAAAAAATTTTTATTTTGATGAGGATTAATTGATAGAATCTAAACTAGAATATTTAGACTGATTATTTTAGTGAGACTTTTTATAAATTAGTCTATATTTGGGGGTAAACTAATATGCAGAAAATCAAATTGATGCTCGAATTTGAACATGGTCCTATTTGGGACTCTGAACCGTTTACGGGAAAATTAATGACAGGAATTGAAATAGTTGACAGAGATTCAGATTTAGAGATGTGGAATAGTCAATGCATGGATCTTTATGACGAGTGCTATGAATTTAATTCACATGGTAAAGGTTGTTATTTCAATGAAAAAACACTAGCTAAAAATAAAGAGAAATTACTATGTATACTTGAACAAATTAAGAGTCGCCTAGAAGAGTTGAATGATAATAACTTTACTATTGAAGATCAGGCAATTGATGAATTAAATAAAGTTAACTAGAAAAAGATTATTTGTGGTATTCGTCTTTAATATAGACTATATTTTTGTTAAAGAAAAAAATTTTGATAAAGCACTATATGTATTGGATGCTGGAGGATATATAATAAAGTAGTCATAACTTTGTTTGCGTAGAAGGGAAGAAAGAGTAGTGCGAAAATTATCATCAATTCAGACAATTGAGCAATTGAAAAAGGGGATGCTAGATTTACTAGTTCAAAAAGAATATCAAGAAATTAGAATTACCGACCTAACTTCTAAGGTTGGTATCAATCGAACTACTTTCTATCTTTTTTATGACTCTAAAGATGCTCTTTTTGAAGATCTTTGTGCTTCTTTGTTAGTTCCTTTTTATATTAAGTATTATCCGATAACGTTAAAGCAAGATGCTCAGGATGAGCAAGAATTATTAACAGAAATTCTTTTATTTGTGGAAAAATTTCAATCAGCCTTTGCTAGAATTTTCAATGTTCATACTTTGCATGGAGACGGTGAAAGTCTGTTGATATCTTCATTGGAATAAATTCTTTTAAGTGATAAGGTCAAAGAAAATATTGTAATGAAACCAGGTAGCTCGTATGAACTATTTGCAAAGCTCTATGCTTCCACTACGATTGCGGCGATTAAATGGTGGATTTTGAATGGAACTAGTTATTCGAAGGAAGAATTAATTCATTTGATTGAACAAGTTAAAAATTTTGGCATGTATGATATGCTAGTTAAATAATCTCACCTAAATACAAAGCGACGCCTTAATGTCTGTGTAATAATGACAATTGGCGTCGCTTTGTATTTAGTAGTCCATAGTAGTTAATGGTAATTGAACAAGGTAGTTTACTTGATGTTTTAAGCAATAGTCAACCATAATGCTCATCGAAGTTGCAGTGTCGTTACTAATTTTAGGCATTGTTTCAGGTTTAGAATATAATGGACTGAAGAGACTGTCCCAATGAACAGGGATAACAGTTTTAGGTTTAACTTTAGCTATTGTTTCACTGAAGAATTCGGTACGATTTTCGGGAGTGTCTTTTGACATCCTAGTAATGCCGGCAAATAAGACATCAGCATGAACACCATCCAATTCACCTTTAACGTAGTTGTAACTTGGTCGTACCAAAAAAGATTTGTCCTTATTAGTGATCAAAAAGTCAAAGGAACCACCTTCTACATAGCCATGCATTTTAGTTGGTTGATGAAGTGGATAGTCAATTGTTTGTCCTAAGTCATTATTAATTGCTGTAGGTTTAGAATGCTTGGAGTGGAAAACTTTAATTTTAAAGTTTCCAATTTCATATTCTAAGCTGTCATCAAAAGAGTGAATTACATTTTCTTTAACACCACCACCTCTAGCAACATTAAGAGTTGATTGAGAACCATAGACATCGGCATTACATTTAACTGCAAAATAAGGAACATCCATCACATGATCATAGTGTGAGTGGGATACAAAGATTCCACGAACTCTATCCATTTTGAAATCTTTGAGAACTCGATCAGCAACTTGTTTATCAGTAGAAAGTTTGGTTGTGAAAGTCCTTGTGATAGCAGGTCTAGTAACATAACCATCAACTAAGATTTGATCTATGCCGTCATCAAATAGTAGCATAGTAGTTCCAATAAATGATACTTTCAACCGTAAAGCCCCCTTAATAGTAATTAAAGACGATTATAGTATTTCTAATGAATCTTTGCCAAGACAATTAGAGTTGATATGTCAACTAATAGTTAGATTTTTAGTTGTAATTGACTAATTTTTAAAAATGTCAATATAATTTATTTGGTGAAGAAGAGTTAAATGTTAAGGAATTTCTTAACTCAACTAACAGTTGAATCATTATAGTAGCAACTTCCAACTATTAGTTTATGGTACTTATATCACAAAAGTTAGATAATAATTTTGAAAGGGGTGCACTCATGGAACAAGAAAAAATTGGGAAATTTATTGCTAAATGTCGCAAAGAACAAAATTTTACTCAAGCTAATTTGGCAGAAAAATTAGGTATCACCAATCAAGCTGTTTCCAAGTGGGAAAATGGCAAAAGTATGCCGGATGCATCATTAATGTTAGAACTTTGTCAGTTACTAAAAATTAGTGTGAATGAGCTTTTAAATGGAGAAAAAATTATTATGAAAGATTATAAGAAAATAGCTGAACAGAATTTAATAGAGTTGGAGAAACAGAAGGAAATGGCTGATAAAAAATTGCTCACAACAGCAAGAGTTTTAGCAACAATGAGTTGTCTTTCCGCAATTGTATTGATGCTAACAGGGACGTTATTAGCAAAGACAGATCAGTTTTTTGGTGCGGGAATTACGTTATTAGGTACAGTTCTAATTTTTGCTACTGCGATTTATGCTGTTGCCGTTGAACATGATGCCGGATACTATGAGTGTCCATCATGTAAGATGCATTATCAACCTACAATGAGAGCTGTACTTTTGGCACCACACTATGGAACAACAAGAAAAATGAAGTGTCCATATTGTGGAAAAAGAGGATACCATAAGAAAGTATTCGTTAAATAGACATTTGTGACAGTTCCTAAAAAAGATTTTGCTAATCTTTATGAAGGAATCAAGATGAGTGATTATCGTCAATTAACCCAAGTAAGTAATGCGGCTGGTAAGCACTATAAAATCAAGGAGTTGCCTCTGACTAAGTACAATGTAAAAGGGTTGGATTATCAAGGATCATATATTAGTTATTATTTGGGCAATGGAGTGGTTCTTCTACCAGTATATGGTGATCCTAACGATCAAGTAGCAGAGAAAAGATTAGCAACTTGGTATCCAGGTAGACGAGTAGTGCCAATTAATGTAAGCAAACTTTATCACCATGATGATTCATTGTGTGACTCAACAACAGTCATAGTAAAAATAATGGGATAATTTAAAAGAAGAGTAACAGATACTGTTGTTGGATGCAAATTTAATTTTAAAAGGGCTAGTGTACTATTTTACTAATACACTGGCCCTTTTGATATTTAACGAATTTTAAATAATTTAAATTTACTTGTTGTAAAAACAATTGGAATATATAAGAATTTACAGTAAATTAAAGCAAGTACGTTTAATACTGTCATATAAATGTGAAAATATGATATTATTAATATAGAGTTATACTTTATATATATAATTTACTGTTAAAAGATATTATAATGCAAGGATACTTGTAGACATTTTCTGAAACTAGGGGGGTGATTTAGATGAATTATGGTATAGGTGATGTGGATGTATTAATTGAGAATTCGGATGAAAATCGGATATTGATTCAATCAGGCGATAAGTGTGATAAGTATGATTATTTAACTGCAGTTGCTTGTGGTGTGATTGGTGGAATGGTGGATGTATTTTTTGTAGGTGCACCTAACGATAGTTTATTAGTAAAGTGGACTGATACTCAAGTTGATAGTGCTGTAAAAAATTTTGCAAAACTAGTAGGTTGGACTCCTACGGCAAACAAAGTAGATAATGTTGCTAGTGCAATAGGTTTTTTAGAGAAAAAGTTTAGAGTTAATTATGATCAACGTTATTCAGCTGATGTAAGTGGCTTATTTGATATGTCAACAAAGAATCATCACATGATGTCTTTAGGGCATTCACCTGATGTTATTGGATTATTTTTCTCAATATTAAATCAGTTTACATCAACTGCAACTTTTGTGACTGGAGGAAAGTTAATAACAATTAATACAGAAACATTTGAATTAGTAGGTGGTAACTTTATTGCAAAAGTGTTTTCTGGAATTGCTAATTGGTTTGGACATATAATGTCTGACATTGCAGGAAGTTCTGGTAGTAGGGGAAATGTAGGACGTGGATCAGGCGTAGTAATGCCATTTTATGAATTATTTGGTCTTTGTAATTTTGGTAAATTCAATGTTAGAAAAGACAGACAAGATTTAGCAAAAATTGCAACTAGAGCTTTTCAGGAAGGATACGATTTTAGATTCGGATTATCAACAGCAATTCCTGTAATCATTACAGATTTATCGATAAGATTGATATGGGCTTTGAGAAGATATTTTCAGTATGGGAAAACCTTTAAAGAATGTATCCCAATACAGGGACATGCAGATTTGAGAGTTATGCTTATATTTGGAAATGGTGTTCTCTGTATGATGGATGGAATTGATGCAAGTGTAAGATCGCATGGTGATTTTTTAGTGTTTTTTATGAGAATTAATTTAATTGCATGGTATAGATTTACAACATTAGTCCTTAAAGAAGTTTGCATTAGATTAAAAATAAAGTTTTCCTTGCAAAAGTATTTAGAAGCTTATAAGAGGATTAATAAAGCTTTGCAAGATTATTTAGAAAAACTTGAAAAGATTGATATTGAAGCATATAAGAAAGAAACTGAAGAGTATAATAGAGTAATTGCTGCATTTGATCAGGCTAAGAATAATAAAGATTTGAATAAAATACTTTTAGATACTTTTGAAAAAATGAATTACTATAAACCATGGAATGGCGATTTTGACGAACATATGTCGAATAAAAATGCAACACTTATTTTTAAATAATATGATCAGAATATATAGTTGACTGCTGTTAAATTGTTATAAGAAGTTGAACATGTAGAAGATAATGGAAATAGATTTCTATATAATGCAATTTTTTGAAAACGTTTTCCAAAAAGACAGGAGTGATTACTATGTCATTATTATCAATTTTATTAGGTGTAACTGCGGCAATCGCCGCTACTGGTGGAATTGGAAGTGGTATTTATGGAGCAGCAAAAATAAGTGAAGCAAAAGAGACTATGGAATCTATAAAAACTAGACATGAAAAGAATATTAGAAGACTTGAAAATACAACCAAAAAAACAGTTAAAACTATGGATGAACTTGGGAAATTGGAACTAGAGATATTACGAAGTTTCGATGATTTTTCAAATACTATAGAGCAAATTCAGAATAAACCTATATTTAAAGAGTATAAAAAAGATGGAGTAGTACTTACAAAGTATGATGGAATAAATTTGAAAGAAGTCTCCACGGGTGCTAGTGTTATTTTAACGGGATTAGGCGGTGGAGCAGCACTTGGTACTGCAGGTGGTTTTGCAGCTTCAGGAGCTACTGCATCAGCTGTGATGGCATTTGGGACAGCATCTACTGGAACTGCAATATCTTCATTGAGTGGTGCAGCTGCTACCAATGCAACACTTGCCACTATTGGAGGAGGATCATTAGCGGCAGGTGGTGGTGGCATGGCACTAGGATCAATTCTTTTGAACGTAACTACACTTGGCGTTGGGTTATTAGTAGGTGGAATTATATTCAATATTGTTGGTAGTAAAGTGTCGGACCAGGTAGATGAAGCTAGGGAACAAGTAGAAGAGAATGAAAAAAAGATAAATAAAATTTGTAAATACTTAAGAGATCTTAAATCTACGGCAGAAAACTATACTGTCTCACTGACAAAAGCTAGAGATAGATATGAAGAAAATTTTGAATATGTATTACATGCAGTTAATGACCTTAAGAAAACTGATTGGAATGAATTTACAGAAGAAGAGAAAATTGCAACTCAAAATACAGTTTTATTAGTGGAGTTATTGTATAAGATGTGTCAGGTTAATTTAGTAAATAAAACTTCAAAAGAAGATGATATTAATACGGTTAATCATACAGCGGTAGATAAATCAGTTAATGATGCTAATAGTATATTAAGCTATATTTAATTTTTGAATAATATTATCTGGATATGGATAATGAATAGCTCTATGAAATTTATGTCGTTTTTCATAGAGTTTTTATTTTGGAAAAATTTATAGCTTCTAAATATTTGTAATTAATGTTACGGCAAAAGATATTTCTTACACTATATGTTATAACTAGTAAAACCCAAAGCACCATCAATAATTATGTAGTAAAATAAAGAAGTAAAACAATAATTTTAAGTGACGAAGGATATTATTTGAATATTTACTATCTTTAAGGTATAGGAAGTGAGACTATGGCAACCTTTATTGTAGGAAATACTAGGAAAGTATTTAATTTTGGTACAAGTAAAGTTTGGGACTTTTCTGAAGCGTATAGGAATGCAAGCAATGGCGATGTAATTCAATTCCAAGCAGGAACTATAATAAATTTAGGACAAAATAGATTTACAATTGAGAAAAACCTCAGCTTTGTTGGTGACATGAAAGATGACGGAAGTTTAACTACATCTATCAATGGGACTATCTTAGTTACTAAAGGATATCAAGTTTCGTTTGAAAAGATGATTTTGAATGACAATATTGATAGAACTGTAATTACTGTTAATGGTGCAGATGTCGTTTTAAATCAATGTATTATACGCAATTTTAGTAATACTAATAAAAAAGTTTTATTGTATGCTAACGATAATGCACAAGTGAAAATTATGAACTCCATAGTAGATACATCTGATCAAAAAAGATGGGATACAATTAAGACTTATCAAGCAAATTTGGTAATTGAAAATACAACACTTGATAAAGTTGCGATTTGGGCATCTGAAAATAGTAATTGTAAATTAACTAGAGTTGAAAGTAGTAGAATTCGCAGTACAAATGCAATATATGCGATTAGATCTAATGTAGAGATTGAAGACTCAAAAATAATTAACGATGGTATAGATGGAGAAAATAAATATCCAACTGTCTTTTTAAATCAATCTAGTTTAAAATCACGTAATTCAACTTTAGGTAATCAAGATGAGGTAGAAAGTGTTCATTTAGAAAAACATTCTGTATTTGAATCAAATAATGATTACATATATAAACTAGCAGCATATAGCAGTCAAGTATTTTTAAGTAATGCGACAATACAGTTGATTTTATTGTTGACCAATCGTTCTTCAGGTTATGCAAATAGTGTACATTTTAATGAACATTCAGAAAGTATAATTAACATTCTAAGTACAGATGAATCTGTGTTATACATAAAAAATGCAGTATTTGAGGAGATAATTGATCCTAATGTCAGAGTAGATAATGAAGCTTTTACTGCTATTGATAAAATTGATTTTGTAAATGGTAATCCAGATGATATTTTGATGGAAGCTAAAAACGGCGGTAAGTTAGTTTATGATGGACAACGTGATCAAAAATCAACATCAGAAAATGAAGAATCAGTAGGAGATACAGATAATAAGACTCAAAGTGAAGATTCAAATGTAGCATTGGAAAAATTAAATAGCTTGATTGGCTTAGATAAGGTTAAGAAACAAGTTAAAGAGTTTATTAACTTGAACATTATCAACCAAAAGCGTAAAGAACAAGGACTTCAAGTAGTTAATACTAGCATGCATTCATTGTTTTTAGGTAATCCAGGTACAGGTAAAACAACCGTAGCACGAATTATAGGAGATGTTCTTTATCAAAAACAAGTAATCAGTCGACCAGATGTGATTGAAGTTTCACGTGCAGATTTAGTAGCTGAATATGTTGGCCAGACTGCATCAAAAACTAGAGAAGTATTAAAATCGGCTTTAGGTGGAATTCTCTTTATAGATGAAGCATATACTTTAAGCAATGGTGGAGAGAATGATTTTGGACGTGAAGCTATTGATGAAATTTTGAAATTTATGGAAGATAATCGCGATGATATTATGATTATTTTTGCAGGTTATCCAAAAGAAATGAGAAAGTTCCTCAAGATGAATTCAGGTTTGAAGAGTCGTATTCCAAACGTATTTGATTTTGAAGATTATACTGCTGATGAAATTGTAAGAATTGGTTTATTTGACCTAAAGAAACGAAATTACACTGTTGATGAATTGTATTACGAAAAGGCACTTAAAGATTACTATGACAAAGAAAATGATCATAGTAATGGGCGTTGGATCCGCAATGTCAACGAAAAAATTATGAAAGCTCAAGCATTGCGCTTGGCAGAGAGCGATAATATAAGCGTAGATTTACTTCAAGAAATAACGCAAGATGACATTAACCAAGTTGTAAATAAAGATTTAGAAATAAATTCAGCCGATGACGCTTATGCTAAGCTCAACTCATTGATAGGTCTAGAAAAAGTTAAACAACAAGTTTCTAAATTTATTAATATGAGTGTCATTAATAATAAGCGTAAAGAGCAAGGGTTAGCAACTTCTGCAGTAAGTTTACATTCGCTATTTTTAGGTAATCCAGGTACAGGTAAGACAACAGTTGCTCGAATTATGGGACAAATTTTGTTCCAAAAGGGAGTTATCCGTAAACCCGAATTAGTTGAAGTTTCCAGAACAGATTTGGTAGCAGAATACGTTGGTCAAACAGCCCCTAAGACTAGAGATGTGTTAGAATCTGCCTTAGGAGGAGTCTTATTTATAGACGAAGCATACACTTTAAGTTCAGGTGGAGGTAATGATTTTGGACGTGAAGCTATTGATGAAATTCTGAAATTCATGGAAGATCATCGCGACGACATCGTAATTATCTTTGCAGGTTACACCAAAGAAATGGATCAATTCCTCAAGATGAACTCAGGTTTGAAGAGCCGTATTCCCAATGTCTTTGATTTTGAAGACTATACTGCTGATGAAGTTGTGAAAATTGGCTTATTTGATCTATCAAAGAGACAATACATTTTAGAAAATGAAGACACATATTCAGAAGTAGTAAAAGATAGTTACGAAAGTACTAATGATCATAGCAATGGACGCTGGATCCGCAATGTTAACGAAAAATTGATTGCAATCCAGGCTGAAAGATTAGCAAGTAGTCCAAATGATATGAATGATATAGATATGCTAAAGACAATTACTGAAGAGGATTTACTTAAGTTTAAAGGATAGTGAATTTCTCTATAAACTGTGTTAAAATGTAAAATGAATTACATGTGAGATATCATTGTGGCAATTTGAAATTAATTAATAACCTTTGCTAGAAATATTTTTAAGGATAAAAAATGTGTTCCCCATATCTGGTGGGGGTGATCCTTATATGTTTTAGTTAAAGATGGGTGTTCCCCATTTTATGGGGGATAATTGCTACAAAGATTAGTAATTGAATAATATTGAAAGATCTATCAGATAGTTTTCTGGTAGATCTTTTTATTATAGAGGATAAAATTCTTAAAGGGCAGTATAGTAGGAGATGATTTAATAAATTTTATTTCGAATAGTGATGATATACTTTGAATATAAGAAAAAGTTGGTTGAATTTTTATTTTTTGACTCAACTATTAGTTGTTTTTTTGAAATAATGTAATTCAACTAACGGTTCATAGTGTTTTAAATTATAAAATAAGATAATGAGTTTTGAGGGAGGAATTTTTATGGAACAGGAAAAAATTGGAAAGTTTATTGCCAAACGTAGAAAAGATTTACATTTTACTCAAGCCAATCTGGCAAAAAAATTAGGAATTACCGATAGAGCTGTCTCCAAGTGGGAAAATGGTAAAAGCATACCAGATGCTTCGTTGATGTTAGATCTCTGTCAATTACTAGAAATTAATGTGAATGAACTCTTAACTGGAGAACAAATTGTTATGAAAGATTATAAAAAAATAGCTGAACAAAATTTAATTGAATTACGAAACCAAAAAGAAAAAGCAGATAGAAGATTACTTACTACAGTAAAGATATTAGCTACTTTAAGTTGTATTTCTGCAGTTGTGTTAATACTTATGGGAACGTTATTGACGAAAATAAGTCAATTTTTAGGAATTATGGTCGTTATTTTAGGTACAATTCTAATTTTTGTAACTGCTATATATGCTGTCATGATTGAGCATGATGCAGGATATTATGAGTGCCCTAATTGTAAGATGAGGTATATACCAACCAGGAAAGCTGTGCTTTTAGCTCCACATTATGGAATAACAAGAAAAATGGAATGTCCATATTGTGGTAAAAAGGGATATCATAAAAAAGTGTTTACCAAATGAAAGCTGATTTTGTAAGCATAATATTTAGTGTATTTAGAAATGAGTTATCGGCAGAAAATTCTTTGATGTTAAAAATCAAGCAGCTTTATTGAAACAACCATTACTAATGATTACTGGTGATATTTCTGATACTAGATACATGATAGATGATTTCTTTAAAAAAGCAACTGGAACAGATGATAAAAAGGTTGTATATATTGAAGGAGCAAATCATATATGAAACATATTGGAAACCAGAGTTTGTTGAGCAAGAAGTTAGTGAAGTTATTGAATTTTTTAAATAGAAAATTATAGAAATATTGTAGCAAGAAATTTTTTAAAATGTATTATGTAAAATTAATAATTTTTAGGAGGTTTAAATGATTATTAGAGATTTCCAACCAAATGATCTTGATCAGGTAATGGAGATCTGGTTAGAAGGTAATTTAAATGCACATCCTTTTGTTGACCGAAAATATTGGATTAATAATTTTGAGATGGTTCGTGATGCATTGCAACAATCTGAGATCATAGTTATAGAAGATAAATCACAAATAATAGGATTTGTGGGAATGCAGAATACCTATTTGGCGGGAATTTTTGTTAAAAATAAATTTCGTCGACATGGGGTGGGAAGTAAACTTTTGAATGCTATCAAACGTAAGTATGATTCATTTACTCTTGAAGTTTATGCTGAAAATCAAGCGGCAGTTAGTTTTTACAATAAGCAGGGATTGAAGATTGTTCGAAAGCAAAGTGATGAGATGGGAAATAAGGAATATTTAATGCAGTGGGGAAAGTAAAAGGATTTTTAGTGAATATATAATTTATTTGTCAACTGCTAAGAGAGGTTCTGTTTTTTAATCAGGACCTTTTTTATGTAATAGATTACTATTTAATAGAAGAAAAATAGTATAGATATGTTAATTATTTTTAATTATAAAAAATTTATCATGATATATAGGTTAAAAAGAAATTTAGAAAATGATTATAATAATTAACAGAAAATAATTTTTAGTAGTTGATTAAACCTGAAATATTCAAGTATAATTAAGATAGAAGGGTAACCATATAAGGATTAAATAAGTGATAAAAAGCAAGCCATAATAAAAGAGGTGATTACTATGTTATCAAAGAAAAACAGGATATTAGCTACAAATTACAAACAGAGATGGGCTATTCGTAAATTGACTGTTGGCGTTGTTTCTGTTTTATTGGGGGGAACAATGTTATTTATTAGTGGAACTACTGTATCAGCTGATAATTTTATTCCAAAAAATGAAAGCGTTTCAAAAGTTGAGAAAGAAGTTCTAAATAATAATATAACTGAGGAAAAATCAATAAATACTTCTTCAGAGGTAATAACAAAAGAAACTAAAGGAACTGACACAACAATCGATAAAACTACCTTGAATGTATCTGAAATAGATCAACAAAATAATGTTGTTTCTTCAGAAATAGTTCCAGAAAAAGTTCAGGAAATCCCCACAATGAGTGATGCTTCAGTAGAATTAGATAATAATACTCCTACTTCAGAAGTAGAAAAAGTTCAATCTCAGCCAACTGTTTTCAGTTATCAACCTAAAGAAAGTGATTCAAGAAAAAATGAGGATGGAGATAATGTTGTAACTTACTTTGTTATTGTTCGAGAAGTAACGATTGTTAAGCCTAATGGTGATGAAGAAATACTTCCTTATGAAAGTATGGATACTCTTTATTATGAAATAGAGTCAGAGAATGATGATTTACCACTGATAAACTTTAAAGCAATTGATGTTCCACCAATCCCAGGGGCAAAATCACCAGTTATTCCAGGAATTTCACAAACTGTTAATTCATTTATGGAAGATGGAATTATAGACACTTCATATGTTAAGCCTCCAGTTCAAAGAATTAGTAGTCCAGAAGTTACAGATCTTCTTGAGGAAGAAAAATATGATGAACTTTACGATTCATATGAATCAAAATACAAAGAATATGAAAAGAAGTTCGCAAAGGGAGACATACAATTAAATGAATACTACGATGGATTATTAATTAAAGAGAAGTATCGATATATATTAGATGATGATCCAAAACCTATAGAAGGAAAAGAAGAAAAGACAATCACGCGAACAATCAATGTACACTTGCCAAA
>JAFEHB010000663.1_pt1 | contig 20209 bp, 19 predicted proteins | sample 9267121 | NCBI WGS metagenome assembly JAFEHB01 (sample SAMN17103336, study PRJNA684904) | human gut metagenome | isolation source: diarrhea sample from child under the age of five | host: Homo sapiens | place: South Africa: Mafikeng, Mafikeng Provincial Hospital | collected 2019-09 | reverse complement strand
AATTTGTAAAAGGACAGCTCCGTTTAAACAGTTCCAAAATACTGATTTCTAAAACCGAGCTTGATAACTTGCAGAAACGATATGAAAACAACCAACCTATTTCTGAGTTTCTGGAGAACTTTAAAAGTCTCACTGTTCCTGAAGAATATTATCTACTCGAAGAATCCAACCTGAAAAATATCTCCTTAACCTCAGATATCAAAACCAAAGGAATTGGTATTCTTCGAGATGCCTCTGTTTCTCCAAAATACAGTAAAGTTAGTAGTAAAACTAACGAATTCACTTTTGAATATATATGTGGAAAAAGAAATGTGTAAAGAAATACGAGACGACCTTGGTCGTCTCGTAAAAGTCTATCCATAAGGGGAACCTCATAATTGATAGTTAACTGAAAAGCTTGCATTGTTTTTATGGTGATTTACTACATGAGCATGTGTACTTTCACGCCGTCTTCCATCAATAGATTATTTTGAAAGTTTCAGATTTCTGACACTCAGTGTCCACTTATTTCCAGTAACACAGTCTTTATTAAAAAGCATCGTAAAACACAGTTCTGACACGCTTTCCCACACTGAACTGTCTCTCATTTTTTTAGAAAGCGGTATGCTGAAATGACTTTCCATTGTACTGACATACAGCGGTTCATCTATGATTTTATATCCCTCACTGTTTTTTACCTCTAATTGTACTGTATGGAGATTTTCTGTACCTGCAGCGTCAAACTCCAGATGATAGCCGGATTCCCGAAACTCTCTCCAGTTCTCACAGGGCACATATTTAAAGAAAGCCATAGCAAATCCCTCTTGATTCAGTTCTTTTTCATCATCAACTTCCACCTTTGCATCAAAACCATTCTGATATGTATTTATCTTTATAATATTCTGGGCTTCCTTATTTACACACGATTTGATATCGCAAAATTCTGTATAGTCTCCAAGCAGATCAAAGGTTTTTCCTTTCTCAATAAAATCAGAAAATCGTGTCAATAATGTTTTCCCATTATCACCTGCACCTTTTGTAATTAATTCTATGTTTCTCAGAAATTCATTCCGTTTTCGCTCCCATATTATCGGTGGCATACTGCGCAGTCCAAATTCTTCTACAAGAATATCTTTTAATTCTTCCAGTCGATAATTTAATGTATCTTTATCTGTATCATCAAGTTTTATACCTATCCGAGTCTTATCTATACAACCCGTAATATCATCAAAAGAGAACCCCGGCAACAAAATTCCTGTCCATTCCTGTTTCAGCGCCCAGGCTGCACCCATCTCATTCAGCGAAGCTGCACTCGCATAATAATTTTCAGAAAGAATATATATAACACGAAGTTTATTCTGCTGAAATTCATTTATCAGCCAGTCATACACCTTATTATCTAATGGAACACAATATGGCGGCATTGATGAACAGACAATTTCATCTTTTCTGAGTCCCAACACTTCCAATAAATTTACAATTTCTCTTACATACTCTGCATCTTTACTGGAGTGTGAAATAAATATCTTATGCATACCTGTTTTCATAAATATTCCTTCTTTCTCTGTACTTTTAATTTTACCATCCACCACGCCAACTAGCAAGCCGTAGAATCTTTAACAAGTCATCCGTTTCCTATAAATCCATTGTTTCTGCAAACACTTCATTATACAAAAAATATTCTCCGGAACATCTACCCATTGATAAAAAAATGACTCCGGAAAATAATTTTCTTGATTAAGAACATCGTCAAATTTCCCATCCAAACCTTCTTCATGAAGCATTTCTTTTACAATCAAAATAGTATCTGCATACATTGTTGAATCGTGTAGTCTTCCAACACTTCTTTCCATCGTAAAATCTATCATTCGTCTCTTGCCTTTACTGTTTATCCCCCAAATCCATTCAGAAAATTTTTTAGATGTCTCCGCCATTTCATGAATAGCATTAGTTGCAACCACACCTGACCACGCTTCTGACAAAGTTTTATACTGCTCGCTTCCTTTTTGTGCTTCAGCTATATATGTATAAAGACGGCTAATCAACACCGTATTTCTCTTTGCATCTATCGGAATAAAAGTTCCTAATACTGCTTCTGCCCCTGCACGAATAAACATATCTGCAACATTCACCGTTCCGCTTCCTCTCGGACTAACATGACATGCACTTAAAACCACAACTGGTGGAACCGTATAATCATTCCCGTCAGCCATCCAAAATTCATTTCCTACCATCAGTCCTGCCATGTTACTCCTTCGATCATAATAACCATGCCCTGATATATGCAAAATATCTGCATCCATGTTGTCAGCAATAAACTTTTTCAAATCAGATATTGTCAATGTTTCACCGTATGAAACTTGCAATTTCTTATTTTCTTTGCTCAATCCTTTCAACACATTGACAATGGCATCAGAGCAAGCTCTAATTCCCTGATTCTGTTCATCATTTAGTACACATTCAGCAAATGCAATTTTACATTGAGCGCCATAAAACAATTGTTTATGAGAAACATCATATTCCTTATCCAATATCTCCGTATCTGTATCATATGTGTCAAGTTCTGTTCGTGGCATGTGAAGACAGTACTCTATCGCTGGTAATATAGAGAGTAATTCTTCATCAAACAGATGCAGTCTGCCTTTATTAATTGATCTCAGTTCGGACAAATTAGGTACTTTAATAATAGGTTCTACATCTTCCATTTCCTCTTTAAACAAAATTACATATCTATAATATTTGGGAATATTGTACTTCATCTAGCATCCGCCTCTCTATATTCCAGTGGAATCAATCCACTACTATCGATTTCAAAGTATTCAAAACACGCAATGTAAATCTCAAAATTGAAATCGTAAGTGTACTTGACATTTTTGATTTTAAATTATACCTTATTTTTCATCTTACTCCTCCATCCCTCCTAATACAACATAATTTCTAACATTCACTCGACATTTATCGACATATATTCCCATGTCAATCCAGTCATCTTATAATCAGGACCACCCGTCCAACGGGTGGTTTGCTCTAGAGCGTGTCTGAAAAATAAAAGTTGCACACCCTGGGAAATGCCATGTTTTTCATGATTTTTACGGGATTAACAGCTCCGCTGTCTTATGCTTACAGGATGATCTTTGGATGGTGTTCCTCAAATGCACCCCTGGGATTTAAGGAGAGTCCGTCACACAGCCAGTGGATCTCTTTCAGAGTCACCTGACGGAGTTCGTCCGGAGTATCCGGCCAGTGGAAGGCATTACGGTCGAGCCGTTTCATCAGGATCCAGAATCCGGATCCGTCCCATTGAAGGATTTTTATAGAAGTACGCCGACGGTTGCAGAACGCAAACATGCAGCGTGAGTATGGGTCGAGGTGAAATTTTAATTTGATGATAGCCGCCAGACCATTTTTTGCTATTAAATAAACAACGGCTTAACCCAGAAATCTGCTGTTAAGCCGCATCAATTATCATAGAAGATCTGAATTTACAGAAAAAAATTCACACCGTCTATATTCCTTTCATTCGCTGCCAGTAATCCTTTCTTTTTTTTCACAATCTCACTATACTACTTCGCTTATTATACGAAAGAATCCATCAAATTACAACCTCATATAATCACAAAAAGAGCAGGACATCGACTGCCCTGCTCCTCGTATGCGCCTTATTTATGCTCTTTTTCTTCCTGCAGCTACAACTGTCATTCCAGCAAGTCCGATTGCTGCAAACATTGCAACCATCATCATGGTATTGCCTTCACCTGTTTTCGGAGAAACAGTGGATGTGTTGCTTCCGGTAGTTGTTCCTGCATTTGCTTTGTCGATTGCTGCGGCTGTCTGATTATCAACCACAAAAGCAACCGGTGAAAGGGAATTAAATGTTGCTGTAATAGTACCTTCTCCTACAGAAGATTCCAGAACTTCCCATTTACTTGCTGTAGTATCATAATGCAGAACTTCAACTTTAGAAGAAGAAGTTACACCAAGGACATCAAAAGTAATGGTAATCGGGAATTTTACATCTGCATCTCCATACAGGTAAACATCTTTTACATCTACCACGGACATTCCATCCTGATATTTGTCGCCAAGAACTTCTTTCAGTTTATCAAGAGTTTTGATAGCTTCTACTTCTTTTTTCTGCTCATCTGTCAGGTTATCAAATCTTGATTCAATTGGATCAATTTTAATTCCACCAATTGTATTACCATCTGCATCAACCGCTTTGTTGATACCCGTTACCACACCACTGGCAACTACACTTGGCTGTGCAAATGCTGTAACTGTCATAGCTACAGTCAAAACTGCACTACATAATACTGCTAAAATTTTTTTCATCTCGCATACCTCCTCATTCGTTGCGCATAAACTCTATATGTCGCTATTATAGCACTATTTTATTTCTTTGTAAAACATTTTAAGCACTAATTTTTGTAACGCATCTTCGTCCACATGAAATTCTTCATTTTTTTCTCCTGGCACAACCTTTCCCGGCACATATTCAGTCTCATCGGACAAATATGTATACGATGCCATTGCTTTGATCTGTTCTACCGATAAATCCGTCACAAGATACGGTTCCATCGTCTGATACAGAGACTCATAGCTGATCTGACTTGCTGTTTCCATTTCTTTCAGTTGAGAAAACAGTGCCGAGACAAACTGTACCTGCCGTTCCATACGTCCATTGTTGCTACCTTCCACATTTGTATCTCTACTCCGAACATACTTTTCTGCCTGAGATCCTGACAAGGTGATTTCCGCTCCCTGCTCAAAAGCAGGGTCAATGTTCGTATAATCTTCCGGAACTGTAAGTGTCACACCTCCAAGTGCATCATTAAACGTACCAATTCCCTCAATGCTCATAGAAAAATACCCTTCAATCGGCAATCCGTAAAGCAATTCTTTTACTGTTTTTTTCATTGCCCAGCAACTGTTTTCACCACCAGTTCCATACGCATACTGTGTTGCCAACTGCGCATTGATCGACGTATAATAGTTGCCTGAACTGTCATAAATATCAATACCAGTCATTGAATCCCGGGAAATCTGAAGAACCTTGCATGTCTTATCTGATTGATCCAGAGACAAAATCATAATGCAATCTGCCTGCCCCGCTGTTCCAGGAATATCACCGGTAAGCACCTGTGCATCCTTATCAATTCCCATAAACAGAATATTGGTGAGGTTCTTATTATACTGATAAGTTTTCCCCTCGTAAATTACATTATCGCCAGTGGTCTGTACCTGCTCTGTTTCTGTACTGACTGTTTTTTCTGTCTGATCTTTATATTTCCATGTCAGCCATCCAGCACCCACACCAATTACAAGACTCAAAGTTACACAGATAACTGCCTTGCCCGATATTTTTTTCTTATGTTTTTCTCTTCTATTGCTCATCTGTCAATACTGCTTCTACAATAAATCTCTGCTCTGTATTACTGTTACAAGTAGATAATGTCAGAAGTCTGTCCCCTTCATCTATATTTGTATCAATATATATATTTGACAAATTTCTGGAGTCTTTTAAGCTCTGCAAAAACTCTTCTTTTCCAGATGTTTTCGAATAATCAAAACAATTCAAAATATGTCTGTTATCATAAACTACAGCTGCAAAAACTTTATAGGTCAGAATATGTTCTGGTGTATAAATGATTACCTTCTGATGTTCTGTCATATAATCTTCGTCTGAAAATTTATGAAGTCCTGCAAACATGGAACCATTCTTCATATTATGTCCATATAAAACTGTATTAGGATCTGAAAAATCCTTTCGATTCTGACTTTCACTGTATATAGAACCAGGAAGTCCTTTCTTTTTTTCTACCGTATGATTAAGGTAATAGGTATCATCTGATTCACTTTGTAAAACCGGATAATCAATCTCTGTATTCGGAATCGTAATCCATGCATAAATATCCGGATTCTCTTTCTGGAGTTTTTCAAAATCCACCGGAATATCCGGTTTTACAGTTTCTTCCTGTGCAATATCATCTGTTTCCGTCACCTGTACTTTTTTTTCTTCTGCTTCTACAGAGTCTTTTTCTGTTTCCATATCCTGATACACTTTTTCCCGTTCTCTCTGCGAATGGATATATAAACCTCCATAAGTAAGCGCACCGACAAAAAGTATCGCAAACAGACAAAACAGCACTTTACGTCCTGTACTCATGGAACTTCACCTTCTTTATTTCCGTCTTCGTTTTTCCTTTTTAGCAAGACCTTTTTCTGCCGGGATTATAATAAGCGTAGGCGCATCCAGATAACGTTTGATATCATCTTCTGTATTAATAGTATCGTTCATCAGGTAGCCCACCACCAGAATACCACATGCAAGTACCATACCTGCCAGAATTCCCATGAGAAGATTTTTCTTGAGGCTCGGACTTACCGGTGTACTTTCCACTTCCGCCTTTTCCACTGTTGTCGGTTCATCTGATTTCATAATGTATGCCATCTGCTCAGCAGTAGCTTCTGCTACTGCATTAGCTACAAGACTTGCATCTGTCGGATCTGTACTGGTAGCTGAAATCACCAGGATACGTGTATCTGGTTTATTGCTCACAAAAAGCATCTGATTCAGATCATCTCTGGTAAATGTTTTATCACTTTCCGTTTTCAGTTTTTCAATCGCACTGTCCAATACCGGTTTACTTTTTGCAATCACTTCAAAGTCAGCTGTCAGCTCACTACCCAACTGTAGATCAGCCAGAGAAGTTACTGTCGTTGTCTTCGAAAGAATGTACAGCATTGCATTAGACTGATACTGTGGATTGATCATTGTTATTGTAACCAGCAATGCAAGTGCTCCGCAAAAAACAGTCGATAATAAAATCAGCCACCATTTTTTCAACAATACACGAGCAAGTTCCAGAAGATCTATTGTATCCTCATCGTACATATTCCCTTTCATCTTCTAGTCCTCCTTCATACTTTTATCGTGGCTATAATAATTGTAATACCGTTTATAATAATAATTATTTTTTCGAACTTCTACATTATTCATTGCAACTCCAAGAAAATTCGGATTTGCCGCCTTTAACTGTTCCAGTACGCTTTTTGTCATTTTTCTGGAATCTTTCCCCTCGGAAATAACCAAAACACTTCCATCACATCGTTTGGCAGCAACTGCCGCATCAACCACGCTTCCAAGCGGCGGTGTATCCACGATTACATAATCAAATGTCTTTTTCAATGCAATAATCAGTTCTTCAAATCTGGAATTTCCAAGAAGCTCTGTCGAATTTGTCGGGAATTTTCCCGATGGAATCACATACAAATTTTTTAAATTAGTTTCGTAAAGTGCCTCTGTAACACTTTTTTGTCCAGAAAGCACATGGCTGAGTCCAACTGATGCATTGTCTCCTTCTGCTCGAACTCTCCGCATCAGAACAGAACGGCGCATATCTGCGTCTACCAGCACAGTCTTTTTCTCAGACTCCGCAAAAGTCATAGCAAGACGTAATGAAACTGTACTTTTTCCATCTGCCGGAAGACAGCTGGTAATCACGATTGCTCTGTTATCCACACCGGTAAACTCAATATTACTTCGAAAACTACGAAATACTTCTCTTGCCTGCTGGCTCATTATTTCATCTTCGTTTATAAACAGCTTATTCACTGGTTTTTCTCCTTATCTATTGTACTTTTCCTTTTTGCTACTGTACAGTCACTTTCAGCTCTGCTTCATTGGAGCGGTTTCCATCACTATCAGTCACAAAATATATCAGATCATACTCACCAGATGTCGATGTATCTACATGTCCTTTTACTTCAATATTATTATACAGTCGCTTCTGAGTATCTTTATCGTCTGTAATTTTCTTTACATATTTCAGAACTGTAAAACTGGAATTTTTCTCTACTGTTATTTCTTCATCTGTCAATGTAATTACCGGTGCTTCCGGATTAGTCTGCGGTTCTGTTTCCTCATCCTGGACATCTGCTTCCGTATTATCTGTTGTTTCTGTAGTTGTCTCTGTCTCCTGTTCTTCCTGTACAGACTCTTCTGCTGTTTGCTGAGTCACTTCATCACTACAAGGTACTTCTCTTACTTTTTTAGCAACGTTTTTGCTGTTATCTGTTACTGCATATGTAATACTTGCCGTTGCACCATCCTCACTAACCGTTACCTGTTCTACCACAATCTGATCAGTCACATCACCGTCACGGTCATCCTGCGCAGTTACTCCTGCAAGTAAATCTGTTCTGCTCATGCTCTGGTTATATATAAATCCATCATCTGCAATTGAAATCACAGGCGGGGTCTTATCCCTGTTCATAACCAGATACAGACATGCTCCAACAGCAGCTACAGTAATTACTGCTAACAAAGCAACTAACCATTTTTTGCCTCGTCCGCTATCCATACCTCTTTCCCTTCTTGTTTTACTATTTTTCAACACCACAAGTAAACATAATAAACCCGTGGAAAATTACGCATTACTATTTTGTAATAACTTTCTTCTTTTGTCAAGCAATTTATTCAAAACCTTTCCTGATCAGCCTGTACATCTTCATCTTCCAACGCTTTCATCTGTTTTTCTGTCTGTTCCGGCACTTTTATCAGACCAAATTTCCATAAAATCGGATAGATATAAGATCTTCATTATTTTGCATTTTATTTTTTACTGATATCTGTATGTACTCACGATTGCCCTTACAGATTCCCGAATATGTTCTCCATCCTGATAAGCCTCTTTTTTCAACTCCTGCAACTGTTTCAAAAATTCTTCCCGGTCAAATTCCAGAGGCTTTCCAATGAATATCTTTTCATGCGCTGTTTTTTGTAACCCTTCTTCTGCCATCAGAAGTTCTTCGTACAATTTTTCTCCCGGGCGAAGTCCTGTATATTCAATCTTAATATCTTCATCTGGTTTGAGTCCAGACAATTTTATCAAATTTCGTGCCAGATCATCTATCCGCATAGGTTCACCCATATCCAGCACAAAAATCTCTCCACCCTTAGCATACGCTCCAGCCTGTAATACCAGAGATACTGCCTCCGGAATCGTCATAAAATATCGGATAATATTTTTATCTGTCACTGTAACGGGTCCGCCCTCCTCTATCTGCTTTCGAAACAGTGGAATCACACTTCCGTTACTTCCTAACACATTTCCAAAACGAACAGCAACAAATTCTGTTTTGCTGGTCATATTCAATGTCTGTATGATCATCTCACAGATTCTTTTAGAGGCTCCCATAATATTTGTGGGATTGACCGCTTTATCTGTAGATATCAGTATAAAACGTCTGCATCCATTTTCTGATGCCGCCTTTGCCGTATTCAGTGTTCCAAACACATTATTTTTGATTGCCTCATTGGGACTGCTTTCCATCAACGGCACATGTTTATGAGCCGCTGCATGATACACCAGTTCCGGATGATACTTTTCAAAAATACTGTTTATTCTGTGAGTATTTCTTACTGATCCGATCAGGACTACCAGATTCAGCTCCGGGTAATCTCTCTTCAGTTCCTGCTGAATATCATATACTGAATTTTCATAAATATCCACAACTATCAGCAGCGCCGGATGATGCGCAGCAATCTGTCGGCAGAGTTCACTTCCAATAGAACCACCTCCGCCGGTAATCAATACTCTTTTATTCTGTACATATTGTAATACAGATTCCAGGTTTGTCTCCACCGGATCTCTTCCCAGAAGATCCTCAATCTCAACTTCCCGCAGCTTCGCGATACTGACCTCTTCATTAATTAACTGATAAACTCCCGGAAGAATTCTTAGCTTACAGCCGCTGTCCTTGCAGCATTCCAGCAGTTCTTTTTTATCTTTTGGATGCATGGTTGGAATCGCCATGATAATTTCCTGCACTTTATAATGCTTTACCGCATTCAGGATTTCTTCCCTGCCTCCGACAATCGGAATACCGAGCAATTTTGTATTCTTTTTCTGCGGATTATCATCAATAATACAGGCTACTTTGTTGCTCAGATGATAACTGGACTGCAGTTCTTTAATAATCAGAGTTCCTGCATCCCCAGCTCCGATTACCATTGTAATAATCGGTTTTTCCAGACGATCTGTATATACTCTCTGTTTAAAAATTCGGAGCAGTCGATACGAAAACCTTCCCGCCATCATCAGTGGAAGTAAAATCAGCAGATAGAGAATATAATAAGATCTTGGAAGATGATATCCCATCATATACATTCCTACCAACTGCAACATGGACGACACAATACATGCCAGCGTAAGATTTAAAAGTTCTGTCACACTGGCGTAACGCCAGAGACTTTCGTATAAACTAAACAACGCAAATATTACCAATGTACACCCAATATTCACCGGTGTATATTGAATCATCGATTCCAGAAATACTTTTTTAATCATTCCCGGGCGAAATTCAAACCGTATCAAAAGTGCCATATATTCCGATATTCCTATTACCAGGATATCGTATAAGATGAGCAATGAAACTCTTATTCGTTTTTTAGGATTTTTTAATCCTCTTATTGTTTTTTCCCACATATTCTTTTCTCTTTTCCAGTCAATATAATAATCCACATTTTTCATAAGATATTTTAATATTACCATTCAACATGCCAAATGGCAATAATCGTCCTTTATCTTTCCCTAATACCTGGCTGCATTGGCTATCTAAAGTTCATCATTTTCCAAATATTTTCTTATTCGCTCAAACTGCGGATCTCTGAAAGAAGGCATGTTATATCGGTGCTGGAATCTTATATTCTTTTTCAATTGTTCGACACTTATCGACATTTATTCTCGTGCTCTAAGCAAAACAGGACACCCAAGATATCTCTATCTTAAAATGTCCTGTTCACTTCATAAATTCAAATCCGTTTTTTCCTGCAAAACACTATTCCATAAAATATCGTTTATCTAATTTACGATATGCTTGTATCTAAAAATTGCAATAATATATCAAACCGTCGAAAAACTGCGGCCATTGTTCGACCATCAATCTCTTTTAAGCTATCCTTGTTAAAATACAATTTCAAAATCTCAATTAACTGCGTTTCCGCTTCTTGATAAAACTCTTCTATTTTCTCTTCCAAACAGGATTTTACTTGTGTAAAATTCTCATGTGTTAATTTTTCAAGTTTGATATTTAAAGTTTTCAGCAAACGTTTTCCGACCATATAAGCCAAAAAATACTGACTGAATGGTCTTTGAGACTGTATTTCAGCATCATTACTTACACGTTTTCTACTGCTGTCACAATATCGGAAAATAATTACAGCAATAATCATCTGCGCAGCATTGAGATTTGAAAAAATCTCATCATAATATTGATCAAAAAATTCGTTTCTTTTATATTTAGCAAGATGCGGCTTTCCTCTCCAAACCGCAAAAACCGCCTCAGCTGCAACTGTTGACGGAATTACATTCGTATTTCCGTGATTATCTCTTTTCCGTTTATAAATATATCCCAAATCGTTGGCACTTATCTCCAATAATTTCTGAATTTCATCATTTGATTTTAAGTCACGAAAATCCACTGGATTTTGGCTATTGGTAGCATACGTAATATCCTGAATTATATCTTCGTCATCATTTACCTCGTATAAGCGCACCAAAATATATACTTGAGAAAAATCAACATTCGGATTTTCTTCCAATGTTTGATAAATTGTTTTACATGTCTGTCCACCATTGATAATTTGCAACTTATCTATTTTTACATTCCAATTTCGATCCTGCAAACCATTATAGCTAAATTTTTCACAAATCATTGTAATACCATTATTAAAGAAAAAGAAATTTTGTCTTTTTTCTTCGCTTAATAAGGTTGTTCCTATTTTCTCATTAATTGTATTTACACCCAAATAATGACGAATGTTTTTTTCAAGAAGTCGATCCCCAAATTCTTCCATAAGATTATAAATTTCCCGAACGGAAACTCTTCCTAAAATAACTCTTTTATAGTTAAAGTCTTCCTGAATTGCTTTCCCGGAAAAATTCAATTGAGTTTTTATTGGAACGCTTCGGTTAATATATTCCATAATATTTTTGTGCGAAAAATGCACAAAATGAACTTGCTCCTGGCGTGCAAAAGCATTATCAATATGATTTTGACCATCCTGATTCCACTTCAACCCATTATTTAACATAACGAATGTAACATACGGAATATGACCATCTAAGATAAAAGAACGAATTTCATCAACTTTCTCACGGCTTTTTTCATTTAATTGTATCGTTGCTTCCGGATCAAAAACACATTTCACTGTATTTACAGCTTTTTCCACTGCATTTGCAGGAAAATTACTTTCATTCTCAAGTTTTCTGGAATATTTCGACTGAAACAATACAACATTTAATTGAGAGTCCTGTGCTTCTGCAATATACGCAGCATCAAAGCCACCATCATTTCCGCCATCTGTTATAAACTGTACTGCCTCTGCAATATCTATATCTAGATACGCAGCCACTCCAAGTAAAAGAAATGCTTTTGATCTTTTGCGTTCCTGATCAACATCAGAAAACAATTCCGGATTATCATTCAGGATCTTGTTCACTCTCTGATCAATAATTTGTTTTGCAATATCCATCCTAACCACCTGACCTCTCTTGATCTACTTTAAAATTATAACAAATATTCACGATGACAACAAGCCACAATATCATTACACTTTTCCAATCAAAACAGGACACCCACGATATCTCTATCCCGAAGTGTCCTGTTCTCTTACTGATTTTCTACTGTTTGTCACAAATCTGTTTTGCGCTTTTATAGTTCTCCTTTCTGCTATTATTTTCACATATTCAGATTTATGAACACCATTATGATCAGTATTGATAATTTGATAATAGCTTCAACAGGTTAATTCCTATGCCATCACAATATTTGACAAATGATTCAATAGACGGATTGCCATTATAAGATTCAATTTTTGAAACCATCTGTTGTGATAAACCTGTCTTTTTTGCAATATCTTTTTGTGTCATCTTTTTTTCTTTTCGGATCTTTCTCAAACATACAGCAATATCATAAATTTCCTTCTCTATTTCATATTGCTTTTGTAACTGTGAATCAGATGTGATCTCTTTTTTTAATTCTTCTAATACACCCATATCGATGTTTCCTTTTGCCAGATAAACTGTACTATGTAAATAATTAGCCATTCTTATCATAATACACATCTGATCGCAATTTTATTCTCCATATCATGCTCTTTTACTCTCCTTTCATTATTATAGCAGTTGCCCAGAAACTATATAAATACTTTTAGGACTTTATCTGAGGGATATTAAATCCCTCAGATTCCAGTGGTAATTCTAAATTAAATAAGCTCTTTATAAATTTCAGGCTGATTTAACATCCTTTTCACTCTCTCGACAGCCGTGTGTTTATCCTGTTTTTCTGTTTTATTCTTTTGTTTATGCTCCGTTATGTAGGTTATATTAATGGAATTATCCGAATCCCTATAATAAAAAATACGAACACTTTTCTTGCGAATTTCGTATAATTTTGGCGTACTGTTTTTATCAATTGGTTTTGACAAAAAATTCTCCACCCCATCCCTTTGCATTCCCTCCAGAACAGTCAAGACAACAGGTTTTACATCACTCGAAAGCTTACTTAAAAGATTCTTACCACCGGAAGTCCTATATGTATAAACCTTATTCATATAGTACCTCCATAACTACCAGTGGTTGTATTTTGCTATATTATACCTCATCTTCCAAAATTGTCAAGCATATCATCAAGTTTCTTATCCCCGGCCTACCGTGTGCAGCAGGTCAGTGGCATAGAAGGTCAAGCCTTCTTGTATTTTTCAATTAAACACTGATGTTCTTTGCTGTTTTTATCATAATTAATCCCTACAAGCAGTATTTCACCAGTATAGTTTAAAATCGAAGATGGGTACTTTTTGTCCTTAATCTGCGTCATTGCAGTTTGTACTTTCTGGTTCCATTTCAGCTCTACAATCAATGCCGGATAATCATTTTTGTACTCTGGCTTTGGCAAAAATACGAAGTCAGCAAATCCCCGTCCTGTCGGCAATTCACGAATCGGTTTGAAATAATACTGCATTGCACTTAGATATGCAATTGCCAGCACACTACTCAGCGAATTTTCATTATGATACTGGATAACCGATACATATTCATTGTGAATTTTCTCAATTTGTGCAGCAACCTCTACGCCATCCATGTCCAATGTAGCATCGAGCAATCTTTCAGATTCTTGCTGGAAAGTCAACATTTCATTCCAAGTTTTGCTTTCGACCGCTGTTGTCAGTTCTTGACGAATTTCTTCATTTGGCACAAAAGCTGTCTTTCTGATTTCATTATAGCCAAGATAGCCAAGATGAATCATATAGGTTAGCACATCATCCTTACTCCTGATATTTACCGTATCATTCTTAAAGGTTGCTGTGTTCACTCTTACTTCTGCACCAGAAAGCATCTCAATGATAGCGGTCTTCAGACCATCATAATTCATATTGATCAGTGGAACAATCGCATCATAAGAAGCCGTCTCAGACCAATAACTCCTAAATTCGCCTCTCAGCATTACACTGACAACTGCTCTTGGATTATAAACCTGATAGTCCTTCAAAAGATATCCATCATACCATCGTTTTACTTCATCAAAGTCCCGATGATATTCTTCCGCCAACTTTTCAACTTCATCCTCAGTAAAGCCAATGTACGGTGCCAGTTCGCTTGCGCTCAACATCGTAAATTCATCAAAATTATTTAATGCCGACTGAGTTTTTTCTTTTTTGACGGGAAGGATACCAGTAAGGTATGCAAGCTGGATATACTTTGTAGGTTCTGTTCCCTTAAACAGTCCTCGCAGGAAAGTAATATAGTCGTCTTGCACTTTATTATCCGTCGCCACATCTCTGATAAGGACATCCCACTCATCAATGATAACAATGAACTTCTGCCCTGTTCTATCTTTGATTCTTGAGAGCGCATCTGGCAAACGAGATACCTCTGGTGGCAATGCTTCCGGATAAATCGCACGCAATTCGCCCAAAACTGAGTTAGTGACAAAATCAACCACATTGTCTGCTTCAACACAGTTTGCCAAAAACCACTGTATATCGATATGAATCAAATCATATTTATTCAGATGCTTCTTAAAGTTTACATCTTTGCTGATTTCCAAACCAGAGAACATTTTCTCTGAATCTGCACCTTTGCTATAATAAGCCGCAAGCATATTAGCTGCATAAGACTTTCCGAACCGGCGCGGTCGACTATTGCAAATATAAGCATCTGTCGTATCCAGAACGCTGTTTGTGTATTCAATCAGACCCGTTTTGTCAACGTAGATTTTAGAATTTAGAGCGACCTGAAACGCACTATTATCAGGGTTTACAAATCTTCCCATGCCTCTCAGACTCCTTTCTGAAGCTGTTTGATACAACTCACCTATTATGCTTTGATTTTATCATCTACTGCGGTAAATAGCAAGACCACCTATTACAAGAAGCACCACTAACCAAGCCAACGAATAATATGTAATTTTTCCCCTACTAAAATCAATTTGCTTATTCATTTTTTACCTCTTTTCTCAATCGTTTCTATTTTCTTCCAGGAATCAATCATGGCTTCACGGTCTATAGTAAATTCGTTAATTCTATACGTCAAATATATAACTATAGCAATCAAAAATACCGGACCTGCCATTTTCACAAGATCCTTAAAGTTTCTCAACTGATACGCTTTACACTCATACAAGTACAAGAAATAGCAAATCACACTCAATAGTGGACATTCATAATAATCCAGTTTAATTTTTCTTTTATCCTCATAATGTTTTCTGTTCAATTGAAGATTACATGTTTCCCATGATATTCCATTTAACTTTGGTTCTAAAAAGACTATCATATATGCTGATATCCTCGCTATTGCTTTTCTATAATATGTGATTCTGTTCATAGTCGGAATGATAATAAAAAATGGAAATAAATACAGCAATAAATTCTTGCTTTGTACAGCTATTGTAATAATGGTCCCTGTCGCTGTTACCATAAAGATCAACAGATTATTTTGCAATTCTATTTTCTTTTCTATCTCCCCATGAAGCATTTCATACTCTTTACAAATTAATTCTTTATCCATTTATATCCCCCTCATATCATCATGTTTGTTATTTTTCAAATCCGCTATCTTCCATAGACTCACGTAATTGTTTCGGAATATTGATATAATATTTTTTCTTCATATCGTTATATGTTACGCCCATCGCAATCACATATAGAACAGTCACAATAACCGACCCAATTTTATTCAATGTATCCTCATTTATATACTCACTCAAATTAACTCTGTTCACAGGAATAATATCCCATGCAATCAGCCATTCGAAAATAAGCATAATAGTGCAAACGATTGCTTCAATTATTGCTACATACATTTTCATTTTTCTTGGTTTTAAATCGTATTTCCTGCCAGTTAATTTTTTTATCTGTTTCCCACCTTTTATCTTACAACCGATCTCCAAATCTGCTGCACTTCCGGTATGTATAACCTGGACTACAATACCATCCTGTGGATCTGCATAATCGAATCCTATTTTTACGAATTCATCTTTATACTGCATTATTTCAAACTTATTTGTTTCTTCTGTTTCCTCAATAATTCTTGCATCTAAGATAATCGTGTTTGCTGTATTAGATGAGTATATTTTCAGTTCTTTTTCCGCTACCATATCAGAAAAATTTATCACTTCATTCCCAGTATTCCATATGACATAATTTGTTATCGTCAGATTATCAATATCCCTGCCTTCGTATTTCAGTTCCAGCTGCGGTATACGACTGTTCCCTTTTTCGATGATTTTGTGGGAGTTACTTATATATGAAAATTCTTTTTTCCTTTTCCCTGCAAGCCATGTGTAGATTCCAAAAACAAACGACATAATCGTACACATAGACAATATTACCCATGCATAGGGGTTGTTCATTAAAGATTTAATATCCATATTCATCCTCTGCTTCGTTTTATAGAATACGCCCGGTTCCAATTTCCTAGATCCAACACTTTTTTAAAATCAAAAAAGCTCCATCATCCTTATCTCCGTACCTTTACCACGGATACTAAGTTTGACAGAGCAACTTCTAATGTTTTGCCCATCCCAACGCCAATATCATAATCTGAATATACCAGGGTTATTACTGACAGCCAACTGTGACAGACTAAACGTTAGCGCGTCTGTTACAATTTTCAGGATCTGGTTGTAAACCACCTTATTAAAAGAGTAGCATATAAGTTTCCAAAAATCCAGCACAAATTCAATATTATTTTGATATGGTTATTGCAGAGATAATCGTTTCAACAGTACCCGAATCAATTTCAAGAGAATCCGCAATCTTTTCTTTCGAATATCCCTTTTTTAATTTTTTCCTGACTGATTTTTCAAGCAATTCCATCCTGGCATCTTTATACTCCGACCCATTCATCGCATTATAAAATTCTAATAATTTCTCTTTGTCATTAAAGATCATCCGAAATAATCGATCTTTATAAGCATCTGCTACCTTTACATTACCTATAAAATCCTCCTGTCTTTCGAGAGAAGGATCCTCTGTTTCGCTTCCTCAGAATTCTCCTCCGCTCTCCCAATCCTGGACCAATACTGCATCCCCTCAACCGCAACACTGATTAGAATACACACGTGATCCATCTGCAAACTGTCCATTATATTATATTTTATCTATTGATGATCGTTCCAGCTATCTTTGTTCCTTAAACGTAAGAACACCTGACACCTTTATTTTCAATTGTAAGAAAATTCTAATAATATCTGACGCTTTGAGTCTTGAATCTCACCTTCCTATTCTTCAGGCGCTGCATCCCTCATTTTTCCCAATAATGTCATAGCTTCTTCGTCTTCTGATTCCGTAATAGCTTGTTGTTGACAGTATATATTGTTTCGCCCTGTAGTATCGTGTAAATTAGAACAACTTTCGTTATGATTATTATAAATAGTAGTATACGGTATCTGATGCTCACCATTTACCAAGTTTTTGTCTGACTCTACTTGATTCTTTGAATCTGATACCTCTGTTTGTTCTGTTGTTTTATTATAAAATTCATTTTGTTCCAACATTCTCAGATAGGCTAATGCTCTTACACATTTTGTTTTCTTCTCAAACTGTATAATTTCTCCAATCGTCAATATAGCATAACCTAAAATCGCCACAGATGCTACTATTGTTATTAACACTAAAGTTGTTCCCGCTCCCGTAAGAGTTTTTTTATTTTTTTCTAAACTAATATTATTTATAAATGTTAAAATTGTCATTACAAGTGATAAGATTGTTATTGAAAATGTTAAAAACGAATATATTTTTATTCTCCCATTTTCTTTTTCTACATTTTCCTGTAATATGACATTCATCTGAATTCTTTCTATCTCCGATTTTTCTTTTAACATATCGGCAGCTTTATTCATATCAACAGTACACAGTTCTATATATCTGTCAGTTTCTTTTTCTATAGCCAATTTTTCTTTTTTATGCGACATATCTCCATCATCCTTTCTTTATATTAAAGTTATTTTAATACTAAATCTATTTTTATCCAAGCATACATCCATTATTGTGAATCCACACGCTTAAACCAAATCTCCTGATTTTCAATAAGATTTCCGTCTCGCGTTAGTTGAAATCTATGCTCACCATTTTCAACTCTTTCCTTACCACAGTTACTTATCGTACTATATTGGCAAATCAAAGTCGCACCGTTTATTTGGAAGCTATCATATGTATAGATTTCCGATCCTACCGTTGGAAAATAGCATCCTCTATATCCTTTCAGCCTGCCATCTGCATCTACATATAATTCCATCACTTCAGGATTCATACCTTCATTTTCATTCAATGTTTCCTCATCTACACCAAAATAATAGTAACCTTCAAAATCTTTCAGATCATATCCTCCTTGAATCTGTGCAGAATCTCCTGTTGCAGCTACAGGTGGTTCTGCTACACTATATAAATCTTTTAATGTTCTTACACATTCGTCCATTTTACGGGAAAGTACTATTGGATGAGCATAATCATTTTTTGTTCGCTCATATAAATAACCTGCCTCTTCCGATGATTGATCTAGCAAGTCAAAACTTCCCTGACTATCTATTTCAGATGCAGTCGGAAAATACAATTGATATGTCCTTGTTTTTTGAGAACGCCTTTCACCATTAACAACATAATTTATCTCTATTTCAAACGTATAAATTCCTGAATTTTCAGTGCTAAATGTAATATCAAAAAAATCCGTCTCATTCCCATTAATACTCACATGACTCAACACTGGCTCAAACACATAATTCTCATCAATATCATCTAAAGTATAATCCCCACAATAGTCCATTTTTTTATACCTTTTATCTGTATCCAGTTTCGTATGATACACATGGTCTGAAAGTTCTCCATCGCCTCCCGCATTTACGCTTCTTGCAAACATAAAGAGATTTTTTTCATATTTATAATTTAAAATATTCATCTGAATACTTTCAATTGAAACACTCTGGTTTATTTCGTTTGTAATTATAAATTCCATATATGCGGTCGGGTTTTCTTCGTTCTCTCCAATCTCATAAACCTTAGGATATAGGACCTTTTCGTCTTCCTCATATGCATATACTACTGTACAGAACATATCACTTTCAGTAATTTTTAAAGCTGGTGGATAAATAGAATACTTAAGCCACTCCGTGAAAATAATTACCCATGCTACAGCATTTAAAATTGTAATTATAGCATAAATATAATTTTTTAACTTTTTCCTTCTTATATAATCATTTAATCTCTTCTTCCAAACAACTTTCAAAACACCACTAACAATCCATGCGCTTCCCCATAACACTATCACCTTCCGATACTCTGGATATTTATTTATCATATCCACGTTAAAAAACAATCCCACTAATGTCATAACATTAATTATTATATCTACTGGATTTCTCTGTTTCGCTTTTTCCCTCATATCTGCTTAATACCTCAATAGCTTTCCTATCAAATTTACATAAAGATTATCATATTTCCACAAGTTCTTCAATGATTTTATTGAAATTTTATTTTTTCATCATATTTTTTCTTTTTTAGATCTTTCCATTATAGAATAATTTCTCCATTGTATTTTATTTTTAAATTTTTTCCGCATTTTCATTTTTTTGAAATACTATCATTTCTTTTTTCCAAATATTTGTGTTATTATATAATCAATATTTCATCGAAAAGGAGCATCCATATGAACACCCAAGCATTAAAACCTGA
>JAFEHB010000616.1_pt2 | contig 20332 bp, 12 predicted proteins | sample 9267121 | NCBI WGS metagenome assembly JAFEHB01 (sample SAMN17103336, study PRJNA684904) | human gut metagenome | isolation source: diarrhea sample from child under the age of five | host: Homo sapiens | place: South Africa: Mafikeng, Mafikeng Provincial Hospital | collected 2019-09 | reverse complement strand
GTGTATAGTAGGAATAGCTTGCGCTCTCAAACAGGGCGTCTTTTCCTGTATAATCTGTTGTGCTTTCCTGTCCTTTGTTGGTAACTGTGATACTTACTTTGGAATCATCGGTAATCTGTGTGTATTTGCTCAGATCCGTACCTGCCGGAACTTTTACCGGGAAAGTTACACCGGTGATCTCATCACCGCTTGCATCCACATGGTAAGATCCGCCTGCCAGAGAACCGGTTCTTACTTTGTTCTTGGTTGCAGAGGTAAATGCATCTACTTTGACATCATTGTTTACATCTGCTTTGTAGAACTGGTCGTATGGAATATTCATCAGAACATAGGTCTCTTTCTGAACTTTCACCAGAGCATTTATTGCTGCGTTCAGATGGCTGACCGCTTCGTCTACAGTTGCCTGGGTCTTCGGTGCTTTCAGCTCATCTTTTGCTTCCTGCAGTTCAGTCTGCATGGATGCCCAGCTGTCCGCAGTATAATCCGACTCTGTCAGCGCTTCTGCTTTCTCAATTGCTCTTTTCAGTTCGTCTGTAGTTACTTCTTCTTCTTTTTCTTTCACGATATTCTCGTCTGTTGCCTGGAACTGATAGGTTACATCCTGATATCCCAGTGCGGAAATCGTAATGGTCCAGTATCCGGTTCCATCTGTTCCTTCCGGCAAGGTGCATCTCAGTGATTTTGTCAGTCCAAGCTGAATACCACTTGTTTTATGCATCCAGTTATCCGCTGCAAATTTTGTTCCATAAGTAGCTTTTGCATTACTGTAGGTACTGTCATTGCCATAATAAGTCCAGGTTACCGCCTGCATATTAGCACCAAGATCTCCATAATCGCCTGTCAGATCTACTCTTAAAAACTCACCATAAGATCCTTTTGCTTCTTTTACTGTCAATCCCGCTGCTTCGGCAGACGGTGCGATCTTTAATATCTGATCTGCAATACCGGATTCCGTTCCTTTCTGGCGTGCAGAAAAACGGAAGCTTCCATCTGCATTCTTTGTTGCAGTTTTCAATCCGTTGGTCGCTTCTGTTACATTGGCTTTCCATCCACTGTAAGCTTGAAGTTTAATTTCTCCATAACCACCAGCCAGTTCGCCTCCATTTTCTACCACATGGTATTTCCGGCAGAATGCTTCATAATCTGCACTTGCCACTTTCACCGGCACATACTTCAGTCCTGTTACCTCATGGACTTTCAGCTTTGTAACCGTTCCGTCTGTGTCTGTGATCTCTCCTCTGTTAAATTTGATCACCTTCCCATTCGTCAGGGTAATTTCTTTTCCATCTGCTGACCAGTGGGATACTTCATAAGTTTTTCCGTTTTCTGCTTCAATGACATCTACACACTGGAAACTTCCTCTGTGCAGTCCATGGATTGCTGTTGCTCTTGTTACGGCATCGAACGCTCCTTTGTCTGCTTCGTTTCTTGTATCCAGTTCACTGGAAGAGCTGGAATCTCCGGCTGCCTGTACCCCTTCTGCGGCCCAGTACTCTGCCCATGTCATCGCCGCATAGACATATTTGTATTCTTCCTGTGCATTCTTTGTATACGTAAATTTCACTTCCGGATAACCGGTGGAAGTAACTGCGATTTCAAAAGTATCACCCTCAGCAAATGGTGTTGCATCTGTTTTCAGAGATCCGTCTTCGTTGATCACTTTCACAGCTCTACGTCCGCTTGCCGCATACGATTTTCCATTGACAGATACAGAGGTAATGTTGTTGATATAATCTGCAAATTCTTCATCGCTTGCATCTGCATTTTTTGTTATAGCCGGATTCTCATTATCGTTATTGTAAGATGCCGGTGCACTGTCGACAGACAGGATAAAGGTTGTTGTCATATCTGCATAGTTGTTATTTTTGTCAGATACTGTCAGCGTATATTTTCCTTTCTTTGCATTTTTAAATACGATTTTTCCGTTTTCCACAGTGAACTCCAGTCCAGCAATCTTGTATTTCGGTGAGAAATCTGTCGGAAGATTGGACACTGTAAGTTCTGCTTCCCCTGCAGATACTTTCGCATCTGCTACCTTTACCGTCTGACCTGCTTTTTTCGGTACATACAGATCCGCTACCGAAACTTCATAGATGCCTTTGGAAGTATAGTATGTCACTTTATTGATATGCTGTCCCATCATGCTCTTATAATGCTCAGAAGATGTCGGACAATTGTGTACTACTGAAGTAAATCCGGTACACCATGCAAGTTCTGTCACTCTCCAGATATTCTCCAGATGACGCATACCGTAATCATTGCCTTCTTTTGTACTTACAATGACACCGTAAACCTGTGTGCCACTCTGGGAAATGGTATTCTCCAGTCCGTTCAGATCCAGCTGGTAATCCCCATAAGAAGACTGTGTGGTGAGTTCCGGTGTTACTCCGGATACTGTGTTTACTGTTCCCTGTGTTTTTCCAAAGGAAAGACTTCCGTCAGCATTCAGGGTTACTTCTTTGTAATAAGACGGTGCTTCGCTCAAGGTATAATACGAATAACTTGCACTCTCAAACAGGGCATCTTTTCCCGTATATGTAGTTGTACTGGTCTGTCCTCTGTTTGTAACCGTAATATCTACAGAAGATTCATCTGTAACTTTTGTATACTTGCTCAGATCCACTCCTTCACCAACTTTTACAGGGAATGTCACACCTGTGATCTCATCACCGCTTGCATTCACATGATAAGATCCGCCTGCCAGACCGGCTGTACGAACTTTATTCTTCGTTGCTGAGGTAAATGCATCTACTTTTACACTGTTATTTACATCTGCTGCATAGAACTGATCATACGGAATGTTCATCAGGACATACGTTCCGGTTGTAACGTCCGGTTTCTCCGGCTCTGATGGTTTTGCTTCCAAAGCTGCAACTGCTGCATCCAGTGCTGTCTGGGCCGCGTCCACTGCTTCCTGGGATTCTTTTGCTTCCAGAGCCGCTTTTGCTGCTGTCAGTTTTTCCTGCATGGCTTTCCAGGAATCTGCTGTGTAATCGGCTTCGGTTTTTCCTTCTGCTGTAACGATTGCAGCTTCCAGTGCGGTAGTATCCATTTTTACTGTTGTTGATTTTTCCGGCGCAGACTGAAGAGCTGTAAGAACTGCATTTTTTATTGCAGTTGAAGTACGAGTTGCATGACTTACCGTATCTACCTGAGCAATTTTATTTTGTGTTGCGTCTTGATTTTCCAGTTTTGTCTTCATTCCGGCAACTTTAGCAGTTCCCGAATAAGCCTTATTAAAATAAGATTCATTCTCTTCATCATCTTCTTCTGAAGCATAGCCTTCCTGCGGTGTTACCTCGACTGTTTCAATCTTTCCATCTTTGACTGTTACTTTCGCAGAAACATTATAGCTGTTCCAGTAACTATCACTAACTGCCTGAGCCGTACCTTCATACGTTCCATCCGCTGCTACCTGGTCCCCGGTCACTGCAAATGCTGTTACCGGGCAAAGTTCCACTGCCATTGCTGCGGCTACCGCCATGGCCATTGCTTTGGTCCTGACTCTTTTGTTGTTCATAAACTCCTCCTTCTTTTACCATAAAATTTTATAGTAGCTTATTATGTAACTATTCAGTAGCCAATGGGGAGGTACTGAACAGTTACCTTATTATCAAGTTAGTCACTCTTTCTACTATTAGTTGATAATATTTATCATTAGTTGCGACTAACCTATAATCAAAAAAAATAGACGTTATCTCTTTTCTCAGGAATGTACCTGACAGCTGCCTCTCTCTCATGGGCCTTTATCAAGAGAGAAGTACCTGTCAGATACATTCCTTTTCGTTTATTTGTAACTGTTCAGCACCTTCCCGGTAGCTACTGAATAGTTACATTTATTTGTTCTTTCTTTCCGCTCCCGCGCCCTGACTGACTGCCGGGAGGATTTTACGGCTCACCACGCCGATCAGAATACCTGTGACCGTTCCCGCGATCATCAGCACCGGCAGGTAATAGATCAGCTTCGTATTTTCCAGCACACACATCGCAACCACGATCTGTCCGATGTTATGGGACACGCCTCCGGCAATGCTTATGCCGATCATGGAAAATCCTTTGATCCGCTTCAATAGCAGCATCACCAGAAAACTTAAAATACCCCCTGCCAGACTGTACAGGATCGACATGCCGTTTCCGAACATAAATCCCACCAGAAGCACCCGGAGGATCACCACCAGTAGCACTTCCATCGGTGCCAGGATATACAGCCCGGTGACTGTCACCAGATTGGCAACTCCTAATTTAATTCCCGGTACTCCCAGGTTGATGGGAATCAGGCTTTCCACATAACTGAAGATCATCGCCAGAGCCACAAGCATCGCACCGCTCGATACTCTCCGGCTGATGCTGGTCAGACTGCGTTCCCTGCATCCATTTTTCTGCTGTTCCTGTTTTTTCATCTTCTCGTTTCCTTTCGGAGTATGTTGCTCGTAACTCTTCCACGACTTCACAGTTAACTTCTGAATCATTACGATTTCTCATCTTTCTTTCACTTCGCAATCGTATCCGGCACCAGCTCATCATCTGCCGCCTTACTGTCCGTATCATTCTGACGGATCACTTCCACCACCAGTTTATGGGGCAGACATACGATGGTCTGTTTCTGACCGCTGATCCTGCCCTGCTCCTTGCAGTAGCCATCCGGGCAGTCCGCTTCTTCCATATATGCCTGTCCGTCCTCGATGCGGATCACATTGTGAAATTCTCCTTCAGTAACTTCGATCGTCTGATCTTTCTCCAGCGAATAAGTTCCATAGATTTCCCCGTTCACGGTAATCTGTACCTGATCCCCCTTCGTCTCTCCGGTTACATGCATCACCAGAAGCATTACCAGAGCCATCAGCACGATCCCTCCTGCCAGCAGGATATCTCTTTTTTTCATATCTGCTCCTTATCTGTCATTTTTGAAAAGCGCAGATCTTACAGTCCCAGCCACAGACAGATCCCAAGCAGGATCAGTGCACGCAGAATCGTAAACCAGAACTCATTTCCTTTGAGCTTCCGGATTCCGCAGTGAATGTGCTTCTGTGGACAGATATCGATACACTTCTGACACTGGAAGCAATCACCGCTGACAGCCCAGTCACCATCCGACGGAAGGCCGATCTGAGACGGGCAGGTCTTCGTACATGCTTTACATCCTTTTCTGCAGTTTTCTCTCGTTCTGTGAAGGGAGAAAAACGGCAGTACCGGAAGCAGGGAAAATACTGCTCCCATGGGGCAGAAGAACCGGCAAAAGAATCTTTCCTGTACACACATGCCAGCCATCAGAAGGAGCAGGATCACAAGACCGATCCCATATCCTCCCAGACGGAAGTTCCCTGCGTGGATCATGGAAAATACATCCCACGGGCTGGTTCCCTGTGCTTTTCCATATACTCCAGAATAACACAGAAGGACAATCAGCAACAGTACCAAATATTTCATATAACCTAAAATCCAGACTGCCTTTTCCGGAATCTTCACCGGTTTCTTTTTCCGTTTTTTGCATACTTTTGTATACAGCGCATGCAGTGCGTCTCCAAACGCGCCAAACGCGCAGACAAATCCGCAGAAGAATCTGCCGAATACCATAGTGTAGAGACAAATCACCAGAAGCACTGTCACAAACGATGTCATAGCAACCTTCTCATCTGCTCCTATCTGGGTAAAAATGTATTTTACCCCCGCAAATGCTGCGGTATAGACAGATGGAATAAATATAAAATAAAGAAGCTGAATCAATGCCCGCAGCCAGGTATGTATTTTTTTTCTTTCTTTCGCTGTTAGATTATGTATATCCATAATTGCTGTCTTAATCCTCCTGGTTTGCTGCTTCTTCCAGTGCCTGTGCCACCGCTTCTTTGATACCGGTGGAACTGAAGGTTGCGCCGCTGATGGTATCTACCTCTGCACTCTGTGCTTCAAGGATTGTCGGAATAATATCCTCTGCCATAGAAAGATAAGCGCCATCCTCTTTTTCCGCCGATGCGATATTAATCTCAGAAATCATTCCATTCTCAACAATCACTTCCACATCCACCGGTCCGCCAAATCCCTGTGCTTCTCCGGTATAGGTTCCGTCTTTATAAGCACCGTCTGTGATTGTGCCTTCCTTTGCTGCATCGACCGACTGTTCCTGTTCCAGTTCCGCCTGCTGCTCTCTGAGCTGTTCTTCTGCCTGTTCTCTTTTGTCGAGTACCGTGTTATATCCGTTCAGGCAGACAACGACAGCCACCACACTGATCGCTCTGGTCAAAAATTCTCCCATTGTCCGTTCTCTTTTCTTTCTTGTTTCATAGGTATTCCGTGCTTTCACAGTTACCTGCTGAATAGCTACTTTGTTTCTTACTGCCGTTTTGCATTATTGAATGCCTGCTGACATGCATCGATAATTGCCTGGGATGTACAGGTTGCTCTGGATACTGTATCAATACCATCCAGATTACCTTTTTCCGTAATCTGTTTTACCACACCCGTCTTGCTTGATGTTCCGTTGACCGCTTTATTAATGTAGCTGTCGTTACCGGATCCTCCGTCTCCATACACATTATCAATTTTTATAATCTTATCATCTTGAATCGTCACCTGTGCAAACAGATTATATGCTTCAAAATCCATATCCGCATCCGGCAGACAAAGCACCGTCACCGGATATACACCATCTATATAGGTGCTTTCCGGCGGCAGATCCGGTTCCGGATCCTCATTGGTCCCATCGGAAATCCGCAGCTCTGCAATTGCCTGATTCAACTGGGCTGCTGCCTCATCAAGCTGTGCCTGCTCTGTCGCATTCTTCAGCGCTTTTCTTGCATCTTTCAGACGAACTTTTACAACTGCCCAGCTTGCAGAAGTGTAGTCACCGCCATTCAGTTCATTGACCGCATCGATTACTTTTTCTACTTCCCCGGTATTTAACTGCACTCCATTGTTATCATCAGCAGTGTCTGTCTCTCCGTTGGTGACACGTTTTGCTTCTTCCAACGCATTCTTCACCGCCTGGATCAGTCCCTTGGAACTATAAGTAGCGCCTGATACGGTATCTACCTCTGTACTCTGTTTTTTCATCATCTGTGTGACCACATCCATGGCACGGCCGAAGAACGCATCGTCATCCTCTTCTCCGATGACCAGAACTGCCTTCAGTGTCTTATCCTGGATCACGATGGCAACGGTAATATCGCCGTTATATCCTTCTGCGGTTCCGTAGTAGACGCCATCGTTATACGGGAGTGTTCCTGTAACCGCTGTTGTATTATTCTCTGTATTTTCTTTGTTTACCGTGTTTGTTCCGTCAGAACCGGAGTTGCCTCCGTTATCCGCAGCTACCGTCTCTGTCGCTGCTGCCTGGCTCAGTGCATTCCGCACCGCCTTAATGATTCCGTTGGAACTGAAGGTTGCACCGGATACCGTATCAATACCATTAGTACTCTGTGCCCCCAGGATCTGATTGATCACCCCGGAAGCTTTCTGGATATATTCACTTCCATCATTGGTCTCCACGATCTGAATATTACTGATCTTTCCACCGCTGATCACAACTTCTACCTTCAGATTTCCGGCAAATCCTGTTCCGGTTCCGTAATAGGTTCCGTCTTTATAAGCTGCCGGCTCCTGTACACTTCCCGCCGCTTCCGGCGTTGACTGATTCTGGCTTGCGGAAGTTCCCTCCTGTGAAGAGCCCGTCGTACCACTGTCTTTTTCTCCTGTCAGTGCATTTTTCACCGCACTGATAATTCCTTTGGAACTATAGGTTGCACCGGATACCGTATCTACCTTTGTACTCTGCTTTTTAATAATCTGATCAATCAGACCTTTCGCCCGTCCGAAAAATGGTTCGTCATCAGAAGCACTTAAAATCTCGATGGATGTGATCTGTTTGTCTTTGATCGTAACCGCTACCGTGATATTTCCCCGATATCCGGTTCCACTCCCCTGATACACACCATCTTCCAGATCAAAGGAACCCTTTGCCTGTTCCTCTTCTTCTGCCGCTTCATCCTCTTTTGTTTCTTCTTCCGTGCTGGTCTTTACCACCGGTACTTCATCCTCCTGCTCCTGTGTATCCTCCACAGACGCTTTCGTCTCGTAAACCGGCACTTTATATCCATATAAAGATCCTGCCACACATGCCGCCACAACCGCAGCGGAAACAACCGGGGCAAAGGGTTTGCATTTTTCCAGCATTTCTCTGATGTCCATCTGCTTTCTCTCCTTTGTTTTCGAGTATTTTTATGTACTGACTTTGTAACTGTTCAGCGGCTTCCCGGTGGCGAGCCAAAATGCATCTAAACATCTTCTGTGATCGCATTTGTACTTGTACGTTTAGGGATTTTCGCATAGCTTTTATTTATGAATCACTGTTACATCCATATCCGTAGTCAGACTGTCGGCGATTCCTTCTGTCACATACAGTTTTCCGTCTGCCGTTTCCATAATTGTTTCGAATTCATCGCTGTTTTTCCGCCAGAACTGTGCTGCTTTTTCTTCTCCCATAATAAACAGGGAAGTCGAAAGACCATCCGCAAGGGTTCCGTCATCGCTGACGATCGTTACAGAGATCAGCCCGCTGTCTGCCGGATATCCGGTAGCCGGATCAATAATATGATGATATGTCACGCCATCTTCCTCAAAATAACGTTCATAACCACCGGATGTGATCACCGCCTGATTTTCAATCTCCAGAATACCGAGATAATCTTTCGTATCATCCGGACTCTGGATCGCTACTCTCCATTTGCTGCCATCTGTTTTACATCCCAGAGCCTGTACATTACCCCCGAGATTTACCAACCCGCTTGTCACACCACAATCCTGATAGATCTGCATGATCTGAGCAGAGGTATATCCCTTTGCGATCCCACCCAGATCGATCTCCATGCCATCCCGGTCAAAAGAGATTTTTCTTGTGTCTTTGTCGTAATTCACTTTGGACGCATCGGCAAGTATCAGTTTCTCCTTCAGTGTATCCTTGTCAGGCACATGATATTCCTGCGTTGGAAATCCCCATGCCTGCATCACCGGGTAAATCGCAATATCAAAAGCACCATCTGTCTTCTTGTACAGTTCCAGTGCCCGCTCCACCAGATATCCGCCATCCTCAGAAAGTGTTGCCTCTCCTTTCTGATTCAGCTGATAGATCTCACTGTTCTCATCTCCGGTGGAGAGAAGGGCATCAAGAGCTTCCACACTCTCTGCCGCCTTGTCAACTGCCTCCTGAGCATGCTCCCCATATGCAGTCAGTGTCATATAGGTGTCCATAGCAAAGAGATCTCGGGACACTTCTGCATCCTGACTCTCGTCGTCACCCGATGCTTCCGTTCCTGAACTCTCTGTTTTCTCTGTATCCTGCCCAGTGCCCTGTTCAGATACCTGGGCAAGGGTTTCCTGATTCGTTGTATTATTCGCCTCTTCCTTCGTTGTCTTACCACATCCGCTGATCACAAACACAGGGATCAGACAGACGATCAATGCCTTTTTTAAGTTCATTCGCCAACCTCTTATTAGTCCTTTCTAACTTTCGATAGTATATACTTTGTTTCGTTTCATTGTCAATTCTTGATTTTCTTATTGCACTTATTTTCTCATTATTTTATAAAATATATAAATTTTCTGCAACCAGAATAGCACACATCCGCAGTTCCTGCTCACAACATGATATATCAGAAAAACCTTCGAATCGGACTTCTTTATCTTACATCCATTCGAAGATTATCTCAATTATTCTTCTTTATTCCTCTTTAATTTTAACAGTTCCTCCGGAATCTTATACTCTTTATAATAATACTCCCGGTCATGGCCGTTGATCTCGCGCAGTACCCGGCACGGATTGCCAAATTTCTCCATTTTCGGCCGATAGTATCTATCGTGTTTATTTCGTCATTTTATACAATTCCTTCACACTTTACCAGTGCAATACGCCATAATATCAGTTTCCTTTTCTTTATTTTTCCATGGGACCGTTGCATATTTCCCAGTTTTTAAACATGTTTTTTCTATTATTCTATGTATTATTACTTTCATCTGTTATAATGATATATAGAATAAAATTGATTTTACAGTAACTATTCAACAGCCACTGTGAAGGTGCTGAACAGTCACATTTTACTTACTTTACTTACATTGGGAGGCTTGCAGACATGAATAAAAAAAGCGTTGTACCTACACCGGCTATACATCCGGCTCAGTCCGATCCTTCTCCCGCACGACGGAATACTGAAGTCTCCGCCCAGATTACACTATCGGATTCTATTTTAACCGGAGCGGTTGTAGAATATCGAAAGGCAGGGTATCGTTTTATTCGGCACATGCATACAAGTATCGAGATCTATCGAATACTTTCCGGGGAATGCTATATGGATATCCAATCGGAGACCATTCATTGCACCGAAGGTGATTTTATTATGATCCTTCCGGATGTTGTACACTCTTTCTATCTGAATGATACTTCAGACTGCGAATTCCAGCATATTCATTATGACCCTGATATGTTTTCCACTGTTGTGCTTGAAGATGATGGAATTGTCCCGATTACCTTGCTTCATGCTATCCTGTTTTCTTCGCATTTTTATTACAGGCTCAGATCGGATACTGTGATAGATGGTCATATTCAGAAGCTCATTGACCTGAATGCTTCTTGTGAAAGTCTGTTTACAGCTGCCAATCTTAATGTTTCCATGATGAATCTGATGCTTTATATTCTGGATCATACGAATCCGGTGCACGAATACACAGACCCACAGCTGAAAAACAGTTATGTAGCCTATGCACTGAATTATATTCACGGACATTTTAACACCAAAATCCTGCAGGAAGATATTGCCCGGCAATTACAGATCTCAGTCCGCTATCTGAGTAAGCTGTTCAAGAGCTATATGGGAGTTACACTATCAAACTACATTAATATCTACCGCATCAACCGATCCATCCGACTAATGCAGACTACTGATTTGACACTGACGGAGATTGCTCTGCAAGTCGGATTTACAGACTCCCAGCATTACTCGAAGGTGTTTATGAGTATCATCAATGAGACACCCTCCCAGTACAGGAAGGCCATCTAAAAAATAATGCCACCGGATATCCGGTGGCATTATTTTTACGCTTTGCTGCCAGTATGTTCTATTTCTAACATACAGGTATTCTTTTTCTTTCTCTGCAGACTCTCTTCCAGATCATACCCCATCTGTTCGCTTCTCCAGTTTATGGATTCTTTACACAAACAGAAAGCCCCAAAAGCACAAGCCAAAAATATCATGGTTGTTAAAATAATTATCAATGCAAACATGTTTACTCCATCTCTTTTCTATTTGCCAAATAATCCAAAACCGTTCGGATGCAAATCTGAGTTCTGCATCCGAAACGATCGGTTAACGCCTGCTTAATCCTCTCTTTTACGTTTTACAACGACAGTTCCTGCAACCGCAGATGCTGCCAAGGTAAATAACCAGGCTGCTGCATTGGCTGTATCACCCGTTTTTGCAGCTCTGGCTGTAGATGTGCTGCCTGTGGTTGCTCCACCTGCATTGGTGCTTCCTGTGTTGGTATTACCGGAAGGTGCTGCAGGTTTTGCGCCTGACTGTGGTGTAGTACTCGGGGTTGGTGTTGTAGTTGGGGTTGGTGTTACAGGTCCCGGAGTAGGAGTCGGATCTTTCTTGGGATCTTCCTTCTTTCCATCGTCCTGTTTTCCATCATCCTGTTTTCCGTCATCTTTTTTGCCGTCATCCTTCTTGCCATCGTCTTTTGCTTTCAGTTCATCGAAAGCTTTTTTGATTTCGGCATTTGCTTTTTCTACCTCTTCCTGAGTTACATTGTCACCATTCAGTACTTCCTGATACTTCTTGTAGACTTCCTCCAGATTTTTCAGAGATTCCTCTGTATAGTTTCCTTTGTTTTCCAGAACTTTGTCTACATCTTTTGCGGTTTCCTGCAGTTTTTCTTTATCTGCCTTTGTTATAAATGTATCTTCTACTTCTTCTGTTCTGTCAGATTCTATTCCATCTACATCTACTACTGTTACGGCTACATTGTATCTGGTTCCTACCTTAAGGCCAGTCAACTTGTACTCTGTTCCTTCTATAGGTAATTCATTCTGTTTTTTATCATCCAGATATACATTGTATCCAGGTGCCATCGCTCTTTCTGCAGCCGGTTCCCAGGTAACAATTGCTGTGGTATGTGTAATTTCAGATACTTTTACATTAGTAGGAGCGGATGGTTTTTCCGGGGCAGGTTCCTCGTTTTTAAGTGTTGTAAATGTGAAGGCTGCAGATCTTCCTGATTCATTTCCAGCTGCATCCACTGCACTTACTGTTACTGTGTATTCTGTCTCCGGAGTAAGGCCTGTCAGTTCAAGTTCTAAACCTTCCACCAGCTTGTCCGTATTTACTTTTGTTTCATCTACATATACATTATATCCGGCTACTCCTACATTATCTGCAGATGCTGTCCAGGTAATCTTTGCTCCTGTCTGTGTCACGTCTGATGCTGTTACACCTGCCGGTACAGATGGTGCTTCATTATCTTTCTCTTCTTCCGCCTCTAATGTTGTAAATGTAGCTGCTTCAGATCTTGCGGATTCGTTTTCTGCTGCATCCACTGCACTTACTGTTACTGTATATTCTGTATTTGCTGTAAGTCCGGTTAAATCATATTCTGTAACCGTTACAGGTGAAGTGTTTACTTTGGATTCACCCAGATATACGTTATATCCGGCTACTCCTACATTATCTGTAGATGCCGTCCAGGTAATCTTTGCTCCTGTCTGTGTCACGTCTGATGCTGCTACACCTGCCGGTACAGATGGTGCTTCGGTATCCTGTGTTTTTGATGTTGTAAATGTAGCTGCTTCAGATCTCTCAGATTCATTTTCTGCTGCATCCACCGCAGTTACTTTTACTGAATAATTTGTCTCTTCTGTAAGAGCAGTTAAATCATATTCGGTAGTTGTTATAAGTGTTTCATTTATTTTTTTCTCATTTAAGTATACGTTATATCCAACTACCGCTACATTGTCTGTTGCTTCGTTCCAGGTAACTTTTGCTGTTGTTGTTGTAACATCTGTTACTACTACATTTGTCGGTGCTGATGGTGCTTCTGTATCTGCTGCATTTTTTGTTGTAAATGTATATACAGTTCCTTCTGAAACATTACCGGCTGCATCAACTGCTTTTACAGTTACTTTATATTCTGTTCCTGCTGTAAGACTTTCCAGTGCATATTCTGTTCCTGTTACAAGTGTCTCTCCGTTTACAGGAGTTTCAGAATCATTTACGTATACATTGTATCCTGCCACGCCTACATTATCTGTAGATGCTGTCCAGGTAACTTTTGCTGTTGTTGTTGTAATATCTGTTGCTGTTACCTCTGATGGTGCTGTCGGTACTTCTGTATCAGCTGCAGCTTTATCTACATAAGTGATGATTGGGGTAACGTGAACGGATGGTTTGCTTGGGTTATCATTACACTTAGTTACCACACGAATCATGTCGCCACGGCTTACTGCGATTTCTTCAGGCTGTTCCCAGTTTCCAACTTTCTGTCTACTGGTTTCAAGTGTTAAGCTCTTCTTTTCTTCACCATTCACATAAAGACTCAAGGTGACTGTTCCATTTTGGTTCGAAGACTGGCGAAGATATGGCTCGTCATCTCTGACTTTGAATGATACGGTTCCACTCTTCGGTACTCTATATGCCATTGCTGTAGAAATATCTGTGCGCGGCGGTGCGGAAAGCAGACCATGAACTGTTGGATCAGTTGTTGTATTTGTGTTCTGTGGTGCATCAATACCAGGACCATAATATGTATGAGTCGCCCAGTTTGGCCATCCGTCCGAATCGATAGTTGTCATATTGGTCCAGTCACTGGAGCTGTCCTTTATCTGTCCGAACCATACATTTCCCTGCTGTCCTCTTACAAAATCAAACGTCCAGTTGTATTCGTTTTTCTGTGTGATCGCAAAATCATTTGTTGTGCCGTCTTCCGCAGTGATGCGAAGTGTCATTCCGGCTGCAACTGCATCGCTATCTGCCAGTTCTGCTCCACCGTTTAATACGGATACTGTTGCTGTGTCTGCTACAGTGATATTCGCCTTCATTTCCTTTACTGTTGTCAGGTTTTTCTCTGTGTAAGGAACACGTACTTCTGTTCCCTTAACTTCATAGAAACATCCCTTCAGTTCTTTATCCGAACTTGCAACTACCGTGTAGGTTACACTATCCATTCCTTCATAAGAAAGAGTGATCGTTGCTCCTCCTTTTACGATGTCAGTTGCCGTAAGTTCTGTCTCACCCTCTTTAATAGTAATTGTAACACCTGTGTCTACGATAACATTCTCAAGGAAATCTTTTACTGTTGTATTTTTCGGAAGATCGCTTACATTTGTTCCGGTAACCGTATATACGTTAGATCTCAGTACAAGTGCTGCCACTGCATCACTTTCTGCTGCTCCGATCTCCGGTACTGCTGTAATCTTGTGACCGAAGAAGTCATGATCGATGGTATAACCATTTCTGTCAACTACGACTTTACCGGCATTGATTGCAGGAGAGTTTTCTGCAAGCTTGTATCCGTCAAATACTGTTGCAGCGGTTGGATCTTCATGTTTTCTTGCACTATTGTCTTCTGCTACTGCTCTCGGACCGGAACCTGGATCAACAAGTACTTTTGTGTTTGTGTTTGCGTCTACTTTTACAGCAGCTGCATCGTTCGGAAGGTTCGTTATATTGTAATATAAATTATTGCTGTAAGTCTTATTCCCTGCATTTTCAGGATTCCAATCTCTTACTTTAACTGGTGTTTTATTTGCAAAATAGAAAATATTATTTTCCATATCTACCGGACCATTATTCCGGTGAACTGTACTCCAGATTGTATCAAGACCTTCTTTGATATAGAATGTGTTGTTGTAAACCTGACAGTTCCCTGTATTACCTGCCGGATCCAGAGGACCCATATCTTCATACTGGCTGATATTATAACGGAATGTATTGTTGATGGACTCCGGACCACAGAACATGATGGTACTTGCTGTATTGCCATGACTGTAGTTGTACTGATAGTTTGTTCCATCACCATAGTCAGCATCCCATGGCTGTCCATCGCCGTTACCATTGGAGGCATTTAATGTTCTGAAGCACTCATTGTACTGGAAGATTGCATTTTTACACTTCCATGGCCAGATACCTGCTGCCACTCGTCCTGCACCAACGCCCTGTGCACCGTTTACATTACCATTTGCATCAAGACTCGGCTGATTCTTTGAGTAGTCTGTTGTATTAATCTGTTCAGCCGCATTCTCTGACACATTGTACTGAACCAGTGGTCTGTCCAGATACATGGTTGTGATGGCATCTCCACCTACATGGTTCAGATAGTTGTTCTCGATCACAACATTGGATGAACCATATTTTGCCATTGTTGCATCTGATAATGCACCTGTTGTGAATTGTCCCCACTGATAGGTATATCCGACTGCAATTCCCCAACGGTTTACTTTATTCAGAGAACAGTTCGTGATCTTAACATCATTGTATCTTGCAATTCCGGTTTCTCCTTCGTTTGTTGGTTTTGCAACGATGAAGTAAATACCACCGTTTGTCATATGTTTGTTATATACGTTACCTGTCACATCATGGATATAGAGATCGTTCAGTACGATATGGTCTACTGTTCCATTATCCTTCGCAACGCCGGCAACACCTGTTCTGTCCATTGCATATGCATCGTTGTACTCTTTATCTTTCTCGGTATCTGTTGCACTGTTTCTGTCGTTGGTCAGCTCCAGACCTTCAATCTCGATATACTCCGTGTCTTCAATCAGGATACTGGAAGATACGGTACCTTTCCACTTATGATTCTGATTATCCAGTGGAGTTCCATAATTCAGTTCCCACTGACCATGACCGTTTGTATTGATCTGCGGCCTGTTTCCCTCGCCATAAGCAGATATTCTTACCGGTGCTTCTGCAGTACCGCTATCCTCTTTTGTAAACTTAAGAGCCTGATCCTCAAACACAGATCCTTTTTTCAGAAGAACTGTATCTCCCGGCTCAAGGTTCAGTTCATTTACTTTGTCAAGTGTCTGGAACGCCTTGTTTTCTGCTGTTCCATCATTGCTATCTTTTCCCCCATTGGAATCAACATAATATGTTGTTCCGGTTGCGGTATTTCCCTCAGCCTTAACAGATACTGCAGGCATCATTGATGCGACTGTTGTTCCTGCAAGCAGAAGTGCTAACGTACCGCTCATCCATCTTTTCTTCATACCTTTTCTCCTTCCGTTATTGTATATTCTTCAAGGTGAACCGGTTCACATCTTTCATGTTTCCTTCCACCTGAGAATCGGTTTCATACTGCGTGATCATATCGTCATATTTTTGTTCACGCAGTTCTCTTTCGACTGCTATTCTTGCTGTTTCCAGGTCAGCGTTTTCTTCACTGCCTCCAAATATCCAGTCGCGACTCCGGTAGTGCCGAAGAACCTCGTCTTCCGTCAGTTGCATACCCTCCCGTGAGGTATCGTTACAGTATTTTTCCTTCAGAGTACTGAGCTCATAGTCCAGATACAGCTGAAACGTATACTCTTTCAGTCCGTAGATCACTTCGCCTTTTTTTACTTTCTCGCCCCGCTCCGCATTACCATCCTTCCAGCGTTTTTCCAGAGCCTCATAGCTGCTGTCTGCTACATCTCCGTTTTCTTCGGCAAGATCATATACTGCATGGATGTATTTTAACTGTTCTACTGTATTCCGGGTGAGGATCTCATAGCCGTATTGTCCGTCGTATTGTTTTTCCCAGAAATCCGTTCCGTATACGGCATCATAATCCTGTTGAATCTGCATCTTGGTATCGTATTCCACGGAATTCATGCAGTTCACATACTCTTCTTTACTGATTGGATCCCCGGCTACAGTCAGATCGAATCGATTGGCACACTTGTATATGACGACTCCGCCGGCAATTCCTGCAACTGCAATCACCGCTATGACAGCTCCGATCTTCATAAGCTGTTTTTTTCGATTCTTCATTATCTACCTCCTTCCGGCAATGTATCCTGTTCCGTCTGCATACAGACTGTCTCAGGCTCTTTTGTTCTAATTATAACGATTCGTTTTTTTATCGGCTCGTTCTTTTGTGTTGATTCCATCATTTATTTTGTCAAATTCGGAACTACAATAAAATGCCACGTTAAAGCGGAATAGATTATTGAACAAAAAAAGAGCCATATCTTTTTCAGATATGACTCTCATAATTGTTACTATTGTTCTGATTACAGCACACGGCGAACTGCAACGATCGGTCTGTACGCAGCGTTTCCGCTAATCTTAATACCGTCTTTTGCGTTACTTGCATGTACGATCTGTCCACCGCCCATGTAGATTGCTACATGACCTGCGTAACAGATAATATCTCCAGGCATTGCCTCAGAGTAAGAAACTGCACGACCACAGCCTGCCATTGCTCCGGAAGAATGCGGAAGGGATACACCAAACTTTGCATATATACTCATGATAAATCCGGAACAGTCAGCACCGTTTGTCAGGCTTGTACCACCCCATACATATGGATTGCCTACGAACTGGCACGCGTAATTAACAACGGACTGTCCTGTCGGGTTATATGATACGCTGCTGCCTGAGCTTCCTGATGAACTGGAAGAAGAACTTCCGTTGTCCTTGGATGTTGCTGCACTTGAGCTGCTGCCTGTATTGTTGCTGCTTGCATTGTTACTGCTTGTATTGCTATTAGATTTATTGCTCGTTGAAGAACCGGAACCTGTATTACTGCCGGAAGCAGAGGAAGATTTCTTGCTTGCTTCTGCTGCTTTCTTTGCTGCCTCATCTGCTGCTTTTTTGTTTGCTTCTTCCTGTGCTTTCTTTGCAGCTTCTTCTGCAGCTGCCTTCTTAGCTGCTTCCTCGGCCGCTTTTCTTGCTGCCTCTTCCGCTGCTTTTTTCTCTTCTTCTTCAATTTTCTGAATCTCAGCATTCTGCTGACGAATCAGTTCCGTGTACTGTGCAGCCTGGTTCTGCGCCTGTGCGATCTGTGCATCATAATCACTGGAAGTTGCTTTCTTTTCTTCCAGCTGGGTCTGCATACTCGCCTGACGATTCTGATACTCCTGGTTCATCTCTTCCAGTTCTGCTTTCTCACTGTCCAGCTGATCCCCAAGGTCTTTTACCTGCTGTACAGTCTCTTTGAACTCTTCCAGACTGTTTCTGTCACTGTCATACATCTGCTGTACATATTCTGCCTGGTTCAGAAGACTGGTAAAGTCCGATGCCTGGAACAGCATTTGTGCCCATGCATCATCTCCACCCTTTTCATACAGATACTGGATTCTCTTCTTCATGGCTTCATACTGTTTCTGTTTATTTTCTTCTGCCACTGCCAGATCTGCTTTGGTCTGCTCGATCTGCGCTTCTTTATCGGATAACTCACCATCCAGAATCTCAATCTCAACCATAATATTTACCAGATCAGAATCCAGCTGATCGATCTCAGCGGAAAGTGTCTGTTTCTGGTCTTCCAGATTATTGATTTTGGACTCCTGTGCTGCAAGCTGACTCTGTGCTGCTGCCTTATCCTGTTTTAACTGATCTTTTCTGGATGCAGCGCCTGCAGGTACTGCCTGTGAAATTGTCAGCATTAATCCTAATGTTAAACAAAGGATTCTTTTTTTCATACATTTCTCCTTTTATGGTTTTACATTGTGTTATATACTCTCGTAATATTTACGAAATATTCTCTTTACATTCCTTAACATATTAACACAAAACCTTTTTTCCTGCAACCCCTCTATGCTAAACTCATTTCAATTCATAGAATCTAAAGTTCATTTACTGGTAACTGTTCAGTACCTTCACAGTTACGAGCCAAAATGCATTTAAAATCACCTTCGGTGATGGCATTTTGGCTTGTATGTCTCGGGATTTTGGCATATTCATGCCAAAACACCTTGCGGTACAGTGGCTACTGAATAATTACATTTACTGTTTCCCTGATTCAGAAAAGACGTTAATCATTCGTTGTTGGCATAGTTACATCAGACAAAGAAAAAAGATGGTTGTCGTCAGCCATCTTTTTTCTTTGTAATTTTCTTATTGCGGTCCAATCAATTTTTCAAGTACCTGTGCTGCCGTCATATTACGCAGTCCATCCGGATCTCTCATACTGCTGGAGGACCAATGGAAACGGTCTACGTTATTCACATATGCTTTACTTGCGATACACAGATTATATTTGCCGGCTGCATCTGAATAATATTTCTTCATATATGCATTTGCCAGTTTTACAGCCTCACTGTTCGTGCTTCCTGCTGTATTGACCGTACCGCTGATCTGAACTACCGGTGGCGTCGCATGAACGATCACCAGACTTCCATCCGAACACATGCCAAGAACAACCCACACATGACCGGTCATACTTACCACGTCACCAGGTGTAAATGTTCCACCGGAAACTTTTCCGTGCGATCCAAAACCTTTGTTGGTCAGATAAGCCGGAAATCCGGTAGATGTTGAACTGTATGCCGTTTCTTTCTGATTTGATTTCGTATTATATGTATTGTAGACAGCCCAGCTGACCAGACCGGAACAGTCCAGACCATTCTGATACTCATATCGATGTTTCGTATAATTATACGAAGCTCCCTGCTGGTTATAGAACTGTTTCCACTTCGGGTTCATACCGATACGTAGTCCGTCTCCGTCTGTCCAGGCGTCATGACCGCCACCCCATACATACAGGGTGTTACCTACCGGCTGAATCATTGTTTTCAAAAACTTGGTCAGAGTCCCAATCGTCTGACTTTCTGTTCTCGATGCTTTTCCATCTGCTCCGATTTCAACACCGCCGATGACTGTACTTACCGCCATGGCTCCACTGCTGTAAAAATAATACTCTGAACCGTCAATATTCTGCCAGTCCGTCAGCATGGCACCGCTGCCGTTCATATAATATTTACTTCCACCAACGGTTGTCCAGCCTGTTGCCATCTTACCGGTCGTCGGATTCAGATAATACCAGGTACCTCCGTTTTTCTGCCAGCCTGTCAGCATGGCACCGCTGCCGTTCATATAATACCAGTCACTGCCCAGTTGCAGCCAGCCTACTACCATGGCCCCATCCTGATTCATGTAATATCGGGTTCCTCCAATAGTTGTCCAGCCCGTTGCCATATCGCCATTTCCCGGATTCAGATAATACCAGGTACTTCCGATTTTTCTCCAACCCGTTGCCATGCCACCATTTCCCGGCTCCAGATAATACCAGACATTCCCAATCTTTTTCCAGCCCTGCGCCATATCGCCATTTCCCGGATTCAGATAATACCAGGTACTTCCGATTTTTCTCC
>JAFEHB010000262.1_pt1 | contig 20335 bp, 11 predicted proteins | sample 9267121 | NCBI WGS metagenome assembly JAFEHB01 (sample SAMN17103336, study PRJNA684904) | human gut metagenome | isolation source: diarrhea sample from child under the age of five | host: Homo sapiens | place: South Africa: Mafikeng, Mafikeng Provincial Hospital | collected 2019-09 | reverse complement strand
CTGTGTCTGGTTTGTCTGGTTTTTCTGGAAGTACCATCTTGCAGTCGTCTCCAAAGTAGTAAACTCCTGCTGCAATCTCCGGATAATTCTTTACATGTTCTTCTGTGATTGTCTGATTTCCTGACTGTTTCAGTTTTCCACTGTAGCATACATAGTAGTATGCATCGTCAATCTTGATCAAGCCCAGATTTGTCTGTTTCTCACCATTTACATAGTAGAATTTCTTTCCATCTTCTTCGTAGATTCCATTCTTTCCTGTGTCTGGTTTGTCTGGTTTTTCTGGAAGTACCATCTTGCAGTCGTCTCCAAAATAGTAAACTCCTGCTTTGATTTCCGGATAATCCTTTACATCATCTTCGGTGAGTGTTTGGTTACCACTTTGTTTTAATTTACCACTAAAGCAAATATAATAATACGCATCATTATATTTCATAAACTCAGCTTTATTAATGCGCACCACGCCGTCTTTATTAATATAATAAGAAAGCCCATCTGCTGCTGTTATAATTCCTTCAGTTGTAATCTGACGAATTAATTCACCTTTGTCATTGAATTCAAATACACGTTTTTCTAATGCAGTACTTGGTCTCAAAACCTGAATACCATAAGTTAAATATCCATCTGCATCAAAATTATAGGTTTTTCCATCAATTTCAACAAGAGTCATATATCCTGGATTTCGAGCAACATAGTAATTTCCGCTGTAATAGTATCTTGTTCCCTCACTGGTAACTTTCCAAGCGCCTTTCGTCATACCAGTTTCGTCAAATTGATATGTCACTTCTCCGACTTTATATTCACCTGTTGCAGCTACCTTTGTATAGGATTTGAAGTAATGATACTTACCGTCAATTTCATGCCATCCCCCAACAAGTTCTCCGAATTTAGAATAACGATATGCACTTACAGATTCATCATAAAAGATACCTGTCAGTTTAGTCTGTCCTTTGTTGATACCATCTTCACTAAAATCGTAATAGAATCCATCAACTTTCTGAACTCCTGTTAAGCGTTCTCCGTCTTTGTAATACGCAAAACCGCCATCTTCATTCATCCATCCATCTTTTGCTGCATTGATCAATGTATAGGTGTCAGTAAATTCTTTAAATGTAGCACCAAAATAGCCACCTTTTTCACTTGGATTATCCGGGTTTACAAATGGATAAATTCCATAGGTTTTCTGATTTTCTTCTTTCTGTGCAAATGAGTACAGATTGCTTGTTCTCAGATAAATCTTATAGCTGCTGCTTCCCTTCATTACAGCATTGATACGTTTGCTGCTTCCCCAGTCTGTATCTTTCTTAGGTATCAGTTTAATTCCACTAAGCATACATAACGGGTTAGATGTTGCCGGATCAATTGCTGCTGACTGCTTGATCCATCCAAGTGTCAGAGTAAGTGTATTTGTTTCTTCATCAAAAGAAGTATCTTTCAATTCAAAATACTCATTGAGAAGTTTCAAATCACTGTAATCCACATTAAATCTTGAATCAAATGTAAGGGTCTGTTTCACCTCAGTCAATGTGCTTATTCTCTCAGCAAGCTGCAGTAAAAATGTCCATGCGGAAGCACCTTCAACATCTGCGCCCGGTAACATATACACCAGATCGTTCAGCTGTTCCGGTATCGGAAGCTGTGACATATCAATCGCAAACGTGTAAGCGGTAACCATATCTTTGCCAGTCTCTTTTACTGTATATGTGATCTGATCCTCTGTTGTTGCATTTGATACTTTACGATCCCAACCAAACAGTCTGTCTCCTCCTGTTGCCTGATCAAAGTCGAAGCTGGCCTCTCCCTGCTCATACAGAGAAACAGAAAGAACAGCTTTCACATTCTGAGCAGCAGCCAGTGCAGCAGTAATCTTGACACTCTTCACTCCTGTTTCAGCAGCTGATGTAAACTTCATATCTTCTACAATACCAACTTTTTCAGGATCCAGTGTAAATACAAAATCTGCTTTATTATATGTTACTTCTTTGCCCTGATAATAAGCCTTTAATGGAAGATCTACAGACTGACCATATACAACATCCATTCTGTTTCTTGTAAATGTTACTTTATCTGGATTGCAGAATTCAATCGTAGTTTTGCCAACCACTTTGTCATCTACTTTAAGCTGTACATCTACTGATCCAAAATCTCTTAATGCAGTTAACATACCATCTGCAGTAATTGTTGCATATTTCTCATCTGATACTGCCCATTCAGCGTTTTCTGGCAAGTCTGCTTCTGCACCTGTGGCACTTACACCTTTTGCTGTCATCTGTAAAGATGATCCTTTGGTCATATACTCTGTTGCAGACTCAATAACTGCATGATCAAATGCAGTAGAACTTGGTGAGGTAGAAACCATCATCAGGGAGTTTGCTACAGATCTGGAATAACCGTCAGATGGATTGTTGACAACAGAAAGTTCAGAAGCACCCTCCTGTTTTGCAACGAAGGTAGTAGAACCACCACCATCCAAGTTAATTGCATTTACGCATCCGGCCTCCAACATGATCTGTGCAATTTCTCGCATAGTTCCACCACAGGAAGCGGTCTGACGACCATCCAGCACCATAAATACAACTTTTCCGGTTTTGGTGATACCAACTGCTGTTCTGTTCGCACGTTCAGAATAATAACTGTCTGTTCTGTTTACCGCAATTGCACCGTCCTTAAGCAGAGTACAGCCAAATCCTGCAACTGCTTCTTTAATTTCATCTTTATAAGTTTCATAATCGTCCTGGGTTCCGATAATCGCCTGTCCGTTTTTAAGGATTGCAAAGAAACCATTTCCATCTACTGGATGATATTCCACACCATTCATTACAAATAAACCACTCGGCTCACCAGTTGACATATTAAATCCACTGGCATTTACACTTGCAATTACATTGTAATTCGGAATATAATCTTCGCTTTCAGGGTCACTGTGTTTCTTCTGTGCTGCATTTGCCTGATCAATTACACGAGACATTTTCCAACCCTGAGATGGATCATTTTCGTTATAGTTTGCAAATACATCAACATCATCCCTTGTAATATCAGCAGTTACAAGGAAATAGTTCATATTTTTATTATCTCTTGTTGTTGCCTTTTTAATTTCCTGTGTAATACCAGGTGCTAATGTAGAAGCTTTTGAAGAATATACAGAATAATATGTATTGTCTTCAATTTCCACATAATCTCCTGCCAGCTTACATAAGTAATCTGCAAAAGCATAACAGCAAGCTTTTCTTAGATCACCAAGATTATCAGCAGAAAACTCTCTTGTCCCCTCTAATGTAGATACCATTTTATTTCCTACATAGGCGTTATATATCGCATCTCTGATTGCAGTACGTGTGCTGACTGCATTAAAACGATTTTTGAGCAAATAATCAGCACGGGTTTCATCGCTCAGTGAACCTGTGAAATACCCAGACATAATTTCTGTCAATGTCCCTGCTGTATACTTACTTTCAGCAAGTTTAGTCATGATATAATATCCATCCAGATCACCATACATATCCTGCTGACTGAAGATATCACTTTCATCAAAGTCTTTGCACAGGTAATCCTTACCAATTACTGAAGTCATCTCCTCAAGAGTACCAGTAACACCAGATCTGTCAGAAAGATCTAGTAAGTCAACCAAGTCACCTGCCCAACCAGAAATATCCGCATGATTCAAACTTGATTTATTATAATATGTAATATCCATAGTTCCGAACATATGCCCGAAATCTGCTGTATTTCCATTCGGAAGAGTAAATTCTTCAATGTTTTTAAGACCAGTTACATGAATTTTCTGGCTGTCATCTGCTGCCTGCTCATTTACCTTTAATTCCATTTCACGAACATATTTGGCAAAACCAGCATCTTCATAACCTGCCATAATACCCCAGGAACCGGAATTATATCTGTCTACACCTGTTCTGATATATTTAATTACAAGTGCTGCCGGGTCACTTCCTGGATTCTCTTTGACATATTCATCTGCCAACTGTTCCAGAATCTGCAGATTTGTTATGAACGAATCATAATCTGTAATAGTTTCAACTGGAAGTTCTTCAACTTTTGTTTCTTCACAGCCCTCATTCTGGCATTTATATGTTTTGGAACCCGGTTCAGTTTCTGTTGGCCATACAATCGTTGGATTCGGATCATTCCAGTTATGTCCCAAAGCAGGAATTTCTTCCTGTGCTACCAGTACTTCATTGCAAACAGAACAATGTTTGCCCTCCGTGAGACCTGGCTTTGTACAGGTTGCTGCTACTGCTTCGTCAATAACTTCTGTATGTCCTTTTGCAGGAATAACTGTCTGTTCTTCCTCTACATAATCGCAACGTGAACATTTGCTTCCGCTTGTATAACCATCTTCAGTACAAGTTGCTGGTTTGCCATCAATCTGTACCATATCATGTCCCAGTGCCGGAACTTCTTCCTGTTCAACCAAAATTTTCCCGCACTTTGTACAACGCTTACCTTCTGTGAGACCTGACTTTGTACAGGTTGCTTCCACTGCAGGAATAATTTCTTCTTCATGTTCACATTTCTGATTCCATATGCCATTCTCCACCACATAAGCTGAAGAAGTACCGGCTGTTTCTGTATATGTGCCATCCGCATTTCTGAGTTTTGCCGGTGTAATCGGAATTGAAGTATTTCCCGTTCCCTGAACCAGCTGATAAGTAGCAGTTTCAGTTCCTGCCTTCAAAGTTGCCGTTGCACCATCAGCACCTGTAATATTCGCACCGCCTGCAGTTGTATATACATATCCAGCTGAAGCATCCAGAGTTCCGTTCACCACTACAGACGCATCAACCAGATCTACATTTGTACGGTTATAAGCTCTTCCTGGTGCATACTGTACCGGTAAGAAAGTCTTATTTACAGAACCGCAGAAATTACCCCACTGTTCACTGTCATAAACATATACGTTGATTCCATCTTCCAGTTTACAGGATGCTCCCTGGTCAATTGTAATAGCAGATCCCGGAAGCATTGCAATATCCTGTGCAATTGCTACTGTACTGCCATTTTTGATATTAACTGAAATATTACTGTTGATTGGTAATTCATATTCTTTTGAATTAATGCTGGAGAAACTGATTTTTATCTTAACACTGGAAATCTGCATTTCTCCATTTACATCTACATTTAATCTGTCTTTTGTACCATCATATGATTTTACGATATATCCACTTGAAAGATTAAACATACAGTCACTTGGTCCGATAAAATTAACAGAAGAAGCAAAATTCTGTCGTGACATATAAATACCTGTATAACTGTATTCTTTTGCACCTGCATAAAGTTTCATCGGTACTTCAATATTTTGAATATAATACTGGGAAAGCGGAAAAACTCCATCGCGCATTCCGGTTGTCTGATTTCCACCACGGAAATCTTCAAACTGGAAACTTTCATGCACTTCTGCTCCATCATTAACTGTCACTTCACCGTTTCCTGTAATATATCCCCATGCAAATAGCTTACCTCCATTATTTACAGTAATGCTGCTGGCATCATCCATTTTAATGAAGCTGACTGGTCCAAATGGTGATCCGGCACCTCTCTGTCCTCCTCCAGCTGAATTACATCTGGCAGATAAACTCAGATCACCTTCAACATTCAAATGGGCTCCATTTCTCATTGTCAGGGTACAGAAAGCTGTCGGCTGCTTCCAACTGTTATAGACCACTTCTGGACTTTCCTTATATACAGTTCCGGCCTCATCAAACGGAACTGCAAGTGTCTTTCCTGCCGGAACAGTATAGTCTCCTTCCATAAATGTTCCATCTGTGGCCAGAACTGCTGTTTCTCCTTTTGCAAATGCTTCAGAAAGATTATTAAACAGGTAATTACCTGTTCTGAACCATGCTTCTTTTTCAGAATCTGCAAAGACTGCACGTACTGTCATATCTTTAGCAGCTCTAAATGAAAATTCTGATTCTTTTGACAAAATCATATGATCTTCATCATTGATCCATGCCAGGAATTTCTTTCCATCCTTAACTTCTGCAGTCAATGTTGCTCCTGTTTCGTAAACTACTTCCTTTGTAGTTCCATCTGCAACAGCCTCACCATCTACTTTTACTGTACCTGAATTTTCATCATAAACAAAAGTTACTTTTGCAGAAGATGCAGCTTCCTCAAACTTGAAATTTGACATTACAAGTTTATTTTCTGTTGCATTTTTCTTGGTTGTTATGGTAACTGTAAGTTTATCTCCTGCTGTAACTTCTTTGCTGAAGTTTCCACTGGCGTCTGTATACGTTGTTCCATCAATTTTTAACTGGTACACATTTGTTGCCGCCCAGTCAAAAGAGACTGTACCATTATTAGCCGAATCATTGATTATATTAATAGTTGCTGTTGCTGTTTTTGCTCCAATACCAAAGAATCCGGCTGATCCTTTCGCTGTAACTGTAAGATTCCCATCAGCAAAGTTCTCGGAACTGGATCCAGATACACTTGCAGATAATCCATTTGCCAGTGTGTGATTAGCTGTCAGTGCCGGCTGCATCATTCTTTCAAGCACATCTGCAAAATTTGCGTAAGTTTCAACAATTTCTGTCTGCTCATCTGTCAAAGTCTCAACATCTGTAGCATTAATTGCTGTACTCTTTTCTTCTATTGCCTGCATCTGTTCTGGAATTGTATCGTCCTCTACATTTCCAACTGCTTCGGCAATCTGCTCATCTTTCATTCCTGAGATTACGCCACATTTCTCAAGAACCGCCTGCATTTCACTGACAATCTGAGAAATTGTTGTCGCTTCTCCTTCTGCGTTTGCTGAAAATGCATCCTCTACATCAGCTGTATCTTTTGACGTAAATAAATCATTTCCTTCTTCGCTCTCGAAAAACTCTCCATCGCCAAACTCATCGCCAGAAACTTCATTACTTTCCGGCTCATCATCCTGCGAAAACTCAATCTGGGTTTCAGGTTCATCAGAATCTTCGTCAATTGTCTGAACCATGACATCCTCTGAAGAAAAATCTTCTGCATACACAGGCTGAATTAAGATCTGTGTAGTAACCATTGAACAGGATAATGCGATTCCAAACAATCTCTTTGTAAAGTTTTTCATTTTCTTCCTCCCTTTCTTATATATATTTACCAGTTCAGCCGCCCCCAAATGCCGTTGCCCGCCACACACCACGTGGAGGTACTGATTTATGTATGGCTGTCTGCCAGAAAGGGCAGACAATTATACTATTATAGTAGCACATAATATCATATATTTGTGCTACTTTTTCTATTTTTTTACAAAATATTCCTTTATATTATACACGTTTACCAATTTTTATTTTTATCATAACTCTGCTTATATTTTCCCGATAAAAAACCGTATTAACTAAATATACAATAATAATTCCTAATATAGCAACTTTCACAGCCAATACGACCCACGCTATATAACTGACAGATTTCAACGCAAAAAAATTTCCGCAGATTTTGACTGCAACATGTAAAAAGAGAACTGAGATTATATCAACAAATATCTGTTTTATAAATTTAGTCAATGGCCAGCAAATCAGATTTTTCGAATCATATATTGCCATCCAAACTGTCTGATAGAACATCGCCACTACCGTTCCAATTGCAACGCCCACCAATCCCCAGGCTCTTACTGCCAAAACAGAAATTATAATATTTAATGATGCTGCTACTATATAATTTTTCTGCGTTTGTTTATAATGTCCACCGGCAAGAATCATAATATTATAAGGCAGGCGCAGACAATGTCCCGCATTTGCAGCTACAATAAGAATCGCAAATACTGGTTGCATATAATTCACATCAGAAACCCCATATGTATATACCTCGACAAACGGCATAATTAAAACCGATGTCACTCCAAAAACAAATATGGTTCCTGTATGTAATGTCCACTCTACCCATCCAAAAAAGCTGTTTAATTCTTCTAATTCCTGTTTTGCCCAAAGTTCACCAATCAGTGATTGAATTCCATTTGTCATAGACAATAATAGTTGCTTTACCCCGGCGGTTACAAGATTATATACAGAATAAACTGATACATCTTTTAATGTTGCCATCAAAGTAAGCACAATATTATCTGTACCATCCAGAACAACTGCTGACACATGCTGCGCCACACCATTCCACTTCTGCTTGATCGGTTCCCCTTCATATTTTATTTTCCAGTTAATTTTGTAATGTCTTCTGACATATATCGCCAATACCAGCGGACGTGCTGCATATATTAACGATGTCGTTAATTTTACTATATGTATTGATGCGCCTAATTTTATCAATACAAAGCATGCAATAGTATTTAATATTAATGTAACCGTCTGTGCATTATAGGAAATATATCCTCTTTGATCTGCCGTCAATATAAGCCTGTTTACTATTCCGAAATAATATTGGGCAAACGAGCTTATGCTTAACACTGCAATCATTGTGGATGTATACCAGAAGCCAAAATTCTGATTTGAAACAAACGGATAAACTACCATCAATATAAGAACATATATTACCAGTATGAATGCAAGTTTTGAAAAAAAGTGCTGCCCTGAAACAACAACTTTGCTTATTTCATCATTGTTCTTATCTGCCAGTGGCTTATACAAAGACGACTGAATAACTGATCCGACACCTAATTCTAAAAAAGAAATAATTCCCAGAAATTGGGTTATTGAAGTTACCAGACCGTTTATCTCAGATCCAAATGCACTTAATATCAAACGTGGCAGAATGAATCCGCATATAATCGTAGAAATCTGAAAAACAAAAGAAGATACTGTGTTTGTCAATAATCTTCCTTTTCTTGAATTCAATTTTTTGTACCTACCTTCCTGTATTTATCCTATCAGACGGTAATTTTATCCAATCTCCAAATGTGCGATCCCATTTTTCAGGTTCAAACTTTGAAAATCCAGATGCCGGATAAAATGTCAGTTCTGAGAAAAAAACCTTCCCATTAATAATATAAAAGTCAGTTCTTACAAAAGGTATATCTTTTGCCAGTTTTCTGGAAAGTTTTAAAATTTCTTCTAACTGTTCTGGTTTTTCCATTGGAGTGCTGGAATTCGGGGTACCCGGACGTTTCACCGGCATTCTCTCCCAGTCAACCGTATAAAAATCTTCCGTCAAGCCACTATCCTTAAATCTGTCTTTACATACCAGAATAAACTTAGGTTCTCCGTTAAAATTATGCACCTTATAATCTATAAGTTCCCCACTTTCATCAGACATATATTTTTCTGCAATGATTCTTGGCGTAACATTTTTGTATGGCCACTCACGACCATGCCAGAACAAATTTTTCTTCAAACATTTATTTAAATTCTTTTTTGCTCTTTCAAAATCAAACTTCTTTTTTTCTTTGCATATTTCTACACTCCTTGAATCATGTGTACATTTAAGCACAAAGCTTTCTGGTAACTCTTTTAAATTTATGTCTTCTGCGTCTTCCCATACCCCCATCGTTGGAATTATGTATTCACTACCGATGTTTTTTTCCATAAGTAATTTAACTTCATACTTATCTACAAGCTTAATATATTCCGGTTTTCTATTATAAATCTTTAGCCACTGCAGTTTCTCATTAAATGTCTTTGGTTTTTTCCAGTTAATTCTTTTTCCAAATTTTGTTTTATATTGTAAACCCAAATACATTTTATCCGGAAACACATGTGAAACAGGTAACATCGTTAAATTATCCACGACTGCACCTGCAATTTTACTTTTATCATTTTTCAACATATATACAAATGTCTTAATTTTTCCCATCACATACACTCTCTAACATATTTCTTTGATTTAAACTCCAACACTTTATATGACAAACATAATAAAATCTGAATATTGGCTACGCTATAAGCAACTGCTCCATAATCAAATAATGCCACACTAAGTACAATTGACACTGCAAATGCCAGATATTCTGTCCTCATAAGTTTCTTTAATTTCCACAGTTTCCTTAACATCCATGCATAAAATCCATAATATATGATAAAATAGAAAACACCACCATTATATAAAAGCTCTGTATAATTACAATGAGAATACATAGAAAAACCTGTTACAGATAGATTATAATATTTAAAACTATCAAAACCGTATCCCCATACAGGACTGGATAACCATTTTTTTATTGCAGCCGCTTTCATTATACTTCTTAATGAAGCTGACGTTCCAATTTCACCTTTTCCTATCATACTATTGATTAGAAACTGCATTCTATACCCAACTATATCATAAAAAACAGGTATCTTCATCATTAAAAAATAAAGACTTACCATAATCAATAGTATCAAACATGTATACTTAAAAACTTTACGTCTTCCTTTTTTGTCACGCTTTATGATCAACAACACATACAAATAAAAAATTGGCACTATTATAAATTTTCTTCCACCAGATAAAAACATTGCGTACATATTCAGAGCCAGCATACATACTAACAAACATTTTAAAAACATCTTATTAACAGTCGCATATATGAGTAACCATAATTCGAACATAACCGCAACCATTATCATTCCGGCAAATGTATTCGCATTTCCAACAATCTCTCCACCGAGCCTATTATCTTGTGTCGCAACCAAATTCCCGGTAAAAAAAAGTAATACTACCAGTGCGAAAGACGAAATACTATAACACCAAGCTATGCCTTTAAAATCACTTTCTGTCTTTATAGTTGTCACTATTAAATACGTCAAAACCAGAGTCACTATCATAAGATAAAACTGGCTATTTTTTAAAAATTCAATTTTAGGAGAATAAAGTACAATTCCCATCGAATATACCAAAAATGCAAAATACCATTTTGAATATGCTGAAACTCTCAATCGCATGGTTTGTAGAATTGTATACACTCCCCAAATAATAAACATATATAGAAAAATTGTATTTAATATAGAAGGAAAAACAATATCATGTGCTATATACGAAAAAAAGACATATAAATATAATAATAGTATGCCTATTTTATCTGTTTTTAATTTTAATCTATTCACTTGCAAACCTCTTCTATATAGTTTTCCCACATATCTATTATTTTTTGTGGTGCAAATCGCTTAATTACATTTCTGGCTCTGTCTCCACACATTTCTTCCAATTCAGATGAGTCAGCAAATTCACATAATGCCTCTGCAATCTTAGCTATATTACCAACCGGAGCCAACAGACCATTTTCATGATCTTTTATTAAAAATCGGGCTCCCCCTGGTGTATGGTCAGTTGAGACACATGGCATACCAACTGCCATTGCTTCCAGCAAAGCATTCGATATTCCTTCAAAATCTGATGTAATTAAAAATATCTCATCTGTTATAATATCTCTCATTGGATTTGATGAAACACCTTTAAATAATACTTTTTCAGATAACGCTTCCTCTTCTATCCATTTTTCTATAGATTCTTTGTCTGGTCCATTTCCATATAATTTTAGCACATATTCTGGATGCTTTTTTGAAAAAATGCTAAAAGCCTTTATCATTACGTCATAACGTTTTTGGGTATTATCAAATCTTCCAACGGATACAACACTTTTTTCTTTTTTGTCTCTGTTTATCGTTTCAATTTTCTCCGAAATGTAAATAGGATTGGGAATTACAGTACCTCTCTTTTGAAGTCCCTTTCCATAATAACTCATTGCACCTGGAATCTGAAACACCGCTCCCCTAGAACTGTTTATAATTAGTTTCGACAATGTTTCTTTCAGAACATTCTCAGCCTTTGTTCTGTTAGGATCTCCACGCTCCGAAATAATTGATGGTACTCCCAGCAAAAAGCCTGCTACTCTTGCATATATATTAGGAAATCCTGTGAATCCGACTAAAATATCGGCATTAAATTCTTTTGCAATTTGTATTATTTTTGTTATACGATAAATATTTTTATTTTTTCCTCTCGGGACTTCATCCAATGTAACTACATGAACATTTCTGTCAATATTTTGCAAATGCTCGTTTACATACCCGGGAATTGTATTGAGATTTATAATGGCACAACCAAATCCTCTTTCAAATAGCTTATTAGCTACAAAAACAAGCATTTTTTCAGCACCGCCAAATCCCAGGCTATTTGTTATAAAAACGACTTTCTTTTTCATAAACTAATTTTATACTCTCCATATCTTATTAATCTATATAAAACTATTTAAATCAAAATATGCAAATTCCAAAATCATGATACATTTCTATTATTGTCCTAATTTTCATTCTATAATTAATATTACAATTCAAAATAGTTTCTTGTATCATATATTTTGTTTCATTTCTCATTTTATCATTTTTCAGATACTTTCTACAACGCTGTTTATATAACAGATATATAACTGGTCTTGTAATTATTGGATACATCATTTTTTTTATAGCATACGGAACTGCACATTCTGTAATTAACAGTTTCTGATTATCCGCATTACTATAATCCCATTTATTAACTTTGGGATTATGTATCACAAGTAACTCAGGACAAAACACATTCAACCTGCCTTGATCCATAGTCATTAATGATGGTGGAAGTTCTTCATAGCCATATTTATTGTGTAAATATGGCGGTCTACTAAAAAAGTCTTTTCTCAAAAAATGAGAACCTCCACAAAACATTTTACATTTATAAATGCCCTCTGTAATTTTCGGACCACTAATATGCTGTCGATTAGCTTTCCATGCTCTATCATATATTTGTGTTGCTAAAGTAGCAATTTTAGGATTATTATCCATTATTTTTATGGCTCGTAAAAAAAAGTCTGGATTCTTTTTATAATCTATAATCGCATCATCATCGCAACCATAAATATACTTGCCTTCTGCTTTTTTAAAGTAAACATTTCTACCTGCTCCTGCACCTATATTTTCCTTCATTTTATAATATTTATATTTGTATGGACTTTTTTCAAGAATTTCCCTAGCTATAGCTTCAGTACTATCTGTAGACGCATTATCTACTATTACAAATTCTGTCTTTGCAGGTAATATACATGCCAAACAGCTATTTAATGCTTCTTTCAATTGCTGTGCACGATTCATTGTAACAATGCCAATTGTCAGTTTCATCTCGTTCTCCTCAACTTACTAACAATAATCTGAATGTATGAATCCGGTTGATACTTTGCAGCTGCCAAAGCACAATTATATTTTATCATATTCATTTTATCATTATTTTTAATCAGCCATTCAATCGCAGACTTTAAATCATCCATTTCATCGTTAGGGTATAAAATACCATTCACTTTGTTTTGTATAATTTCTCTGTTACAGTTCCAGTCTGTTGCCAATACTGGTAAACCTGCTGAAAATGCATCTACAACTGTCCCAGGGAAGCCTTCTCCATCCCAATAAGTTGGAAACAGCAATGCGTAGTAATCTTTGATTGTTTCTACGCTTTTGTCATAAGGAACCATCCCTTTATAACAAACAGCCTCTGATACTTCTTTCATCAGTTCTTCGAATTTTTCTCTGTATCCGTCGTCAATTCGTCCATATATATCCAGTCTGCACACTGTTCTGCCAGCTTCTGTATTAATCTTCTGTACCGCATCTATAGCAGTTTCAATCCCCTTCTCTTTCATTACACGAGAAAATGTACAGAAACAATATGGCTCCCTGAACTCCCTGTTTTCAACGTCTGCAATTTTGAGTCTTTTGAAATTAGGGAGAACTTCGCAATTTCTGATGCCTTCTATTTCAAGTTTTTCCTTCAAACCCTCAGTTTCAACCCAGTTGACTCTAAACGAATTCAAATACTTTCTATATTTCGGATATTTCTTCACATATGTATCTAAATTTCCGCCTATTACATCATGGTAAATTCGAGCTTGAAACTTCCGTGCATAAAAAGAAAGCACTGGAAAATAAATTTTCATGCCATTTCTGGAAAGTAAAACTATTATATCTTGTGCATTCTTTAAACAATACCATGTATCTTTTAATAATTTGAAGGGATTTTTTCTTTTATAGTATGTATCTACTGTTATAATATCCCAATCTGTTTTGGCTTTTAATTCTTCATATAAAATCTTGGTTTTTATGGTTTGCCCATCTAATATATTTTCAGCCCCGCCAAAATGACCAATAATACCTATCGTTTTATTTCTCATATTTTCTCATCACTTCTGCTATATCCAACATATTTCCCCATTCAAGGTCATACTTATCAGGATTAAACGGCATCATTCCTGCTCCTGGTGTAAATGTTAATTCTGCAAAATAATATCTTCCATTTGCAAGGAAAAAATCAACTCGTACAAACGGAAAATCTGCTGATAACTCTCTTGCCATACTTAACATTTCAGGAAAGAATTCTGGCAGTTCCACCTTCGGTATATCCGTATAATCATCCCTTGTCAATGGCATTTTAGTTCCATCCAAATAGAAGAATCCAATTTGCGCCTGGCGATCATGAATAAGATCATTAGATACATAAATAAATTCCGGTTTTCCATTAAAACAGAAAAATTTATAATCTGTTATACTCGCACCTAAAAATTCTTCGCATATTATTTTATGCGGTTTTATTTTAGAATAATGCAATTCCATATTGAATGCGCCAAAATCCTCTTTCAGCCAAGCATTTAATTGTTTCTCTGTTTTTTGTCTGTCTAATTTATTTTTATCAGAAACAACAATATTGTATGCACAGCCATGATTGCATTTTAGTACAAATTTATCCGGTAATTTTTGCCAGTCAATTTCTCCTGCGCTATCCCAAGCTCCCAGAAGAGGCACCAATGTATTTTTGTATCCTTTTTTATTTATATATCCACGTACTTTATACTTATCAGCACATACAACCACTCTTTTGCTTTTGGGATAATAGTATAACTTCATCCACTGAATTTTTTCATTAAAAGTCTGTGGATTTTTTAGATTCAACTGCTTCCCAAGGACTATTCTATAATAAATCTTTGACAACATTGCTGCCGGCATGATCTTGCTCGCACACACCTGTCCCTCGCGTCGTATTTTATACAATATAGAATCTCTTTCCATCCTAAACCCTCGTCTCTTATAATTATTATCTAACTATTTTTCACTTTATGCAACAAAAAAATATAGAAATTCCTATTTTTTTACATACTTTTTCTTTTTATACATTCCAAATATTAAATTACGTACTGTATTTAAAAAACTACTCGCAATGTTTTCATTTTCATTATTGTGAAATAGCTTATAATGCCACTTAAGTAATTCAAAATATCCATGTGTACTTATACTGCCTTTTCTGCCCTTTCTATACTGTGCCAGATTCTCATCCAGCAAATAACAGTCTGCTTTTCGGCATATCTTAAGCCACATTGCATAATCATTATTCTTTTTTATGTTCTTTATCTGAATCAATCCGATCTTCTCAGCATCATACATCACAGTAAGGCATCCCGGCCAGCAATAATTAAACATTCCTGTTTTGGTTATCCTCTTTGGTCCAGTCACATGCACACCGATCTTTACACCTTCTGCATTTATTTCTTCGTAATCCGTATAAGAAAAACTATAATTGTTTTTTTTCATAAAAGCAAGCTGCTTTTCCAGTTTTTCCGGTTTCCACAGATCATCACTGTCCAGAAAAGCAATCCACTTTCCTTTTGCTTCTCTCAAAGCTTTATTTCGTGATACTGCTGCTCCGGAATTTACTTCATTTTTATAAATACGGATCCTGTCATCAGACAGATCTGCCAGCACCTTATCTGTATCATCTGTCGAACAGTCATCTACTATGAGCAGCTCCCAGTTTGTATATGTCTGATTTAATACAGATTCAACGGTTTCTCTGATATATGGAGCAGTATTATATGATGGCATTATAATTGAAACAAGCTCATTTTGCTCTGAACAATGTGTCTCTTTATTTAAATTTCTCCTTGCAATTTCCTGTTTTTTGTCATATTCTTCTTTGTTTATTTTGCCATTATGTAACAAATAATCTCCAAAATCCTCGGCTGTAGCCATATTTTCTTCGGTAATTCCTTCCTGTTTCACAAAAGCTTTTTCTACAGTTTTAATAATAATTTTAATGTCACCTAACAGCGAAATTTTTTTTATATATTTTAAATCCCAGTCAAGTTTTTCTTCCCAGGAAATTGCATTGCGCCCATTAACTTGTGCAAGACCACTTAAACCTGGTCTTGCTGTATGACGTTTTCTCTGTTCAGGAGTCATAAACACCATATCTCTTACCAATTGAGGACGCGGTCCTATAACTGACATCGTCCCATTCAGAATATTAAAAGCCTCCGGCAGCTCATCCAAAGATGTACTTCTCAACCATTTCCCAAATTTTGTAAGTCGAACTTCATCCGGAAGTAAATTTCTATTTTCATCTCTCTCATCTGTCATTGTTCGAAATTTGTACATTTTAAATATGGTTTCTTTACCATCTTTACTAACCAGACCTGGTCTCTCCTGTGTAAATAAAACCGGACTTCCCAATTTTAATTTTACCAAAATTGCAACTCCAATATACAATGGGCTGAAGCAGACTATTGCACCTGTGGCACAAACAACATCCATCGCACGCTTAATATATTTTTCGTAGAATCCCATCTTTCTTGGTTTAATCGAATCAATATTTTCAGCTTTATATGTAGTCTTCTCAGATTTATTTTTCATAATATGTGCTGATACAGCCATTGCGCCAACTGCTGTCCCGGCAATGATTCCAATTGTCTTCTTTTTTGACATAGTCTCTTCCCCATTTTAAATTTTATTCAAAGCATGCCTTAATAACTTCAATGATTCTTGCCTGCTGTTCTTCGGTCATTTTGTTATCACTCGGCAGACATAATCCTCTATGGAAGATGTCCATTCCAACATCCAAAGGTTTTCCATCCGCACCAACAGCACCGCCACTGATATACGCATTTGTCTTCGCACGACCATTTCCCTCTCGTGTAACAAAACCATTCATACGATAAATCGGCTGCATATGCATTGGTTTCCAGATTGGACGTCCTTCTGCGTTGATACTGCTGATTGCTTCCAGAACTTCTGTTGGGCAGCTTTTGCCTGTTTCCGGAACATATAATGCCTCGCATTCTCCTCTGACCTGTTTGCACATAGCATCTGCATCAATGATCATACAGGATAACCAGAAGTTTGGAACTGTATTCTCAGCGTCAAAAGGATTCATTTTGGTCGGAAGATCCCTTAATCCTTCTTTATATCTTTCATAAATTGCCTTTTTCTGTGCAATATGTTCATCCAGATATGGGAACTGACCACGTACTACTCCTGCAACCACGTTGCTCATGCGGTAGTTGTATCCCAGTTCTTCATGCTGATACCATGCTGCATTTTCCCTTGCCTGTGTTGACCATTTGCGAACTTTATTGGCAGCTTCTTCATCATTTGTCAGGAAACATCCGCCTGAGCTTCCTGTAATAATTTTATTTCCATTGAAGGATATTGTGTTATATTTACCAAATGTACCGGTTTGCTGTCCCTTATATGTAGCACCCATGGATTCCGCTGCATCTTCAATCAAAATCGCATTATGTTTCTTAATTACTGCATTTAATTCGTCTACTTTTCCTGGTGTACCGTAGAGATGTGCAATAACTACCACTTTTGTGTCGGGATAAATTTCAAATGCTTTTTCCAATGCAACCGGATCCATGTTCCAGGTGTCATATTCTGTATCAATAAACACAGGCTCTCCACCTTCATATACAACCGGGTTGACAGTTGCATCAAATGTCATATCTGAACAGAATACTTTTTTGCCTTCTAATGCTCCGTGTCCAACTTTCGGCATTCCATATGCTTCAATACCTGCTAACTTCATTGCCAGATGCAATGATGCTGTTCCTGCTGATAATGCTACTGCATATTTACAACCAATGTATTCGCTAGCCATTCGTTCAACTTCATTGATATTTTTACCAACCGTTGACATCCAGTTTGTTTCATAAGCTTCTTTCATATATTCTAATTCCGGTCCATGCATGGTTGGACTGCTCAACCAGACTTTGGATTCAAATTTTTCAATATTGTTATTTTTATTAAACATGACTTACATCCCCTTTGTATATTGTTTAATATTTGATTAGTTCTGCATTACCAAAGTATCATCCTGTCCGCGAGATCCCTGTGTCGCCGCACGTTTCTGTGCAATTGATAATGTTACATCTTTATTTACTTCTTCCGGTCTTCTAAACGTCGGAACAGCTTTTCTCAAGGCTTCGCGTGCCACATCATCATCTTCTGTCTCGCATGCTGCTTTTAACTCTTCAAGTTTCACATCAATATCATACTCGCACAGCGGTGTATCACGTTCGATAAAGATCATGCTGTTTGGTGTCTTGTCAAGTTCTTCTGTTTTTACAAGAAGCTCTTCATATAATTTTTCTCCTGGACGCAAACCAGTTTCAATGATGTCAATTCCATGAACTCCTGAAAGGCGGATCATGTTCTCCGCGAGATCCAGAATCTTGATCGGTTTTCCCATATCCAGCACGAACAATTCTCCATTCTGAGCCATAGCACCGCTCTGGAGTACCAGCTGAGAAGCTTCCGGAATCGTCATAAAGTAGCGGATGATTCTCTTATCAGTAAGTGTGATCGGACCACCGTTGGCAATCTGACGTTTGAATAACGGAATAACTGAACCTGCACTTCCAAGTACATTTCCAAAACGGGTCGCACTGTATTTTACTTTACCGTGTGTACTTGCACTCAGGACGATCATTTCACACATTCGTTTGGTCGCACCCATAACGTTGGTTGGATTGACTGCTTTGTCTGTAGATACCATCATGAAACGCTCTGCATTGTGTTTCTCGCACATTTCTACGATAACTCTGGTACCGAAGACATTGTTCTCGATGGCTTCAATACAGTTATGTTCCATCAGTGGTACATGCTTATGGGCTGCTGCATTGATTACAATCTGTGGGTGATACTGTTCAAATACACGCTCCATCGCCCTGCGGTTTGTGATAGAAGCAATTTCCACCTGCAGATCAAGTTTACCTTTGTAAGCGATCTTGAGTTCCTGCTGAACATCGTATGCGCCGTTCTCGTAGATATCCAGAATGATCAATTTGCGCGGACCCATCTTGGCAATCTGACGGCAAAGTTCAGAACCAATAGAACCGCCGCCGCCTGTAATCAAGATTACTTTACCACGATAATATTCGTTTGTTTTTTCATCTAACACTACCAGTGGTTTACGGAACAGTAATTCTTCAATATCAAATTCACGCAGATGGCGTTTTCCACCTGCTGAATAGACGGTTGGGTAATCGTATACTTTTAATTTGTAGCCGGCTTTTTTGTAATATTCGTACAGTGCCTTTTTCTTGTCAGCATCCATGGACGGGATGGCAAAGACAATTTCCTGCACTTCGTATTCAGCCAATTTCTTAAGTGTTGCCTCATCTTCTGAGTATACCGGAATTCCCTGAATCACACGGCCAACTTTTTCTTCATTAATATCAATAAAACAACGTGGTATGTATGCAGCTTCTTCATTATTAAGAAGCTCTTCTGCAAAGCTTACACCTACGCGACCGGCACCGATGATCGCAATCTTGATCTTCTGTACTTCTTTGTCACTGGCAGCCTGTACACCGGATACCATGTAAAGAAGCTTCGCAAGAAATCTTCCATGCAAGGTTTCCTGATTGCCGCATTTGTAAGCGTAACGGTACATCATACGAAGGGCAAGTGCTCCCAGAACGTTCATACAGAACAGGGCAAGCATTCTCGCGAATGTGATCTTGTTAACCGGGAGTGTCAGTTCCAGCAATACGTATACCCAGAATGCGATCGCATCTGTGAATAACAGCCTGATGTAGCACTGAATACCGCCGTATCGCCATACCTGTCCGTAAATGTTACCGATCAGTCTTGCGGCAAAGATGCACAATACTGAGAGAATCATCTGCTGTACGATGGTTGGCGTTGACAGTTTGTCGTTGCCGCCGTAGAGGACCAGCAGCAATGCTGCGACTACCAGATAGATGATCATATCGTATAAAACAAGTGTCCAGCGAATATTTCGTTTTTTGTTTCCGTTACTTTTCATTTGCACCTCTTATGTACAGAAAGCTTCTATATTATTATATAGAAGCTTCCTGTTTCCTTCCTTTCCCCAAGCTTCCCTATGTCACACTGTACCCGCACATGTGTCACATTATAACATGCTTTTGGAGCACACACGCATCCAATTTTTTTATTTTATATATACAATACCATTCTTGTTTATTTCCGTCAACCTTTATCCCCTGTTGAATTGGTACAAATTTGCTCTAATTATGACTCTTTTTAGTGTTTGCTAGCGGAAACTGTTGGAGAATTTTGGCGGGTGGCGGAGAAATCTGACGATTTCTTCCTGCACCGGAAAAAGTCCTGGAAGACAGTGATTTCAAAAAGACCGGAAG